>Ga0224723_1000462_pt1 | contig 27784 bp, 29 predicted proteins | sample Balambano_FR2_Me_FD_161647 | JGI IMG/M metagenome (GOLD analysis project Ga0224723, IMG submission 161647) | Freshwater sediment microbial communities from Lake Towuti, South Sulawesi, Indonesia - Balambano_FR2_MetaG | ecosystem: Environmental > Aquatic > Freshwater > Lake > Sediment | place... | reverse complement strand
TGGTTGCGGTCAGCCGTTTACGTTCTGTTGATAGATACGGCGGAAGCCGTCCGGGTGTTCAATTCTGAATCCGCCGATTTTGACGCCCAGCTAAGCGCACGCCGCAGGAGCGCCAGCGGCCGGGGCTGATGGATACCGTAATTGGCGGCCTGTTGGTGCAGGTCACGCACCTGCCGGCGTTTTTCAGCCTGGTCAAGCATTTCGCGCTGCTGAATCCTAGCGAGTTCCTGAATATTGGGAAGCATAAGGGTTTTCCGTGTGTCGTCGTGAGTAATCGGTGCAAAGCTGCTGAAGCGGGACAGCGCAAATCTGTTATAGATGGCGGATGTCAAGGTAAATTAGCGCTGATGGGTGGTTCCGCGCGGTTCAACGTCTACCGCCGGTAAGGGCATACAGACAATAGAAAACCGCGAGGCTTGGCGCGCTCGCGGCTTACATCAGGCATAGGGCGCAACAGCACACTATACGCGATGATCAGCACGCAAGCAGGGGATGACCACTCCGGCCAGTCCATGAGCGGCAAGGCCTTTGATGGCGCATCCGGCGCGGAACATTCCAGTGTTGATGGGGGACATCGTCGGCCTCCTTTCGTCAGCTCTCATAATGTGGTCACGAAGGGTCATAACGAACAATGAAAAAATATCACAGGTCAGAAAGTGCTGTCAAGGCCTCAATTCAGGGATTGGACTCATGGAGGTTGAGCATCACTGTAGTTTCAAGCGGATACAGATTGTTGGCTGCTTCATAACCCTGGGCAGTCAGCCGTTGAAAGTCAGCCAGCCTGTACCAGCCGACCCAGATACGATGCGTCCCAGGCGCAGCATCCGGGGGGATAACCAGCGTGCGGGTCTCGACAAATTCTGTGCCTGCGCGCCAGGCAGAAGTGGGATAACCGGCGGGAGAGCCATCATCCTGGGCAATTAATCCTCCCGCCGCATCCAGAAGCTGGACGGTGAGACTCCAGTCATCGGCCAGCGGATTCTGCGCGCGCCAGTGCAGGTCGATGTGCAGCGCGTCTCCTGCCGAAAGATCGCCGGGATCACGATCAAAACCGTAGCCTGTCAGTGCGATAGCGCCAGCCGGTTCGCCCTGCCCGCCAAACGTCATCCGGGCCGGGAACTGTGGCGCTTCAGGTTCGTAACGCGGATCGATCCACGTTGGCCCATTCACCAGCAACGCCTCCAGAGCGGAACCATCCGCCTGCCGCATCATCAGCGAGCGTCCATCGACCGGCGTGATCCATTCCAGGCGCAGCAGCACACGTCGAGGTTGGCGCACCTGCGCGTCCGGTGGATCGAGATGAAAACCGATCAGAGTCCGGTATACCTGCTCTGGGTCAAGCGCATCGGTCGGCGCCAGACCGGGATATAGGCTGGCATAACCGAGGCTGTCAAGTGTCACCGGGTCAACAGCAGTGATCGCCAGAAAGGGATTTTGCGAATGCTGACCCTGGATGTCGAGCGTCAGGCGGATTTCCTCGTCGGGCGCGGCGATTTCGCTCAGAAGACGATAGCTGACAATATTTAATCCCTCAGCATCGACTTGCACCGGCACACCGCCAGCGTCACTGGCTGTCACTGCGGTCAGGCGCGGATAAGCGCTGCGCAGTGTATCCAGCGGCATAAGCATCGCAGCCAGGATCAGAGGGACGATAGGCAAGAAGCTTAGCGCGCGCGGCAGCAGCATCCGCCAGCCGGCGATCAGCAGTGGGACAAAGGCCGCCAGCATCGGGAAGAGCAGCCGACCATAGGAAATATCGACACTGCGGGTGCCGACCAGCAGCGTAACGATCACTACCGCGCAGGCCAGCAGCAGGATCAGCAGCACACTTTTTGACAGTCCTCCGCGCTGCCAACCGACTATCAGGCCAACCAGCGCGGCCAGCGTGATCAGCGCCGCATAAAAGGACACCCATACCGGCCCATACACCGGCAGATGCAGATAGCCGACCATCATCCAGAAGGATCGGAAAATGCGTGTGAGTTCTGCCATTGGATCGCCGGAAGTCGGTGCGATTTCATACGCGCGGCTCCACAGCGATGCCGTCGCCTCCAACGCCAGCGGATCGCCGTAAAGCTGGACATTACGTGCGTACCACCACCCGGCCAGACCGAGCGTAATCGTCAGCGATAGCCCTGCAAACTGGAGCGCGCGCCGTCCGCTCCAGCGCTTATGCCTCACACCCACCAGCAGCACCAGGTCAACAAGCCCGAACAGACTCAGGCCGTTGACTTTGGTCAGCGCGATCAGGGCCAGGACAGCACTTCCCGCCAGCATGTCCCGACGGATCAGCAGCGCGTTTTGCCAGCACCGCATAATCCAGTACAGGCCAGCGGAATACAACAGCGTCGTCAGATTATCGTTGTTAATGCTCCCGCTGATCGCCACAAAACTGGGGACGGAAGTGGTTAGAAGCATTGCCAGCAGCGCAAGTGTTGTCGAACGTAAAGTGAGAAGCGCTGTGAGATACACCACCCACAGCGTCCCAACACCCAGGCTGAGACTGTAGAGGCGCAGGATCGTCACGGCAAGCCCGGTCTGCGCGCCGCCGCGCGTGGGGCTGTGAAGCCATTGATGATGATTATTTGCTGTCTCGCCGCGAACAAAAATCAGATCATTGGGTCGCAGATACGCATCGAGATCGCTGCGATCCGTCCACGCAATCAGAAGCGCGCCCACGGCATAGTATAGAGGCGGCTGGTGCGCTTCGATCGACCAGCGTTCAGCGGGCGTCGGCGCGGCGGCGATCTGCTCACGGCTGAGGATTATCGGAAGCTGGCGTTGCTCGATCAGTGTGTGAATATACAGGAAATGCGCGGCTTCGTCTGATGCCTCGAAAATTGGCGTAGCCTGAGCGTAATTATGCACCAGGAACACGAAGTAGAGGGAAATGCCGATAGCGGCGCTGCGCGACCGCGTTTGACGGTTGAAGAAAAGGGGTCTGAGCATCCCTTCATTATCTATCTTGACAGGCCCCACGGCAACCTATACAATTTTTCTTGCAAAAGGGCCTGTAGCTCAGTTGGGAGAGCGCTACAATCGCACTGTAGAGGTCAAGAGTTCGAGTCTCTTCAGGTCCACCATAAGCGGTACAATCCGAACATTCGGGGACAGCGGCACTGATGTCGCTGTTTTCGTTTCCATCTGTGCCTTCCGGATTTGCCTCCCGCTTGACCCGATCGGTCAGCTGTTTCAGATAAGCGAAGGGGGACAGCAAATCCATCCTCACATGTTTCCCGCACGGTTAACAACGATCCTGTCAACCATCTCGCGCAGTACATCTCGTTGACTGCACGGCTCGACATTATTGGACAGGTTACCCACTTTTGCGATGGACATCACCGATAGGTTTCTTTCAGACTGCGTCTGTAGCCGCCGCTAAAGTGGATCGGATAAGATGATAAAAGGCTGTCGTAGAGATGCGATCTTCAGATAAACCTGTGATATCGGAACGCGCGGGCAGCGGTGGATACAAAATACCAGTTCTGCCATAATTGCGGCGCGCTGGATCATGTTTTTTCTGATGATGGATGACGGAAGGCGGATTGTCGATGGAATTGATGCTGCTCTGGCGTATGCTGCTGCGCCGCTGGTGGATTATCCTGCTGCCGGTCGCGGTTGCGGCAGTGATCGTCGTGCCTGGCTTGCTGGACAATCAACCCGCCGCCGGTGGGTTCTCTGCCCAGTTCAGTTACACAGCGGCCCAGGTCTTAGAGGCGATCCCGAACCGCGATGGCGATTTCCAGGATGTGTGGCTGGCGTCTGAACTGACCGTCAATGCCTTCACCGATTGGGTGCGCAGCGACACCTTCCGCGACGAGATCGTGGCGGTGACGGCTGCTGACGGCCTGGAGATCGACCCCACGGTGATCGGGATCGCGGCGGATAATGACCGCAGCACCGGACAGATATTTCTGAGCGGGCCGGACGCCGGGCAGCTTGAACTGATCGCGGCGGCAGCGATCGAAGTGTTGCAAACTCGCAGCGCCCAGGTCTTTCCACAGCTTGGCGATCAACCGGCGCAGGTCACACTGCTGGATCGCCCGCAGATCGCGCCCGCGCCCCCGCCGCTGCCCAATCGTTTCGCGCCGTTCATCCGGCTCGGACTGGCGCTCGCAGCCGGTTTAGGACTGGCACTGCTGGTGGAATACCTCGATCCGACGCTGCGCCGCCGCGAAGACGTGACTGCACTGGGTGTTCCGGTGATCGGTGCAATCCCCAGGCGCTGAACCTGCTGCGCCGTCCGGCTAACCTTCGACGCTCTGCTGGCTCATCTGGGCGCGCAGTTCGTTGCTGTGGAAAAACCAGGCCACCGCCAGCACCGCCGCGCCGATAATCAGGCCGATCCCCACGCCTGTGAAGAGCGCCACCAGCGGATGACGATCCGGCGTGGTATTGATCGACAGCACCATGAAAAAGCATCCTACCAGGATTCCGGCGCTGGCCGAATTCGTCGGGCTGATCCACTGGCGGCGAATCGACACATACATGGCGGTCATCACCACGCAGAAGAGAAGAAAGAAGAACATTCCACCGGCCTGCATCTTATGATCCTTTCAGTTAGGACGATCAGGTTATGACGATCGCTGCGGGGTTTTCAGAATCGCTCTGACCGGCGACCCGCACGCCAGGTCGAGTTTGAGCGGAAGGGCGATAAGTTCATAATCGCCATCGGGCACAGCGCGCAGTTGCAGCAGTTCCAGATTGACCATGCCCGCCTCTGCCAGCGCGTGATGACAGGGCAGATCGCGGCTGTCAAACGCATCGACCGAGGGCGAGTCTAGCCCGATCAGCCGCACGCCGAGATCAGCCAGCCAAGCGATCAACGAAAGGCTGAGATAGGGAAACACCTCCGGCCATTGATGATCCGGCAGATCACTGACCGGGCTGTGGATCAGCAGGCGCTCTACGCCGTGTAAATCTGCGGGTGCGAGATCATCCACCCTCAGCGGGCCGTCTGCTTTCGCCACCGTGATCACCCGTGCCGAACCGATGTAGGCGTCCAGAGGCATAGCAGCGGGATGCGCCCCGCGCCTCTGAAAATGAAAATAAGCGTCTGCGTGTGTGCCGGTGTGCGGACTGAGCGTGAGTGTGGTCAGGGTCACGCGGTCGCCGTTATCCACATGCAATACAGAATCAACCCGGTATGGCTGATCCCCCGGCCACACACAGGTATCCGGCGCAATGGTGCGCGTGATGTCATAAATCATTAGAGTGCCTGTCCTGGAAAATAACCCCAGCCAATCTTATTATAAGCGCAATGCGTTTGTTGAATTGAGGGAAAATTGTCACAATTACAACATGCAAACCCGTGCGGATACTACTAAAATAGGCGGAGATGTAACACCACAGGAGCGCACACGTCATGGCGAAAAAAGTGAAGATCACCACCTTTATCGACGACCGCGAAGGCCGCGAAGACGCTGAAAAGGAACTGGAACTGCTGGTCAATCAGGGCTGGCGAATTCTCACGGCGGGCGGTGGAACAGCGGCTGGGCTGTTGTGGGGTTTTGTGATCCTTCAGCTTGACGATGACAGCGGACTGGGGGCCTCGCAGTCATCGTAAGGCGTTGACGCGCGATACGCCAGCCGCCATAATCCCTTGCTGGCAACGTCATGAACGATTTTCGGAGCAAAAATGAGCGATTTATTTGATATTCGCGGCAAGGTCGCCATCGTGACAGGGAGTTCGCGGGGGATCGGAGAAGCGATCGCGCGGCGCTTTGCCGAGGCCGGCGCCAAAGTCGTGATCTCCAGCCGCAAGCAGGACGCGCTGGATCAGATGGCCGAGGAGATGAAGGCCGACGGTCTTGAGGTGTTTCCGGTCGCCGCGCATAACGGCGATAAGACGGCGCTGCGTACCCTGGTCGATCGCACCGTGGAGAAATATGGCACGGTGGACATCCTGATCAATAATGCCGCGACCAACCCTCATTTTGGGCCGATCCTGGAAGCGGAAGACAGCATGTGGCAGAAGACCTTCGAGGTCAACGTGATGGGCAACTTCTGGCTGACGCAGGCCGCAGTGGAGGTCATGCGCAGGAACGGCGGTGGCAAGATCATCAATGTCGCATCGGTCAACGGGCTGCGACCGGGGCGTTTTCAGGGTGTATACAGCGTGACGAAGGCTGCGGTGATCAACCTGACCCAGACACTGGCGATGGAACTGGCGTCTGAAAACATTCAGGTCAACGCGATCGCGCCGGGTCTGATCAAAACCAGGTTTGCCCAGGCGATCTGGGATAACGACATGCTGCTGCAAGGTATCCTTGATCGCACGCCGCAGGGACGGATCGGCGACCCTGACGACATCGCCGGGCTGGCGCTGTATCTGGCCGCGCCCGCGTCGAACTTTGCTACCGGGCAGGTCTTTGTGGTGGACGGCGGTCTGACCGTTCCGATGCTGTAGCAACCTTTGATGCTGTAGCAGCAGTACCGGCCACTGCCGCGTCAGTTCCCCAGCCAGACCGCCTTTTTGCAGGTTTCGTTCAAAACAGACAGTGAGTCGCTGAAGGCTGATCGCGGATAGCATGAACTTCACATTATATACAGACAAGAGTGTCGCCCAGTGCATGGCGGCCATCAATGAACGGCTGCAAGCGAAGGCGACCAAAGGCCGGCCTGCCCTGGAAGGCTGGATCGAGAAAAGCGGGCGCTTTTCGATCGCCGTGTCTGCCCCGGTGATCGAACAACTGCGCATTCATCGCACCACGCGGCTGCACGGCACAGCCCGGCGCGAAAGCGGCGTCACCGTCATCAGCGGAGCCGTGCCGGATGGGATCAGCCCTAACATGCAGCGGCTGATGATCGGCGTGCTGGGGATAGTCAGCCTGCTGATTCTGATCAGCGGGCAGTTGGCGCTGGCGCTGCTGGTGCTGGGGTTTGGCGCGGTGGCTTATGTGTGGCTGGTCGGTGATTATCAGAACAGCGAGCATCTGCTGATCGAGGTCGAACGGGTGCTGAAAGCGTCGCCCAAACCGCCCAAGAAGCAGCCTACTGCGGCTCCGGCGGCGGTGAAGAGGAAGTAGATTCTAAAGGGGTCAGCCGCGCACTTGACCCCTTTTTTGGTGACAGGGGCGCTCAGATGCCATGCGTTTGCCGGATATGGGCCAGCAGCGCCGTGCTTCCTTTACACACTAGTTCATAGACCTGCTCAAAACGACCGTCGTAGTAAGGATCAGGGACTTCACGCTTATTCGTCAGCCCCGCGTCGTTGGCATAGCGCAGGAACAGGCCGATCTCCGGCGCAGCCGACTCATGCGTAGGTTCCGTGATGACCTGCGGCAGGCGCGACCGAAGCCGATAAATTCCGTTCAGGTTTTCGGTGTCCATCGCCAGCAGATAATCGAAGTCGTCGAGGTCTTCCGGCCTGATTTTACGGGCACAGCCATTGTGTTGAATCTTGTTGCGCTTGAGGATCGCCAACGTGCCATGATGGGCCGGTTCTCCCGCATGAGCGCCGAGTGTCCCGGCAGACGCAACCGCGATCTGATCACTCAGACCGGCCCGGTTCACTTCATGGCGGAAGACCGCCTCCGCCATCGGCGAACGGCAGATGTTGCCCATGCAGACCATCAGCACCCGGATCATCTCAATCGTCCAGGCTGGCCGGGTCCTGAATAAATTCCGGCTCGGCGACGACTTCGGCGGCAGACGCTGAGCTATCTTCGTCGGCGATCACTTCGCCTTCTTCGATCTCCGGCTCCGCGTGCGTCATGGTGATGCGACCGTCAATAAACGCGCCTTCTTCTGTCGCCAGGGCGGTCGCGTTGATGTCGCCGGTCACGCGCCCAGTACGCAGGACCTGGATACGCTGGCCGTTGATATTACCCCGCACCTTGCCTGCGATCGAAATGTTGCGCACCTGAATATCCGCCCTGACCGCAGCCGTCTCGCCGATCAGCACGTTGCCATCGATCTCCAGTGAGCCGCTGAAATCGCCGTCAATGCGCACATTGCCACTGCTGTGGAGCTGACCCTCGATGGTGCAGTTGGCTCCAATCACACTCTCGAACCCCATCACCTGGGGCTGCTCAGATGAAGATAAAGAGGGCAGCGCCGGCTTATCCACCCGCTGGGGCTGCTGAGGTTCATGCTCCGGCTGGCGGCGGTTGCTGAAGAAAGACATGGACAACGTCTCCGTCGTTTTCCACAGGTAAAAGACCGACATCGTAAATCCCCCGACAATAATTTCTTGTGAAAACACGGCGTCGGTGAATGGGTCACGCCGCGCGGATTGCACGCGAAAACGCAACAGGTGGCTAGATAAGTCTTTTATGACTATTATACAGGCACATTGGATGATATTCGCATAAACTCATGCGCCTCTGAACAAAAAATGATGTGGAGAGCCGCTTCATGACGACCATCTGGAACCTGCCGCGTATTGAGATCGAGAGTCTGAACCGCGTGAACGAAACCCGGCCCACAGCGCTTCTTACCGGCACGCGGTCGTGGGAATCGGTTGGCCCCCTGCTGAACCTGCCCCTGGTCGTACAGGCCGAACCGCATACGGCCGACCGCCGCTTTCTGGATGATCTGGCAGGCAATCTGCCGCCGCAGGTCGAGGTTGTCTATGCGGTCGGCGGCGGGCTGGTGGCGGATGTGGCAAAATACATTGCGTGGAAGAACCATCTGCCGAGTGTGATCGTGCCCACCGCGCTGAGTGTGGACGGCTTTTTTACGCCGCTGGTGGCGGTGCGCGAAGACGGCACGGTGCGCTATGAGGAGACCGGCCCGGCCAGCCGTGTCATCATCGACTGGGAGGTGGTCAGTCAGGCCCCGTTCAACCTGCGCGGGACAGGCATCGCCGAGATTCTCAGCATCGTGACCGGGCTGCTCGACTGGCGCTATGCCGCAGAGCGCAATCGCAACCCCGCGCATGAGCGTTTTTTGCCGTGGGCGGCGGGGCTGGCGGCGGGGATCGCGCAGCAGGCGTTCAAGATCGCCAGGGGCGTGGGCGAGGGGCGGATCGAAGCGCTCCAGGAACTGGTGCAGTTGATGTGCATGGAAGTGGAACTCAATAATTTGCTGGGCCATAACCGCGCGCAGGAAGGCAGCGAACAGTATTTTGCCTATGCCATCGAGCCGCTGGTGGCGCGCTCACGCGGTATCCCCTATGCCGATCTGGTCGGCCCCGGCATTCTGATCTCCGCCGCGCTCCACGGGCAGGACATCGCCCCCATTCGCACCACGCTGACGTCAGCAGGCATCCGGCTCGGCCAATTACGCCCGGACGACATCGCCTCCACGATCAACGACCTGCCGAATTACGTCAAGCGTCACAATTTACCCTACAGCATCCTGCACGATCTCGACGTCAACTCCGAACGCTCTCAGGAACTGTTGGCGAAGACTGGTCTGGATGTAACCGGCGTCCGGCCTCTATAATCTGACCACAATTTGAGGCGGGCGGCACTGAGATCGGCAAGCCCGCCTTTTCATGGATCATCCAGAGGCAATTTTTTCATGACCATTCACTTCGGCACCGACGGCTGGCGCGCGGTGATCGCCGATACCTTTACGTTCGATAATCTGCGGCTGGTGTCTCAGGCGGTCGCCAACAGCCTGCTCAGACGTTACGGAGCGACCCCCGCGCCGGAAGTCGTGATTGGCTATGACACACGCTTCCTCTCTGATCGTTTTGCGGCGGAGACTGCGCGCGTCCTGGCCGCCAATGGCATCATCGCCTGGCTGACACGCACCGATGCGCCCACTCCGGCGATTTCCTACAACGTGAAGGCCAAAAACGCCCAGGCCGGGATCGTGATCACCGCCAGCCATAACCCGCCGCGCTATAACGGCTTCAAGCTGAAGGCCAGCTACGGCGGTTCCGCAACGGCAGAGGAATGCGCCCTGGTCGAAGCTGAGATGGAAGCGATCGAAAGCAGCGGCGGTGTACGCATCATGGATTTTGATCAGGCGGCGGCAGCCGATTTGATCCGCCGCTTCGATCCGTCCTGGGTCTATTACCAGCACCTGACTAATCTCGTTGATCTGGATGTGATCTCCCGCAGCCAGTTAAACATCGTTGCGGATGCGATGTGGGGTGCAGGGCGCGGGGCGTTCACAGCCCTGCTCTCACGCACGCGCTGCAAGGTGACAGAGATTCGCGGGGTGCTGAATCCGGGTTTCGGCGGCATCCACCCGGAGCCGATCCGCCGCTACCTTGATGAACTGGCCGCTGCCATCCAGAGTAATCACGCCCATATTGGCCTGGCGACGGACGGCGACGCTGATCGGATCGGCGCGATGGATGCGCGCGGCACTTTTGTCGACCCGCATACGATCTTCGCGCTCACGCTGCGCCATCTGGCGGAGAAAAAGGGTCTGCGCGGGGATGTGGTTAAGACCGTCTCCACCACACTGATGATCGATGCCCTGGCCGAGCGTTATGGCATGACCGTCCATGAAACGCCGGTGGGGTTCAATCACATCGCCGATCTGATGATGAAGACCGATGTGCTGATCGGCGGGGAAGAGAGCGGCGGGATCAGCGTGCGCGGGCATATCCCGGAGGGTGACGGCATCCTGATGGGGCTGATGCTGCTGGAAGTGATGGCCGCCAACCACGCCCCGCTGCACGAGATCGTGGCCGACCTTCAGGCGCAGGTCGGCCCGGCAGTTTATGACCGGCTGGACAAAAAGCTCGACCGACGCATCCCCAAAAAGCAGATGACGACTTTTTTGGTCGATCATGCTCCGTCGCATATCAGCGGCGAGACGGTCAGCCGGGTCGATACCCTCGATGGCGTGAAGTTCTACCTGGCTGACGGAGGCTGGCTGCTGATCCGCCCCAGCGGCACGGAACCGGTGCTGCGCATTTACGCTGAGGGCCGAAGCGCGGCGGAGGTGCGCGCCATGCTGGACTGCGGCGCTGAAATGGGCGACCGCGCGCTGGACGGAGTGCCGGAATCCGCAAACTAGTGCAAGTTCCGAGTAACGAGTCATAAGTTGTTAGTCAGAGATTTCGTCGTATTGCGCGCGTTACAGGTTCAGAAAGTGCGGTTGGAACCTGTTGGAAATCTATAGATTTACTCTGATCCTGCACTAGATCAAAACAGGAGACGGCAGTGCCCATCCCCTGCGCACAATGAGTGCTTTCTCGCGATCAGCGGCGCGCGATCTTATTAAGCAGATCAAACCAGAACGGAGCGCCCTGGGCGGCAGCCATCGTCGTGCCGATGATCCCCAGAATTTTGACGATCACCAGATTCAGCCAGCCGTCAGAGTTGCCCGGCACAAAGTTGTACAGATTGCGCGGGTTGTTCGTGGGGTCAGACAGGCCGAGAATCTTGCTGGCCTCCACCAGATTTTCATCAATGGGCGTAAATTCCCACCCGATTGGCAGCTGCAATCCCCGAAGCTGCTGAACCGTTGTCGTCACATCATCAACATTGCGGGCCAGCGTCTCGGCAGTGACCAGATCAGGGTTATCCTCCGGCGTCACCAGCAGATCATTCGGTTCGGCAGTCGCTTCGGGGGCCGGCCCCAGCGAAGCATCCGGGGTGGCTTCTGCCGTTTGCGCGCCCAGGGGAGTCAGCGCGTCGGGTTCAGGGACTGTGGCGTCCGATTCGAGGTCGGCCACCTGGGCGACCACACCGGTTTGCTGGTAATTTTCCGCAGCCGCTACCACGGACTGGCGCAGTTCGGGGTCTTCCCACAACGTTCGCGCCAGATAAATGGCATCCACGTTGAAAACCATCGTCAGCATAAACGCAACCCCGATGGAAATGATCTGCATCCGCAGCTTATAAACTTCGCTGACGCGGGACATCCCGTCGTTAAACCAGTTCTGGAGTTTCTGTTCGGCTTCTTCGAGCGTTTTGGCGGAGGCTATCAGTGTCTCCATCGCTTTGCGAAAGCCTTCGTCCGCGATATTTCTGATGCCTTGCAGCAGGGGAACCAGTTCATCGCTTCTAAAGGTGAGTTGGTTGAGCGCCTCTTCCAGTTCTTCCAGGCCGGCCATCAACCGGGCGCGCGATTTGGAGTCGGACACCACGCTGAACGCTTCCCGCAGGTCGCGGAGGGTCTGTTCTGTAAAGCCGGATCGCAGCGTGCGCAGAAGCTGGCGCACCCGCGATTTTTCATCGCTGTCCGGGATGTTGTCGGCCACTTTGGACAGGGGCGTGTAAAGTTTATCGGCTTCAACCATCAGGATGTCGGTCAGCGAGTCGACAAACGTACTCGGTGCGATGTAGGCCACGCGCGTTTCCGCAGCGTTCGATACCTTGGCCGCTTCCTGTGCGGAAAGCTTCTCTTCCGGGCGAACGGTAGTCTTGACCAGGTTGATCAGCGGATGGCCGATGAGCCGGGCCTGCATATCCCTGTCCGTGATCAGACTCTGCAATCCCTGCTTAAGCTGCCTGGCGCGCAGGTTGAGCAAATTCACGATCAGCGTGTTGATCTGCGTAACGAGGATCGCCATCAGGCTAAAGACGAACACCAGCCCGATCACGACTTCAATCACGGAGGTGTTGAACATGCCGCTTCCTCATGTGTGCCGTGGACATAAATGGTCTACCGGATGCGGCGTATATTGTAAATTGAGCGGCTAAATCCCACAAACTTTTTTGTGATCAGTATAGTTCGGCTTGCGACGGCTTGACACGGATTTATCGGCACGGCGCTGTAGTGCCCCGCGCCTGTTTTTATTGTGAGTTTGTACCCGACTTTTCGTATCCACAGCAAGAGAGCTGTATCCCATGACAACCCGGACTCAATCGCAGCGGCCTCATCCCATGACGCTCATGTTTCGCGCCAAGTCACCCGATCCAGAGATCGCAGAGCAGGCTAATTTTTTTCATCTGGTCTTCGACATCGTGTGGTTCGGTGTGGCGCTGGCGGCCACCACGCGCTTTCTCTCCATTTACGCCATCCGCCTCGGCGCGAATTCGCTGGAACTGGCGCTGTTGTCCTCCCTGCCGGGTCTGGGCTGGCTGATCACGACCGGGATCGCCAGCTGGTGGCGGCAGCGTTACAGCGACACGGTGAAATCGATCATGTGGCCGGCCTTTACGATGCGGCTGACCTTTCTGCTGCTGGCGCTGGCACCCCTCCTGCCGAGGGAGTGGCAGCCGCTGTGGCTGATCCTGGCCGCTGCCTTGCCCGCGCTGCCGCAGGGCATCTCTAACGCGCTCTTTCTGCTGTTGATGCGCGAGACCGTCAGCGATGGGCGTATGCCGGCGCTGTTGAGCTATCGCATGGTGGCGCTGAATGTATCGGTGGCGGCTGGCGCGATTACCTTTGGCCTGATGCTGGAGCATTTACCCTTTCCACTCAACTACCAGTTGATGTTTCTGGCCGCTTTCGCTTTTACGCTGTTGAGCCAGTGGCATCTGTTCCGGCTGCGGATCGTCTTCCCCATTACGCTGATACCGGGGGTTCAGCAGCACAGCGGTTCCGGCACGCGGCTGTGGCAGTCCCGCTCATTTCAGGCGGTGGCGCTGGTCACGCTGACCACACATATCGCGTTTTTCTCGCTCATCAGCATTACGCCGCTGCATCTGGTCGAGAGCCTCGGCGCGGACGAAACCTTTATCATGTGGTTTGGAATGGCCGAACTGGCGGCCGGCGCGCTGATAGCATTTAGCACCACCTGGCTCATGAGACAGGTCGGTTCACAGGGGATGCTGGCGCTGGCGATGCTGGGAACCGGCGCATCGGCGTTAATTTTTGCCACTGCGGACAACCTGCCGATCACGATGGTCGGCGCGGCCATTTCCGGCGCGTCGTGGTCGGCGGTGGGGGTGGGCATTTTCGCGTTTCTGTTCGAGCGTGTGCCCAAAGAAGACAGTGCGCGGGCGGCAACTGCCTTTCAACTGCTGGTGTCGCTCGGCCTGTTTGTGGGGCCGTTTGTCGGCGGGGTGCTGGAAAGCAGCGGTCTCAGCCTGCCGACTGTGATCCTGGTTGGCGCTGGGCTGCGGATCGCGGCGGGTATGCTCACCCGTTACAATCCGGTCGATCTGCTTTCGGAAGCCAGTCAGGAAATGCCTACGCGCTCTGCACAGCCTGAGTAACGGTCGCGGTAGGTCTCGGCGTGGGGGTGCTGCTGGCGGCAGGATCGCGTGTGGGCGTCGGCGCGGGCTGCGCTGTCTCTGAGGCGGTGGGTGTTGGCGCGTCGGTGACGGTCGGCAGCGGTGTCCACGTATTGGACGGCGTGGGTGTGGGATTTATGGCCTCAAGCGCGCTGGCTGTCATGTAACCGGTTTCCAGCCGCCGTGTGCGCGGGTCAAGGTCAAGCACCGCCCACTGGCCCTCCGCCTCAAATCCCAGCACGCACAGGATTTCGCCTTCGCCAAACGAGGTGATGACGGGAAATTCTGTGCCAGCGCCCTGCCGGACGTTGGCGCGGACGATCACGCGAAAATCCGCGCAGTTGGGCGGTGGTGTGGCTGAAGGCAGTTCCGTACCAAAAACAGATTGCGTCTGCGTGGCGAGGCGCTGGGCCGTGCTGGTGTTCACCGAAATCGCCAGTTCAGTCGATTCACGGATGCCCATGCCGCGAGTGCTGAGATAGGTGCTCACGCCCTGCCAGACGTAATAAAGCCCAAAGACCAATGCGACGCCAACCAGAAAGACAAGCCAGGTCGGCGGCCCACCGCTGGCATAGTTTGGTGCTCGTCTGGATGATTGCGCCGGTTTTCTGGAAGGTGAAGGACGCCTGCCAAGCGTCATGGGGTTAAGAGTCTCCGAATCATTACGGATAATTGGCGTATTATGCCACCCGGCGGAATGTCTACCAAGCACAGGTTGAATGTCGTAGGGGAATCGTCGTTCAGGTTGGCGCGCCGCCCGACTCGCGGCTCAACCAGAACGCGATCCGCTTAAGGAATTGCTCCGGGAGCATTAAGCGGCTGAGAAAGTCATCGGCCCCGGCCATTAACGCCATCCGCCGTTCCTCATCGCCTTCCATGCCCGTGACCATCACCACCGGGATGCCGCTGATCTGCTTGATTTGGCGGCAGATTTCATAACCGCTGTGGCCGGGAATCCGCACATCGAGCAGGACAAGATCGGGCTGATGTGCGCCAACCACCTGTATGGCGCGCTCTCCGTTATTCGCCTGAATCACGCGGTAGCCCACCGTGGTCAGCAAGCCTTCCATCAACTCGCGGTTGAGCCATTCGTCGTCGACCACCAGGATCAGCGGATGTTGGTGTGCTGTGTCCACTTCAATGCCTTTGCGAGAATGCAAGTCCCCCTCATTTTAAGCGGCAACCCCGTTCCCGCCAATAAAGATCGTTTTCCGACTCAGGGATATTGAAGAACTTCCTCTTGATACTCGGCCCATCACGCAGTCAGCGGCAGCCAGCGCGAGCCACGAACAGCAAGGTTTACTGATGCGGCGCTGTAAAACCCGTCTTGTGTTTTATGAAATAACCTTACTTTGTCTTGACACATCGATACTTATCAATATAAAATCGGGGTATGGATTCAAACCTACTGCCATTTGCTCGCGCGATTGCGGACGATACCCGGCTGGAGATCATGCGCCATTTATGCTGCACGTGGTTGAGCGTTAATGACGTGGTAGAGGCGCTGGGCAGGCGGGTGACACAACCGACTGTAAGTCATCATCTCAAGGTGCTGGAAGAAGCCGGCCTGGCTCATGTGCGACAGGAAGGTCGCCAGCGGTTTTACACGTTGAATCAGGAACGGGTGACGTTTTGCTGCAGCCAGCTTGTGCAGACGTTCGCGCCAGGCTATTCGGCTTCGATTATCCCGGTTCAAACCCTGTCGATGCCAGACGCATAAGCTCTGCTTTGCCTGTTCACGCCAGTCCACCTTCATGATCACAAGGAGATAAGGCCGTGCGCGCTGACGACAGACAGCCACACTTCGAATTAGCCTGCAATCTGGACGCCATCACCCCGGAGCAGCGGGGTCGATATGATCTGATCCGGGCCTGGATGAAGGAAAATGTTCGCTCTGTCGTGGAGTACCCGGAAGGATATATCTGTCATTATGACGATGCGCCCTCGACAGTCATGCGGCTGGCAGAATTTATCACGCTGGAAAGGCTGTGCTGCCCGTTTCTGCGCTTTGCGCTCGAATGGTCTCCAGGCAGCGATCAGGTCGTCCTGAGTATGGGCGGCAGCACGGAGGTCAAGGACTATCTGGCCGGGGTTTTCACGCTGTCGAGCGGATGAGCAGAGAGGGGACACCGTCTGTGCCCCCATATGCCCAAGGGAGTCGGTCTAATTCATATTCTCAATGATGCGGGTGGCGAACTCGCTGGTCATGACCTCGGTCGCGCCCTCCATCTGGCGAGCGAAGTCATACGTGACGACCTTCTGATCAAGGGTCTTTTCGTAAGCGGTGGTGATCAGATCGCCGGCTTCATTCCAGCCGAGATGTTCGAGCATCATGACGCCGCTGAACAGCAGCGAACCGGGGTTCACTTTGTCCAGATTGGTGTACTTAGGGGCTGTGCCATGCGTCGCCTCGAACAGCGCGACCTCATCGCTAACGTTGGCCCCAGGGGCGATGCCCACGCCGCCCACTTCTGCCGCCAGCGCGTCGCTGAGGTAATCGCCGTTGAGATTGGTGGTGGCGATCACATCATGTTCGGTAGGACGCAGCAGCATGTGCTGGAACATGATGTCAGCAATCGAGTCCTGGATCAGAATTTTGCCTTCCGGCACTTTCCCGCCGTGCTTGCTGCTGACCTCATCCCATGAGATGGTCTCATCCGGGAATTCCTGCGCTGCGACTTCATAACCCCACTTCTGGAATGCGCCCTCGGTGTACTTCTGAATGTTACCCTTATGCACCAGCGTCACGCGCTTGCGACCGCGCTCGATCGCGTAGCGGATCGCTGCGCGCACCAGCCGCTTGCTGCCAAACTCGCTGATCGGCTTGATCCCCAGGCCAGCATCCTCAAAAAAGCCGGTCGCGTTCAGTTCCTCGCGCAGAAACTTCGCCAGACGCTTATTCTCCGCGCTGCCCGCCTCAAATTCGATCCCCGCGTAAATGTCTTCGGTATTTTCGCGGAAGATCACCACATTCACCTCCTGGGGATTGCGCAGCGGGCTGGGCACGCCGCGATACCAGCGCACAGGACGAATGCACTGGTAAAGATCAAGTACCTGGCGGAGTGTCACATTCAGGCTGCGAAAGCCGCCGCCAACCGGCGTGGTCAGCGGGCCTTTGATGCCGACTTTGAACTCGCGCAGCGCGTCGAAGGTTTCTTCTGGCATGTAATTGCCATCATACAGGCCGGCAGCCTTCTCGCCGCAGTAAATTTCGATCCAGGCGACCTTGCGCCGTCCGCCATAGGCTTTCTCGATCGCGGCATCCCAGATGCGTTTACTGGCCGTCATAATGTCATAGCCGATGCCGTCGCCCTCAATAAAGCACAGATAGGGGTTATCGGGGACGTGCAGCTTGCCGTTAGCAATACTAATGCGCTCGCCACCGCTGGGAATGGCGATTTTGTCGTAAGCCATGATGCGGCTGTCTCCTTAAGTTGACTTTGAAGTCCTCCCAATGCGGGCGGATTATAACATAGTAAGACGGGCGTTCGCATAACGCCCACAGTTGAAATCTACGTAGTAACTGTGCGTTTTGCCGGTGATCTTTTGTAAAAATTTGACATTGTGTTCAAGTGGGCTGACAACCAAAATTCACCTATAATTAAAACGAGATCGGATTTGTCGAAAGACCGATTTTATGGACACACCTCTTCCCTCCAATCAAATGATCATCGAATTCGGCGCCGCGATACCCTGGCAGGAAATCGAACTCCAGAAACATCAGTTTAACACGGCTGTGCAGGCGCTTGCCGACGACAAAACGAATGGTCATATCTCGCTGGAGGCGCTGGCAGATGCGATCGGCGCGCCGGTCACGACCTATGCGGATCTGGGAAGCGGAGAGAAGGCCAATATCTTTCTGGGTCACGTCAATTCACGCCAGTATATGCTCGGCAGCGTGGTCAGCGAGCGTTACCGCAGCGGCAAGACGATCGCTCAGGCCCTTGTGCCCTACAACCTCAATCCCAGCGTAAACCATACCAACCTGCATGAAACCAGCGACTCCGCCACGCGAATTCGCGCGCTGGGGGCGGAGATCGAGCTTGGCCTGCTGTATCCTGACGGCTCCGGCCCTGACGAAGCCAAAATGCAGGAATTTATCGCCGCTTACCAGACCAACGCCCGCCGCATGGGGATCACGCCGCAGGTCGATCGTGAAGCGTGCCAGTATCAGGTCGAGGCCCATGTCGCGCCAGGGATCGGCTATCACAGGACTCGTGGCGCGCTGGAAGGAATCCTCGCTGCGCTGGTGGCTTCCAGCGAGGCGACCGGCCTGCGCACCGCGATCATGGCCTCATACCCGATCCTCAGCGATTTCCGCCTGACGGATAACCCAAAAGTTCACACCGCCGTCGATCTGATGTGCGAGGTCAATCGCTATTTCCCGCAATACGAACAGCGCCTCGAAGAAGCCAAGACGCGCTATCACATTGATCGCTCCGCCAACGTGGTCGAGGTGTTTCGTCTGCAAGGCTGCCACATCCATCTCGACCTGGCCGGACGATCGGAGGCGCTGGCCCTGCTCACGTTTTACACGATGCTGCGCAGCGCGACCGCGCTGGCTAATGCGGCCGTCCTCAAAGGGGGGCCGTTCGTCAACGGGACGTGCGATGCCGAACTTCTCTGTACGCGCGAGTATCTGCGCCAGACCACGGTGACCGGACGCTCGATCGAAATGCCGCTCAGTCCACATCTGATGGCGGACGGTATGGACAAGTATGCTGACCTGATGATCTCTGAGCGCGTTAACGCGATGGCGCGGGCGCTGCTGTACGACGACAGCCTGGGCAGTCCGGTGTCGGCGATGCACAATGCGATCGGGCGCATCCGGCCTGATCTGGGCGGCAGCAAGCGCATCTGCACGGTAGAAAGCACCGGAATGCCGGTGAACGTCAGCGCCTCACGTCAGGCCGCCGTGCTGACCGACTTTGAGTTCACGCACGCCCTGGTCGAAGCCCACTTCCGCAAACATGGCTGCGATCTGGAGCCGCTGGCGAACGACCGCGACCTGTGGGCCATCGTCGGGCCGCTGGATGCCGGATCGTTCCAGGCGCAGCATGACCGCTCTGACCGGGAATGCAGCGACGTGACGATCACGACGGCGGTAGGCACCGACGTCACGCTGGCAGAGTTTTACGAAATGAAGCGCGTTTACATGCAGAAGAATCTGGCCGACATTGCGCATATCGCGCCGCGAGACATCGACGATGTGTACTTCAGCCTTCAGCGGATGCTCAACCCGGCCAGCGGCCAGCGCGCGCAGACTATCGAACAGTATGTGCATGATTACAAGCTGCGCAGCACCGGCAACTGGGGGATGATTCTGCGCAACGCATTTGTCGAGGAAGGTGGCACGCCTGGCGCGCATAATCCAGACGCCGTGCTGAGGGTCGTCAACCGGGTTCACGCCGCCATCCGCGAACGCTACTTGCAGTGATCGTGCTGCCGCCTGTGGGCAGTCTCAATATCAACATAACAGGGCGATTGCTTCCAATTGCAGGCAAAGGCGCACAGGACAGGGCAGGCGCATGGGCCTGTCCCTACATCGGCGACTACATATACTCCCGATCTGCTCCCTCGATTTCGGAGGAGGCCGGAAGCGGGTCGGGTCGTGCCCACATGCCGACTTCGGCGGCAGGTACGCCCACATACCGACCCTGGATTCAGGATTACAACCTCGATTTTGACGCGATTCACCCTGAGCAACACAATTGATAGTTGATTCCTCAGCAAGGAACATGTTATATTGCTGACGACAGCAGTCGTCCTGCCGCAAACGGCATCGAACTCTTGATATTCCGACGCCTGCGCACGGCGTCTTGAGCTAAAAATTGGCAAAACAATTTATTTCAGGCTTGTAGTATTTTGTCCATGAATGCTTGGAGAAAGGAAAAGCCTGGCGCATTTAAGATCGCGCCGGGCTGTGATTGTTATGGCGAAGGGTGACAAACCAAGACTCCGTATCGTTCCACTGGGGGGATTGGGTGAAATCGGCAAGAACATGACGGTGTTTGAGCATGGAAACGAGGCGGTCATCATCGACACCGGCCTGATGTTCCCTGCCAACGACATGTATGGCGTCGATTATATCATCCCCGATTTTCGATACCTGACCGAACGCAAAGACCTCAACATCCGCGCTATCCTCTATACCCACGGCCACGAAGACCATATTGGCGCGGCACAGCATGTGATCGAAGCGTTCCCCAACACACCGATCTATGCCACACCGCTGACCGCTGGCCTGCTCGAAGTGCGTTTGCGCGAAGCGCGGCGGCTCCAGCAGACGCAGATCAACATCTTCAAGGCGGGCGACCGGCTTGAAATCGGCCCGTTCAAGATCGAGAGCTTCCACGTGTGCCATTCGATTCCCGACTGCGTGGGGTTCGCCTGGCAGACCCCCTATGGCCTGGTCGTCCACAGCGGCGATTATAAGTTCGACAACACGCCCGTAGACGGCAAAAAGCCGGATTATGCCCGTTTAGCTCAGTTTTCCAAACAGGGGGTGCTGCTGCTGCTGGCCGACAGCACCAATGCGGATCTGCCAGGCTGGACGCCGTCCGAATCGGTCATCGACGCCGCGTTCGATAAGGTTTTCCGCGAGGCAACCGGGCGTATCCTGGTCGCTACCTTCGCGTCGCTTATCTCACGCATCCAGCAGGTCGCCAATGCCGCGCAGCGTTATGGGCGCAAGATCGCTATTGCCGGCCACAGCATGTCCGAAAACGTCAAGATGGCGCGCAAGCTGGACATCCTGAACATTCCCGACGATTTGATCGTCGATCTGAACCGCATCAGCAGCATCCCGCCACACAAGCTGGTGGTGATGATCACGGGATCGCAGGGGGAACCGACGGCGGTTCTCGCCCGCATGGCGACCGGTCGCCACCGTCAGCTTGAGGTCGAAAAGGATGACACGATCGTGCTGTCGTCACACCCGATCCCCGGCAACGAGGAGATGGTCTACCGCACGATCAACCGTCTGTTCCAGCGTGGGGCTAATGTGATCTATGACCCGATCGCGCCGGTGCATGTCTCCGGGCACGCGCGGCAGGAAGAAATGCGTCTGCTGATCAATCTCACCCGTCCCAAGTTCTTCGTGCCTGTTCACGGTGAACTGCGCCATCTGCGCGAACACACGCGGATTGCGGTGCAGGCGGGCGTGCCGGAATCGAATGTGTTTGTGGCGGAGAATGGCCGGGTGCTGGACATCACCAAACACGGCATCCGGCTCGGCGAGCGCGTTCCCGGCAGTTATGTGTTCGTCGATGGCAACATCGTCGGCGATGCCAGCAAGGTGGTCATGCGCGACCGCGAAATTCTGGCGAAGGACGGCTTTCTGCTGGTGTCGATCAACGTCGATAAACGCACCGGTCGGCTGCTGAGTCCGCCGGAGATCATCTCGCGCGGGTTTGTTTTTATGGATGACTCCAGCGATCTGCTCGATCAGGTGCGGCATACAGTTCAGGATACACTGGCAAGCGCCAACGGCAGCGCCGGCAAACGGCGAGAACGGATTCAGGAAAATATCAGCCGTTTACTGTATAACGAGACCAAACGCCGCCCAATGGTCTTCAGCATCGTCAACGAGTTATAGAGCGCGTGGAAATATAGCGCAGCCTGGCAGGGCCATGAGCAGAGGGTTCTGCCCAGGTCAGGTAAAGGTGCCGCTGCCGGTCAGACACAATCACTGGAGGCCCGATCAACGCATAGGGCAGGTTCGCGCTGATCCGCTGCGCACCGACGATCGCACCAGCCTGAAGATAAACGAGCGCCAGATCTGCCCCGGCCTGCGCCGCCAGCACCACCGACGAAGACGCGCCGTGGAGCGGGCTGGCCCAGGCCAACCTCTGATCCCCCTGCCGCGCAGGATTGGCGCTGCCGCCGTTAAAACCGGTCGTATAGGCGCCAGCATCCAGGGTCAGTCCCAACCGCTCTGCCGCAGACCACGCGCCGCCGTCGGAGTGTGACAGCCACACCTCCTGATCACCGTTGAGGCGTGCCAGGTTCAGAATCAGATAGCTGTGAGTCGCGTCGTGGGCGGCGTAAAATCCAGTCAGGCGGTCGCCTGCCCCAAAGGACAGCCCAAAGCCCAGTGGCGTGATGTCGGCCAAGCCGGTATCCCTCAGTATTGCGCGGTGTATTTCGCCCGTGGTATGGCGAAACCAGTATAAATAGCGCGTTCCGTCCGGGCCGTGGGCCAACGCGGGCCATTGCGCATCTGCCACCAGAGTAACCGGCAGCCGTGGACGCCCCAAAGGGTCGATCTGGCGTAAGTACAGCGACGGCTCGGTCAGGAAACCGCCGCTCCACACCACCGCCAGCGAGTCATCCGCATGGGAAAGGATCGCAACCTGGTTCACCCGGCTTTCCGAAATCGCGGTTTCTGCACGGGCGATGACAAGTCGCGGGCTGATCAGCGCCGACCACAACTGAAGACCGCCTCCGGGATCGGCAGGATCAACGTCGAGCCAGATCGCGTGCGCCTGATCCCTCGCTGCTGGAGCGACCTGTAGGCCCTGAGCCTGCCCAGTCACCTCAATTGGCAGATCAACCGTGAGGACGGGTTCCGTCGCCCATGCTGCCCGGAATGAGCTTCCATCCTCGTCAGGCTCCAGCCACAGCGCCATCGTTTCCTGTCCGGGCAGCACGGCTGGCGCCGCATTCTGCGAAGCGTAACCCAGCGTTATACTTGGCCCCCAGAGGGTGTCTGGCAAAACTTCTGACGGCGCAGTTCGACAGCCTGCGGCAAACAGCGCGATCAGACACAGGAAAAAGAACTGGCGTCGCATAGATGGGCACGGATCAAATTTCAGTGAGCCTGACAAGATCTTCAGGCCCGCTGTAGCGAATCGGCTGCGGCGCGTAAAACGCGATATTTTCCAGCACATACTTCGCTTGCCCCAAAGTGATGTTGGGCAGCACCAGTTCGCGCTTGCCGAAGTAAATCCCCAGGTGATAGCGCGGGGTTCCACCCAGCACGAGGTTCTTGACGATCCAGCCCGCTGCCCCACCCGCGCGCGGCGCAGGGACCAGCTCCACCTCTTCGATCACATTCCAGGGCAGCGACTCCTGATTGAACACCAGTTCCGCGCCATAGGCATCGAAGTGCTGCTGCATGAACTGCTGCTCCGGCTCAGAAAGCCCGTCCATGTTCGGGCGGTAATTGATCCGCTGCAAATAACCCATCGCTGCACCTCGCTTTCTCAAATCGCTCGCTACGGCTCATCCGTGGGCCGAAGCTGAACATCAACGACTATCGTCACTTCATCACTCTGTGTGCCGTCAGGACGGGAGGCAATGGCAGAGATAGTGTGCAGTCCAATACCCTGGGCCAGCCAGTTGGTCTCGATCCGGTACACCTGCTGAACGAGGGCGTCGGGCGGGGGCGCGGCCACCAGCGATGCGCCATCGACAAACACCTCGATCTGCGCGACACCGACGGACTCATCTTCTGCCAGAATATCCAGCCGCAGATCGGTTCCTTCGATCACAATACTGTTATTTTCCGGGTAAAGGAACTGGACGCGCGGCAGATCAGGCGTGGCAATCGGCGTCTGCTCAAGGCGCGTCGTGCGGATCGTGCAGCCAGCCAGCACTATTACCCCCAGGCTGAATAGCGACAGCCGGGTCAGAACCAATGGCAAACGATCAACCACCCCGCTAACGCTGGCGGTCAACGCACTCGAAGAGCTTGCTGGCTTCATCGCGCCCCAGCCAGGTATCGAACACAAACAGCCATTCGCGGTCGGTCTCATCGTCCTTGACACGCACATCCACCACATACCAGCCGGAATCGACCGATCCGTCGTGGCCCACACAGCAGCGAGTCAAATCGCCAATGTCCGGCACTTCCAGCACAAACTGATCGACGCTGCCAGCCTCAAACGAGAATACATCACGCGGGGGAAGGAAGAGGGATTCGGTCTTACCCTGCGTGCCCAGCAATTGAAGGAAGACGTTGGAGTCCGTGCCGCCCAGGGCCACATCTCCGGTTCTGATCTGGACAGTATACGTGTTAGGCATTGACGGCTCTCTTTTCCAGCCGGGCGCATGAATGGCTCCATTATGCTGCCGAGTCCATTGGCTGGCAAGCATTAATCCGCTGCGTGTTCGGTCCCGTCGTCAACCGGCAGACCGGCCAGCCGCATGATCCGCAGCGCGTTGGTCGTCGGCGACGGGCCGGGCCGCAGCTGGTAATCGAAAGCCATCTGGCCCTCGATCACCTCTTCACGAAAGTGATAATTGCTGACCTGTGGCAGTTGATCGGCCAGGCGGATCAATTCCAGGTCATGGGTCGAGATTAAGCCCGCGCCGTGCCCACCGGCCAGCGCGCGAATGTAAGACTGCGCGCCGATCAGCCGTTCGCGGTTATTCGTCCCGCGAAAGATTTCATCAATGAGGAAAAACAGCGGCAAGGGATGATCAGCCCTCAGCGCCCCCAGCAGCGCCTTAAGACGCCGCACCTCGGCATAGAAATACGAAAAGCCGTCCACCACGGAATCCGTCACACGGATGCAGGCAAATATGCGGAGCAGCCGTGCCTCGAACGAAACTGCCAGCACTGCGCCTCCGGCATACGCCAGCGCCAGGTTGACGCCGAGCGTGCGGAGAAATGAGCTTTTCCCGGCCATATTCGAGCCGGTGATAATAGCAATTGCCCCGGCATGATCGACGTGAAAATCATTGGCGATGCGCCGATCAGGCGAGATCAGCGGGTGGCCTAGTCCCTGTCCGACAAGGATCGGGCCTGAACGGTCGCGCAGAGCCGGGAACACTGCGCCGGGATTGAGGTAGGCGAAATGGGCCAGCGCACACACGGCTTCGATCTCGTACCAGGCATCAAGCCACTGAGGCACGATCGCTTTAAGTCGGCGGCGCTGCTGTTCCAACTGAACCGCGAAGAAGACATCCCACGGCACGAGCGTGTTGATCGCCAGCCAGAAGATCACATTGCCCTGTAAGCTGGCCGCCGCGACGATTCGCCGTGTGCGCCGCAGTAGTGTCGAAGGGCTTCTCCCTTCCAGAAACACATGCCGCGCCTGATCCAGATGCGGGCGATCCCGATGACGCTGGACTTCGAGAACCCGCAAAACGGCCACAAAGCGGCTAAGCTGGGTGTTCAGCGACAGCGCAGTCGGAAACAGATCACCCAGATCGCGCCACTGAAAAACCGACAGTGCGAGATACAGCGTCAGTGAGCCGAGCCAAAACGGAGGGAGTATCCCCGCCTGATGCAGCCCGAAAAGGATCATATTGGCGAGAGACAAAGCCCCCAGCACAGCCAGCGGACGCGCCAGATTCAGCCCGCCCCGCTGCTGCTCAAGCCAGCGCATGAGGTGGTCGCCGTCCCAACGCTCAAACGCGGTGCGAGACTCACGGGCGGTCAGCGCCGCGTTGAGCGCGATCCGGTCGCGGAAACCCACCACGGGGATCAGTTCCGCGATGATGGCCTGCCGCCGCTGGATTACATTCAGATCGGGGGTCTGGTTCAGCAGCCATTCCAGCAGCCGGGCGCTGCCCCCAACAGCGATACAGGTATCCAGCAGGTGATGGATCGAACGCGGGCCAGCCAGATCGAGGTCAAGGACGAAGGGATGACCCTGTGGAAGCACAGCATCATAGGCCGGGGGCAGATCATCCCATGCCAGTCGCATCCGTGCCGTGTGTACAGACTTGATCTGCCGCCAGAGCCGGTGACGCACGATGGCGCGCTTGACCTGACCATGACGCCGCGCGATCCACAAAAACACGATCAGCCACAGCACTGCGACGCTGTAGCCCACGCTGAGATCGACGTTCAGGGCCAGCCAGATCAGCAGAACGCCGCCAGCGAACAGGCCGAGCCGCCAGCGCGTAAACCGATCGCTGAGATGACGCAGGTCGTCCAGCCGCCGGTTTAACCTGTCGATCTGTCGTTCAAGCAGCGCTAACCTGCGCTCGTGTCGAGTCACCCGCGTCCTCCGTAGGAACCATTATAATGGACGCATCACACGCCCCGAAGATCGGTTTTCGGGTCTGATCACACCAGGAGTCGTCAACACTTATGCTGCGAATCGATGTGCTGACGTTGTTTCCGGGCATGTTTAACGGCCCGATGACGGAAAGCATGATGTGGAAGGCGCGTGATCGCGGCCTGCTTGACCTGCGCCTGCACGACATCCGCGCATGGTCAACGGACAGACATCGCACGGTAGACGACACTCCCTATGGCGGCGGCGGCGGCATGGTGCTGCGTCCGGATGTCGTGGTCGATGCGATCCGCGCAGTAACGGCGGACATGGCAAACAGCCCGGTAATCCTGATGTCTCCGCAGGGGCGGCTGTTTTCGCACGCGGTCGCCGTTGAACTGGCCCGGCATCCACGCCTGACCCTGGTCTGCGGCCATTACGAAGGCGTGGACGAGCGGGCGATCCAGCTTGCGATCACCGATCAGATCAGCATCGGCGATTATGTGCTGACCGGGGGCGAACTGGCGGCCATGGTGGTGATCGATGCCGTCGTGCGGCACGTCCCCGGCGTGTTGGGGGCGGAAGGCGCGCAGAACCGCGACAGCCACGCCGATGGTCTGCTGGAAGGGCCACAGTACACACGCCCACAGGTTTATCAGGGGCTGGAAGTGCCGCGACCCCTTCAGGAGGGAAAGCACGCGGAGATCGCGCGCTGGCGACGGCAGGAGGCGCTGAGGCGCACCTGGCGTTACCGGCCCGACCTGCTCATGACCGCGCCCCTGAGCGATGATGACCGCAGCTTTCTCGCCAGCCTTGCGCTGGACGATGCGCGTTCTGCTCAGCGTCGGCGCGCGGAAGACGCACTCTGAGCCACCAGCCAAAAAAACCACGAAAGCATTCGCGGGGCTTCAACCGAACTGTGCTCCAGCATAACATGTCCTGGTGAAGGACTTTTGCACTTCGGCTTAGCGCACGCACAATTTCAGTCTATGTTATCATAAGGCGTAGGAAATTCGGTACACATGCCGTTGAGCCTGCTGGTGGATTCAGCTATACTTTTCACGGGCGTTATCGCGCCCGACGTAACAATCTGGAAGAGGAAATATGACTCAACAATATCGCAGTGAGGCGCTTGAAGAAAAGCTCAAATTACTGCATTCGGTTGTCCAAGGAGTCAAGGCGACGGTGATCGTGAATGTGGATGGTCTCCTGGTCGCCGCTTTCCCGCCAGGTGATGAAGAGAACCCGCACGAAAACCCTACCAGCAGCCCGCAGGTGGCGGCCATGTCTGCAACGCTGATCGGCCTGGCGGAGCGAACACTTGGACGCCTGGCTCAGGGCGATCTTCAGCGGTTGCTGATGGAAGGCGAGGAAGGGGTCATGGTGGTCTATCCAGCGGGGCGCGCCTCACTGGCCGTCCTGGTCGAGAAAAATGCGCGTCTGGCTTACCTACTGCCGGCCATCAAGCAGGCCGCCGGTGAGATCGAGGAAATTCTGGGTTACTGAGGCGCACCGCTATTTGAGATAAAAGCGGATGGTGATCTTCCCCAGGCGCAGCTCGTCACCGCTGCGCAGACCCATTGGCTGGTGCGGCTTCAGCGCAAACCCGTTCAGGTAAGTCCCATTGCGGCTGCCCAGATCGACGACTTCCAGACGATTAGACCGCACGCGGATCACGGCATGGCGGCGGCTGATCCCCATCTGATAACCGCCGTAAGGGGTCAAATCAAGATCAGGCGCGGAACTGTTGGTCGGGTCGCGCCGCCCGATCACGGATTCTTCTCTGACGGTGATCTG
>Ga0224723_1000461_pt1 | contig 27813 bp, 23 predicted proteins | sample Balambano_FR2_Me_FD_161647 | JGI IMG/M metagenome (GOLD analysis project Ga0224723, IMG submission 161647) | Freshwater sediment microbial communities from Lake Towuti, South Sulawesi, Indonesia - Balambano_FR2_MetaG | ecosystem: Environmental > Aquatic > Freshwater > Lake > Sediment | place... | reverse complement strand
CGGCAAAGCGCCCCCGCGGCCCGGGCGAGGAGATCGTGGCGGTTTCGGGCGGTGTCAGGCCGATCATGGCGATGCGCATCCCGCCACGTTCCAGCAGCACGCCAGGCGGGATCAGCCCTGCCAGCAGCGGTTCGTCGCGCACATCGGTGTTGGCCGACAGCACGGGGATACCAAGGCCGCGCGCGAAGCGGGCCAGCACCTCCGGCCCGTTGTCGAACTCGTGGTTGCCCAGCGCCATGGCATCGAAGCCGATCGCCGCCATCACCTCGCGCTCGGCTTCGCCGCGCCAGTGCGTGTAGTACAGCGAGCCCATGAACTGGTCGCCGGCATCCAGGGTGATGACCGCCCGCCCCTCGGCCGCGGCGGCGGCCTTCTCGCGCGCCAGCAGGCTGGCCAGGCGGGCGCTGCCGCCCACGCCGCGCGCATCGGGGTCGTGGCGGGAATGAAGGTCGTTCTGGTGCAGCACGCTGAGCGTGCGCACCGGCTGGGCCGCCGACAGCCGCACCCAGCCGGCGGCGGCAAGGCCGGCACTGCCGGCCAGGATATGGCGTCTGGTAAGCATCCCGTTCAGTCTGCACGAAGGCGCCAACCCTGGACCAGCATGGGATCATGACAGTGGCCCCCCTGATGCTTACCGCGCGGCAGATCGGCGAAGGCCGTCCCGTCGTGCTGCTGCACGGTCTGTTCGGGCAGGCGGGGAATTTCGGCGCGATCGCCCGGCGCCTGGCCGAGAAGTGTCGGGTGATCGCGCTTGATCTGCGCAACCATGGCGACAGCCCGCACACCGATGCCATGGACTATCCCGACATGGCGGCCGACGTGCGGGCCACGCTTGCGGGGCTTGATGCGCTGCCCGCGGCGATCGTCGGCCACAGCATGGGCGGCAAGGTGGCGATGGCGCTGGCGCTGTCGCATCCCGATGCGGTGTCGCGGCTGTGCGTGGCCGATATCGCGCCGCGCGCCTACGCATCGGACCTTGGCCGCTATGCCGCGGCGATGGCGGCGATCCCGCTGCGCGCCGGGCTTTCCCGCGCCGAGGCGGACAAGGCGCTGGCAGCCAGCGTGCCCGCCGCGGCGGTGCGGCAGTTCCTGCTGCAGAACCTGCGATTTGACCGCGATCCTCCCGCCTGGCGCCTCAATCTTCGGGGCATCGCCGCCGCGATGCCCACGATCTCCGGCTGGCCGGACGGTTTGCCGCAAACCTATCCCGGCCCGACCCTGCTGCTGGCCGGCGCGGCATCGGATTACATACGGGATTCCGACATGCCGACGGTCACCGCGCACTTTCCGCAAGCGCGGCTGGTGCGCATCGACGGCGCCGGCCACTGGCTGCATGCCGAGGCGCCGGGGCCTTTCCTGGCGGCGCTGTCGGATTTCCTTGCCGACTGAGGCGCTTGCGCTGCTTCCGCCCTTTGGGACGCAAGGCAAACGCAAAGGACGATTGACCGATGCCGCACTGCAACGGCAAGGTTAACGTCCAGAAGTCAGAACAAGGTCGCGCCGGCCCTGAAGCCTGCGTTGTCGTTTTGCGTTTTCGCCGGGAGGATCCATGTCGGAGCTCGACGCCGTGCTTGCCCGCATCGATGCGGACAAGGATGCGGCACTGGAACGGCTGTTCGCCGTGCTGCGCATCAAGTCGATCTCGACCGACCCGGCGTACAAGGCGGATGTGCAGGCCAACGCCGATTGGCATGTGGCCGACCTGGAATCGATCGGCTTCACGGCAAAGGCGCACCCGACACCGGGCCACCCGATCGTGCTGGCGCATCATCGCGAGGGCAGCGGCCCTTCGGCCCTGTTCTATGGCCATTACGATGTTCAGCCGGTCGATCCGCTGGAGTTGTGGACGCGTGACCCATTCGACCCCGTGGTCGAGCCCGGCGAGGATGGCGCGCTGATCATCCGCGGGCGCGGTTCCGCCGACGACAAGGGCCAGCTGATGACCTTCGTCGAGGCCTGCCGGGCCTGGAAGTCAGTAACCGGAAAACTGCCCATCCCGATCAGCATCCTGCTGGAAGGCGAGGAGGAGACGGGCGGGGTGAACCTGCCGCCCTTCATGAAGCAGCATGCCGATGAGCTGAAAGCCGACATCGGGCTCATCTGCGACACCAACATGTGGGACGCCGCGACACCGGCGATCCAGACCATGCTGCGCGGGATGGTGACCGAGGAGGTGATCATCCGCGCCGCCGACCGCGATCTGCATTCCGGTTTCTACGGCTCGGCCGCGGCGAACCCGAACCGCATCCTTGCGCGGATCCTCGCCGACCTGCACGACGATTCGGGTCGCGTGACCCTGGCCGGCTTCTATGACGGCGTGCCGGAGCTGCCGGAGTCGCTGAAGGAATCGTGGAAGAGCCTGAATTTCGATGCCAAGGCGTTCCTGGGCGAGATCGGGCTTTCCGTGCCGGCCGGCGAGCGGGATCGCAGCGTGCTGGAAATGGTGTGGTCGCGCCCCACGGCCGAGATCAACGGCATGGGCGGCGGCTACCAGGGCGAGGGCTTCAAGACCGTGATCCCCGCCGTGGCCTCCGCCAAGGTGTCGTTCCGGCTGGTGTTTGACCAGGACCCGCACAAGGTGCGCGAGAGTTTCCGGGCCTTCGTGCAGAAGCGCGTGCCGGCCGACTGCCGCGTGGAGTTCATCGGCTATGGCGCCGGCAGTGCCATCCGTTTCCCCAACGAAGACCCGGCCTTCGCCAAGGCGCGCAAGGCGCTGACGGACGAGTGGGGCACCGATGCCAAGTTCATCGGCGGCGGCGGCTCGATTCCTGTCACCGCCGACTTCAAGAACATCCTGGGCATGGATGTGATCCTGGCCGGCTTCGGCCTGAACGACGACCGCATCCACAGCCCGAACGAGAAATACAACCTGGAATGCTTCCACCGCGGCACCCGCAGCTGGGCGCGAATCCTGCACGCGCTGGCGAGTTAGCGGGGGTGTCGACCGCACCGGTGTTCGCCAGGCGCGTTGCGTGAATCACCCGGAATCCGGAAGGAACCGCTGACCGTGGCGAGTGTGAGCGAGGCGCCGGACGCGCCCAAGACCGGCATGCAGAAGATCCTCGACGTGGTCGAACGGGTCGGCAACAAGGTGCCGCATCCGGTGGTGATCTTCGTCTACCTGATCATCTTCGTGATCCTGATATCGACCTTCCTGTCGCTGATCGGCGCCGGCGTCAGTTACGACGTGTACAACACCGAGACCGGCAAGATCGAACGCGCCACCACCGAAGCCCGCGCGCTGCTGACCATCGAGGGCATCCGGTTCATGTATACCAGCGTCGTCGGCAACTTCATGAGTTTCCAGGCCGTCGGCGTGATCATCGTGGCGATGGTGGGCGTGGGCGTTGCCGAGGAATCGGGGCTGATCAAGGCGCTGATCCGGGCATTGGTGCGCAGCTCGCCCGCCTGGGCGCTTTCCTACATCCTGACGCTGGTGGGCATCGTCTCCTCGATCGCCGCTGATGCCGGCTATCTGGTGGTGATTCCGCTGGCGGCGGCGGCGTTCATCAGTGTCGGCCGGCATCCGCTGGCCGGGCTTGCGCTGGGCTTCGCTGCCGTTGCGTCGGCCTTCATGGTCAACATCCTGGTCGTGCCGGTCGATGGCATCCTTGTCGGCATCACCAACGATGCCATTGCGCTGGTCGATCCCAACCGCAGCGTCGGCCTGCTGTCGAACCAGTGGTTCGAAACCGGTTCGGTCCTGCTGCTGACGGTGGTGATCGCCGTCATCACCGAACGCGTCATTGAACCGCGGCTTGGCAAATACACCGGCGACTACAAACTGCCCGATGACGTGCCGAACGAGGAAGAGGTCGAGAAGCGCGGGCTGAAGTTCGCGCTTCGCGCCTTCCTGGGCATCGTCGCGTTCATCGCCCTGCTGACGCTGCCGCCAGGTGCGCCGCTGCGCGACCCAGCGACCGGCGCCATCATCGGCCCCACACCGTTCATGAACAGCCTGATCGTGTCGATCGCCCTGATCTTCCTGGTCGCCGGCTGGGCCTATGGCATGGGCGCTGGCACCATGACGAACGCCAGCCAGGTGGTGGCGGCGATGCAGAAGGCACTGGGCAGCCTTTCCGGCCTGATCCTTCTGCTGCTGGTGATCAGCCAGTTCCTGGCCTATTTCAACTATACCAACATGGCTACGCTCGCGGCCGTTTCGATGGCCGACGTGCTGACCCAGCTGAACCTCGATGCGCTGTGGCTGCTGATCGGTTTCATCATCGTGGTGTTCCTGCTGGACCTGATCATCACCGGTGCGATTCCGAAATGGGCGATCTTCGCGCCAATCTTCGTGCCCCTGCTGATGCGCCTGGGTGTCGAGCCCGATGCCGTGCTGGCGGCCTATCGCGTCGGCGACAGCCCGATGAACTCGATCACGCCGCTGAATGCGTATTTCGCGCTGATCGTCACCTTCTGCCAGCGCTACCAGAAGGATGCGGGCGTCGGCACGGTGATCGCGCTGATGCTGCCCTACATCATCGTGATGTGCGTGGTCTGGACGATCTTCTTCGCCGGCTGGCATCTCGCGGGGCTGCCATGGGGTATCTGACCCGCACCCGGACGTAACGGAAGCCAGGACGGCGCGATGAACAACGAACTGCTGATGATCCTCGCCCTGCTGGGCGCGGCGATTGTCATGTTCGTGATCAACAAGCCCCGCATGGATGCGGTGGGCCTGATCATGATCGTGGCGATGCCACTGACCGGCGTGGTGAGCATCCGCGAGACCACGGCGGGCTTCGCCGACAGCAGCATCATCGTGCTGGCCGCCCTGTTCGTGGTCGGCGCCAGCCTGTCGCGCACCGGCGTCACCCGGCAGATCAGCGACTGGATCATCAGGACCGCCGGCGGCGACGAAACCCGCGTGATCGTGCTGATCATGGTCAGCACGGCGCTGCTGGGCATCCTGATGGGATCGACCGGCGTGGTGGCCCTGTTCGTGCCGATCGCCCAGCGCATTGCGCTAAGCGCCAACATCCCGCCCGGCCGCATCATGATGACGATTGCCTATGCGGCTTTGACCAGCGGCATGCTGGCGCTGGTGGCCACGCCGGTGAACCTGGTGATCAATACCGAGCTGGTGCGGCAGAACATCCCGCCCTTCGGCTTCTTCGGCATCACCCCGTTCGGCGTGCCGATGCTGGCGCTGGCGATCGGCTACATGTTGCTGATCCGGCGCATGCTGCCGGATCGTCGCAACCCAGAGGACATCGCCGCCGGCGGCCGGCCCTCGCTGAAGACCTGGATCGAGCAGTATGGGCTGGCCGATCGCGAGTACCGTGTGCGGGTGACGGGCCAGTCGCCGTTCGTGGGCAAGCGTGTCAGCGAGCTGAAGCTGCGCGAGCGCGGCATCAATCTGCTGGCGATCGAACGCACGCGCCGGTTTGTGACCGACATGGTGCGGCCAGGCGCGCGCACCGAGATCGAGGCCGGCGACATCCTGCTGTTCGACTCCCTGACCGAGCAGGGCGATGCCCGCGATCTGGCGCAGGAATTCGCGCTGGAGCTGCTGCCGCTGAACCCCGGCGGTGCCTATTTCACCGACCGCGCCCAGCAGATCGGCATGGCCGAGGTGATGCTGCCCCCGGAATCGCCGCTGGTTGGCAGCACGGTGCGCGCCGCCCAGATGCGCAGCGAGTCCGGATTGACGGCAATCGGCCTCAGGCGCGGCCAGCAGGTCTTCGGCCCGGAGTTCCGTGACGAGGTGCTGCGCACCGGCGACACCCTGCTGCTGATCGCCTTCTGGCGCGACATCGAACGCATGGCGGCAACGCGGCGCGACCTGATCCTTCTGAACCAGCCCACCGAGGTCGAGGAGATCCTGCCGGCCGCCGGCAAGGCGCCCTATGCGATCGGCAGCGCCGCGCTGATGGTCGGGCTGATGATCACCGGCATCGTGCCGAACGAACATGCGGCCCTGATCGGCGCGCTGCTGATGGGCCTGTTCGGCTGTATCGACCTGACATCCGCCTATCGCGCCATCAACTGGCAGAGCATCGTGCTGATCGCAGGGATGCTGCCTTTCTCCACTGCGCTGCAACGCACCGGCGCGGTCGATATGGCCGCGGAGGCGTTGCTGGCCGCGGTCGGCCAGTCCTCGCCGCGCGTCGTGATGGCCGCCCTGTTCGTGATCACCGCGGCCCTGGGCCTGTTCATCTCCAACACGGCGACGGCGGTGCTGGTGCTGCCGCTGGGCCTGCAGCTGGCCGAGGGGCTGAATGCCTCGCCGTATCCTTTCGCGATGATGGTGGCGCTTGCCGCATCGTCGGCGTTCATGACGCCGGTGTCCTCGCCGGTGAACATGCTGGTGGTCGCCCCGGGCGGCTACAAGTTCGGTGACTTCGTGAAGTTCGGCGTGCCGTTCACGGTGGTTGCGATGATCGTTTCCGTGCTGATGGTGCCGGTACTGCTGCCGTTCAACTGACCGTGGCCCTGCGCCCGCGGCGCGCAGCCGTCGGGCGCGGATCGCGAGGCGGCAGCGCCACGTGCGCCGCCAGCGCCGCATACGGGTCGGTCGCGTGCGGGATCGCCATGGCGGCGACGAACTCCTCCTGGAAGGCCGGATCAAGCGCGGTCTCGATCTTGACGATCCGGCGGGCCAGCTCCGCGATCTCGCGGCGCGTGCCGGCATTCAACAGCGCGATCCGCGCACCATGCCCGGCCGCATTGCCGGCCGAGGACACACGCGCCGGATCGCAATCGGGCACCAAGCCAAGCACAAGGGCGTGGCGCGGATCAATGTGCGCGCCGAACGCGCCGGCCAGGCGGATGCGGTCGGGGGCAGCGAGCCCGGCATGGCGCAGCAGCAGTTTCGCGCCGGCGTGCAGCGCCGCCTTGGCCAGCTGGATCGCGCGCACATCGTGCTGCGTGATCGCGATGCGCGGGCTGCCGTCGCGCAGCAGGTAGGTGAAGGTGCGGTACTCCTCGCGCACGCGCGGGGTGCGGTGCGAGGCGGCCGGATCGATCACGCCGTCGGCACGGATGACGCCGGCCAGGAACAGTTCCGCCACCGCCTCGATGATGCCGGAGCCGCAGATGCCGGTGACCCCGGCATCGAAGGCCGGATCATCGGACCATGCGTCGGAGCCGATCACCTTGAAGCGCGGCTCCAGCGTGTGGGGGTCGATGCGCACGCGCTCAATGGCGCCAGGTGCGGCACGCTGGCCGGCGGAGATCTGCGCGCCTTCGAACGCCGGCCCGGTGGGGGAGGAGCAGGCGAGCAAGCGCTCGCGGTTGCCCAGCACCAGCTCGGCGTTGGTGCCGACATCGATCAGCAGCGTGATCGCATCGCCTTCGTGCGGTGCCTCGGCCAGCACCATCGCGGCGGTATCGGCGCCGACATGGCCGGCAATGCAGGGCAGCAGGTGCACGAAGGCGCCGGGCGCGAGAGATAGGCCGAGCTCGCGCGCGGGCACGTCGATCGGGCCATCCTGCGCCAGGGCGAACGGCGCGCCGCCAAGCTCGGTTGGGTCGAGGCCCAGCACCAGATGATGCATCACCGGGTTGCCGACCAGCGCCGCTTCCACGATGCGGTCGGGCGCGATGCCGGCGGAGCTGGCCAGGTCGCGCGCGAGCTCGCCCAATGCGCCGTGCGCGGCGGCGGTCAGCTGTTCGCGTCCGCCGGCGTTCAGCATGGCGAACGACACGCGGCTCATCAGATCCTCGCCGAAGCGTATCTGCGGGTTCATCCGGCCGGCGGAGGCAATCACCGCGCCTGACGCAAGGTCGCACAGGTGCGCGGCGATGGTGGTCGAGCCAAGATCGATCGCGATGCCAAAAGCCTGCTCGACAAGGCCGGGCCATACGGCGACAAGGTCGCGGCGATGCCGCAACGCGACGGTGACGGTCCAGTCGCCCTGGCGCAAGGCGCCCTGGAGGGTGGCGAGCACGGGCAGCGGAATGGCGGCATCGGTGATGCCCCACTGCGATGCCAGCGCCTCGATCAGCCTGCGCGCGTCGCTGCGCGGGTCGTGCATGTCGGGCGGGGCGACGGTGACGAGGTGCAGCGTCACCACCGGATCGAGCGTGACGGGGCGCTGATCCGCGTCCTTGGCGATGACCTGGCGGTGCACCTGGTGTTCCGGCGGGATGTCGATGACCGCGTCGGCCGCGAACGTTGCTTGGCAGCCCAGCCGCCGGCCGGGGGTAAGGCTTCGCCGCTCGGCATAGCGCGCTTCGACGGCGGTCGGGGCCCCAAGCGAGTCGGCATCGCACGTGATGCCGTGCCGGGCATGGGTGCCGGGCTGAAGTGCGATCTGGCAACGGCCGCACAGGCCCCGCCCGCCGCACACGGAATCGAGATCGACGCCCAGTGCGCGCGCCGCCGCCAGCACGGTGGTGCCGGCGGCAAAGCGGCCGCGTCTGCCCGATGGGGTGAACACCACCGCGATCTCAGGCTGCTCGATTCCGCCGTTGCGGACCAGGCGCCTGAGCCGTGCTTCGTCGTACTCAGCCTCGATCCGCGCGGCGGCGTCGGCGATGGCGGCATCCAGATCATCGCCGCACGCCCCTAACGGTTCGCGGTGCCAGGCTTCCAGATAGGATTCGGAATCGCGCGCGCCGCCGCGCATGGCGGCGCGGTCGATCGCTTCGGCGAAGCGGGGCGGGAGTTCCAGCCGCGCGCTGCGCCTGCCCTCGCGCGCCAGCAGCTGCGCGGGAATGTCGCGCCAGCGCACCAGGATCAGTTCGCCCATCGCGGGGTCAGGCCGCGCGCGGTTCCAGGAAAGCGGAAATTCCGCCCAGGCCGGTCGTGCGCGTCACCAGGGCAAGGCCCAGGCGATCGGCCGCGTCGCGCGCCTTGCGGGCGATCACCGTGTCGGGCTGCTGAACCAGATGCACCACCCGGCGGTAATGCGCAAAATAGCTGTCGCGCAGTTCCGGGTGCTGATCCAGGCCAAGCCCCCGCCAGACCAGCCGGTCGAAATGGCGCGCCAGGTAGTCGGTGAGGAAGAAACTGCCGATCTCCTCCTCCATCAGCGCGTCAAAAGCCGGCCCGCCGGCGTAGAAGGCGTAGCAGTGCGGGCCATCGATGCGTTCGATGCCCTCCTCGAACAGCATGCGGTCCAGCGCGCCGCCCGTGCCGCAATCGCCGTACAGCACCAGGATGCGGTCGTGCGTGCGCCGTGCCGCATGGATCTTCGCACGCACGGCTTCGGTGATGCGATCGGGCCGGTTGTGCAGGATGGCGGGCAGGCAGGTGATGTCGAGGTGCGTCCAGCCATTCGCCTTCGTCACCGCCAGCAACTCGCGGGCCAGCGCGCCGCAGGCGATCAGTTTCGTGCGCGGCGCACTCACGCCGCCCGCCGAGGCCCGCCGGAAGGTGCACTACCCTGGGTCAGCAGCCGGCGCGCGGTCTCCACCGCGACCGAGGCATCGCGGCAATAGGCATCGGCGCCGATCGCCTCGGCGAACTGTTCGTTCACCGGGGCGCCGCCGACCAGCACGATCACCTCGCCGCGCATGCCCTTGTCCTTCAGCGCGTCGATCACGGTCTTCATGTACGGCATGGTGGTGGTCAGCAGCGCGCTCATGCCCAGGATGTCGGGGCGGTGGGCTTCCAGCGCGTCGAGGAACTTCTCGACCGGCGTGTTGATGCCAAGGTCCACCACCTCGAACCCCGCGCCCTCCATCATCATGCACACCAGGTTCTTGCCGATGTCGTGGATGTCGCCCTTGACCGTGCCGATCACCATCTTGCCGATGCGGGGCGCCCCGGTTTCGGCGAGCAAGGGGCGCAGGATCGCCATGCCGCCCTTCATCGCGTTGGCCGCCATCAGCACTTCCGGCACGAACAGGATGCCGTCGCGGAAATCCTCGCCGACGATCCGCATGCCCTCGACCAGCGCCTTGGTCAGGATGTCGTAGGGCGTCCAGCCGCGCGCGAGCAGGATATTGACCGCCTCCTCGATCTCCGCCTTCAGCCCGTCGTACAAGTCCTGGTGCATCTGGGTGACCAGGTCGGGGTCGGGCAGATCGGCCAGGATGATGTCGTCGGTCATCGGCGAGTGACCCATGGTTTAGTCCGCCGCCGTCCTGCTGTCACCCACCATGCCTCTTCCCCGGCGCGCACGACTCTGCCACGAATGCACGCAGCTGGTTTCGGTTGTTGGGGGATGAGTGTCCGCGTCGGTCACCCGTGCCGCTATCGAATGGCCGACCGTGCTGCTGATCGCGCTGCTGTATGCGGCCTGGGCGGGGTTGACCTGGTTCCACGATGCCTTACCCGCTTGGGCGTGGGTGGTGCTCGCGGGCATCGTCGGCACCTGGTGGGGGTCGGTTCAGCACGAGGCGATCCATGGCCACCCCACGCGTTGGCAGCGCCTGAACACCGCCCTGGCCACGCCGCCATTCTGCCTTTGGCTACCGTTCCGCCGTTATCGGCACTCGCACCTGGCACACCATCGCGACGAACGGCTGACCGACCCGCTGGACGATCCCGAAAGCCGCTACTGGACGCCGGCGCAGTGGCAGGCGCTTTCGCCCATCGCGCGCGTGCTGGTGGCGGCGCAGGCGACGCTGCTGGGCCGGCTGCTGATCGGCCCGTTCTGGTCGATTGCCCGCTACTGGCGGGCCGAGTGGCGCTTCATCCGCGGCGGCAACCGCAAGGTGGCGCGCATCTGGGCTTGGCATGCGCTGTGGGTCGCGCTGGTGCTGGCCTGGGCGATCGGCGTGTGCGGCGTGCCGCCATGGCAGTATGTGCTGGGCTTCGTCGTGCTGGCCACGTCGCTGACGCTGATCCGATCCTTCGCCGAGCATCGCGCGGCTGAGGCCGTGGAGCACCGCACCGCCATCGTCGAGCGGGGCGGCGTGCTTGGCCTGCTGTTCCTGTTCAACAACCTGCACGTGGTGCATCACGCGCTGCCGCGCGTGCCGTGGTACCAGCTGCCGGCCGAGTTCGCTGCGCGGCGCGAGGAGTGGGTGCGGCTGAACGGCGGGCTGGTGTATGCCGGTTATGGCGAGCTGTTCCGAAAATTCCTGCTGCGCCCGCATGACGCGCCGCTGCATCCGAACCCCGGCCGTCAGGCCGGCGAGCGGTAGCCGGCCGCAAGTGCCTCGGCTTCCCAGCGGCGCGTCACGTCGTAGTCGGCGCGGCTGGCGGGCACGAGGCGCTCCAGCAACAGGGCCGTCCCGAGCGCGGGAAACCAGCTTCGCCGATGGGCCTCGGCCGCTGCCGCGCGCAGGGCGCACACCTGCTCGGCGGGCAGCGTGGACGACGCGACGAAGGCCGGCGCCGGCGCGGTGTCGGTGCTCTCCAGGATGCGCACGCCGGCGGTCAGCTCGGGCCGGTGCAGGGCCAGCAGCGCGCGCCAGTACGCATCAAGCGGTCCCACATCGATGCTGCCATCCAGCACGCTGTCCAGCACCTTGCGCGCGGTGATCAGGTCGCCCTTGGCGTGCGCATAAAGCGGGCCGCCGCGCGCGACGAAATGCGGCAGAAGATGATGGCGCGGCGCGTTGAAGCCGGAATGCGAGTGCGCCACCGTCCAGCCCAGCCGATGGCCGAACGTGTCGGAAAGCCGGGTGAACGGGCTGTCGGCGCGCACGATCAGGTCGGTGCGGTAAACCGCGAGCCCCGCGGCCCACGGCAAGGCCGGTACCGGTGCCGCGATCGGCACCACATCCGACAACTTCAGCGCGATGGGATAGCCGCACATCTGCACCATGCCCAGATCGTCGCGGCGCCATAGGTCCTCCAGCGGGCGCGGCGCAGGATAGGGCTCATACTCCAGCGGAACGCCGGCATCGGCCGCGATGTGGTCGAGCAGTGCCCGCCAGGCGTCCTCCGCCACCGGCGCCACCGAGTACATCCGGGCATTGGCGAGGAAGCGGCTCACGCGGCGGTGGCCTCCATCGTCAGCGCGAACGGGAAGTGGCAGCGCACCAGGCGGTGATCGGCGATCGGGGCAAGCGGTGGCATTTCGGCCTGGCAGCGCGGCTGCGCGACCGGGCAGCGCGTATGGAAGCGGCAGCCGGCAGGCGGGTGCAGCACGCTGGGGATTTCGCCCCGCAGCACGATTCGCCGGCGGCGGCGCGTTGCCGTGACGCTGGGGTTGGTGGACAGCAGCGCGGTGGAATAGGGGTGCGCGGGCGCATCGAACAGCGCGCGGGCTGGCGCCTCCTCGACGATCTGGCCCAGATACATCACCGCCACGCGGTCGGAGATACGGCGCACGACGTTCAGATTGTGGCTGACCAGCAGGTAGGTCAGGCCGAACTCGCGCTTGAGGTCGAGCAGCAGGTTCAGGAGCTCGCCCTGCACCGACACATCCAGGCCGGCGGTCGGCTCGTCCGCCACGATCACGCGGGGCTCCATTACCAGTGCCCGCGCAACACCCACGCGCCGCGCCTGGCCGCCGGAAATCTGATGCGGATACTTCTCAAGCACCTCCTCCGCCAACCCCAGGCGGGCGAAGATGCGCGACAGGCGGGCGCGGCCGGCCGCCAGGTCGAGGTGGTGGATGCGCAGCGGCTCCTCCACCGCCCGGCGGATGGTCATGCGCGGGCTCAGCGAAGCCACGGCATCCTGCAGCAGCATCTGCACGCCGCGGCGGAACTTCTCCGGCGCACGGGCGAGCAATGCCGAGACATCCTCGCCGTCGAACAGCACCTGGCCTTCGCTTGGCGGGGTCAGCCCCAGCAATGTGCGACATAATGTGGTCTTGCCCGACCCGGATTCGCCGACCAGTGCCAGGATGGCATTCGCCGGCACATCAAGCGTCACGTCCGACAGCGCCTGCACGCGCCCGCCGAAGCGCACCGAGACGCGCTGGAAGGCGATCAACGGCGCGGTCATGCCAGCTCCTCGAAGCGGTGGCAGGCGGCGGTGCGGCCGGGGCCGCTGGCCCGCGGCAACGCCGGCTCGGCGCGGCAGCGATCCAGCGCGAAGGCGCAGCGCGGGGCGAAGATGCATCCCACCTGCGGCGCCACCGGATCGGGCGGTCCGCCTGGAATCGAGGCGAGTGCCGTGTCGGAGGCATCGTCGTCGATCTCGCAGGCCAGTAGCGCGCGCGTATAGGGATGGCGGGGCGATCCCAGCACCGCTGCCACCGGGCCGGTTTCCATCACCAGGCCGCCGTACAGCACGCAAAGGTCGTCGCAGAGTTCGGCAACCAGCCCAAGATGGTGCGAGATGAACACCACTGAGCCGCGGAACTCGGCGCGCAGCTCGGCCATCAGCGCGACGATCTGGGCTTCCACCGTCGCGTCGAGGGCGGTGGTGGGCTCGTCGGCCAGCAGCAGGTCGGGGCCGGCCAGCAGGGCCATCGCGATCATCACCCGCTGGCGCATGCCGCCCGAAAGCTGGTGCGGATAGGCGGCAAGCCGCGCGCGGGCATCGGCGATCGCCACCTTGCCGAGCATCGCCTCGGCCCGGGCCAGCGCCGCCCGATGCGACAGGGAAGGCTCGCGCCGCCGGATCACATCGACCATGTGGGTGCCGACCGTGAACAGCGGGTTCAGCGCCGTCATCGGGTCCTGGAAGATCATGGCGATGCGGGTGCCGCGGAACGCTGCCATGGCGCGCTCATCCAGGCGCAGCAGGTCAACGCCGTCGAAATCGATGTGCCCGGCCACGCGCGCGCCGTTGGCGGGAAGCAGCCGCAGCAGGCATGCGGCCAGGCTCGACTTGCCCGAACCGCTCTCGCCGACGATGCCAAGGATGCGGCCTCGCCCGATCTCCAGGTCGATTCCGCGCAGGATGGTCGCGGTGCCGCGTGCCGTTTCTGCTTCCAGCACCAGCTCGGAAATCCGCACCAGGGGCGTGCTCATCGCTCGCGCCCGATGCGCGGATCGACGGCGTCGCGCAGCGCCTCGCCGAACAACGTGAAGCCGAGCGTGGCGACTGCCAGCGCGGCCGAGGAGACCAGCACCGGCACCCAGCTGTCGGACAGGAACTGGTAGCCGTCCTGGATCAGTACGCCCCAGCTGGCCAGTGGCGGGCGCACACCCAGGCCCAGGAACGACAGCCCCGCCTCGATTGTGATCACCACCGGGATGTCCATCGAGGCGAGCACCGCCAGCGGCCCAAAGATATTGGGCAGAATGTGATGCAGGATCAGCCGTGGCATCCTGGCGCCCAGGATGCGCTCGGCTTCGAGGAAGGGCGCGTTCTTCAGCGTCAGCACCTGGGCGCGGGCCACGCGCCCGAAATGCGGCGTCAGCGTGATGCCGACGATCACGATCACGATCGCGGTGGATGGGCCGAACACGGCCACGATCGCCAGCGCCAGCACCAGGCTGGGAAAGGCGGCGACGATGTCGAACAGCATCAGCACCAGCCGCTCGCCCTGGCGCGGCAGCAGCCCGGCGAGAATCCCCAACGCGGTGCCGGCCGACAGCGCGATGGCAATGCTGGCGACGGCAACCGCCATGGCGATCGAGGCGCCATGCACCAGGCGCGAATATAGGTCGCGGCCGAGATGGTCGGTGCCCAGCCAGTGCGTGGCCGAAGGCGTGCCAAAGCGGTTCATCACATCGAGCGCATCGGGATCGTGCGTCGCCACCCACGGCGCGAAGGCGGCGGCGATCAGCACCAGCACGACGATCACGAAGCCCGCGGCGCCGGTGGTGCCGCCCCACACACGCCGCACCAGCGACAGCGCATGCGCGGCCGCGTTCATCCTGCCGCCACGTCGCGCCGCATGCGTGGATCGATGGCGCTGTAGCTCAGATCGACGGCCAGGTTCACCACCACGAACAGCACCACCACCACCAGCACGGCGCCCTGCACCACGGGATAGTTGCGCACCAGGATGGCATCGTAGATCAGCCGCCCCAGCCCGGGGCGCGCGAACACGATCTCGACCAGCACCGCGCCGCCCAGCAGGCGGCCGATGCCAAGGCCCAGGATGGCGATGGTCGGGATGCAGGCGTTCTTCAGCGCGTATTTGTAGGTGATGGTCCGCTCGGCCACACCATAGGCGCGCATGGTGCGGATGTGCGGTTCCGCCATCACCTCCAGCATCGAGGCGCGCACCAGCCGCGCGATGAACCCGATCCAGCCCAGCGCCAGCGCGATGGTGGGCAGGATCAGCCGCTTGGCCTGGTCGATCCAGCTGGCTGAATCGCCCGCGCCCAGCACGGGCAGCCAATCCAGCCAGATCGAGAAGATCAGCAGCAGGAAGATCGCCACCACGAAACTGGGCAGCGCGATGAAGGCGACCGAGATGAAGGCCAGCAGGCTGTCGGCCGTGGTGCCTGGGCGCGTGGCGGCAAACACGCCAAGCGGCACGCCCAGCAGCACGGCCAGCCCGATCGCGCTGAAGGTCAGGATCAGCGTGTAGGGGAACACCGCGGCGATCAGCGACGCCACCGGCCGGCCCGAGATCACATCGGTGCCCAGATCGCCTACGGCCATCCGCGAGATGAACCGCCACAGCCGCGTCAGGATCGGCTGATCGAGCCCCATTTCGGCGACAAAGCGCCGCGCGGCTTCCGGGCTGGCCTGCGGCCCCAGCAGGGCGGCGGCGGGATCACCAGGCACGATCGCCGACAGCGTGAACAGCAGCAGCATCGCGCCCAGCACGATCAGCAGGGTGGTCAGCAGCCGGCTGGCAAGATAGCCCAGCGTGCCGCCACCCATCAGCCGGAAGCGCGCCTCAGGATGTCACCGCGCCGAACGCGTCGTACTGCCAGTCGATCCAGCCGGGCACGCCGGCGGGGCGCAGCCAGGGGCGATGCACCAGGAAGTTCACCTCGTTCGTCAGCCAGACGAACGCGGCGCTTTCTTCCATCAGCTGCTGCGCCCGCACGACCTGTTCGCGCCGCTTCGCGGTGTCGAGCTCGCCTGCGGCTTCGGCGAACAGCCGGTCGAACTCGGGGCTGTTCCAGCGCTGCCAGTTCCAGCTGCCGATCTGGTTGCTGGTGAACCACTGCATGATGAAGTTCGGATCGTGCTTGCCGTTGAAGCGCAGCAGGAACAGGTCGAGCTCCTTGCCCTTGTCGCCCTGTCCGGCCGACCAGTAGCTGCCGCCTTCCTGTGCGTCGACGTCGATGGTGATGCCGATCTCGCGCACCTGCGCCTGTGCCACCAGCGCCATGTTCTGGTGTACCGGCTGGTTCAGCACCAGCAGCTTCAGGCGCAGGTTGGAGACCCCCGCCTGAGCCAGCAGCGCGCGCGCCTCGGCAACGTTGCGGCGATGGGCGGGCGCCTCGCGCCAGTGGCCAAAAATCTGCGGCGGCAGCAGCGTGTTCAGCCGCGGCGCGCGTCCGTTGTAGCCGGCCACCAGCATCTGATCGACATCCACGCCCATGCGGATCGCGCGGCGCACCCGCACATCGGCAAGCGGCCCTTTCTCGACGTTCATGCCGATCCAGAGATAGGCGATGCTGGGCTCCTCGGTCACCGTCAGCCCCTGCACGCCGCGCAGTGGCTGCGCGACGTTCGGCGGCAGGATGGCGAAATCGAGCTCGCCCGAGCGCAGCGCCAGTTCCGTCGTGCGCGGATCGGCGATCGAGCGCACGTTGATCTCCTCGAACCGCGGCGCCGGGCCGGCGAAGGCCGGGTTGCGCTTCAGCGTGGCGCCGCGCTGGCGCTCGTAATTGGTGACCGTGTACGGACCGGAGCCGACGGGCTTCGTCAGATGTTCCTGCCCGCGCGCCTCCAGCGCCTTCTTCGAGACGATGCAGCCGGAAACATCGCCCAGCGCGATGTCGAACAGGTTGGCGCGCGGGCGCGACAGCACGATGCGCCCGGTGTGGGTGCCGGTGACCTCGACGCGTTCCAGGTTGATCCAGTCACCCTTGTAGACGCTTTCGCGGAAGCCGTTCTGGGGGGCAAGGCCGATGCGCTCGAAACTGAACTTCACGTCCTCGGCCGTCATCTCGCCGAAGCCGTCGGTGAACATCTGCCCGGGCTTCAGGCGGAACTCGACCATGGTGGGCGAGGTCTGGGTGATCTCGGCCGCGGCGTCGGGCTCCATCTCGGCCGAGTTCTGCTTCTGCTTCACCAGGCGCTGGAAGACGGTGCGGATCACGTTGCCGTCCCACGGCCCGGTGCGATAGCCGGGGTCGAACGCGGCCAGGTCGCGGTCGATGCGCACATTCACGGTGTTGCGCGGGGCCGTGGCTTGCGCGTGCGCCATGCGGGCGGTGGAAACGGCGGCGGCTCCCGCCAGCAGCGCGCGGCGGTTCAGGAAAATGCTCATCGTCATCCCTCTCCCTTGTTTTCCGGTTGGGGGTGGGTTCGTGGCGCTATCGAAAACGAGGCTGGCGTTCGCCGCAAGCCCGGAATGCGAGGCCTAGACCTCCTCGAACGGGAAACTGTCCAGCCGAACGGCCCCCTTTTCGGTGAGCAGCACTTGCGTTTCCAGCTTTATGCACTCGGGGCCGCCCTGCTCGCCGATCAGGCTTTCCACGCACACGGTCATGCCTTCCTCCAGGCTACCCGAATAGGCGCGGGCGAAATCGACGTGGTTGGGCACGCTGGGCCATTCGTCGGCCATGCCCACGCCATGCAGGGCAAGCCCGTAGCGGCAGGGCTGGAACCGTTCGGGAATGCGCCAGGCGGCGTCGTTGAACTCGGCGAAGCTCATGCCGGGGCGGATGATCGAGACATTGTGGCTGATCTGCTCCAGCGCGTGCAGGTAGAGGTCGCGCTGGCCGGCGGTCATCCGCGTGTGCCCGATCGTCCAGCTGCGCGACAGGTCGGCGCAGTAGCCATAGGGGCCGATCATGTCGGTATCGAAGGCCAGGATGTCGCCGTAGCGGCAGGCGTGGTCCGACGCCTCCTGCAGCCACGGGTTGGTGTGCTGGCCGCTGGTGCAAAGGCGGGTTTCCAGCCACTCGCCACCCGATCGCGCGTTCTCGAAATGCAGCTCGGCCCAGATCTCGTTCTCGGTGCGGCCGGGTTCGCTCGCTTCATACATGCGCGCCATGCCGGCCTCGCACACGCGAATGGTCCAGCGCATCAGCGCGATCTCGTCCTCGCTTTTGATCACGCGCGCCTTCTCGGCGATGTCCTGGCCTTCGACCAGGGTGATGCCGCGCCGGCGCAGCGCATCGACGCCGGAAAGTTCAAGGCGATCCACCGCCAGGCGCACATTGCCGCCGCCGTGCTCGCGCAGGATGTCGGCGATCTCGTCCGCCCAGGCCTCGACGCGTTCGGGCCGGCGGTCGCCGGCGGTCATGTAGAACCAGGTTCTGGCGGTTCGGGTCTCGTTCACCGTCTCAAAACCCTGCGTCATGTGCTCGCTGCGCTTGTACTCGAAGGCGATGGCGTGGGAATCGGCGCACACCACGGCGTAGCGCGAGGCGTTGTGCAGCATCCACACCTGCATGTTGGCGACATCCGTCGCGTAGCGGATGTTGCAGGGGTCGTAGAACAGGCCGGCCGCGCAATCGTGGGCGATCAGCTGCTCGACCAGCCGGCGCTTGCGGTACGCCCGCGCGCGCACCAGCACCTCGTGCGGCACCGGGCTTTTCAGCGGCCGGTCGGCGCCCTCGCTGTTCAGGTATTCGCGCTTGCGGCTGTCCTTGAAAATCTCGGCCATGGATCAGACTCCGATCTCCTCGCGCCGATGCGCGACATACGCGTCGATTGCCTCACTGATCGCGGGATCGAGTGGCGGCGGCTGGAACGCCGCCAGCGTGCGGTGCCATAATTCGTGCGCGCGCCGCGTGGTGTCCTTGGCCCCGGCATCGCGCCAGTTCTCGAAATTCGACCAGTCGGCCAGCATGGGGCGCCAGAACGCGGTTTCGTAGCGCGCCAGCGTGTGCGCCTCGCCGAAGAAATGCCCGCCCGGCGGCACGGCCAGGATGGCATCGACCGCCAGGTCCTCGTCGGTGAAGGGTTTCGGCTTCAGCATCTCGACCCAGTTGCGCAGCAGTTCGGCATCCATCACCACCTTCTCGAAACTTGCGGCAAGCCCGCCTTCCAGCCAGCCGACCGCGTGGTTGATCAGGTTGGCATGGCCCATGATGCTGGCCCACAGCGAGAAGCCGGTTTCCCACATCGCCTGCGCATCCGGCGAGGGCGAGGCGCAGACGGCCGACGATCGGAACGGCAGTTTCAACGCGCGCGCCAGCTGCGTGCTGGCCAGCGTGGCATGCACGTATTCCGGCGTGCCGAAGGCGGGCGAGCCGGTGCGCATATCGACGTTGCTGGTGAAGGCCCCCAGCACGCAGGGACAGCCTGGGCGGATGATCTGGGCCAGCGTGATGATGCCCAACCCCTCCGCCACGCCCTGCGCCAGCGCGCCGGCCAGCGTCACCGGCGCCATCGCGCCCATCAGCGTGAAGGGGGTGATGACCACTGCCTGGCCGTATTCGGCGATGGTCATGATGTTGTCGAGAATCTCCTCGTCCACCCGTCGCGGCGAGTTCACGTTGGTCACGCTCATCAGCGTCGGCCTATCGCCCAGCGCTTCGGGCGTGGTGCCGTGCTCGATGGCACTCATCCGGATGGCGTCGATCGCCTGCACGCCGCCGACGCCGCGGCCGGCCCATACCAGGTCGGAAAGGCGGATGTGCTCGCGATACATCTCCAGGTGGCGCACCGGCACGGGGATGTCGGTGGGTTCGCAGATCACGCCGCCCTGGTGGTGCAGCACGCCAAGCGAGTCCGCGACCTTCAGGATTGCGCTGAAATCGGCCAACGTAGAATAGCGCCGCCCGCCCTCGATATCGGTGACGTGGGGGGCGCCGTGCACAGGGCCGAAATTGATGACATTGCCGCCGACATGCAGGTGCCGGTCCTGGTTGCGCGCGTGCAGCACGAAGCTTTCCGGCGCGTACGCGATGTGCGCCTGCACCACCTCGCGCGGCATCCGCACCATCTGGGTTGCGTCGTCCACCGCGCAGCCGCCGCGCGCATAAAGTGCGCGCGCGCGGGCCGAGCGGATTTCCAGGCCGCCTTCCTGCAGGATGCGGGACGCGGCATCCAGGATGCGCGCGATCTGTTCGGTATCGAACAGTTCGACCGGTGGCCAGGGGTTCTCGATACGCGCGGGCAGGCGGGCGGTGCTGGCGGCGGTGCGGGTGCGCGCGGGGCGTTCGCGGCGGCGGGCAGGTGCCTCGCTCATGCGCGGGCCCTGCGGCCGGTGCGGCGTTCGGTGGAAACCGCGGGCGGCTGGGCCAGCGGGCCGAGCAGCGCGATCAGCCGCGCGATATCGGGGCGCGGGCCGCCGGCGTGGTGCGCATCGACGGCGCGGCGCATCGCGGCGAGGTGCGCGGGCGAGGTGCCGCAGCAGCCGCCAACGATTCTGGCCCCGGCATCGATGGCCAGGTGCGCATAGACTTCCATCGTCTCAGGGGTGGCAGTGTACACCACGCGCTCGCCGTCGATGCGGGGAATGCCGGCGTTCGCCTTGGCGATCACCGGCATGGGCGTGCCGTGCTTGGTGATGCCCAGCACGGAAAGCACGAGGTCGGAGGCGCCGACGCCGCAGTTCGATCCGATGGCGAGCGGCGGGGCGGCGAACCCCTGCATCAGGCTGGCGAAGCCCTGCGGCGACAGACCCATCATGGTGCGGCCGGCTGTGTCAAAACTGGCGGTCAGTGTCCAGGGCATGCCGGCCCCGATGGCAGCCTGCGCCGCGGCCTCCATCTCCTCGCTGGCCGACATGGTTTCGATCCAGATCACGTCGGCGCCACCTTCCTTCAGGCCAAGAATCTGCTCGGCGAACACCGCGCGCGCCTGCTCGGCGGTCAGGGTGCCGAGCGGGGCGAACAGGTCGCCGGTGGGGCCGACCGAGCCAGCGACCACGATCGCGCGGCCGGCGCGGTCGGCAACCGCGCGGGCGAGTTGGGCGGCGCGCGCATTGAGGTCACGCGTGCGGCGTTCCAGCCCATGCAGCATCAGCCGCCGCGCGTTCGCACCGAAACTGTTGGTCAGGATGATGTCGGCGCCCGCATCGACGAACGACTGGTGCAGGGCGGTGATGCGTTCCGGGTGCTGATCAAGCCAGCATTCGGGTGCCTCGCCATTCGCAAGGCCCATGGCGAACAGGTTGGTGCCCGTTGCGCCATCGGCCAGCAGCACCGGTCGTTCAGCCAGCAGCTGCGCCAGCATGCCTGCGTCCCTTGCGCGAGACCATCATCGCGAGCCGATCCGGTAGCGTTGCCATCACCGTGCGTCGCTGATCGACGGTGAGTTCGGGCCAGGCCGCGATCTCGGCGCCGGTGCGCCCGCAGCCGATGCAGAAGCCGCTGCGCGGATCGATCACGCACACCTGGATGCAGGGAGTTTCGATGCCGGCCGCCATCGCGCCAGCATGCCAGCCGCGCGCGCCCCTGCCTATGCCCGGCCGTCGCGTGGCAGCAGCCCGCCGGAAAGGAAGCCGCCATCCACATGCAGGATGTGCCCGGTGACAAAGGACGAATCAGGGCCGCACAGGAACAGGATGGCGGCGGCGATCTCCTCGGGCCGGGCATAGCGGTTCAGCGGCACCCGATCGGTCCAGGCATTGCGCGCGGCGGTGAAATGGATTGTCGAGGTCATCGGCGTTTCCACCGGGCCGGGCGCGACGACGTTTACCTGGATGTTGTGCTCGGCCAGTTCCACGGCCATCACCTCGCTCATTGTCACGATCGCGCCCTTCGACGCGCCGTAGGCCGTGCGCAATACGTTGCCGCGCCGCCCCGAGACGGAGCCGATGTTCACGATGCGCCCGCCGCCCCTTGCCATCATCTGGCGCGCTGCTTCCTGCACGCACAGCATGGTGCCGCGCACATTCACGGCCAGGATGGCATCCAGCATCTCCGCCGTGGTTTCCAGCAGCGGCGCCAGTTTCGCGATGCCGGCGCTGTTCACCAGGATGTCGGCGCCGCCCAGCTCGTCCGCGACCCGGGCGAAGGCCGCCGCGACGGATGCGGAATCGGAGACGTCGGTCGCAATGTCCGCCACGCCGGTGCGCGGCGCGGCCGGCGGGGCGCGGTCCAGGCTGGCCACGCGCGCGCCCTCGGCCAGAAACCGCTGAACCACCGCCGCCCCGATGCCGCTTGCTCCGCCGGTGACCACCGCGACCCGCCCCGTCAGCGCGCCCATCACAATTCTCCCATCATGCGGGGCAGGAACAGTACCAGGTCAGGCACGAAGGTGATCAGCAGCAAGGCCGCGGTCATCGACAGCACGAACCAGATCACCCAGGGGATCGTCGATTCCATGGTGCAGTTTGCGATCTTGCACGTGACCATCAGGTTCACCGCCATCGGCGGCGTGAACGACCCGATCGCCACGTTCATTGTCAGGATGATGCCGAACCAGGTCAGGTCCCAGCCATAGGCGCGCGCGATCGGCACCAGGATGGGCAGGAAGATCAGCAAGATCGAGATCGCATCGATCAGCATGCCGGCGATCAGGATGATGCCGGTGATGGCCAGCAGCATCACGGTTTCGTTGCGTGCAACGCCCATCAGCCCCTTGGCCATTGCATCGAAGGTTCCCAGCGTGCTGCCGGCGTGCGCGAACACCGAAGCGAGGGCGACGATCAGGATGACCACGGCCGAGACCTCGGCGGCATCGCGCAGCACGGCATAGACGCTTGCCGGCGTCAGCGTGCGGTAGATGACGAAACCGACGAAGAACCCGTAGGCCACGGCCACCACCGCTGCTTCGGTCGGCGTGAAGGCGCCGCTGCGCAGGCCGCCCAGGATGATCACCGGCGCCATCAGCCCCCAGATCGCCTCGTAGAAACTGGTCCACAGCGGCTTCACGGTCTCGTTCGGATCGGGTTTGCCGAAGCCGTAGAAGCGCGCCAGCAGCACCGCCGGCAGCATCAGCGAAATGCCGGCAAGGATGCCCGGCACGATGCCGCCGATGAACAGCGCGGGCACCGATACGCCCGGCACCAGCACGGCATAGACGATGAACGGCAGGCTTGGCGGAATCAGCACCGCGGTCGATCCGGCGCTGCCGATCAGGCTGGCGCAGAACGCGCGCGGATAGCCTTCCTTCAGCATGCTGGGCAGCATCACGGCGGCGACCGCGGCGGCATCGGCGGCACCCGAACCGGAGATGCCGCCCAGGATCATGCAGACGATGATCGCCACCAGCGCCAGCCCGCCCTGCCGCTGGCCGACCAGGGCGGAGACGAACGCCACCAGCCGTGCTGCCACGCCGGCGCGTTCGAACACCATGCCGGCCAGCACGAACATCGGCAGTGCCAGCAGCGGATACTTGGCGATGCCGGTCCAGACATTGGTGGGCAGGGCCATGATGCCGAGCTCGTGCACGAAGATCGCGACGCTGCCGGCAACCCCCAGCGCCACGCCGATCGGCGTGCCCAGGAACAGCAGCGTGAAGAACAGCCCCATCAGCAGGGCGGTGCCCGTCAGCATGCAATGTCCGTCAGCATCGCGCGGCTAGGCCCGCAGCACCCGCACCAGGCGGCCCAGCACGCGGAAGGAGATCAGCACCGCCAACACCGGCAGCCACACAGTGTACACCCACTGCGGCACGCCCAAGCCGGGCGACAGCACCTCGAACCGGTACTCATCCCAGGCATAGCGCGCGCCGTACCATGCCAGCGCGGCGAAGAACGCGATGCACACCGCCAGCACCAGCAACTCGATGGCGCGGCGCGGGCCGAAGGGCAGGCGATCGACCAGGAAGGTCAGGCGGATGTGGCGATCGAGCGCGAAGGCGCCGGCCGATCCCACCAGCGCCATCACCACCATGATGGCCACCGAATACTCCTCGGTGAAGGCGAACGAGACATTGGTGAAATAGCGCACCACCACGTTGCCGAAGGTGATCAGGAACAGCGCGGCCATCAGCGCCGCGCCGATTGCACCTTCGATGCCGGGCGGAACCGACGGCCGCCCGCGCTCAAGCGGGCGACCGGCCGGCGGCGAAACCTCGCCCGCCGACCCGTCGTGCAGCGCCATCAGGCGCTGCGCTTGATGATCGCCTCGGCGCGGCCGACCAGCTCAGTGCCTATCTGCGCCGCCCACTTGGTCACCACCGGGCGCGTCGCCTCGGCAAAGGCCGCCTTCTGTTCGGGCGTCAGCACCGTGACGGCAACGTTGCGCCGGGCCAGCTCCTCGAACGAGGAACGGTCGGCGTCCAGCCCCAGCCCCTTGCGGGCCAGCACGAGCTGGCGCTTGCCAGCCTCCAGCGCGGTTTCGCGCAGCAGTTCGCGATCGGCCGGGCTGAAGGTGTTCCAGATCGGCTTGGCCACCGTGAACACGATCGGGTCGTTCACATAGTTCCACACGGTCATGTGCTTCTGCGCCAGCGTATCCATCTTGAACGCCAGGAACAGGTTGATCGGGTTTTCCTGGCCGTCCACCGCGCCGGTCGTCAGCGCCGGCTGCAGGTCGGCGAAACTCATCTGCACGGGGTTGGCACCCATCGTCGTGTAGATGTCCTGGAAGATCGCGCCGGCAGCATAGCGGATCTTCAGGCCCCGCAGGTCGGCGGGTGCGCGGATGTCGCGCTTGCTGTTGGAAATCTCGCGGAAGCCGTTCTCGCCCCAGGCCAGCGCCACCACATCGCGGGTATCCAGCGTGCGCACCAGGTGTGCGCCCACGTCGCTGGCCAGCACGGCATCGATCGCGGTGTAGCTCGGCATCAGGAACGGCAGCTGGAACAGGAACCAGTCGCGCACCTGGGGGGCGATGTTGATGCTGGAATGCACCGCCAGATCGACCACGCCCTGGCGCATCGCCACCAGTTCGCGCGTCTGGTCGCCGCCCACCAGTTGCGAGCCGGGATAGACCTTGACGTTGATGCGGCCCTGGCTGCGCTCGTTGATCAGGTCGGCCCAGATGAACGCGCCTTCGGAAAGCGGGATGGGGCGGTTGCCGACCACGCTGAGCTTGTATTCGCTCTTGTAGGTCTGCGCGCCGGCAATGGCGGGCATGGCAAGGGCCGCGGTACGCAGCAGGGTGGCGCGACGGTTCAGGCGGATGGGCATGGAAAACGTTCCTCCGGGCTGTTCTGCTTGGCCTTGGCGGCGCAGGATGATGGCCTGCGTGGCGTTATGCCAGCCCGATCATTGATGCAAGCCTGATTGACGACAGGTGGGCCGCCGACCTAGGCAGGCGCCCGAACCGTGGGAGGACCGAACCATGCCGACCAACGCAGCCATCGTGGGCTGGGCGCACTCGCCCTTCGGCAAGCTCGAGGACCCCGACATCGAAACCCTGTTCGGCCGTGTCGCGGCGCAGGCGCTGGAGCATGCGGGCGTCGAGGCGAAGGATGTCGGCCTGGTCGCCGCCGGTGTGCTGAACAACGGTTTTTCCCGGCAGGGGTTCGAGGCCGCGCTGGTCGGCGTGGCCTGCCCCGAGCTGGCGCACGCGCCCGCCATCCGCACCGAGAATGCCTGCGCCACCGGCTCGGCCGCGCTGTACACCGCCATCGATTTCATCGAAAGCGGGCGCGGGCGCATCGCCCTTGTGGTCGGTGCGGAGAAGATGACGGCCACACCCAACCAGGAGGTCGGCGACATCCTGCTTTCCGCCTGCTACCGACCCGAGGAGTCGGACGTGGAAGGCGGCTTCGCCGGCATCTTTGGCAAGATCGCGCAGAACTATTTCCAGCGCTACGGCGACTGCAGCGCCGAGCTGGGCGCCATCGCCGCCAAGAACCACGCGAACGGCGTGGCCAACCCCTACGCCCACATCCGCAAGGATCTCGGCGAAGCATTCTGCTCGACGGTGTCGGAGAAGAACCCGCTGGTCGCCGGCCCGCTGCGCCGCACCGACTGTTCGCTGGTGTCGGATGGCGCCGCGGCGATCGTGGTGGCGGATCGTGAGACGGCGCTTTCGCTGTCGCGCGCGGTGGGCTTTCGCGCGCGCAGCCATCAGAACGACGCGCTGCCGATTTCTCGCCGCGACGTGATCGCCTTCGACGGCGCCCGCCGCGCCTGGGCGAACGCCAAGCAGGAAGCGGGCGTGTCGCTGGAAAACCTCTCGTTTGTCGAAACGCACGACTGCTTCACCATCGCCGAGCTCATCGAATACGAGGCGATGGGCCTGACCGCGCCGGGGCAAGGGCACATCGCCGTGCGCGAGGGCTGGACGCGGAAGGGCGGCAGGCTGCCCGTGAACCCCTCCGGCGGGCTGAAGGCCAAGGGCCACCCGATCGGCGCCACCGGCGTTTCCATGCACGTGATGGCCTGCATGCAGCTGATGGGCGAGGCCGAGGGCATGCAGATTCCCAACGCGTCACTGGCCGGCATCTTCAACATGGGGGGTGCTGCCGTCGCCAACTACGTGTCCATCCTCGAGCGCGTGAAGTGATGCCCACGCCACTGGGGGGAATAGCCCCCCAGTCGCGCCAGGTGATGAACCTGGCGCATTTCCTGACCCAGGCGGCGCGGCGGCTGCCGGAGCGGCCGGCGCTGATCTGGGGCGAGCGCAGCTGGACCTGGCGCGAGATGGACGCGCGTACCGCGGCGCTGACCGCGGGGCTCGCCGGCCTGGGCATCGCCAAGGGCGATCGCGTGCTGGTTCACAGCAAGAACCACAACGAGCTCATCGAGGCGATGTTCGCCTGCTTCCGGCTGGGCGCGGTGTTCGTGCCCACCAACTTCCGCCTGTTGCCGGCCGAGGTGGTGGAACTCGCCAGAACCGCGCGCCCGAAACTGTTCATCTGTCACGGCCACTTCCCCGATCATGCCGCCACACTGGTCGCGGCCGACGCTGTTGACCGTGTGGTGCGCATCGGCCCCGGCACGCTGGGCGAGAGCTCGGTCGCCGCGCTGATCGAGGCGAACCTGGAAAAACCCGCGCCCACGGCGGCGGTGGAGTACGACGACCCGTGCTGGTTCTTCTTCACCAGTGGCACCACCGGCAAATCCAAGGCCGCGGTGCTGACCCACGGCCAGATGGCCTTCGTAATCTGCAACCATTTGTGCGACCTGATGCCCGGCACGACCGAGGACGATGCCTCGCTGGTGGTGGCGCCGCTGTCGCACGGCGCCGGCGTGCATCTGCTGACACAGGTGGCGCGCGGGGCGGTTTCCATCATGCTGCCGACCGAGAAGTTCGACATCGACGAAGCCTGGCGCCTGGTGGCGCGGCATCGCGTGACCAACCTGTTCACCGTGCCGACCATCCTGAAGATGCTTGCCGAGCATCCTTCGGTCGATGCGCACGACCATTCCTCGTTGCGCTATGTGATCTACGCCGGCGCGCCGATGTATCGCGCCGACCAGAAACTGATCCTGGAAAAGCTCGGCCGCGTGATCGTGCAGTATTTCGGCCTGGGCGAGGTGACCGGCAACATCACCGTGCTGCCGCCGCGCCTTCACGATGCTGGTGATCCATGGCCGCTGGAGGGCAGCTGCGGCTTCGCGCGTACGGGCATGCAGGTGGCGATCCAGGATTCGGATGGTCGCGAACTTCCTCCTGGCGAAACCGGCGAGATCTGCGTGATCGGCCCGGCCGTGTTCGCCGGCTATTTCGACAACGATGCCGCCAACGCCGCGAGTTTCCGCGATGGCTGGTTCCGCACCGGCGATCTTGGCCACATGGACGCGCAGGGCTTCGTCTACATCACCGGCCGCGCCTCGGACATGTACATCTCTGGCGGGTCGAACATCTATCCGCGCGAGATCGAGGAGAAGATCCTCTCCCACCCCGACATTGCCGAGGTCGCGGTGCTGGGCGTGCCCGATCCCAAGTGGAGCGAGGTGGGGGTGGCGGTCTGCGTACCGCGTCCCGGCGGCACGATCAGCGAGGCCGCGCTGCTGGCCTGGCTGGAGGGGAAGCTCGCGCGCTACAAACTGCCGCGCCGCGTGGTGTTCTGGGACGCGTTGCCGAAATCCGGCTACGGCAAGGTGCCCAAGCGCCTGGTGCGCGACGAACTGTTTTCCCGCGGCGATCTTTCGCGCCCCGCGGCCTGATGCCTGCCGCGCCCGCCCG
>Ga0224723_1000460_pt1 | contig 27815 bp, 25 predicted proteins | sample Balambano_FR2_Me_FD_161647 | JGI IMG/M metagenome (GOLD analysis project Ga0224723, IMG submission 161647) | Freshwater sediment microbial communities from Lake Towuti, South Sulawesi, Indonesia - Balambano_FR2_MetaG | ecosystem: Environmental > Aquatic > Freshwater > Lake > Sediment | place... | reverse complement strand
GGTCATAACAGGTGCAAAGTCTTACAACTCGTATGAAGCAAAATTAAGGAGAATGCAATGGCTACATCGTCATAAAATCATCGGTTCTGCCAACTGGAAGAAAGCACAATTACAAATAGCAAGATTGCATAGAAAGATTGCCAACATTCGTAAAGACACGTTGCATAAACTTACAACATTACTAGCCAAGAACCACGGCGTGATAGTGATTGAAGACCTGAATGTGTCCGGCATGATGGCTAATCACAAATTGGCTAAAAGCATTCAAGATATGGGTTTTTATGAGTTTCGTCGCCAATTAACTTACAAGTGTGAGTTATATGGCTCCAAGCTTGTTGTGGTTGATCGATGGTTTCCAAGTTCTAAAACCTGTTCTAACTGCGGAACAAAGAAAGAAAAACTCGGACTTGATGAGCGAGTGTTTGAATGTGGTCATTGCAGCTTTGTCATTGACCGTGATTTAAATGCTGCAATTAATTTGAGCCACTACGTTGGACGGGTTTCCCGGCTTGAAGCATGTGGCGTGTCAAAAGCTGTCAGTTAGGCAGTGTTAGCCCGTGGACTGGTTGGTGCCGACATCTCCAGAGTGAAGCGAGGAAGTAAACGAAGTTCAAAGTCGTAAGCAATGTATATTGTTGAGTAGCTTTGAGTAGGATTTATATAACGGAGTTAGGTCTTCAGCTTGCATATACAATAGATAAGTTACATTCAAATCCCATTGGAGAATTATGTCTCGTCGTTGTGAACTAACAGGAAAAACAGCAAATAACGCCTTTTCAATATCCCACTCTCACCGTCGTACCAAACGGCTTCAGCACGTCAACCTGCAAAGCAAGCGTGTTTGGTGGCCCGAGGGAAACCGTTGGGTGAAACTAAAGCTATGTACTAAAGCTATCAAAACTCTAGAAACCAAGGGTTTAGCTGCAATGGCGAAGGAAGCTGGGATTAACCTCAATCATTATTAATTGTAGAAGGGCGTAGCTTGCTTCTTTAAAGAACTACGCTCCTACATCATCTTTATACGCGCCTAAATCTATCTAACAATTGCTCGCGGGATAATTGTAGCAGTAAAGGAGTAAATTCTTCTGGTGCTAGCTGCGATATTGATTCAATAATCATCCTTAACTCCTCATCTAAAGAACCAAACCTTACTCGTAGTAAATTTTCTATAACAGCACGTTGCCCAATTTCAATACCTTGCTGCTGTCCAATCTCAATACCTTGCTGTTGTCCAATCTCAATACCTTGCCGTTGCCCAATCTCAATACCTTGCCGTTGCCCAATCTCAATACCTTGTTGCTGTCCAATCTCAATACCTTGTTGCTGTCCAATCTCAATACCTTGTTGCTGTCCAATCTCAATACCTTGCTGCTGTCCTTTTTCTGCTGCTTCAGCTAGTCTTTGCTCGTAAATCGGTGATAGCTGCATAATAAAGTCTCTATCCTCTTGGTCTATATCTTGTCTAAGTTCTAGGGTAGTCTTTAAATTCAATAATAAATCAATCGCTTTTGCTCGTAGAGGGTTATTTACAGGGAGTGCTTGTAGCTCCTCTAAAGCTTGTTGCTTGACTTTACCTTTACCTAAAAGCCTTAACCACAGCGTTTCTTCGGTACGTGGTAATTTATGAACCGCAATAATTGCTGTTCTGAGATCATCAGCTAATAGATACACTCCATTTCCCCATTTTTTATCTTCGTAGGCTCTAAATCCATTTAATATGGTCTTAGAAACTGTAGGGCAGATGATCCACAACCGTGGTAGCTCTGTTTCACTAAGGCTTCTTCCTTCTGTTTTCGCTTGACGGTCAAGTTTGGCGAAGATGTCTAATAGCTTGTTAATACAGCTACGAATTTCTGTCCGAGTTGCTGGGTTTCTAAAAGGTTCAAATAGTGCGGATGTATTAGCGAATTGGCCCAGTAGTCCTAAATCTGGGGTGTTGGCTGTACTTTCAGGTGAGGGTGTAAAGTATATGTCTATTTCTCGTATTTCTGCTGGTACTTTCAAGCTGGTTTCAACTTTGCCTAATGGCTGTAATAGTTCTTGAAAGTAATCTTTACTAAATTGGTCGTAGGGGAATCTAGTCATTATCTGATGATTTTTGCTGCACCAATATTTTATATCGATGGGTGTAGAGAAGGGATGCTTCTACCGGAGAGGCTAGGCTTGTCTGTGGTTTACCGATTATGCCTGGTATAAAAGATATTTTATAAGAAGGCGATTATCATATGTATTGGTATGACCATAAATAACCCCTTTACAAAATATTCTTAACTCTATGATATATTTCTGCTATCAAGTGGGTAACATAAGCTTACTGCACTAATACCATTTTGTTTTAGGTTCGCTGTAAATAGGTTAATGAAAATCTATTAACGTTCTTAAATTCAAAATGATATAACTGCATCTTCATTAAAATGCCTTTAACTATTATACATTTTTGCAAAATTAATATGAAGTTATGGCGCTATTATCCTTTGTGGGCTATAAATTAAGTAATTCATATAACCTCCACTTTAACCGGAGAAAAGATAAAAATTTATAGATGACATAAGTTTAGACAATCATTTTTTTCTAGTTACAAGCTAGAGAAGTTAGGGTAATGAATTTGTCTGAATGTTATTTTTTTGACTTCCTTGGAAAATTATTTGCCAGGGGAATTTCTAATAACAATTTTTTTAGTAAATCTGCATCACATCTCTTGACAGGAAAATAGATATGTCTTTAAATCGCCAATTTGTCAAGACAATACAAAGCTTCTACCAACAACTTCGCAAGCAGCCACTATCTGCAATTCAAGAGCAAAGAACTTGGTTACTGCGAACTTTCTTAATTATTAGAAAACAACCAGACTGGGTAAATGCTGGTTTCGTGTTACCAACGGTAGCGATGGTAGCAATAGTCGTTGTACTATTGACAACTGCGATTTTATTTAGGTCTTTTGAAAGGTCGAAGAATGCTAGTAATGTAAGGGTAAATGAAGTTGTTCTGAAAGCTGCAACTCCAGCAATTGATAGAGCTAAGGTAAAGATAGAACAATTATTTACGGATCCAACATTACCACGTTCAACGCCTGCTGATAGCTCTTTATATGATGCTTTTAACAAAAATCTGACTAAATATACTTTTGGTGATGAAATACCTTTAGCAGTTACTTATGATTCTAATGGTGGAGGTATAGATGAAACAGGCGATTTAGAAGACCGAGAACGTATACGTACAGCTTGGCGATTTCCTGTTGATACAGACAATAACGGAAAATTTGATAGTTATACTCTCTATAGTATTAAATTTCGTAGTCCTAGCCGTGGTACTGACGGAAAATTTGACCGTGCCCGCAATCCTCTAGATGCCAGAACACCACCCATGGATGATGGTTCTTTAGGTGGAATATGTTCAGCGGCAAAAGGTACTAGCGCAAGCTTAATTGGTGAATCTGGTTGGTACAAGTCAGGAGCAAATATTAAGAAAAGCTTTTTTGTTTATGCCACCACTGTACCAATTACTACTGACCAAACAGATCCTAAATTTGAAAAAAATACAGGTAATAAAGGCTTCTCCGCTTTAGAGTTCCAACAAGACCAAGAACGAACTCCTATTAGTAATAACGCGGTTGTTTATGAAGATGACTTAGAAATTACACCTGGTGCTGGATTAAGATTAAATGGAAGAGTCTTTACTAATAGTAATTTACTTACTGCTCAAACTAGTGACCCGATTAGATTTTATCAAGTTAGTAGTCCCAAATCTTGTTTTTATCAAGCGCAAAATAGCAAAATAGTTGTCGGCGGAAATGTTGGTAATGGACGTATTACTGGTCAAGGTGAGGGTGGACAAGTTGTAGTAGACTTATTTAATCCTGATTTACAACCTGGAGCTAATGTTAGCACAACGGTTATTAATGGTACTAATAAATCTGCTAGTAATACTGCTAGACAAATAGCATTTAATACTCAAGCATTCACTCAAAGAATTAACAGCTTGGTAAATGCACAAATTGGGACTACTCCTACAGATTACACCAAAGATCCAAAATTGGTTCAAGAGAATATTAAAGCTCGTCTTAAAGAAGATCCCAGTTTAGAAGTAGAGAAGGTACGACGGGAAGAATTAAATGCTTATTTTAAGCAACGTACACGAAAAGTTCCTTTTGCTGAAGTTGCTTTTGGTGGAAATGTAGGAACTGCGACTCTTCAAGATGCAGGTACTGACAAACTAAGACCACAAGATCCGTGGATTTATCCTACTAATGGTGATACAAAGCTAACTCTTACACCTGCACAATTGTTTGCTACAGAACCAAATATGCTAAAGCAGGAGAGAAAAGAAAAAGAAACATATCTTGGCGATCGCATTTTAGTGGGTAATAATCTACCTGCTCTGTGGTTTGATAAAACAATTTCAGATTTCGTTGGTACTAAAGCACTACAAAAGGTTGAACCCGCTACAAAATGGACAGAATGGAATGATCCAAAGTATGAGTTCCGCACTCGTTCAACTAAGATTGAACAATTAATTAGCTTGTCAGATGCAACCGAAAGGGGCAAATTATTTGAAGAACAAGCTACAAAAACTCCGAAAAATCCACTTGATAACGCTGGTGGAATGCGTGTAGTTACAGGAGCGGGTATTTACACTGATGGTTCTAGTACAGATCCAAATGCTTCTTTCCCTTGGGATGGAACTCCTCCAACCAGTGAGTGGACTCCTAAAATACCTGTTTCTAGCGAGCCAAGGTCTTTTCTGGCATCATTTCGTCCGCAATGGGATACAAACTTTGTAGATCCAACCAATACAGACAATATTCGGATTCGAGTAAATGACCTTAACTTTAATAGCAACCCTCCAATAATTGTTTGGCCTGATTCAATGCCCATGACAGGATCTACAAGCGCTTCAGGGCAAAAAGGCGACCTTTTAATGAGGGCTACAGCTGTTTATCACTATAAGATAGAAGCTGGAAAAGAACAAAAACCCATTGCTTGTGTTAGTAGTTATTACGATCCAACAAGTTCCATTACAGCACAAAATAAATCAAGTTTAATCGGACTAACATCTTGGAGAAATCCTGACGCTGACCAAACCACAACTACTGGTAAATCTAATAATGGGATTGTTTATCCTACTTATAGCGGAACTAGAGCATCTGCTTTAGCCACCTATGGTAAACAACTAAGACAGCAAGCACGATTAGTATTTCCTAATGGGCGTTTTGTGAATGAACCTTTAAGAGAAGCTTTGCAGACTTCTGCTTTGGGTAAACCTTTGTCTATGGCTGAGAATTCAGCTATCGATACAGCTGTATGTGCCATTCAAATACTGAATGGAACCTTAACACCTAGTGCTGCTCCATCAATTCCTCATGGAACCATTTACGAAACAGCCTTTTTAGATGCTAGGCAAATTAAATCGATTGAGAATACGCAAAACGTCGCTAACCCAATAGTACCAGATTTCACTCGCAGTATTGAACAGCGTCAACCTTTGGAAGTAAGGGTTACAGTTCTAGATGTCAATCAAATGCGCCAAAAAACTATTGGTACTGGCTCACCACAAGAGTACTTATTACCTAACAGTGGTATTATTTACGCAACTCGTGATGATGCTCTAGTTGACCTTAGCGATAGCCCCAGAGATAGTTCTGGTAAACTCAAGAGCATAGATGAGAGAAAGTTAATTAGTCCGACTGATCATAAATTAGACTCAACTCGTCGTCCAAACGGCATTATGTTAATTAATGGTAGTCGTTTAGATCGGCAGTTGAATTATAGGGATGAAGAGAAAGGTTTAATTTTAGCGACTAACTTACCTGCATACGTCAAAGGTAACTTTAATCTTCATGCTAAAGGCGGAAACTCAAGCCTGCCAGTAGAAGAGTTTACAGAACAGTTAAGGGATAAAGATGGAAAAATAGATTGGGGAGGATTTTATAACCGCAAAAATCTTGATGATAATTTTGCTTGTCGGAAAAATGACCCAAGATTACCTAATAATAAATGTACAACAGGTGATAGCTGGCGACCTGCAACTGTTCTTGCTGATGCAGTTACAGTACTTTCCGATAACTTTAGGTTTGGTTTCCGTGATGAAGGAGACTACGATTTAAGAAATAACGAAGGTGATAGGATTTTCCCTGACTATGACTTTAATGGAAATGGTAGTAAAGTCGATAGTATTAAGGAAAGTGATCTCGGCGTTGATCTAAACGGAGATGGTGACACGACTGACACTTTTTCTGAAGCAAACCAGATAACTGTTAGCATGGTTCGCAGGCATCAAGGTTTCTTGGATAACAATTATCTCACTAGTAGCCAATGGCATAACACAACTGGCTCTAACCAGGGCTATCCTCGTGATGACATGGATCCTACTAGACCCGGTAATCAAGGTAGTTCCTATGTAAATAACTTTGTCACTCCAATTCAGCGACGAGTTAACTTTGCTGAGTACGTGATGGAGTATTGTCCAAAGATACCTGTCTCCAATTGTCAGCCTAATGATTGGGTTGTTAAAACTAAGACTAATACGACACCAAAAGCTAGTGAAATTCCAGTAGGTGAACCTTTAACTCCTTCAGCAACAGCAGATGTAGATTATCTGTTGTCCGGAACAACTGCTAAAATGGCAACTCCTGAGCTTCAACGTTACGCCCGCAGAGTTGCTTTCCTGCGTGATCCAAGTAATAAATTGGTGCTTGATACTAAAGGCGCTCCTGTACCAATAGGCGTTGATCCAGATGGGAAACTTAAATATTATCCATACTCAAGTCTCTCTATACCAATCAGTTCTGGTGTATTTGATGATAAGAATGGTACATCTACACCTTTTCCCGCGTATAACTCTACAACTAATCGCCCCAGAGAAAGAGACAATGCTTTATGGTTCAGAACAGCAGACGGTAGCACATTTTCAAATACCCCACCAACTTCTGCAAACGACAATTATGGTAAACAACGTCCACTGTTTTATTTAAATCAGTTAACAGCTAATCCAGCTGTTAGTGGGGCTAGTTACAGATTAGGCAATGTAGAACAACCTATCTTAGTACCAGTACTGCAAATTCAGATACCAGCTGGAAATCTTGGTATTAACCCTGGTAATGATGTACCAAATTTACCTCCAGATAATCAAAGAGGTGTTGCTAGAGAAAGAAATTGGGTACAGGTAGCTACTGAAACAACAACAAACTTAGTGATCGCTGGTGGTGATACGCCAGGACGACCAACAGAGTCTAACGGTGGTCTAGAAAACTTTGTACGTTACTTAGAACAATGGAGACCTGTCGGTGGAACCAATCAGACAGACATTAATCACAATATTAGTGGTTCATTGATTCAGTATAAACGTAGTGCTTACGCCACAGCACCTTGGCAAACCATTCAATCAAGTGGAGCCTCTAGCACAAGTATTTTTGGAACTCAGTATAGACAATTTTACAGAACTACTACTACTCCTGGTGGTAATACGGGTGAAGGGATGTCACCTTCTTACACACCACCAGCACGTCAATGGGGTTTTGATGTTGGGTTGTTATCTCAGTTACCTGATTTATTTGCTGAAAAATTCACCTTACCACCCGCATCTAAACCTAACGAATTCTTTAGAGAAGTTGGTCGTGATGATGAGTGGGTGAAAACTTTACTTTGTGCAAAAACAGTTGATAGTAGCGGGAAACTTGAAAATGCTATTGATGACGACGACCAGCGTCCTACTGAGTTTTGTACAGCTAAAGCTGGTGGCTAAAAGCATTTTAAATGCCAATAAAGCTGGAGACACGAGGTTTAGAAAATGGGTTTTGCAAAGTAAAAATCTCTTTATCAAAACCCATTCTATAGTTCAACATCACTAATTCAACGCAATGATAAAACGAAATTGTATGAAGACTATTCATCGCCAACTCCTGCAACTTAATAATCATAGCCAAGCAGGTTTTACAATTATTGAGTCACTGATGGCCATTATTGTAGTTGCCATTTTATTGACAGCGATCGCACCAGTAATCGTGTTATCCACAGCAACAAGAGTTCAGGCTCGACGTGTGGAGTTAGCAACTCAAGCAGCTAAGACTTACACTGATGGTGTGAACGCTGGGAGTATCGATTCTCCAGATCCTGTACCTGCAAATACAGATTTGGGTTCAGTTAATGCTCCTAACTCAGGAAGCTTTACTTCCTGTGACTCTAGTAAATACTGTGGTTCTAAAAAAGAATTATACTGCATAGATGGTGATAGTAGCGGTAAATGTGAAAATACTAACAGTAGAGACTTTATAGTCCAAGCCTTTAGAACTGGAACAGCAACTGACCCTCAAGCTGGCTATTCAATAGGGTTAAGAGTTTATAGAGCAGACGCTTTTCAATCTGGTACAACTCTCAAAGCATCTAAAGACCAAGGTACATCTAAAAAAGGTAAGTCACAAAATACATTCACTGGAGGGATTGGCGATCGCGAAGCACCCTTAGTAGAAATGACTACAGAAATAGCTAGCGGAGCAACATTTAGTAAGTTTTGCTCTCGTCTAGAAGATACTAATAATACTCAGTCTAAATGTAAATAAAATTAGTCATAAATGTACTATGCTCTATATTTTACACTTTTTCATCAAAAACAAGTTTAAACAAGAAAGCTTCATACCGATTGTCAGAAATGGTGGTTTCACTCTCATAGAACTTTTAGTAGCTATGATTCTTGCAGTTTTAGTGATAACACCTTTGCTTAGTTTCATGATTAATATCTTAGATACTGATCGTCGAGAGCAAGCTAAAGTTAACTCTGAGCAAGAACTTCAAGCAGCACTCAACTATATTGCCCAAGATTTACAACAAGCTATTTATATATATGATGCCAAAGGTATCAGTGAAATTAAGGATGCTGATGGATTACCTGATCACAATGATAGTAATAAAGAGCCAGTATTAGTTTTCTGGAAAAGAGAGTTTAAAAATAAGGCAATTGATGTCAAGGTAGGTGCAAGTACTGTAGGTCGAAATGATAGTTTTGTCTATTCATTGGTGGCTTATTATTTAATTAAAGACAATGCTGTCAATATTACTAATCAAATTTGGTCTAATCAATTGCGTATTGCTAGATTTGAAATTAAAGATGGAGTCAGAAATCCTGATGTCCCTATAAAGCAAGATGGTACTCCTAACTATCTACCAGGTACAGAGAATCAACCAGATGAAGGTTTCGAGTTATTTAAATTAAGCGAGGTATCTGGAAGTCTTGAAGTAAAAATGAATGCTTGGAAAAAGAAAAGCGGCCAGGCTTACAAACAGAAGCCTGTAGCATTAATTGATTACATTGATAAAAGTACTAATAATGTTCCTCCACTAGTAGATTGTACAACAGTTTTTCCAGATAAAGCACTTCCATCAGTTCCAGATGAAAAGAAAGAATCACTCAGAGTTCCTGCTACAAATAATAATGGTAGTTTTTATGCTTGTGTAGATGTAGACAAAACTACTGCAAAAGTTTTTATTAGAGGTAATGCTTATGCACGAATCAATAAAAATGAATCTTATGATTCAAGTAAAGCTACATACTTTCCACAAGCAAGTGTACAGGTGAAAGGCAGAGGATTTATTGGTGTTGAATAAGCTTAAGGTATGTTATGTTATCATTTTTTTTAAGAAAAGTACAGACAAAATGTTTAGGGGAAATAACTATCAATCATTCTTCAAAATTTTATAAATTGCAGCCTGAACAAACAACAAAGGGATTTACACTGTTGGAAATTTTGGTAGCAGTTGTAATTATTGGAATTTTATCAGCTATTGCGGCTCCAACTTGGCTTGCTTTCTTAAATAGACAACGGGTAAATAAGGTCAACGATACTATCTTATCGGCTTTACAAGAAGCTCAAACACAAGCAAAGAAAAGTAAGCTTAGTTATAGTGTTTGGTTTTTTGAAAACAATAATAATGAAGTAAAGTATGCTGTGCTTCCTACTAAAAAAGTTGATACCACTAAACCTGGTGAGACAACAGACGTAACAGATAATGATATCACCAGTTGGAATAGGTGGAAGCCATTAGGTGGAGACTTGGAAGTTAAATCTAAGCAATTAGTGTTACGTTCAAATCTGAAGTCTAATAACACTGCGAATACTGCTGCTGTTTCGGATGACTTCAAAACGGCGAAAAAGATTACCTTTGATTACATGGGTACTTTACCCGATGCAAACTTTGGAACACCTATTGCACCCTCAACAGATCCACCTGGTTTAAGAATTGCCGTAGCTGTACCCGATGCCAACTCTACACAACCAAGCAAAACAAAGCGCTGTGTAATAGTCCAAACCTTAATTGGTGGAATGCGAACAGCTAAAGATGGAGAGTGCGACAAATAACGTCAAACAATCATAAAAAATCAGCAACAACACTGAATACTAAAACCGCACCTAAAGTTAACAAGGTCAGCAAGGATGCGATTTGACTGGGATAACTACAAAAGTCAATTGCTTGAGCAAAGTCGGGGGTATTCTCTTGCAGAAGTCTCTAGGATTCTGGCAGGGGATTATGTGGAGCAGGTTAAGCGAGATGATCCTGAGCAGTTTATCGCAATTGGATACTTGGGAAACACACTTTTCTCGGTAATTTATGAGATTCGTTATGATGAGGAAGGAGAATACGTTTGGCTGATTACTTATTGGAAAAGTACTCGGAGAGAGCGAGAAATTTATGAGCAATATTTCTACTGAAGAACTTGAGCAGAAAATTGCAGCAGGGGAAGAAGTGATTGATCGCTATTTTGATTCTGCAACGACACGAGTTGGGACACCTCGCTTGATGACTTCACGCAGAGGGCAAGATCGGACAATTGCCGATCTAGAGATTCCTGATTCTATGGTGAGTGAACTTGAACAATTGGCAAGCGAACTCAATATCAGCCGTGACGCTGTGATTAAAATGATGTTGAGACGCGCCCTGGATGAACACTATCTAGCAAAGAGATCAGCCTCAATCTGAGTTGAAAAGTATCACTGACTACAAAATTTGTCAGCGATCGCCTTTTGGAAAAAAGTTTGTGATCTACTGATATTAATCAAAAAAATCAGCAACAACACTGAATACTAAAACAGCACCTAAAGTTAACAATTAAAATATTAGGTGCGTTTTTTTTGCACATCACAACCACAATGACCGTTGACCTGACAGTAGCCATCCCAACTTATAATGGTGCTAGTCGCTTACCTGAACTACTGGAGCGACTGCAAAACCAACTGAACACCCAACACATTTCCTGGGAAATCATTGTTGTTGACAACAACAGCACAGACGACACAGCCAAACTTATCCAAACTTACCAAACATCTTGGCAATGTCCCTACCCCTTAAAATATTACTTTGAACTTCAACAAGGTGCAGCATACGCTCGCAAACGCGCAGTTGCAGAAGCTCAAGGTAAATATATCGGTTTTCTTGACGACGATAACTACCCCACATCTGATTGGGTAGCAGCAGCTTACGCATTTGGCGAAAAATATCCCCAAGCAGGAGCTTACGCTAGTCAAATACACCCTAACTGGGAAGTACAACCACCAGCCAACTTCCAACGCATCGCTCCTTTCCTTGCAATTACCGAACGCGGTGACATTCCTTTACTTTATCAACCCAAAACTAAACTACTACCACCTTCCGCTGGATTAGTAGTACGTCGAGAAGCTTGTTTAAATAGCCTACCAGAAAAATCAATCTTAACTGGTAGAGTCACTGGTAATATGCTCACTAGTGAAGATTTAGAAATGCTCTCTTATATTCAAAAAGCTGGATGGGAAATTTGGTATAACCCAGAAATGGAAATTTATCACCAAATACCACATTGGCGAATACAAAAAGAATATTTAATCCCCTTTTTTCGCGGTATTGGCTTAAGTCGTTTCGTGACTCGGATGGTGAATATTAATCCTTGGGCTAGACCTGTGGCTTTTATCGCCTACATAATTAATGATATGAGAAAAATTATTCTCCACTTGCTGAAATATCGATTACAAGTTAAAACAGAATTAGTAGCGGCTTGTGAAATGCAATTATTCATTAGCAGTCTACTCAGTCCATTCTACCTTTGGAAAAATGGCTATTTTAATAAATAGTCATTGTTTTTTTTAGTTATCAGGTGTCAGTTTTTAGAGGATTTTTGAAAAGTTATATTATGCTGTTAATGTGTCTTGACAGCGTTTTTTTTGATGGGTAGACCTGTAGGAGTATATAGCAATTCTAAATGACTCAGATTCTTATGGAGATGACCTATCGGGTCGTCTCTACTAAAACAAATTCATTAATTTAAGACTGCTATCCATACAATTCTACTCTTCAGACAATCTATTATACTTCTCAAGAATTTTCTGAGTTATCAGGATATATTCAGTTATCGGTTGCGTGAAATACCTTGTGTTTTTAACCTAATACATGAGATGTTCGTTGATAACTTCTCTTGTTAAATTATTGCACCCAATTGCAAACTCCTATAATTTCCGGCATCTACCAATGTGGTGTACTTACCAAATTGGGTTAATTTCATGCCGAAACATCATAATTCTATTAACGATGGTTTTACGCTCCTAGAAATATTGGTCGTCATTGTCATCATTGGTATACTCAGCGCGATCGCTATTCCTACCTGGTTAAGCTTCATTGAACTTCGTCGTCTCAGTGTTTCCCAAGACCAAGTATACTGGGGAATGCAACAAGCTAGAAGTCAAGCTGTGAAAAATAAAGTTGATTGGCAATTCAGCATTAGAGAGCAAAATAATATTGTTCAATGGGCTACTCATGCTGTCAGTACAAACCCTGCCAATGCTCAATGGAATAACCTCGAACCTAATGTACGCTTAGATTTAGAGACTACACTACAACTTTCTAACGGTGTCAGACAAATCAAATTTGAATACACTGGTAACGTCAGACAGCCACCCTTAGGGCGTATCACTCTATATAATAGATATGCTGGTAAAGCCAAACGTTGTGTGTACGTTTCCACAATTCTAGGTGCTATGCGAACAGGGAAAGAGCGCAGTATACCTGATGCTGGAAAGCATTGTTATTGAGATGATTGCATTGTAGAGACGACCCACTGGGTCGTCTCTCGATGGGCTGTTCATGGCGATCCAGATAACTTGGATAGTTTTTTAGACTACAACAAAACCCCAGGTTGTAAGCCTGGGGAGTAATCATAGTGTTATCGACAATCTAAAACAAAATTTTAATATCTAAAATCTTAAAAAAACCTAAAAATATTATCTTTTATTTTTTCTTTACAATCTGTGAGAATCTAATTAGATTTTAATCAAAACAAAATCTTACCCATTGCCTCATATGTTATCTAATAACTCTGTGCTAAGGTATGGGGGTTGATTTCGCCTAAATTACTTTCATTTTAGGGATATCAGCGAGGTATGTTTATTATCTCATTCATATCATGCTTCCTAAAACAACATAAGGAGCAGATATATACTTAAACGTGGTATTTCATCGGTAGAAACAGTTAGAAGGTTGGGTGTAGAACAAAGTAGCCTGATGATGACTCTACAAAAAAGGCAAATTCCTGCTTGCAGAAAAAATCGACGAACTTTTGTTACTGACGCTGCATTGAGGGAATACTTAGCTAGAAAAATTCTGCCATTTGCCACTATTCATAATTTTATGCTGAACGAGCATAAGCTAAGTCCCTGATAAGTGAAGTTTTAGAGTAAAGGTACGCGCTGACTTTACTCGCTTCTTCCTTACTTAGAGGATTTTTTCGATTCAGTTGATTTAACAATTGTTTTACTAAATCGCCATCACCAAGACTCAAGAGAACACTTGTATGGTTTTCTTCGATTACAGACCATAGCTGACGTAGGGTTGAGGAGTTCATTGCATATACCTCACTTTTGCGTGTTTTTTATAAATATAATATTCTTTTTATATTTTAGGAAAGTTTTGACCAATTCGCCGTAAACCTAAATAGAATTTATATTACTCTTCTTGAAGATATGTAAAAAGTAGTATTTAAAACTTAATGTTTGTATTTAATTTGTAACAAATATAACAATTATTGTATTTGTTTTGGTAAAGTAATAGTAAATGTAGTGCCAACACCAACTTCACTGGTGAAAGCGATCGCTCCCTGATGTAGGTCTATGCATTGCTTAACAATAGCTAAACCTAAACCAGTACCTGGGATGTCACCAACATTTTTAGCGCGGTGGAAAGTTTCAAATAATTTTTCTTGGTCTTGTTCTGGGATACCAATACCTTGGTCTTGAATCCGAAAAATTACGGATTTATCTTCATTTAGTAATTCACAGTTAATTGTAGTACCAAGGGGTGAATATTTAATGGCGTTGGAGAGTAAGTTGTTTATGATGTAGGATAATAGTCTTGGATCGAAATTACCAGAGATATCGTCACCTGGATGAATAAAATTAATATTATGACTACCATCTTTGGTAAGTTTTAGTTCTTCTATTAATTTAGTACAGAGTTCCGATAGCTGAATATGTGTAGGATGAAACTGTAATTTTCCCGCTTCGGCTGTACCAATGATCAAAACGTCTTCTAAAAGCTGTGTCATTCTCCTGACAGCACCATGAATGCGATTAAAAAAGTCAGCTTTTTGTTCAGGGGATAATTTATGTCCTCGACTTTCAATTATATTAGTAAATCCAGAGATAGAGTGTATGGGATTGCGAAACTCGTGGGAAAGCATGGAAACGAAGCGAGATTTAAATTCATTGAGTTCTTTTTGTCGGGTTAATGCTTGTTGAGTTTCTACCTCTGCTCGTTTGCGATCGCTTATATCTAAAACAAAACAAACATTTTCTTGAAGAGATTCTCCTACCCGCACACCACCAATCATAATCGGAACACAAGTACCATCTTTACGGATATATTCTTTCTCTATAGGGCTAAAAGCAGTGGATGTTTTTAATTGGCTAATTATTTCTTGGTCTATAAGTTCATATTTGGGGGGTGTCATTCTATCCCAACGGATTTTACCTGCAAGTAAATCTTCTTGGGTATAACCCACCATCTTCAAAAAAGCATCATTAGCATCAACGATATTACCATCAATACTGGCTACAATCACACCAATGACATTAGATTCTACCAAACGTGAAAATTTCAGTTCACTTTCACGCAATGCAGATTCTACGCGATCGCGTTCTGCGATTTCCCGTTGTAGTTGCTCGTTAGTAGCTTTCAGGGTTAAAGATAATTGACGCGATCGTAAAAGAATCTCTACCCGCGCTTGTAATTCTAGCTTTTCAATAGGTTTAGTGATTAAATCATCAACACATTGCCATAATCGACGAGTAAGTAACTTTACCTCATTACTAAGAGTTATTAGCAGAAATGGTAAAAAAATAGGTTCTTCAACAGCTTTACGTGCTTGTACCCATTCCCAAAGGTAATCTAAAGCTGGACCATCTACCAAACACAAGTCAAAATATTCATCCAAAGTTGGTACACTCTGTGGTGATTGGATTGCAAAATTAGCTGGAACCACATCATAATATTTTTGTAACCACTCCGACACTAACCGACGGTTTTCTGTATGCTCTAAGCAGATGAGAATTCGTTTCATAACAACCCCTCGATCATCACCAGTAAATTTTTAATTACCAGTGGCTTAATTAATACACCACGCGCACCATGGACAACACTTTCCTGTTGGAGCAATTGAGTTTGCTTGGAAGATAATACAAGAAATGGAATATTTTTATGACGTAGTTGTATACAAGATTCCCAAATATTGCGGTCAAAACCGGAAATATCTACCAGAGCTAAATTAACAGCTAAATTTTCTACAGCATGAACAAATTGTTCTATGCTATTAGCTCTGTAAACTTCATATCCCTCTCGATGCAAAAATTCAGCTAGTAGTTCTAGATTACGTGCATTACAATCCACAGCTAAAATTAGCGGGTTGTCCACTCTGGTACTCCTTTGAGAATACCACGCAACAAAGTTAGAGGTTTACCTACCTTAATCCCATAACGACTAACCTCAAATTCCCGTAAAGTTTTCTCAAAGTCACTCATCCGTTTCTTCAATACACCAATTGCTCGTCTTAATTCACCTTCAATTTCTAGGTAACGTAAAAAAATAATATTATCAGCAATATAACTAATTCCAATGTCTGTGGGGCGAAAATCACCAGTTATAGTTTCCATTTCGTTAATCAGAAGTACCGCTACACCCATATTCTGCAAATATTTAGATAAAGCATGAAGATTGTGAATTAAATTATCCTTCTGCACAGAAAGACGATAACCGGAGATACTATCAATCATCACAATAGTGGCACTTTGTTGCTCCACTTCTTGACGTACCAAGCTAGCAAATTCATCAGGTGTATAATGTAGCGGTTCTATCTGAACAAGAGAAAGTTTACCATGTTCTATCATTGCCTTAGCAGGAATGCTAACACCTTCACAACGATTAAGTATGGTTTTATAAGACTCTTCAAAACAGTAGACTATTGAACGTTCACCTCTACCTGCTGCTTCTTTCATAAATTGCATCCCTAAGGTACTCTTACCTACACCACTAGGACCTGTAATAATAGTAATAGTACCACGCTCTAGTCCCCCATGCAGTAATTCATCAATTTCAGGAATACCAGAAGGAATCGACTCTTTTACAAATTCCCTTTTGCTAATTTGCGGTATCAATTTGGGAAAAACTACCATCCCACTACCTGTCAATTTTACTGAATGATTGCCTACTTGAAAGTCAGAACCACGGAATTTGGATACTTTAATAGTACGTTGTCCATCAAAATTTAAGGTGATTACTCCATCGCTCATAAATTGTAAATCTTCATCAGGAGCTTCATTACTAGCTTCAGAAGTAAATAATACTGTTGCACCTTGCTCTAATAAAAAACGTAGGAAAGATAATACCTGCTTGCGAAACTGAAAAGTATCACTAGAGAAATAGCGAAACTGAGTCATCGCATCAATAAAAATACGTTGAGGTTTAAGATTTTCTACCTCTTGGATAATTTTTTGGGTTGTTGGTTCGCGCTCAACTTCCGCAGGAGAAAATATATCATAAGTCTGAATCTGAGCAAAAAATTCTGAAGTTGGACTTAGATCAAGAAAATTTATTGCTTGCATATCCAAACCCAGTGTTTCTATAGTACTATGTAGCTGTATTACAGATTCTCCTAGGGTTATAAATAATACACTTTCTTGATTAGCTATACCAGCAGCAAGAAAATGTAATCCTAAAGTTGTTTTACCTGTACCTGCTCCACCCCGGACAAGATATGATCTACCAGAGATTAGACCTCCACATAGAACCTCATCTAGACCAGAAATTCCTGTAGAAATCCGATTTTTAGACATTTAGCATCCCTATTTAATTTAAAAACCTCTAACATTAAGTATATTTTCAGGTTAGACATTTACTCACATCATCTTGAAGATAGAAACTTAAAAGTAGTGTAGTTAAGATACGGTTGGATTAACTATAAATAGTGCTTATCAAGACCTAAAAGAGGATTATTGATTAATTATACTTATCTTTGATAATAATATTGTGGTGTTGTGGTAATCGGTGGCTGATATCCAGGTACACTGTTAACAGCATTGGGTACAGAATTTATGATTGGAGGCTGGTAACTATTCATAGGTATACTACCCATAGAATTAGGTACGGGTGTAATTAGTGATGGTTGGTAATTTGTATTGGGTACTGTATTTACTCCTGTATTGGGTATAGGAGCTATAACTGGAGATTGAATATTAGTAGTAGGTGGTATAGTACCAGTACCGTTTTGGCTGAATTGTTGATAAGCAGCACGAGAAATTGAACCGATAAGCTTTTCTGCTTGGGTATCGTTATTGGGACGTTGTACCATAACAGCAACGATATATCGTTTACCTGTAGGCAAATCAATTAAGCCTGTGTCTGCTAACATTGGAGCAATATCACCAGTTTTATGAGCTATAGTCGCACCTGCTCCCAATCCAGATGGCAGAAGAGTATCTCTAACTGTACGACGCATAATTTCCAATAGGCGATCGCGTGATGGCATACTCAGTAAATTACCTTTACTAACCATTCCCATTAAATTACCAAGTTCTTTGGGACTCGTGGTATTTGTACCTGACAAATCTGGAAGAGGGTTGCGAATGAATGTAGTTGTTAATCCCCAAGTCCGAAAACGCTGATTTAATGCTTCAATACCACCAAGACGAGTAATCAGCATATTCGTTGCTGTGTTGTCGCTAATGGTCATCATTTTTGTCGCAACTTCCAACGCTGAGAACTGAGTACCAATTTTTTTGTACTGCATATCCCCAGAACCACCAGCGATCGCTTGCTGTTCCATGGTCAGCATTTCATCAAGGCGAATTTTGCCTTGATCGACTTCTTGGAAAAATGCTACCAAGATTGGAAATTTTATTGTGCTAGCAGCCGGAAAAGTCGCAGCAGCATTAATATCTACATAACCACCTGATTCTAAATCTACTAGAAATACCCCTGGTGTCAAACTGGGCGTTTGTGCTGCCAAATTCTGAACAGTTGACTTTAAAGATATTATTTCCTGAGTTAAGGAAAAAGTAGAATTCTGGACTGGGTTTGGTTGTGATTGTGTTTGTCCGACACTAGTATTAGATACTCCCACCGGATTGAGGCGAGTAGCGGGGTCTAATACTGATAATACTGTACCAACAATCGCACCAATACCTACACCCACAATTAATAACCGTAAACCATATAATATGGTTCTTGCCATCGGTTTTAAACGTGTTTTGCGAGAACGCTTATTTCTATTGATTACATCTTGCTTGGGTATTCTTACGGTTTTTATTTTTTGTGTAGAGGGATTTAAAGGAGGAATCCCTTTGACGGTGGTTGTTTTGGTTTGAGGTACTACCCGTCGCTGATTAACAGTCGTAGTAGATATTACATTAGGACTAACTTTAGTACGTACCAAGCTAGAGGTTTTCTTCGTGGATTCCCGATGGACTTGCTTTTTTACTACTTTCTGTGGATGGACTGATTTTTTAACTTTAGGTAATTGACGGCTGTCTGGAGGTTGACGCCGTGAGAAAGTTGTTAATTTGTAACTAGACTCTGACATCACTACTCCTTATGAGCCACTCGACTTAATTGGCGAGACTCCTGAATTAGAATATACACTAATAAACACTGAGGCACTAAAATCAACTTCTGCTACATAAGTAGCATTTTTGAGTTTAGTTTAAGCCATATTTCACGAATTGGGGGATACTTCAGTACATATTATCTAATGAGTTACAAATTTTCATGTTCTTTAATATCCTCAATAGCCCATTCTACCTGTCGGATGATACCTCGTAGCATAGCGACTTCTTGAGTTTGTAGCTGAGCGCGATTATACATTTGGCGAAATTTTTCCATACGGCTAGCTGCTGTATGAGGGTAAAGATAACCAATCTTAACTAGAAGTGATTGTAATTGCTGGTAATAGCCTTCGACAACTTCCCAAGCAGCGAGCTGTGTATTTGATGGAGAGGAAGTCATTTCCGGTGTTTGAGATAACTCATAACAACAAATTCCGACAGCGGTAGCTAAATTTAGTGATGTGTAAACAGGATTAGCAGGAATACGAACAAAGCGTTGAGCATAATTTAACTCTTCATTACTTAGTCCCCGGTCTTCCCTTCCAAAAACTAAAGCTGCGGGTTGTGCAGTATCTTCTAATAGCCAAGGTAAAGCAGTACGTGGTGTTTCTAGGGGTGCTTGCCAATCATGGTCAGCACCAGTAGTAGCGATCGCTCGTTTACATCCTTGTAGTGCTAGAGGTAAAGTTGGCACACACACAGCAGTTTCCAAAATATCTTTAGCGTGAACTGCCATGATTTGTGCTTCAGTTTCCAAATAGTCACACTGGGGGTTAACCAACACCAAATGTTGTAAGCCAAAATTTTTCATCACCCGTGCTACTGAACCCACATTCCGTGAACCAGCTGGCTCTACTAAAATAATTTTCACCCCTTCTAACGCCATTTAGTACTGCTCCTATGCAAATCTGTTTTTTTATGGTTGATTAGATCCAGAATTTTCAAATGCTTCTACTTTCTCGTACAAACTGGTAACGGTTTCATTCGCAAAGAGTTGTTCTTTAAGTTTGAGGTAATCAGACTCACTCCTACTACAAGCTGCCCAAAATCGCAATACTTTTGATGGTTCTAAATGTGCCATTAAAACTTGCATGGCTTCAGTTAAAATCTGCTGTTCGTTAAGGACTTTGATTGTCATCTTCTATCTCCAAAATAAAATCGGTTGGGTTCATGACTTTAAGTTTTAATCCTTGAGCGCGATTGATTAGCCGCTTATCACAGGTTACAAAATAATCACTATTAGATTCTTCCGCACAGGCAATATGAAGTGCATCCATTGCTTTGATTCTAAGCTGTTCTAATTGTCCAGTCCTGACCCTAATGGCTGGGTTGAGCATTTGTTTTACAACAGCCATTTGTAAGTATCGATGCATTGCCTGCTGTTGTAAAGGATTTGGATTGCGGCTATTTTCATATTCTAGAGTTGAGGAATTAACCAGTTCAATTAATTTGGCTTCGACCATTTGTAATATTAAAATGACTGCTTGCGTTTCCAAATATATTTTTGGCTGTGTTTGGTCATCAAAGGGACGATTGTAAATACTTGTGTATAGATAAACAAGAATCATATTTGATTCACGCCTAGGGAAGGTGAGCTTTGTATAATACTATTTCACGAAAACCTTGATACATACGAGTTATCTTTAGGGGAGAACGGTTGTATCCATCGGAAACGCTTGCGCGTAGCTAGCCGAAGGAGTACACCCTCTTCAGTTATTTATATCAATTATTCGGTGAATTGGTATAAGTGCGATCACTGTAGTGATAAATCATAGTAATCAGTAGAGATGGGTAGGAATTAGGTTACCATTCCTAACCCCAAAGTTGTTGGCAATCGGTTGCAAGCTGGTTCTCAGGATAAAGTTGTTGGTCGTAATTTTTCTAACTTTTGTAGTAAATCTAACTCAATTGGAGTAGTAGAAAGTAAATCATGCTTTAAATCACCCCATTTCTGGCTTTGTGCTTTATATAAGCTAACAATTTCTGGTATTCGTGGAGATATTAGTACTCGTGGGCAATTAAGTTGACCCAAAAGTCGGGCGTGGTAATATTGAGGCGAAGCTTTTAAGGCTGTGTCTAGTTTTTCTGCAATTTCCCAAGCAGTAAGATTTGCCTGATCTAGTAACAAAATGTAATGTTCGTTTGGTACTTTGACTGGTACTAAACTTTTAAAACAACTGTCTTGCAATGGTAGAGAATCAAGAACTTGACGCACAAATTCACAATGCAACTTCTCACCAACCAAATCACTGATATCCCGAGTGCGTCCAAGAAATTCTAAACAAGGAGTGTTGAAGTAAAAATGAGTTACCCGGATGCGATCGCCAATCCGATATCTGTATAATCCTCCCTGCTGAGAAAGAATTAGCTCATACACCTCTCCTTTCTCCAACTCATGCAAAAGAAGAATTTTTCCTGCTTCATCTTCAAACTCAAAAAATACTTCATCAATAACAGGTACATAACCCTGTGCTGCAACTAAGGGGATAGTCATTGGTGCTTCAGTTGCTAAAAGTCCCTTACCCTGTACTAACACACCAGGAAACAAATTACGCAAAAACTCCGCACCATCCGCAGCATTTGCACTATCCCAACAAGATATTAACTTCAGTTTTGGCCAAACTAAGTTCCAAGGAATTGGTGGGGTTAAAAGCACCTGACAACGCTCCGGAGATATACGATTACCTAGTTCTTCACAAAGTCGATAACGATTAACTTCAATATAATCCAGGATAACTTTGAGAAAAGTTGGACTCCAAATAGAAATAATCTCTAAATTTTTCTCCAACAACAGTGTTTGGGCAAGTTTATTTTTAAACTCTTCAACATCAGACACTCCTTTTAATTGAGGAGATACTAAAAACGGAGTGAGAATCCACTGTAACCAACTATCTAAATACTGTGAATCATCTTCTAATCCAGTATTTTCATCTCCTAACTGTGGTGAAATGCAGAAATATATCTTCCCCGTAGATAATTTCACTCCATAACTAATTAAATCATGGGCCCAAATACAAAACATTTGATTAAAAGAACCAAGTAAAGATTTTGTGTAAGGTATTAACTTGGCTGCACCGCGACTTCCGGAAGTCTTTTGATAAAAGAGAATCGGAACATCTGATAATAAAGGCTTCTTATTTTCTTTTTGTTGTTCAATCCAGTTCTCAATATTATGATATTCAACGATGGGTATATTATCCCAGTCGGCTAAAGATTTAATATTTAAAGATTTGCCGTAATCACTATTTAATAAATTTTGGAAAATTTTTAATTGAACTTTTGCTTGCACACTTTCGGGATTCAACAATCCTTGCCTAAACTTACGACTACGAGGAGTAAGAAGTTTAGCGAAAAGTTTGATAATTTGAGAAATCATATAGTATTATCTGATTTATGGATAATATTCAAATCCGTAAACATCTGGTTATTAACTAACTTATTAGGATATAAATGACTAGTAATCGGTACAAAAGTATTATCTTCAATCACAACCCCAGGAGCAAGTGCTGAACTTGCACCTAAGAAAACATTACTACCAATTTTGACTTTTTTGACATATAACATGAGGTCATTCTTCCTGGGTTTAATCACATGAGAATAAATACCGATCGCATTACCAAAAACTACGTCATCCCCTATTTCCAAAAGTCCGCGATCGGCAACTTCTAAATGTGGTGTCCAGTAAACATTTTTACCAACGCTTGAACCCCATAAACGTAACCAAAAAGAATAGACTCCAGGTATTAAACGTAACGCAGCTTCTAAAAATGGAAAAGTTATGTATATCACCTGTATTTGGTGACTACCCCACCAAGGTGAATACTCTTTACCGCATAAATAACTAATTCCTTCTGAAACAGGATAAAAATAATCATGTATACGGTATATCGATAGTGGAAATCCATATAGAAAAAAGAATAACGCTGTGACACTCACAACTCCAGGAGAGATACAAACCCCCAAGAAAGATGTTAGTAGCATTAACATCACGAAGGTAGGAAAAAAAGAGAGAATAATACTTAAAAGAGTCATATAGTAGTTACTATTTTATTTGTAAGAAATTATTATGCTCAAATCCCTTAAAAGGGTAAGAGCAGTTTTTGACTCAAGCTTAGTTTAGTCTCAACACCCAAAGAATCTGGAAAATCATCATAATCAAGATAAGTTCCGTGAATTTTATCCCATATTTTCAAATTCGCGCCATAATTTCCGCCATTTTCATGGCTGGCGTGATGCCATGCATGGTCTTGGGGTAAAATTAACCAGGAATACAGGCAGTAGTATAGCCAAGATTTTCCTGTAATACCAAAATTACTGTGTCGCCATAAATCTAAAGCTGAAGTGAGACTAACACCCAATACATACCAAGTGGAATCTTGCAATAGGTAAATAAAAAAAGAGTGAACCCACAAGTAAACTATAAATAAACTTGTCCACAGAGTGTTGCGAGAAGTTCCTAAAACATCCATGTTTGTCATTGTATGATGTACTTGATGGATACACCATAAATACCGTGTATGAAATAAACGATGATTCCAGTAATAAAGGTAATCTACTAAGACAAAACTGAGTATAAATCCTAAGACGGGGTGGAGATTTAAGCTAGTTTTCATACTTGGAAAGCAATATTGATATATCTGATATACGAAACTTATTTGTAAAATCGGAATCATAATTCCCTGAAAAAATAAACCAACACTATCTAAAACCCAATCCTCTAATTTCTTTATCCGCAGTAATGTACTTCGAGTACTTGTTAGTACTAGCAACGTTACAAAAGTGATAAAAACTAACATATCAAGTTAATTAGTGTAAATTTATACGATTTTTAATTGGTATCGCAGTTATACTATTTTTCAGGTTCTACCTGGGAATTACTAAGAAGTGGCTTGTCCACTTCTTTTTGTTAGTAGGTTCAAGTTTTTTACCTACACCCAAAAGTTGACAATTACAGATTTATCTGGTAAATTTCTAGGGTCTTTACCGTTAGCGATTTGATTACGAATAGATTCCACAAAAACGTGGATAGTATCAGCGGGAGTGTTAGCAAAGTGAACACCGTACTTCTGAATAACTTCCCATTGAATAGCTAAAGCTTGCACATCTTGGTGGATAATGTGTTGGGCAGTCCAATGTACAAAAGGTTTGGCTAATTTGTTCCAAAAACCATAGTTATAGGTGACATCGGTGTAAACTAAAGTGGTTTCAGCTTCGGGAACAGATTGGCTAGTGATGAAAAGTCTGCGATGCTTCCCCATATCATATTCAACACTAGTAACATTCGGCATATGAAAGCTATCTGTATGACGAATTTCCCAACCCTGCTGGTTAAGAAAATTTGTAAACCATCCTAGATTGTTGGTTTCATTACGATAGAAAGCAAACACACAACCGTTGCGTCTTTCCACAGTCATTTCTAATTTTTGCTGCTTTGAGGTGCGGAAAATTCCCGGATGTACTGATGCGGTGTGGGGGATATCAATAAAATTTTCTACACAGTTAGTAACGTTGTTATGAAAGCGGTTGATGACTCGGACTGTTTCCCACCCCTGTTGTTTATAGTAAGGCATGGAAAAAGGTACAAATTCACTTTGCGTTGCTAACCTAACGTAAACATATCCATCTTGCTCTGTAGTATCATAACGCAAAGCACTACGACTATGACAGCTACGAAAATTTTGACCTTCAGCAGGTACTCTTACTACCTTGCCATACTGATCATAAACCCAACCGTGGTAAGGACATTGAATTTTACCATTGCAGATTTTACCAGTAGATAAACGGCTATTTCTGTGCATACAGCGATCGCGTAAAGCTACTGGTTTATTATCATCACCACGAAATATCACTAACCACTCACCTAAAACTGTACGTGGTAAAATCGTTGGAGATTTTAGGTGTCTGCTCTCACAAACAACATACCAAAAATCTTCAAATTTCATTTTTCCTCACGTTTAATTTCAATATCTCCAGTTAAATCAATTTGACAAGCGAGTCTAGTTTGTAAATTTAGGGGTGCAAATATTTCTAAAATTTCTTTTTCTTCTGCGGTTGCTGGAGGAACATCCCCGTTTATAGTTACAAGGCAAGTTCCACAAATTCCCGTACGACAGCCAAATAGTACTGGGGAATTTTGTACAGTTAAATGCTCAGCAAGAAGTTGGTGCTTATCCAAGATAATAGGTTTGTATTCTGTACCTGGAAAGCTCACAATACATTTATGCATTTGTTTAAAGTAATTAATAATTTATTATTTTTAGGTAATGGCTCTTAATTAAAAAAGACACTACCTTCTTATAGTATTCCCAATTTTTACTAACAATCAGGGTATTAAGTGTGATAGTTTGTATACTGGCTGGATTTTGACCAAATAGATGGCTCTAATTTGTTTACGTACTGCATATACTCAATTAATGGAGTATCAATGCTCAGCATGACATTGGGATTGTAACGAATATTATCGTAAATCATGCCATCTTCATCGCGTAAGAAGTAATATGCTAATTGAGTTAATAAAAGCAAAATCCGTGTGATTAGCCAACCAATAACACCTTTTCTTTTATAAGCAACGTAAATTGGTTGGATGCGAGTTTTTCCTGATTCTAAGGGAGTGTAAGCATAAATCATATGCAATGGCGGTACAATACGGACTTTTTTCATGATCGTTAACAGACCAATACAACCATCTGCATACCTCATTGTATATTCATAAGAATCTCCCAGAATTTTTCTTGCTAAGCGTTCTCTAGTAGTTGTACAGGGAAACTCACCACTTAATGTAAAATCAATAATTGTACCAGATTCATTTTGCTGTAAAGATAAATTCATCTTAATATTTAACTTATGTACAGTTTGTAGATGCTGAGCATCTATGCCATTCATCATGCAAATATGATGGTGACAACTTCTTGTAAATGCTTTATCGAGTATCGCTATAAGAGGTTTATCTTTGAACTCATCAAATTCAGCTACCCCTGATGGTGCTTTAACATCTGGATAAATCCAAATAAAACCGTATTTTTCTTCGGTTGCGTAAGCTTGTAGTTTTGCTCTTTCTGGAATATCGGGTTGACAAGGGATATTTTGGCAAGTACCTTGACCATCAAATGCCCAATGGTGGAAAAAGCAACGAATTAAATTACCATCAACTCGTCCGATTCCTAAATCAGTACCTAAATGGGGACAGTAAGCGTCTAATGCTCTAACTTTACCATCTTGTCCCCGAAAGATAACTATTCTTTGTCCGCAAATATTGAAGGATTTTGCTGTGGATATGGGAATTTCTTGGCTGAGACAAGCTATGTACCAGCCTTTTGCGATGATATTCCAGTTGTTAAATATTTTCATTTAAAAAAACCGTAGAGTTAAGAGAGGAGAGAGGTATAACGTTTAAAAGCTTTTCTTTGTGTAGTAAGATATTTGGATATAGAGTTGGATGCCATAAAGGACATTTCTTTGTTAGTTGGCCATACGTAATCAAGTTTCTCTAGGTAGACTTTGTAGGAATCAACTGCTTCTCTATGAGTTTGGTAGCTACGGTGTAATCCTGCTGATTCTTCAGTAAAGCAAAGACGCATCATTTCCACAGACTCAGTATGGCTCATCCCAAATACAGGCGATCGCATAACTTGGTAAATTGCTTGGTATAATGCTGGGTCGTACCAGAAAATACCGTTAATTGCTACAGAAAAATGATAATGGTCTTGCTGACAACCACGTAAACCAAGATTAGCAATAAATTTCTCAAAAGCTGTGGGTGGTTTTAAGCAGTGAATCACATCATGGGAAATAATAGTGGAACTATTGAAATGAAAACTTTCATCCATGAAGTGGTAGTAGGAAATTTTGGATGGAATAGGTGCATTTTCCTGGTTTTGATGCTTTTGATAGTAATTACTCAGCTGATGTTGCACCAATTTACCATTGAGCGTCCGTACACCCCGTACAGTAAAATACTGACAAGCTAAAAATGTATTATCTGCTGACAACATTCCAAAGCTTTGTAACTGAAATTTTTTCCAGCGTTTTTTCAAAGCATTAGTATCAGCAAAAATTATCGTCTCTGAAAATGGTCCACGCATTGCGTAACTGAAAATCCGTTGACCAAATAGTGCTGCTTCTACTTGTTCTGACACAACTTTAAAAGCATTGATATGAGCGCGTTCCTGTGCAGATTCTAAATCCAGTGTATCGCATACCAAACGAAAATCTTCTTGAGCATAAAGTCCAGCAGCGCTTGTTTGGTTAAAGTAAATAGTCGCAATTTCCGCAGAAATTATTTGAGAATAATAAGCCACCCAGTAAAGTTGATTTAAAATAATTCTCTGGCTGGTGCTAGCTTGCTCCCAAAAAGGAGTACCATACAATAAAGAAAATTCCTCTGGGTTCCAGTATTCATCCTGACACTCGTTATAACGAAAATTACTTGCTGCATTATCTAATAATTGGGTATGGTCTTGCTGTTGATTGCGTGTATGATTAACTTGGAGTTTACGGCAGACTTTTTGATTTTCTAAAAGCGTATTTTCTTTTGGTGTTAATATTGTATTCATAATAAGGGAGTAGGGAGTAGGGAGTAGCTGACAGATGTAGGTTTTTTTGAATCTTGGAAATAGTTGAGAAATTTCTCAATTGCTCAATGAGGTTTCGTTGTTTCAGTATTTAGATGTGGGCTGAAATAGGCAATAAACGAGCAAATCTAAAATACCTACAC
>Ga0224723_1000459_pt1 | contig 27837 bp, 22 predicted proteins | sample Balambano_FR2_Me_FD_161647 | JGI IMG/M metagenome (GOLD analysis project Ga0224723, IMG submission 161647) | Freshwater sediment microbial communities from Lake Towuti, South Sulawesi, Indonesia - Balambano_FR2_MetaG | ecosystem: Environmental > Aquatic > Freshwater > Lake > Sediment | place... | reverse complement strand
GTGACACTGTACGCGCTGGTGCTTGTACCTGCCTGGGGCAATCCGACGCACGCCGCCGGGCTGCTGCCGCAGCGTGTGATGCAGCGGTTGTTTCTGCTGTCGCTGATTGCGCTTGCACTGTCGTTCGTCGGCAATGGCATTGCGCTCATCCAGCAAACGATGGAATTTTTCGGCGTAGATGCGTGGCGCGCCATCAGCGAAGGCTTATGGAACATCGTTCGCACAGGTTCGCGCTTCGGCGATACATGGAACGCGCGGATGCTGCTGCTGGTGATTGTGGCGGCGCTGCTCGGCGCTGCCTGGTACTTCCGTCGCGAACAGCCCGCGCTGGTGCGCGCCTTCTGGATGGCGGCTGCCTGGGCTATGCCGTTGGTCTGGTTCACGTTCAGCATCGCCGCGCACGCTGCCGGATCACTGGTGCTGCCCTGGCTCGCGATTGCCAGTGATTGGCTGCACGGGACGGCGGTCGGCGTGTGGGTCGGCGGGTTGAGCGCGCTGGCGTTGGTGCTGCCTGCCGCGCTGCGCCCGCTGGAAGGCGACTCACGGATGATGGCGCTGCGCGCGGCGCTCGGTCGCTTTTCGCGCGTGGCGTTGATGGCGGCGATTGTCGTCATCGCGACGGGTATCTACAACGCTACGAACTGGTTCAACGAAGGCGACGACGTGACGACCCCCTACGGCGCATCGCTGGCGCTGAAGATCGTCATGGTCGCCGGGCTGCTGCTGCTCGGCGCTGTTCATCACATCAGCCTGCGACCGGAACGGTACGGCGCGATGATCAAGAATCTCACCCGGCATAAATTCCTCTCAACAGCGACTCGCACGTCTCTCCGCGCGTGGCGACCGAGTGCAAAGCGTAGGGAAGGGGACGGGGGTGAGGTGAATGGTACGTCATTCATGCCCACGCTGCGCCTTGAAAGCATTATCGGCATTATAACGGTGGTGCTGGCGGGCTGGGTGGCGGCGACGCCTGTGCCGCAGCTGACGTTTGCGGCGGGCGTCCCCGCGCCAACGCTGACGCAGCAGGCGGATATTTACACCGTGACGACCACCATCACGCCGGGCGGACCGGGCGCAAACACCTATGACGTGCAAGTCAGTCATGATGGGCAGGCAGTCGATAATCTGGATGTGCGCGTGCAGTTGGTCAATCCGCTGTTGGGGCGGCGCGGCGAACGCCATGTGGCTGAACCGTCTGGCGACGGGCTGTACGTGGCGGCGGGCGCGGAGGCAGCGCGGGCGGGCGAGTGGTGGGCGCTAATCGATATTGTCCACGATGGGCAGTTGACGCGCGCGGCATATACCATGCCGATCCGTGAGGAAGCGTCGGTCATTTTGACGCGCCCGCCGAACCTGCTCAATCTCGCGGCACTGGCAGGCGTGCTGGTCGCCATTGGCGCGGCAGTCTACCCACTCGGCAAGAGCATCTATGCCAGGCTCGATCTGACGCCCGTCAGCATCGTTGTCGCGCTCGCAGCCATCGTGTTTGGTATCGCGGTGACGGGGTGGGCGGTCTGGCTGGCAGATCAATCGAATGTACAAGCGGAAGCGGCGCTCTTCCCGCCGCCGCAGATCGTCAATACCGTGCTGCCCGATGCGGACTCGCTGGCGCGCGGCGCGCGGCTGTTCGAGACGGCGTGCGGCTGGAACGCCTATCCTGATGCCGTGCGTGACGTGAGCGAGCGGCTGGAACGGCTGCGTGACGAGGAACTGTTCGCCTTTACCCGTGACGGCTGGCGCGATTTACCTGGCTGTTCCCCCGAAATGCGCGATAATGAACGGTGGGACGTGGTGAACTACGTAAGGACGCTGGGGTAAGCCCTCACCCCAAACCCCTCTCCCTCAGGGCGAGGGGCTTGGGGTAAGCCCTCACCCCAATCCGCTCTCCCTCAGGGCGAAGGGCTTTAAGACTCCTCGTGTTCCCCTTCTCCATGAGGGAGAAGGGGTTAGGGGATGAGGGTCTATTGGAAGGCGAATTGTGATGGCATCTAAAGGCATACGATTGGCGCTGGCGGGGCTGGGTTTGAGCGCATTGGCGTGTGCGGTGGGCTATACGCCGCCGGAGCAGGGGACTGCCTACACGCCGCAGCCCGCTGGCGCGAACGCACCGACGGCAGCATCGTCCGGCGAACTGGCGCAAGTGACAGAGGTTATTGACGGCGACACGATTGAGGTACGCATGAACGGTGTCGGCTACCGCGTGCGCTACATCGGCATCAACAGTCCCGAACGCGATGAGGTATGCTACCGCGAGGCGCGCGATTTGAACGCGGCGTTTGTGGAAGGGCGGACGGTGCGCCTGGTGGCAGACCGCAGCAATACTGATCGTTTTGGTCGTTTGCTGCGCTACATCTATGTGGACAACGTGTTCGTCAACGAGCAGTTGATCCTGCAAGGTGTGGCAGAGGTGGTGCAGTACCCGCCAGACACGACGTTCGCCAGCTACTTTATCCAGCTGGAGCAGCAGGCGGCAGCGGCAAATCGCGGCTGCCACCCGACGGGAATCTTCAACGACGGCAGCTACGAGCGGTAAATCCTTGCCTAAAGACATGATTTGAACCGCCAAGACGCCAAGATCAAGCCATTTTCTTGGCGTCTTGGCGGTTGTCTTTGTATTTCATGCCCGCCCGTAGACCTCCAGACTGACGCCGTGCAAGCTGCGCGCCTCGTCCGACGCGAGGAAGGCAATGGCGTTGGCGATGTCGTCTGTCGTCACCCACTTGCTGAAATCAGCGTTCGGCATCGACTCGCGGTTAGGCGGCGTATCGATAATGCTCGGCAGCACGCCGTTGACGTTGATGCCGCGGTCGCGCAGCTCCAACGCCATGCTCTGCATGATGCGCTGCGCGGCGGCTTTGCTGGCGGTGTAGGCGGCGGCGTTCTTCGAGCCTTCCAGCGCCGCCCGCGCCAGCACCATGACGATCTTGCCCGGAACCGCCCGCTCGATCATGTGCTGTGCCACGCGCCCGCAGGTGGTGTAAATTGGGCGGACGTTGAGCGCGAACATCTTGTCCCACACATCGTCTGGCGTTTCATGAACCGGCGTCCCCATCGTGAAGCCGCCGACGGTGTGCGCCAGAATATCGATCTGCCCGTAGCGCGCTTCGACCTGCGCAATCAGCCCATCGACAGCAGCAGCGTCCGCTAAATCGGCGGTTGCGGTCATGTTGTCGCTGCTCAACGTCGCCGCCAGCGCCTCCAATCGATCTGCTGCACGGTCTACCAGCACCAGCCGCGCCCCGCCAGCTGCCAGCCGCCGCGACACTGCCTGCCCCAGATTCCCGCTCGCGCCCGTCACCAGCGCGACCTTGCTCACAAATTCACTTGTCATACAGCTCCCCCTAAGCATAAACAATACAAAAGCCAGAAAAGTGCTTATTCAAGAGGATGGAGGAAAAGAGGCTAGAGGAGTTGGCATTGCAGGGGCGACCCGCCGGGTCGCCCGTACATCCCCTTGGCGTACTTGGCGTCTTGGCGGTTAAAATTAAATCTTTCAACCGCCAAGACGCCAAGTACGCCAAGAGAAGACAATTAGACTTAACCCTCTCTATCCTCTTCTCCTCTACCCTCTTGAATAGGCTTTTTTGATGCTCATTACGTATTTACGATACGTCGCCGAGCGACTTCAGGATTTCCTGATAGGCTTTATTCAACTGCTGCATCTTGCCGTGCGCCTCTGCTGACTTGTTGAGATCGGGGTGATACGCACGGGCGAGATGGCGATAGGCTTTCTTGATCGCCTCGCGGTCGTCGTCCGCCGTCACGCCGAGCAGCACATAATGTTCTTGCAGCGCCGTGTGAATGACGGCTGCGCCCTTCGGATCATGTGCTGTGCCGCGCACGCCCGCGAAATCCGCCACACGCCAGCTATCGTTCAGCCCCGGCAGATGCGTCGTCACCGTTCGGCAGGTCAGATTGCGGAAGCGCACGGTTGTGCCAAACTCCGCCGTCCGTGTCGGCGTATTGCCGCGAAAGTAAATCGGGAAGACGTAGCTTTCGCGGTCAAGAAATTCATAGGCGTAGATGCAGCCGTTGTAGAGCGTGTACAAGCCCTCCATCCAGTCATCCGCCGTGTAGATTTGCCCGTGATGCGGCAGCATCATATCCGCCCACAGTACGAACAGCGTGTAGATGTCGCGTTTGCCATTGTCGGTCAGAGTCTTGCGGATTTCGTACAGTGGCAGCCCGCTGTCAATGAGGTGAATGCTGACCTGTTCGGCGCGCGGCGTCTCGAACAGAATAATGTCGCCGCCGTTATGTTTCATGCGTCCCAGCGCGCTGCTGCGCATGAGCATGTCGATGATATAACCGCTGACATAGGCGGTTTCGTAACGATACGATCCCATATGTGGTGTCCACAAAGCGTCTTTTACGGACGGTAATCGGTAATCATACCCGATCAAAAACAGGTTGACATGGTGGGAAAAAGCAGACGAGTTGCGGTATTATCATGCGCGAACGTTTGTCACCAGGTTGGGGAAATGTGCATTATGACGCCAAAGCGTTTGCTGATCGTTCTTGCAATCGTGCTGATCAATGGCGTGTTCGCCTTGACGACGCTCACTCAGCTTCAAACACCGCTGGCGCGCGAGGCAGGAATACCGCTGCGTGCCTATGCATTCGCGCAACAGGGGGCGGCGGAATGTCGCTATATCTATCCCGATGGCGAGGTTAGCGGTCCGTTGAATCTAGCGCTGGAAGACTGCGCCAAGGTGGTGCTGGATGAGACTGTGCGCTTGGGACTTGCCGAAGGCTATGGCTTGTATGACAAGTACGTGCTGCGCATCTCGGCAAATGGGGATGTCTACGCCGCCTATGCCCAGGATGCCCGCAGTGTTGATGATCTCGAATGGCAGTATCTCGGCAATTTGAATGGCGTCAGCAACGGACAGCCACAGCCGGATACGCGCAGCAACCCACCGCGCGGCGGGCAAACGGGCAGCGCGACGACCAGTGGCAACAGCGGGGAAGCGCGCGGTTCTGCGCCCACGACCCTGCGCCAGATATTCGACATCGCTCAGGAAGATGTTGACGATTTCTGGGATCAGACATTCAAGGACTTCGGCTTTGATTATCAATCGCCGGAACTTGTGCTGTTCGAGAGCGCACAGGTGCGCAGCGGCTGCGGCGTTGCTCCGGCACAGGTGGGTCCGTTCTACTGCAGTATTGACCACACCATGTACTATCCGGCGGGCTTCATGCAGCGCCAGTGGGACCTGCATGGCGACTATGCCGTCGTGACGATCATCGCCCATGAGTGGGGGCATGCTGTACAAAACCTGCTCGGTGGGCTGAACACAGGCGATTACACGATCACGATTGAGCTGGAAGCCGACTGCTTCGCAGGGGCATACACGGCGTATGCCAATGGCGAAAGCACGAAGATACGGCTGGATCAGAGCGACATTGAAGAAGGCGCAACGGCGCTCTTCTACGCAGGCGATCCGGACGGCACGCCCTGGTATCATTCACAGGCGCATGGCACGGGTGAGCAGCGCTACGAGGCATTCATGGTGGGCTTCAAAGATGGCGTGACCGCCTGCGGTCGATAGGAGATTCAAGTGCTTATTCAAGAGGTTGGAGAGGAAGAGGCTGGAGGGATTTAACTCCTGATTATCTCCTCTTGGCGTTCTTTGCGTTTTGGCGGTTCCATTCAAATCATTTTGAACCGCCAAGCCGCCAAGCACGCCAAGATCAATACCCTCTAATCTCTTCTTCTCCAGCCTCTTGAATAAGCTTTTTTCTTGCTGAGGAGCGATGAAACTCGTATTTAATGGCATTGTTCACACGCTGGACGCTGCGCAGCCGCAAGCAGAGGCGGTGTTGGTGGGCGATGACGGGCGTATCGCGGCGGTGGGCGCGCGTGCTGACCTGGCGGCGCACGCGCCGTCTGCACAGCGTATTGATCTGGCTGGGGCGACGCTGCTGCCTGGCTTCAACGATGCGCACGTGCATGTCTGGAAGCTCGGCTTGCTGCTGACGGTGCAGGTGGACGCGCGCAAGGCAGCCGCGCCGGACATCCCGGCGATTGTGGCGCGCTTCCGCGAACGGGCGCAGTTCACAACCGCAAGCACATGGCTGACCGGGCGCGGCTATAACGAAGCGGAACTGCCCGAACGCCGCCACCTGACGCGCCATGATCTCGATGCCGCCAGCGCCGAGCATCCCATCGCGCTGACGCGCACCTGTGGGCATATGATCGTCGCCAACAGCCGCGCGCTGCAACTGGCAGGCATCACGCGCGCTACGCCTGATCCACACGGTGGCACGATTGTACGCGATGAATATGGCGAACCGACCGGACTGCTGCAAGAGACGGCGCAGGGCTTGATCATGCGCGTCATTCCGCCGGAAGACGAGCGCGTGATGGCAGAGGCGATCAAGGCGTGTATGCGTCACCAGCTGGCGCTCGGCATCACCAGCGCCACCGACCCACTGCTTGCGCCGTTGCACCTGCGCGTCTATCAGCAGTTGGAAGCGGCGGGCGAACTGAGCGTGCGCATCAACGGGCTGCCGATACACCGACCGGACGGCGGCACGGAGACGCTGCCGCTGCCCGAACGCTACGTCAGTGATACGCTGCGCATCGATTGTGTCAAGTTCTTTGCCGACGGCGGTTTAAGCGGCGCAACGGCTGCGATCAGCATTCCCTACAAGGTGACGCGCGAAACGGGTGTGCTGCGCTTCGAGACTGACGAGTTGATCGCGCTGATGCAGGAAGCGCATGACGCCGGGCTGCGCATCGCCACGCACGCCATCGGCGATGTCGCGCTGGAGCAGGTGATCACGGCGTATGAGGCGTTGTACAAAAGACGCGGTACGGACGGGATTAATCCCGTGTCTAAGTATGACACCCCTCGCCATGAGGGAGAGGGGATGGGGGTGAGGGTTCGCCATCGCATCGAACATCTGGGGCTGCCGAGCGCGGAACATCTGCGCCGCTGCCGGGCGCTGGACGTATTCGCCGTGCCGCAGACAGTCTTTTTGCACGCGCTGGGGACGACGTATCGCCGCTATTTGCCGGATGCGTTTTATCCGCGCTGCTATCCCGTGCGGGCGATGCTGGACGCAGGACTGACGGTGGCGCTCAGTTCCGATGCGCCCGTTGTGCCGGACGATAACCCCTTGCTGGGTATGAAAGCGGCAATCGACCGCAAGGATAGCAACGGCGAGCCGATTGCGCCTGAGCAGGCGATTAGCGCCTATGAAGCGCTGTATGCCTACACGATGGGCGGTGCGCTGGCGAGCGGCGACGATGGCAATCGCGGCAGCCTGACGCTGGGCAAGTGGGCGGACATGGTGGTGCTGAGCGGCGACCCGCTGGCGACGCAGCCGGACGACCTGCCATCGTTGCGCGTCCAGCAGACGTATGTCGGCGGACGGCTGGTGTATGAGGGATGACCTCACCCCCTCAATCCCCCTCTCCGTATTACGGAGAGGGGTGAGGTAAAAATAGGGATTGAGATCACACAAATTTAATCTACAATTTTGCGCGATTTGCTAAATGCGCAGCTATGAGTCGAACAAGGGGCTTCAGCCCCTTGCTACAAGCGGTCTGTTACAAAGGGTTGAAACCCCTTGTTCGACCCTTGTAGATAACCTCATAGCGCTTAACTTGATAAAGGATGGTCGTATTCAGAGATGAAGATACCCTTCGGTGGGCGTGTGTTAGTTCTGGGTTGTGGCTCTGTTTCAACCTGTTTTCAGCCGTTGTTTCTGCGTCACTTTGAGATGGATTTCAGCAAAGTGACGGTGATGGACTTTGAGGATAGACGGGCTTTCATCCCGGATACGCTCGCTGCCGGAGCGCGCTACGTGCAGCATGAGATTACCCAGGCGAACATGGCGGAGACGCTGGCGCAGTATGTGAGCGCGGGCGATCTTGTCATTGACCTGGCGTACAGCATTGACGCCACTGACATCGTTGCCTGGTGTCACGATCACGATGTCCTCTACCTCAACACCTCCGTCGAGGCGTGGGACCCCTACGAAGACCTGCTCAACAAACCGCCAACCGAACGCACACTCTACGTGCGCCATATGAAGCTGCGGCGCAAGATGGCGACATGGACGCAGCCGGGCGTCACGGCTGTGGTGGAACACGGCGCGAACCCCGGTCTCGTCAGCCATTGGGCGAAGGTGGGGCTGCGCGATATTGCGACGGCGATGCTGCGACAGGGCGTTAGCCCGCACAAGCACGCCGATCTTGAAGCGGCGTTGGCGGCGGGCGATTACGCGCGCCTGGCGATGATTGAAGGGGTCAAGGTCATCCACATCTCGGAACGGGACACGCAGATTGGCAGCAAGCCGAAGCAGGTCGATGAGTTCGTCAATACCTGGTCGGTCGAAGGGCTGCGTGAGGAAGGTGTTGCGCCCGCCGAAATGGGCTGGGGGACGCATGAACGGCGGCTGCCAGCGGGCGCGCAGACGTATACCTACGGTCCTTCCAATCAAATCTGCCTGAGTCAGATGGGCATCAGCACCTATGTCCGCTCATGGGTGCCGCTCGGCGGCGAAATCATCGGCATGGTCGTACGGCATGGCGAAGCGTTCACCATGAGCGAATATCTGACGGTGTATCAGGACGGGCAGCCGATGTATCGCCCGACGGTGCATTACGCCTACATGCCGACCGACGCAGCAATTGCCAGTCTGCATGAGTTCAAGATGCGTAATCTGGAGCTGCAATCGAACCTGCGCATCATGAATGACGAGATTGTGGACGGGCGCGATGAACTGGGCGTCCTGCTGCTGGGTCATGATCTGAACGGCTGGTGGGTGGGTTCGCAGCTCGATATTCACGAAGCGCGCAAACATGTGCCACATCAGAACGCGACCACGTTGCAGGTGGCGGCGTCGCTGTTGGGCGTGCTGAAGTGGATGATCGAACACCCGCGCGAGGGCGTCAAGGTGCCAGATCAACTCCCGCATGATGAAATCCTGGCAGTCGCAAATCCATATCTGGGTGCCACGCCGTCCGTACAGACCGATTGGACGCCGATGAAGAACCGCTTCGACCCGTTCGAGCGCTTTGGCAAGCCGCGCCCGCACGACGAAGACCTGTGGCAGTTTGGGACGTTTTGCTATTGAAATTTGCGCGCGGATTTGTTCTCATTTATGCGCTGCAAGTGGCGAAAGATCAGCCGAAGACACGCCCCGCGTGCCACCCGGCATTTTGTCCTGAGTGTTCGATTAAGAATCTATCCATGAATGCGTTGAACAAGGGGTTGAAACCCCTTGTTCGGAGTTACTGGATAGATACCAGATGCCGGAGGGGTGCATGGCTGCAGGCATAGAAACGGGGCGACGGCGAAAAGCATTTGAAGCGGGGACGCGCGGCGGCTGGCAGTTAGCATCGCCGGGTACGTTGTGGATGGTCGTCTTCTTCGTCGTGCCGCTGCTGATGGTGCTGGTCGTCAGTTTCCTGACGCGCGGGCGTGCAGGCGTGATCGAACTGCCGCTGACGCTGGAACACTATGCGCGTGTGTTCCAGTTGTATCTGCCTGTCGTCTGGACTTCGGTCTGGATTTCAGTCGTGACGACGATTATCTGTCTGATCGTCGGCTATCCGCTCGCGTTTTTCATCACTACGCGCAAACAGGCTTGGGTGCGCAACCTGGCGCTGTTTCTCGTCATCCTGCCGTTCTGGACCAACTTTCTCGTGCGCACGTATGCCATGCAGACCATCCTTGCGCGCGAGGGGTTGATCAACGAGCTGCTGGCGTCGCTCAACTTTGAACCTGTGACGCTCCTGTACACGCCCACCGCCGTCCTGATCGGGCTGGTGTATGGCTATCTGCCGTTCATGGTGCTGCCGATTTACGCGGCGGCGGAGCGTTTCGATTTCAAGTTCGTCTCTGCTGCTCATGACCTGGGCGCCAACGACTGGAAGGCTTTCTGGCGCGTCGTCTTCCCGATGACACTGCCCGGCGTGGTTGCCGGCTGTATCCTCGTCTTTGTGCCGTGTCTGGGGACGTACCTGACGGTCGAACTGCTGGGCGGCGAAAGCGTGCTGATGATCGGCAAGCTCATCAACGATCAGTTCGTCAGCGACAGGCACTTCCCGCGCGGGTCGGCGGTGTCGATGGCGCTGCTGGCGCTGGTGATGGGTGCGCTGATTCTGTATGTGCGCTATGGCAATCAGGAGCGTGCGTGATGGCGCAGACGACATTGACACAACCGCAGCCTATCCCAGGGCAGCCGGATTTTGACCTGGGGGCGATCCAGCGCGACATGACGGTGCGGCGGGGCGGGCGCATCGCCTTCATCATCAACGCGCTGGCGTCCTATTTCTTCCTGTGGGCACCGATTGTCGTGCTGGTGGTCTTCTCGTTCAATGACGGGCGTTCGGTCGCGCGTTGGGAAGGCTTCACGCTCCAGTGGTATCAGAACATCTTCAGCAACGTGACGGGCGGCACGAGTCGCGGTGCTACCTCAGGCGCGCTTGACGCGCTTGGCAACAGCCTGATTATCGGCGTCATTGCGACGCTGATCGCGACCGTGCTGGCGACGGCGCTGGCACTGGCGCTCGTGCGCTACAAATTTCCCGGCAAGCGATTTGTCGATGGCATTCTGCTGCTGCCCGTCGTCATCCCGGAAATCGCGCAGGCGGTGTCGCTGGTGCTGTTTTTCCGCATCATCTTCGACATTATGAACGTGCTCAATGGCGACGCGCCGCAGCCGATCAATTATGGTTTCGGCACAATCATCGTCGGGCATGTCGTTTTCTGCCTGGCGTTCGTGATCGTCGTCGTGCGCGCGCGTTTGCAGGATATGAACCCACGCCTGGAAGAGGCGGCGCGTGACCTGGGCGCGAACGAATGGCAGACCTTCAGCCGCGTGACGCTGCCGCTGCTGCTGCCGGGCATTATCTCCGGCGCGCTGCTGGCGTTCACGCTCTCACTGGATGATTACCTGATCACGGCGTTCCTGTCTGGACCCGGCACGAATACGCTGACCGTGTTCGTGTTCGGCTTGATGCGGCGCGGCATTTCGCCGGAGATCAACGCCATCTCGACATTGATGATTGTGCTGTCGATTGCGTTGATCGGTATCTCGCTCGCGCTGCAAGGGCGCAGTGCGGCAGCGAAGTAACCCTCACCCCAACCCCTCTCCCTCAGGGCGAGGGGCTTTCAGAAGCGTCTTGCTCCCCTTCTCTCTAAGGGATAGGGTTTCAGATGGGTTTTGTTCCCCTTCTCCATGAGGGAGAAGGGGCGAGGGGATGAGGGTGCTGGTTTGGCGGCAATCACGGTTCTAAAATCCGTGTGCTGTAAATTGTAATGGCGGTATGTGTGTGTATGTGCTTGAGGAGACGAGGGACAATGACGAAGCGTTTACTGGTATTGTTGGTTCCGCTGCTGGCAATTCTGATGGCGCTGCCTGTGCTGGCACAGGACGCCGGGATGGAGCCCTGGACGTGCCCGGAAGGGTTTGCAGGGCAGACGTTGAGCATCTTTAACTGGGGGACGTACATTTCCGACGAGGATAATCCAGACACGGCGGATGTGAACGAAAACCTGATCGAGAACTTTGAGCAGCTGTGCAGTGTGAGCGTCATCTATGATGGGACGATGGAAAGCAGCGAGGCGCTGCTGGCACGCCTGCGGGGTGGCAACCCCGGTTACGACCTGGCGATGCCGACGGGCTATATCATCCCGCTGCTGATCGAGGAACAACTGATTGTTCCGATCAACCTGGACACCATCCCGAACGCAGCAAACATCAACCCGAATCTGGCGAACCCCTGGTATGACCCGGAACAGATGTACTCGCTGCCGTATTTCTGGGGAACGATTGCCATTGGCTACAACTACGCCAGAGTTGGCGAAGACATCACCCGTTGGGAACAGTTCTTCACCTATGATGGTCCGGTTTCGTGGCTGGAAGACCGCCGTTCGGTGCTGGGTATCGCGCTGCTGATGCTGGGATTCGACCCGAACAGCGAAGACCCCGCGGAAGTTGACCAGGCAGTCCAATACCTGATCGACAACAGCGCCAACGTGGTGACGATTGCGCAGGATGACGGTCAGGTGCTGCTGGCGCGCGGCGATGTCGATATGGCTATCGAGTACAATGGCGACATCTTCCAGATCGCGGCAGATTGTGAAGCGAGCGCTGATTGTAGTGACGACTTCCGCTATGTCATCCCACAGGAAGGCTCGGTGCGCTGGACGGACAACATGGTCATTCCGGCGGGCGCGCCCAACCAGGCACTCGCTGAAGTCTTCATGGACTATCTGTATGACCCGATGATCGCGGCGATCAACGCCAACTTCGTCCAGTACGGCTCGCCGAATGGCGTGGCGGTCAGCGAAGGTTTAATCGACGAGGCGCTGTTGACCAACCCTGGCATCTACCCGACGGCAGAAATTGATGCACTGCTGTTCGAGGTACTGGATATGCCGGATGCCGAAATCCTGTACAGCGACGCCTGGGAAGTCGTCAAGCTGGCAATTGGTCGATAATCGTCTGTAGGGGCAGGATGTATCCTGCCCTACGTGTGTAGAGGGCAGGTGGGCAGGATACATCCTGCCCCTACAAATTCTCATGTTCATTGAGGAATGAAAGTTTATGATCGACAAAGCGAAAAATGACGGCGCGCCGATTGATGTCGAGATGCGTCACATCGTCAAGGAATTCGATGTGCCGCGCAAGGATGCTGCGCGTATTCGCGCGGTAGATGATGTCTCGCTGGAGATTCAGGACGGCGAGTTTTTCGCTTTGTTGGGTCCAAGCGGCTGTGGCAAGACGACGATCCTGCGTATGATCGCTGGCTTTGAAGTGCCAACGTCTGGCGAAATTCTGCTGCGCGGCAAACAGGTGCAGGATGTGCCGCCGTTTCATCGCCCGGTCAACACGGTCTTTCAGGATTACGCACTCTTTCCGCACATGACTGTGCTGCAAAACGTCATGTTCGGGCTGGAGATGGCAGGCATGGACAAGACGAAAGCGCGTAAAGCGGCACAGGAAGCGCTGGCGATGGTACAGCTTCCACAGGCGACTGACCGCAAGCCGCGCCAGCTTTCGGGCGGTCAGCAGCAGCGCGTGGCGTTGGCCCGCGCGCTCGTCAAGCGTCCGCAGGTGCTGCTGCTCGATGAGCCGTTAGGCGCGCTCGACCTGAAGCTGCGCAAAGAAATGCAGATCGAACTGGCGCGCTTGCAGACGGAACTGGGCATCACGTTCATTTTCGTCACGCATGATCAGGAAGAAGCGTTGACGATGGCAGACCGCATCGCCGTGATGAGTCAGGGCAAGGTCTTGCAGGTCGGTACGCCGGAAGCAATCTACGACACGCCCAACAGCCGCTTCGTCGCCGATTTCATCGGCGAGACGGTCTTCCTGCCTGGCTGCCTGACGCGCAAGGACGGCATGTTTGGCTGGGTACAGTTGGATGGTGTTGGCACAGAGATCAAGGCGGCGCTGGCGGACGAAAGCATTGCCATCAACAGCAACGTCACGCTGGCGGTGCGCCCGGAAAAGATCAACCTGTTCGCCACCGAAGGCAAGGTCAAGTTCCCGGACGGCACGAGCGACACAGCGGATGTCTATAAGACGGGGCTGCTGCGCGACCCGGACATCAACATGATCGAAGGCTACATCCGTTCCGCCAACTACATCGGCACGGACACGCGCTACACGATTAACATCGGCGGCGCGCATGATGTGGTGGCGCGCGTGCAGAACTACGGTCTCCGCTCGGATACCAGCTTTACACAGGGACAGCGCGTCAATGTGTTCTGGGATGCCGAGACCGTGCGTGTTCTCACTCAGTAAATCGCCCAATATGGGTTAGAAGACTTCGGTCAAGTGCAGAGTGCATTGTGCAAAGTGCAGAGTTCGCAGGTCTGAAACCACAGACTGCGTTCTCGCATAACCTGCCCACCTGTGGAAAGTGGGTTGCACCTTGCACTCTGCACCAAAAGCGAATACCCAATAGCCAATACCCAATAGCCTAGAAAAACACCTTTGCCAGCCGGAGTGCTCCCTGGCTCCAGGGGACGCGGTGAGAGACGCCGCTCTTGCCTTCAAAATGCTTGAGGTTGGCGAGATACCACTCATAATTGCGCACGAGCGCCTGCTTGTTGCTGTACTTCGGCTTCCAGCCCAGCACGCGCTCTGCCTTTTCAATCGACACAAACGAGTCTTTGCTGGCGGTCTCGTAGACCCAGGGATACAGTGGCGACAGCTTGAGCTTCTCCAGGATGCGCAGCGCTACGATGACGGGACCGACCGGGAACGGGCGAATCTTCTTGCCAAAGCCCGCGCGATCCAGGACTGCCTGGTAGTCTTCACGCATGGTCGTGAATTCCTTCGCGCCGACGTTGAACGTATCATTGGCGACAGTCTTGTCGAGCGTGGCGCACAGGTAAATCGCATCGCACAGGTCTTCGACATCCATCAGTTGATAGCGGTTGTTACCGCTGCCGATCATCGGGAAGCCTTTGCCATCCTTCGCCCAATCGTAGAAGAGCGCGAACACGCCGAGCCGTTCGGGACCGATGAAGGACTTGGGGCGGAGGATTGGCACGCACATGCCCTGCTGCCGGAAGCCTTCGCAAACCTTCTCTGCATCGATCTTCGCTTTGCCATACGGACCGACGCCGACCATCGGGTCGGTCTCGAACAGCGGGTGATGATCGGGGACGCCGTAGACGGCAGTGGACGAGATGTGAATGACGCGCTCGACGCCGTGTGCCTTTGCTGACTCGCAGATATTGCGCGTGCCGTCAATATCGGTCGAGAAGATGTCTTCCGGGGTGTACAACGGCAGTGCCGCCGCCGTATGCACGACGACGTTCACGCCCTGCATGGCGCGGTCCACGGCGGCGCGGTCGCGAATATCGCCCTTGATCTCAGTGATCTGCGCGCGTTCGGGGTAGTCAAAATCCACGATGTCCAGCGATACGACGGCATGACCGCGTGCCAGCAGGTAGCGCGCCATGTTGATGCCGAGGAAGCCGGCACCGCCGGTAATCAGATAGGTCTTGCGTTCAGACATGCGTAATCAGCTCCAACAGTTGATGAACTAGAAAAATCGTACACCGCGAAACTCGTTTTGCGCCTTAAAGATGTCAAAAGAATCACGAACAGGGGGCTTCAGCCCCTTGCTTGACCTCCACTTGGCAAGGGGCTGAAACCCCTTGTTCGGCTCAGCTTACCTGTCTTTATCGCGCGGCGGGATCGGCGGCACAGGCGGGCGCAGCGAACCTGTCTTGCTCTTGCCAATCGGCGGGAGCGGCGTGCTGCCTGGCTGCACAGGCGGCTCCTGGATGGCAGGATACTCACCTGTCTCCGGTAATGCACCGACAGGTTTGGGCGGTTCGGCGGGCGGCAGCTTCGGCGCTGCGGCAGATGCTGTGGGCGGCAGCAGCGGTGGCAGTGGGCGCGTGACAGGCAGCAGCGGCATCTGGCGCACATGGACGGCGAGCAAATCTCTGACCAGGACGGCTGCGTCGTTGTGCAGCTCCTGGTACTCGTCCGCGCGCAAATCGCCCGCTTCCAGTTCTTTCAGCAGCGAGTTGACCAGGCTGTTCACTTCAACATCGGCGACGGGCGTTCCTGATTGTCGGTGGGTCACAAACGGTGCGACATACAGTGCCATTGCTCTGATGACCGGGCTGAGGTTGCCGCGCACCAGAATGATCGGCGGCCATTCCTCGTCCGCGTAGTAAGCCTCCGATTTGCCGTAATTGGGAAAGAGTGCGTTTACCAGCAGATTGTAAAGTTGGACGTACAGGTCTGCCCATAACTTGACATGTACGCGCGCGTCGCCTGTATGTGGCACTGGCACATCGCCCATGATCACCAGGATGCCTTCGTTCGCCAATGCCTGCACCAGATCGGGCAGGGGACGTGGATAATCGCCTGGCTGCGCCCAGTAAGGCGGCGCAAGCTGAGGTACAAAGCGGCGGGCAATCCCGATGAGCGTGGTTTCGAGTCGTTCTTTCATGCTACCAGTGTACGACACCTTAAGGGATTTGGAACAGGGCAAGTGCTTCGCTAAACCCTTGTGCCAGCGTGGTGATGCCGAAGAAGGCGAGCAGCAGGGCGCTTAACAGGATCAGCCCGCGTGTGATGCGTGGGTCGAGTGCCCGTACACGGTCGAAGACGAAGATCATGAGTGCGATGCCGATGCCAAACGTGATATAGAACGCCGCAATGTAGGCTGTGGCGGCAAGATACGATTGCCTGAGCGCGTCAATCACAAGCGGACCGTGCAGCGTGGGCCAGAAGATGTAGGGTCCCGGACTGAGGAGGTTCATGATAATGCCCTGTCGCAGGACAGCGCGGCTGGTCAGTGTGCTGTCTTTAGCTGCTGCGCCGCCCATCGCCGCGCCGTGCTGCCAGGTGCCAAAGGCATTCCACGCGACATAGAGAATGACAACGCCGCTCATGATGCGAATGGCGACAAGCAGTTCGGGCGGGAATGTCTGCACGCTGGCGAGCGCAGCGATGACCACAAACATGATCGGTATATCTGCGATGAAAGGCGAGACGACGAGCGCGATGCTCTTGCGCCAGCCGTGTGCCAGTGCGCTGTTGATGATGTAGGTTTGGATAGGTCCGGGCAGAATAGTCGAAGTGACACCATAACCGATGGCACGGGTGAGTAAGTCTATCATGAGTGTCCGTTGTGGCTCGCAAACAAATAGTATACCGAAATTTGCGCTTACCCTATTCCACGATAGAATAGCATCTATGCGTGATATTGTCCCCGACGAAACGATACTCGGCTTGCTGGCGCACAGGGCGCGGCACGGCTATGAACTGGTCGATCTGTTTCAGTCACCCTCACAGCTGGGGCGTGTCTGGAGCATGAGTACCAGCCAGATTTATGCTGTGCTGAAACGGCTGGAACAGCAGCACTTGATCGCGGGCGAGCAGGCGCAATCGGAAACTGCGCCGACGCGGATGGTATATCAGTTGACCCCGGAGGGCGAACGACGGCTGAATGCCTGGCTGCTTGCAGAACAGGTATCGCCGAGTGTGCGCCGGATTCGCGTCGAGTTTCTGAGCCGCCTGTACATCGCGCGGCTGTTGGAGGTGGCGACTGCGCCGATTGTGGCTGCACAGCGCAGCGTCTCTGTGACTGAGTTAGAGCGCCTGCAAGACGAACGGCGCTACGCGCATGGCGCGGTCGAGCAACTGGCGCTCGATTTCATGATCGCGCAGGTCGAAGCCATTCTTGTCTGGATTGTACGTTGTGAATAGCGCAAAGGAGAAGTGCATGAAGACGCAAAAAAGCCTGGTAATGACACTGTTGACTCTCATACTGTTGGTGATGTGTGTCTCTATCACCCAGGCTCAAGATACGCGCACGCTCGTCGTGTTTGCGGCAGCCTCGCTGACGGATGCCTTTGAAGAGATCGCCACCGTCTTTGAAGCGGCAAACCCCAGCGCGGAAATCCTGTACAACTTTGGTAGTTCAACCGACCTGGCGATTCAATTGAGTGAGGGCGCGCCCGCCGATGTTTTTGCCAGCGCCAACAACCGACAGATGACTGTGGCGCGCGACGCCGGGCGGATCGCCGGAAGTCCCGTGACATTCGTGCGCAACCGTCTGGTGTTGATCCTTCCGGCAGACAATCCGGCGGGTATCATGACGCTGCGCGATCTGGCGAACCCTGGCGTGCGTTTAATCGTCGCTGCGCCGGATGTGCCAGTACGCGATTACACCGAAACGATGCTGGACCGGCTGGCGGCAGACCCCGCTTACGGCGAAGAGTATCGCACGGCAGTGGTCGCCAACATCGTCTCCGAAGAGCAGAACGTGCGCCAGGTATCGGCAAAGATCGCCCTGGGCGAAGGCGACGCGGGTATTGTCTATACCTCCGACGTGACGCCGGATATTGCCAGCGACGTGATCGCCATCCCAATCTCGGACTATCTCAATACCATCGCCACCTATCCGATTGCCGCGACCAACGACGCCGCAGAGCCGGAACTGGCGCAGGCGTTCATCGACTTCCTGGTTTCGGATGAAGGGCAGGCGCTGCTGGTCAAGTGGAACTTCATTACTGTCACCATCGAGCCTGTGCCGTATGTTGTCACGCTGCCTGAAGCAAATGACATTGTGACGATTGATGGACAGGTGTTGAACCCGTATCAACTGGATGCGTCCACGCTGGAGACGCTTTTCAGCCCGCGCACCCTTGATGTCACCTATCTGAGTGGCGAAGACACGGTCAATACCTCGTTTACGGGCGCGCTGCTGTGGCAGGTCATCAGCCAGGCACAGCCCAACCTGAACGCCGATGTGCGCAATGATCGTATCAGCATGTTCATTGTCGTCACGGGGAGCGACGGCTACCAGGCGGTCATTTCGTGGGCAGAGATTGACCCTGAATTTGCCGGACAGCCGATACTACTGGCATATGAGGAAAACGGCGCGCCGATTGCGGATACACAGGGTCCGTTACGCCTGATAGTGCCGTCCGATATGCGCGGCGGGCGTTACGTTAGCGGTGTGGTCAATATCAGTCTGCGCGACGCACCGGGATTAGGTGAATGACGCAACCGTTTATCGAGCCTGTCGTCAGGGGAGATGAGCACAAGCCTCTCCCCTCCATATCCAGACCGCAGCTTCCGCCGTTCGGAAATGTTGCAGTCATCGTGCTAGCGATTGTTGGCGCGCTGTTTCTGGGGCTGCCGCTGGTGGCGCTGCTGCTGCGTGCTGTCGAAAACAGTGCCTGGTCACTGACGCCCGGTTCATTGATTCCGAGTGCGCTGTATCTGAGCATTGTGACAACCATTGCCACATCGCTTGTGACGATTGCATTTGGGACACCGCTGGCGTGGGTGCTGGCGCGGCGGGAGTTTCCGCTGAAGCGCTGGCTGAACGTGCTGATCGAACTGCCGATTGTGATGCCGCCCGCCGTTGCGGGGCTGGCGCTGCTGCTGACGTTCGGGCGGCGTGGGCTGCTCGGCGGCACGCTCGAAGCCGTCGGGATTGCGCTGCCCTTTACGACGGCGGCGGTCGTTGTGGCACAGGTCTTTGTCTCTGCGCCGTTCTATGTGCGCGCGGCGCAGATCGGCTTCCGGGCGGTGGATCGCGACCTGGAGCTTGCGGCGCAAGTGGACGGCGCGAGCGGCATGGCGTTGTTCTGGCGCATCACGCTGCCGCTGGCGGCGCGGACGCTTACCGCCGGATTGGTGCTGAGTTGGGCGCGGGCGCTCGGCGAATTTGGCGCGACGATTTTGTTCGCGGGCAGCCTGCAAGGGCGCACACAAACGATGCCGCTGCTGATCTACAACGTCATTGAGCGCGATATTGATGCGGCTGTATGGACGGGCGTGATTCTGATCGCGCTGGCGGTGGTGGCACTGGTCGTCTCGCAGGCGCTGATGCAGCGGGTGGAGGATGGTCAATAACCCTCATCCCCCAGCCCCTTCTCCCTCAGGGCGACGGGGTTCAGAAGAGTCTTCTTAAGCCCCATCTCCCTCGAGGTGAAGGGGTTCAGAAGACTCTTCTTAAGCCCCTCTCCCTCAGGGAGAGGGGTTGGGGTGAGGGTTCATAGGTTCGGCAACTTGCCACTCGTCACGGGCAGCAGCAGGTGCGAGGGGTGCGCGCGGTCATGATAGATCGTCTGCTCGGCGATCTTGAATGTCGTGGCATTGGTCAGCGGTTCACCCGTTCCCAGGTTGCGCGCCCAGCGCGGGTGTGCGCCGCTGGAGAGCAACAGCCCGATATGATGCCTGGGCTGGAAGCGGTACGCCGTTGACCACAGATCGATCTCGATACAGACGCTGCCATCGGGCGCACGGGCGATATTGTCGGGCGTAATTCTGAGCAATCCTTCGCAGATGTTGATCGCTTTGCCGTTTGGATGCACATCGCACAGCCGTCCGAAAAAATCGGCGTATTCCAGCGACGAGGCGACATAAAGTTGCAGCCTGACCGCGCCGATGATCTCGACCGCTTCGGTCAGCGCGGGCGATGTGTACGCCAGCACATCGCGGCGCTGCATCAACGGGCGGTTGTCCTTCGCACCTGCGCGCGGGCTGAACTGCGTGCCACCCAGGATCGGCGTCGGGTCAGACGGATCATAAGTATAGCTGTCCACTGATTGTTCGACCGTCGGCAGCGCTGCGCTCAACTGCCGTTCGGGATGCAGGTACAGTCCGTTTGCCTCGCTCGGCGGCGGGAAGTCTGGCAGTGCGCGCCACTCATCTGCACCCATGATGTAGATGTGGACAGGCAAACCGGTCACATCTTGCGATTCAATCTGCTTCAGGTGCCTGTCGAACCAAGCCAGTCCTGCGCGCAGTGCCAGCGGCGTGACCATGCCGTTGAAGTGATGATACGGTCCAATCGTCAGGTGCGGCTGCTGCCCCTGCGCTTTGAGCGCGGCGTAATCCTTGAGCAGCGAGCGCAGGAAGAAATCATACCAGCCGCCCACGAAATGCACGGGGGCGCGCACACCTGCCGTCGTGATGTTGCCGCTGAGGAGATGCCAGAACGGATCATCCGGCGAGGCGTGTTCCATCCAGGTGTGGTAGTAGGGGATCGAGCGCCCGGTGGCCACGGCTTCCGCGTTGCTGATCGGCAGGTGAGTGAAGGCGGGCTTGAGCGATTTCTCGATGGTCGTCAGCAGCATCAGGCTGTGCGGGTAGGGGCGTGCTTTATGCTTTTCCAGTTCTTCAAGGATGGCGATCCAGCGCATCGCCAGACCGAGATCGAACGTGCCATCGGGCAGCAGGATGTCTTGCAACCGTGTACATGTCACCATCGGCATCATTGCTTTGACCTGCGGCGCGTGCGGCGCAAGTGCCCACTGTACCACGCCCAGATAGCTGGGTCCCCACAAGCCGACATCGCCATTATGCCAGGGCTGCTTGCCCAGCCATGCCAGCGTGTCCAGCCCGTCGTTCGTCTCATCGAACGGCGGGTTGTAATCGCCGTCAGAGTCAAAGCGCCCGCGTGTATCCTGCACCAGCACATGATAGCCGCGTTCGGCAAATAACCGGGCGACGAATTGCAGATACGCGCCGAACGGGCTGGCGCGCAGGTGTCGCCCATACGGGGAACGGATGAGGATGGTTGGTTGTGTGTGGGCGGTGACGGGGGCGTAGTGGTCGGTTGCCAACGTGACGCCATCGCGCATAGGGATGTGCAGTCCCCGTTCGATATGGACCGCGTAACGCGGGCGCGAGATGCCGATAATGCGTGCCAGCAAGTGGCGACGCAGCCCAACCAGCGCCGCCAACAAAAAGATGAGACTGAAGAGTGCCGCGATGATGCGCTTCATAGGCAATCGCCTTTCAAACGGCTACCGCGCTTACCTCCGATTCTACCACAGTTGCGGTGTGCAGGCGTCCGCTGTTGACGAAATAGTCCAGGAAGGTATGCACAAGTGTCCGATCTACCTCCGGGCAGACGACGCCAGACGCAGACAGCGCCCGCAGCGTCGTCGCGCGACCGAGCGCCTGGAAGTGTGAGTCGTCAATGCCAAGCATCCGTCGAGCGAACTGGATATGGAAGAACGGCATCAGAGGGTAGAGCGGGTTGGTATCGGGGTCGGCTGTTTCTTCGACCGCCTGTACCCAGTGATGGAAGGCAACCTTCTGTACCGGATAGCCCGCCTCGCTGACGAAATCGAAAATGTCGCTCCAGTGAATCGGGTGTGGATTGAGCAGATGAAAGACCTGCCCGTCGGATTCGCTACGCTGTGCCAGGTAGACCATCGCCCGTGCGATGTAATCGACAGGCGTCATGTCCATCGCGTTACGGATGTCCGGCGCGTAGCCTGCCTGTATGCCGCCGATCAGAATGCGCGCGACGAAATCATCGACATTGCACACCCCGGTGCGACTGTCCCCGACGATCAAGCCGATGCGGTGGATGGTGACGGGGATGCCGCGCTCACGCCCGATGCGCATAACGCGCTCCGAGACATACTTGGAACGGAAATAACCCACATCCGGGCATTTGCTGGCATCCAGGTCGTCGTGTTCCTGCCCGCCGATCAACGCCTGATACGCCATCAGAATACCGAGCGATGAGACGTAATGGACGGGCTTGTTGCGCTTGCGCGTCGCCAGTCGCAGGATTTCCTGCGTGCCGCCGACGTTTGCCGCCTTGAGGTACTCATAGGGTGCGACATAGCTGAGCTTGCTGCCGCAGTGATAGATGACATCAATGATGTCTGCGAAACGGTCGAACTCTTTCTCGCTCAAATCCAGCAGCGCGCCTTTGAGATCGCCAATGACAGGCACGACGCGCCGCGCCAGCCGTTCACTCCACAAATCATAGTCTTGCAGGTTGGTGCGGATGCGCTGGAGACCGTCGTCGCTGTCTTTGGCGCGCACCAGACAGTAGAGCGTCGCGTCTGTCTGTTGAAGCAGTTCGTGGAGCAGGTACGCGCCGACGAAGCCGGTCGCGCCCGTCAGAAAGATGGCGCGCGGGGGAGCGCTCAGATCGACCGGATTGGGCAGCGGATGAATGGCGTCATCTAGTACCGCTTCGGCATCGAGGTCAAAATCAGGCAATTGAGATGGAAACATAGGAATATCCTGTGAGATACGCATTTCACTTTATCTTCACGGTATAACGTGCTGTTTCGGTTGTGCGTAGTGTCAGAATGCAGTGTGTTTCAGGATAGACATCATGTTTTTCTGCGATGAGTGTCATATGGCGCACGAAGACGTGATGTTTGTCGGTTAACCTTGTGGCTGAGGAGGGGTACACTCAAGAAAAGTGACCGACTGCATCGGAGCGTTCCTCATGCGTGAACTGCCGCAATTGCACACCCAGCCTGGCACCTGTCTGGTCTTGAGCGGGGGCGCAACCAAAGCTTTTTATTTTCATCTCGGCGTCCTCAAGGTGCTGGGGGTGGGGGACATCACGTCGATTGTCGGCTCCAGCGCCGGGGCAATCATCGGTGCGTTTATCGCTTCGGGTGTCAGTGTAGACACTATGCTCAATACACTGGATCAGAAGCAGTTTTACGCGCCAAAATTTGACACCTGGATCAAGACGCTCACATCGACCATGCTGTTTAAACCACAGTATGTCAGCATTATGCGGCAGGTGCTGGCGACCAGCTTCAGCGGCGTGCAGTTTGCGCTGTCGCTGCCGCGCATGGGCAACAAGGATGTGCTTGCGGAACTGATCGATACGCTCATCCACAGCCAATCGCAGGCGACCAGTCTGTTTGACGCGGTGGCGCTGGAAACGTTGTGCAAGTCGGTGATTCCGTCGTCACTCTTCACCGACCTTGATATTGACCTGTATGTCACGGCGACATCGCTGGATAGCCAGAAGCGCGCCATCTTCAACAAGACCTACACTTTTGAAGACGAAGACAATGTTTTCATGACCGATGTACCCATTCACAAGGCAGTACGGGCATCGTCGTCGCTGCCTGGCATGTTCGAGCCAGTCAACATCAAGGGGCAGTATTACGTGGACGGCGAGATCAAACGCACGCTGTCGGTGGATGTCGGCTTACAACTTGCCGACCGTGTGATCGTTTCGCACACCTACCAACCCCTGCGGTTGCCACACAACAGCGTGCGCAATATGGGTTGGGTGAACATCCTCAAGCAAAGCACGTTCATCGTCTTCAGCGAGCGCGTCCATGCCTGGCGCACGATTTACGCGCGCGAACACCCGGACAAAGAGATCATCTGGATTGAGCCAGAGGAGACGGATGTTGAGTTCTTCACCGCGCCTGAATTCTCATTCCGCCGGGAAGTCCAGCAGCGGTTGATCGATGCAGGTGAAAAAGCCGCCACCCGCGCGTTAGTCCGGGCGGGGGTGTAAGTAGGTGCAGGATGTATCCTGCTCAACAAATAGTGAGCAACACCAAGGGGGGATTATGACGAAGGCTACAGATTTTGAATATTTAGGACCGGTCGATACAGCGTTCCTCCATGCCGAAAGCGCCAGTTCGCCGATGAATATTGGCGGCGTCGCAGTCTATGATGGCTTGATGTCGTTTGAAGCGCTGATCGAGCATGTCGAAGCGCGCATCCACCAGATACCGACGTACCTGCGACGGCTGATCGTCCCCCCGCTGAATCTGGGTCAGCCGCGCTGGATGCCCGACCCGGACTTTGATGTGCGCAGCCACGTCTTCAAGGTGCGCCTGGACGCGCCGGGTAGCGATGAGCAGTTGCGGCAGATGGCGGGGCGGCTGGTCAGCAGCTGCCTGGATCGCGGCAAGCCGTTGTGGGAAATCTACCTGATCGAAGGCTTGCGCGACGAACGTACAGGGCTGCTCTTCAAAGTCCATCATGCGATGGTAGATGGCATTGCCGCAATCGAACTGTTCACGGTGCTGCTCGACCTCACGCCCGATTACACCTCACACCCCTCCAAGCCGCTGCATTTGCCACCGCCGCTGCCTGATGGCTCACAGTTGTTGTGGGAAGCGCTGTCGTTCGACCTGAACTACAAGGTGGACATGCTGAACAAGCTCGGCAGTCAACTTGGCTTTCTAGGCTGGGTGATTGCGGACCGCGAAAAGCGGCGGCATCTGTTCTTTGGCGCTGCCAGCCTGATGAGCGATGTCCTCAGCCCGATCAAAGCGTTGGCGGTTAACGGCAGGAACACGGGCAGTCAGGAACTGGCATGGGTCGAATTTCCGCTGCCGGAAGTGCAGGCAGTACGCGCCAAAGCAGGCGCGTCGGTGAACGATGTCATGCTGGCGATCCTGGCGCGAGCGCTCGACGAGTACGAGACGGTCTATCACGGCAGATTGGGACGCAGCAAGAAATCTGTGCGCGTACTCATCCCGGTCAACATGCGTTCGGAAGTTGAGCAGCACGATACGCATAACCGGATTTCCGTGCTGCCGATTGACATCCCGCTGGGGATTGATGACCCGCTGGCGCTCCTGCGCATCGTCGGCGAGCATACGAAAGTCATGAAGCAGTCTTACCTCGCCAACGGACTGGACATGATCCTGACACTGCCTTCGCTCTATCCGGCGGTCACACAGCCGCTCGTCTGGTCATTCGCGCCGACGATTTTCGCGGCAGTGGCGCATACCTGGTGTACGAATGTCGCCGGTCCGCAGCTTCCGGTCTACATGATGGGACACGAGATGCTGCACAGCTATGGCTTCTTCCCGCTCAATCCGTCAATGGGCGTCGCATCGGTGGTCATGAGCTACAACGGGCATATCTCGATGACGCTGGTGACAGATCGCGGCATTGTCGAAGATGCGCGGCTGCTGCGCGGATACTTGCAGACGGCGTTCGAGGATTTGCGCGCGGCGGCAGGTGTGCCACCACTGGAGGTCGTTAAGCCTGTGTCGCTGCCGACGCCAGCATCGATGCCGGAACGTACGCCTGTCCGCGAACCTGAACCGATAGCCGAACCTGTCGCTGTGCCTGAAGTGGCGATGCAACCGCAGCCCGCCGCGCCGCTAGTTACGAGTAACGGCTCTGGCAAGGTGGAAGCGGCGGAGATCGCAGCCGCCGCAGAAGTGGCGACGGTACTTGAAGCTGTACCCGTAGCAGTCACGACGGCAGTCGCCAGCGAGACGACAACGCCGACGAAGACCAGTTACCGTCTGTTCTCGGAGGGTTGGGCGGACGCTTTCCGCGAGGCGATCAATAGCAACGTCCACTATCGCCGCGCGTCCACCCACTGGCGTGCCGGGGCGCTGGCGTTCGTGATGCGCGCATCGCCGCGTCATGGCTTCAGCACGGGCAGCGCCGTGTGGATTGATCTGGATCGCGGCGTGTGCCTGGCGACAGAGAGCCTGCCAGCGGCACAGGCAGCACAGCGCGCGGCGTTCGTCATCGAAGGCGACTATCCGGCGTGGATGCGCGTGCTGAAGAACGAGATTGCGCCGCTGGCAGCGCTGGCGCGCGGTGACTTGCGGCTGACGAAAGGCTCGATGATCAAGCTGCTGCCGTTCACGCAATCTGCACAAGAGCTGGTACACAGCGCACAACATGTGCCGCTGTCAAATTGAAAGGATTTTGTATGGCTACTGAGACTCGTGTTCGTAATCGCAAGGTCGTGGAACCAGTGAAGGAAGTCGAAGCCGTCGCTGAGAAGGTCGAAGAGACGGTGGAAGGCGTCCCCGCAGTGTTTGACGAATTCCTGCGCCACCAGCGGCGCGCTCTTGACGAGACGGGTGAAGCATTCCAGGCATTGCTGCCGCAGGAAGTCAAGGAACACACCCGCGTCGCCTACAAGGAAGCGGTCGAAGGCTATCGTGGTCTGTTCAACTCGGTGCTGGATGAGGTGATCGAGCGCATCGAGAAGATCAAGATTCGCCCGGACGAGAACAAAAATTAGTGGCGGAAAGAAAAAGCCTATTCAAGAGGCTAGAGATCGAGAGGTTTGAGGGTTTTGTATTTTTGGGTACTCAGCGTCTTGACGGTTCAAATTCAATCTTAAAACCGCCAAGACGCAAAGGACGCCAAGAGAAAGTCCTCTAGCCTCTTCTTCTCCACCCTCTTGAATAAGCACTTTATTCTGTGGTGGGGCAGGGTGTGTTCGTCAAGTAGACAGGGCATGCCCTGTCCCTACTTGCCGGCGCTGTTTGCCTTCCACCAGTCGATGGTCTTGCGCAGCCCGTCTTCAAACGTCGTCTGGCTGCGGAAGCCGAACTTTTCTTCGGCGCGGCGCACGTCCAGCTTGCGGCGCGGCTGCCCGTTGGGCTTGTTCGTATCCCAGACGATCTCGCCTTCATAGCCGATCAGGTTGCCGATCAGGGTCGCAAGCTCTTTGATCTGAATCTCATACGAGCTGCCAAGATTGACGGGCAGGCTTTCGTTATATTTCTCGCTCGCCAGCACGATGCCTTCCGCCGCGTCGCCCGCGTACAGGAATTCGCGCGTCGGCGTGCCATCGCCCCACAAAACGACTTCGGGCGCGTTGGTCTCTTTCGCCGTGTTGAACTTGCGGATCAACGCGGGAATGACATGTGAGCTTTCCAGATCGAAGTTATCGCGCGGACCGTAGAGGTTGGTCGGCAGCAGGAAGATCGAGTTAAAGTTGTATTCGTCGCGATATGCCTGGCTCTGGACGAGCAGCGCTTTCTTGGCGACGCCGTAGGGCGCGTTGGTCTCTTCAGGGTAGCCATCCCAGATCGCGTCTTCGCTGAAGGGGACGGGCGTGAACTTAGGGTAGGCGCAGACCGTGCCGATGACGACGACTTTTTCGACGCCTGCCTTGTAGCTTTCGTGCAGCAGGTGAACGCCCATGACCATGTTGTCATAGAAGTATTCGCCGGGATGCAGACGATTCGCGCCGATGCCGCCGACAGTGGCTGCCATGTGGATGATGAGATGCGGGTTGAACTCTTTGAGCAGGCGTTGAATATCGCTGACTTCGCGCAGGTCGTAGTCTTTCTTGCGCGGCACGCAAATATCCGTGACGCCTTTCGCCTTCAGTTCATCGACAACATACGAGCCGGCGAAGCCCGCGCCGCCCGTGACAATGACACGTTTGCCAGTCCAGAAATCGGTCAAGGGTGACACTCCTTTGGTCTTTCATGTGGGGAACGCTTGACCCCACCAGTGTATATGGATAGTGCTTATCCTATACAGACTAACCTGAAAACCTTTCGTCTTCCGAAAAGAGTTGGTGAAAGGTGTTAAACTCCTGCTTCAAGATTTACGGGGTAGGATAGGTCCTGCCTCTACAAACGATTTATGAAGGAGAGATCATGACTAAGCCGATTGCGGTTCAATTGTATTCGGTACGTGATGCGCTGGCGCTCGATTATGTCGGCACGCTGCGGCGGCTGACAGACATGGGCATTGCGGGCGTTGAGTTCGCAGGGATGTACGGTACGTCGGTTGCTGACACGGCGCGGCTGCTGAGCGACCTGGGACTGCGGGCGTCATCCATGCACCAGATGCTGCCGCTCA
>Ga0224723_1000458_pt1 | contig 27841 bp, 25 predicted proteins | sample Balambano_FR2_Me_FD_161647 | JGI IMG/M metagenome (GOLD analysis project Ga0224723, IMG submission 161647) | Freshwater sediment microbial communities from Lake Towuti, South Sulawesi, Indonesia - Balambano_FR2_MetaG | ecosystem: Environmental > Aquatic > Freshwater > Lake > Sediment | place... | reverse complement strand
ACCTAAAAGCGATCGTTTGAGCGGTCTGAGCAATTTCGCTTTATATCTTAGCGGATGGTGTTTGGGTTAGTTGGGGATTTGGGAGGTGGGGAGTGGGCAGGTGGAGGAGATGAGGGGATGAGAGGACGAGGGGATGAGGGGCACTGTTGAACGGGTTGAATTCTAGGATGCTGAATTCAAAGGGTTGAAGTAGTTCATATGAATCTTGACAGTGTTGTTATACAATGCATCCAAGTTGTGTAATGAAATCAAGAATTGATGACTCGACACAGTAGCTCTCTAGAAGGTTCGATCGCTCTGATGTACTTATCAGAGGGATTTTCCGGAGCTAGACTGCAGCAGAACCTGAAATTGTTTACAAAACTTTACAAAAAACAGGCTTTTCCCCACCCATTCCACAAGATTTCCCCACCCATGATGCAGTTTTCCACAGGCTCAGACCCGGTTTTCCACAGGCAGAGACGACAAGATGAGGGGTTGGGGAATTCCTGTGGATTACGCAGTGGACAACCATTTCACAAGGATTCGATCAGTTTTTGTGAAGAAATGCAACGAAAATTAGCCCGAAACCCTCATTCTTTCGTGAAGGATATTTTGAGGCTCATTCTGTGCCACAAAAAATCGGCATTGACAACCCTACCCCCCCATAGCGCAAAATGATGCGACTACTCAAGTTAAGGGCAACTCACCTGAGCCACCTAAGCGTCCTCCAGCAAGGATTAGCAGGGTTAAGCTGTGTGAGATTGGCTCGGCTTTGGGCTGCGGTGCGAAGCGATTCCTTGATGGAAAAATCAGCCTGTGCCCGCAGTAACGAACAAATTTGCTTCATTTGAGGCAACTAGAGGTATCTTTTCAATTACTCATCTTCAACGAGGTTCCCATGCAAGCAACGGTTAGCATCCTGGCAGAAATCCCGGAAGAACTGCACGAGTCGCTTCAAGGCTATCTAGAAACCCATCCTGACTGGGACCAAGACCGGGTTTTCTGCGCTGCGCTCTCTCTCTTCCTGCTGCAAAACGGCACAAGCACTACTCCAGATTCTTCTCGCAGCTATCGTCGGGCTGCCAGGGTTTATCTGGACACTTTGTTTAAGCATGCGGTTTAGCGTGGTCTGAAGCGTAGTCTAAATGGTTTCATCTTTGTAATCTTTACATTCGCTCATATCCGGCTCATGTCTCCCATTTCTCGTGTCATTGAGTTTGCCGGAGTCTGTCTCTCACTCGTCATTCAGGTACGCATTTAAACTTTACGATCGACTGTCGCTGCGGCTGGCTTTTCATCTATCTTGATCCCCTTCCCACTCGATACAATGAGGGCTGGACAATAGATAAAGACATCCCATGACATATCTCTGGTTTAAAGCGTTTCATATTGTTGGCATTGTGGCTTGGTTTGCTGGATTGTTTTACCTGCCTCGGCTATTTGTGTATCACGCCGAAGCCAATGAGCAACCTGAACCCGCTCGGTCGATTTTGCAGCAGCAATATCAGGTGATGGAAAAGCGGCTGTATCGGCTGATTATGACGCCCGCTCTGGTTCTGACGCTGACGATGGCGATCGCAATGGTGATCACCGCACCCGCGCTGCTTCAAGAACGCTGGCTGCACGTCAAAATCGCGCTTGTCGTTTGTATGCTGATCTACGACCACTACTGCCTTCGGCTAATGAAGCAAATGGCGCGAGGCGAATTTCGCTTTACCGGACAGCAGTTTCGCTGGTTTAACGAAATACCGACCGTGTTTTTTGTAGCGATTATTATGTTGGCAGTCTTTAAAAATAGCTTTCCCACATCGGCAGCAGCTTGGAGCATCCTGGGCATGATTGTCGCAATGGCAGCAATTATTCAGCTTTATGCACGGAAGCGGCGGCTTGACAAAGAACGGGCTGCTACTGCAAATGTTGATCTGGACGAGTTGGGAGCAAAAGGTTCTGTATAAACAAATAAAAAATCCATCAAAAATCCCCTGATTAGCCTTGAGCGATCGGGGGATTTCTATTTTTCCTGTAGCAAAACTCTGGAATGCAGCAGGGCAATTTATGGGGATGCAGGGGCTGCTGGGGGAGCAGGGACATCTGCCGGAGGCGCTGCGGGTGCAGGAGGAGGAACCGGAGATGCTTCGGGCGCGGGCGCGATCGGGTCAGCAGGTGGAGGAGCTGTTGCCGGATCGACCGGAGGCGCGGCTGTCGGCGCAGTCTGGGTTGGGGGAGCTGCCGGAGCAGTTGGGGGAATTGCCGGAGCCGTGGGAGCTGCCGGAGGAGCAGCAGGCGCAGGTTGAGGTTCAGGTGGGGAAGAAATTTCTGACCAGAGTGAAAAGCCTAGCAGAGCAGCAATAAAGCCGACGATCGAAAAGAGGATGAGGGTAAACAGCCCGCTTGAGCGAGATGCGGGGCGAGACGCTGAATGAGACTCAATCTCGTCGGGTGGAACTGTCGCCGCCTCTGCAGAATAATAGGCAGCGTTTCCAGGAGGCGAGACAAAATCAGACGATGCAAGCTGGCGTTCCAAATCTTCCTGAGACTGCTCCTGCCGTTCTGTAGAGTCTGCATAATCTGCATAATCTGCACTGCTCGCTGCACTGTCAGACGGGAGCGCGGCAGGATCAGCAGGCGTTGTCGTGCGATCGTCCTGTAGCCAGTCATCAGACAAATCCAGCGCCAGGTCGGGATCGTCGGATGCCGGGACTTCGATAGAGGCAATCATTGAAGTGTCTGCAAACGGCGTTGCGTCAAAAGGAAGCTTCGTAGGCTCGGGTTCTTCCTCTAAATAAAAGATGGGATCAGTTGTGGATAAAACTTCGCGATCGTCCATTTGCTCAGGTGTTTCTGCAAGGGTTTGCTCAGAGGCTTCCTCCGGTAGCGAGGCAGGCAGTTCTTCAACTGTGGGTATTTCATCTTCTAGCCCAAACTGGCGATTGAGAAAATCGAGCAGGGGTTCTTGCTGAGGTCGCTCTGAATCCGGGGCTGAAACATCTGCAGAACTTTCTGAAACAGGCTCCAGGTCGGAATCTGCGAACGGATCTGAGAAGGGCTGCTCCAGTGCGTAGTACTCTGCCGAATCATTCAGCGTGGAATGATCGGCTGTGAATTCATTGGCTATGAATTCATTGGCTGTGAATTCATTGGCTGTGAATTCATCGGGCTGGCTTCCCAAGAGTTCCTGAAGCTGCTCATCGGTAAGTTCTTCCGGCAGGAGCGGGTCTTCCAGCGTCGCCAAATCGCCGTAATCTTCCTGAGTTTGGCTGTGCTGGAAGCCGATCGCCATTTCTGGTAAATGGTCTTGCCCATCGGTTTCCTGGAAGTCCCCCAACGGCTGGTCTGGCTCGATCGCCTCAGCCGGGAAACTGTTTTGCATCGCCTCCGACAAGCTCACCGTATTTGCCAGCGCAGCATCTGCGTCATCCGCAGGCGTGTCTACCGGAGTGAAATCAGTGTAGTCAAAGTCTGTTGCCCCCAGCGCAAACGGATCTTCTGAAGGACTGACCTGATCGTCTGGGAGTTCGATGTCTGGCATATCGGTGAGGCGTGCCAGATCGGGAGAGTCCTCGTCCGTGAAATCGGATTGTACGATCGTTACTTCGTCGTCAAAGCTCAAGTCGGGCGGACTGGTTTCTTCTGACATCATCACGTCATCGATCGCAGCATCAGAACTGCTTTCCGTTTCCGGGTAGACAGGTTCCTCCAGGCTGAAGTTGAGCGAATTGCGCCATTCGTCGGTATCAGCGGAGTCATCGGAGACATCGTCGGACTGAAGCTCCCAGGAATTTTGGAAGCTGGCTTCGGTAACGCGGTCTTCTTCCTCAGCAAACAGATTTTCGATCTGGGCTTCGAGCTGCTGCTGAGAAATTTCGGGCTGAACCGTTTCTGCCTCGAAACTCATTGGAGCAAATTCGTCTGTAGCGTTCTCTGAAGTCTGTTCAGAAGCAAGTTCCTCCAGCAGACTAGCTTCAGGCGTAAAAGTCGGTTCGGGCGGCACATCATTAAATAGAGCATTTGCTGCCGCTTCAGGGTCATTTTCTTCGCTCAATCCGAAGTCAGGAAAATCTTCGCGGGTCAAAAAGTCTTCAGAAGGGGCAGTCGATAGCTCTGCTGCCGGATCTCCTGGCTCAATCTGGTCATCAAACCAGTTGCTCAGATCAAGATTGTCGTCACTGCGATCGTCCCATCCTGAATTGCTGGTTTCTCCAAAATCTGCGCTAAAATCTGCGCCGAAATTTGCGGGAATGTCTGGCGCAGACGGTTCTTCGGTTGGTCCTTCAGAAAACTGTGAAGCAGCCGCTTCGGGCGTTTCTTCTGGAAAAAGATCAGCAGGAAAATTTATCAATTCAGGCGAGTCTGGAAATTCCTGAGCAAAAACATCTTCCTCAGACACAGCGGCGAATCCTTCTGGGGCAAACCCTTCCAGTCCGAGATCTCCTGCGACAGCCTCCTCAGGAGGGGCGGATTCGAGCCACTGATCCTGAAGCGTCACCTCCGGCGGCATTTCGGTTTCGGCTGCCATTGCGTCCAGGAATTCGATCGACTCAGAAGACGGCTCGGTTTCAGCCAGCCCAGGTTCAACTAAATTCGCATCCAGAGCTTCCGATTCCGAAACGCCAAACTGCAGGCGATCGACATCTAGAGGCTCAGAGGCAACCATAAACAGGCTTTCGTCTGCTGTGTCTTCTGCAAACAGGTCTGCCATTGCCGCTTCATCGAAACCTGTCTCAGCTTCAGGCGTGGCTTCGCTCGTGCCTGCTTCCGAGGGGTCGTTTGCCAGATCAAAGACAACTGTTTCCTCGACGAAAATAATTTCTTCGGTGAAGTCGGGCGCTTGTGTGATGTCTTCTGAGTCGTCTGTAGCAAACAGATCCGCTAGCGCATCAGTCGAATCTGACGGAGCCAGATCGGAATTTTGAGTTTCGCCAAATTCGGAATTTTGAGTTTCGCCAAATAAAGATTCGATCGCTGTTGGGTCGTTGGTTTGAATCGAGAATGCCTCAAAAGAATAAGTTGAGTCGATCGGCAGAGTAGACCCATTGTCAGGTTCCTCTCCGACAGATTCTTCGCCGAAAAATGCATCAAATGCATCAGCAGCAGATTCGCTGTCAGCGTCATCCGATGCGCGGTAGCGTTCACTTTCGTCCCTCGCACCCTGATCACCCAAACCTTCATCGCCCTCCAAGGCTGCGAGTAAATCATCCACGCTTGTGAGCGGAGTGGCGGCAGCTTCAAACCCCATTTCTTCGGTGGTTGTGGGGTTGCTGGGGCTTGCTGCAAACAGATCGTCAAGGATTCCGTTGGGAGTGCTGTCCGGCAAACTGTCCTGCAAAGGAGCATCCGGCGTATCTTCCAGTGGGTGGTTGGGTGAATTGTCGAAAGAGCGATCGATTGATTCGTCTGCAGCAACCTCTGTTTGAGCCGACACTGTCCAGGGGTCAGAAACGATCGAATCAGGCGGATTGTCTGGATTGCCCTCTGAGGAAAACTGCTGCGCTTCGGTGAATTGGGCTGCGGGAGAAGACAGGTCGGGTAACTCAGGCTCTGCAGGTGGCGGAGTCGTTTCTGGCAAAATGTCAAGGCTATCGACTGGGGACACTTCCAGATACAATTCCTGCATCCAGGCAGGAAATCCTGCGCCAGTCTGCTGTCCCAGAATACGAATCGATCGAATCGACTCAATGCCGAGGTTGTGGATTCCCTTCTCGACAAAAGCGGTTAACGCCTGACGGTTGGGGATACGATCGGCTTCAAGCCTAACTTCCAGCGCATCGCCCAGTCGCTCCACCGTTGCCGTCATGCCTTTGGGATGAAGCGACTGATTCATTAGAGCAGCGATCGCCTGCGGATCTCCCTGCTGTGCCAGTTCGATTAAACGTGGTTCTGCCATAACTCCCTTTGCCCCATCAATCGTTTTGCTTAACTTTTGCTTTACAATCTTGGCAACGGCTTTTCCCGATCCGGTGTAGGATGCCCGATTTGCGTCCTCTGCATATCTTGTCTGCTAGATTTTGTCTGCTAAATCGTTCCATTGCCTGTCTTAACCGTCAGACCTTAAACCTATGAGTATTGGCTATCTTGCCCTGGTCTTACACGCCCATCTGCCCTTCGTCAGACACCCTGAAAGCGACTATGTTCTGGAAGAAGAGTGGCTGTTTGAGGCGATCACTGAAACCTACATTCCGCTGCTGCACGTCTTTGAGGGACTGAAGCGAGACGGAATTGATTTCAAAATGACCATGAGCATGACACCGCCATTAGTGTCGATGCTGCGGGATCCGTTACTCCAAGAACGCTACGATCATCATCTGGCTCAACTCGAAGAATTAGCAGAAAGAGAAGTCGAGCATTACGCCCAAAATGGACATCTCCGATATCTGGCTGAATTCTATGCCACTGAGTTTAACAAGGTACGCGAAACATGGGAGCGTTATAGCCATGATTTAGTCGCTGCATTTAAGCAGTTTTTAGACAGCAATAATCTGGAGATTATTACCTGCGGGGCGACGCATGGCTACTTCCCCTTAATGAAAATGTATCCGCAGGCAGTCTGGGCACAGATTCAGGTTGCCTGTGAACATTATGAACAGCATTTTGGGCGATCGCCAAATGGCATCTGGCTACCAGAGTGTGCTTATTACGACGGATTAGAGCGCATGATTGCCGATGCCGGGCTGCGCTACTTCCTCACCGACGGTCACGGCATTCTCTACGCTCGTCCCCGTCCCCGCTTCGGCACCTATGCCCCCATTTTTACCGAAACCGGGGTGGCAGTCTTTGGGCGCGATCACGAATCCTCGCAGCAGGTCTGGTCATCAGAGGTTGGCTATCCGGGTGCGCCAGAATACCGCGAGTTCTACCGGGATCTGGGCTGGGATGCCGAATACGAATATATCCGCCCTTACGTCATGCCCAACGGACAGCGCAAGAATACGGGCATCAAGTATCACAAAATTACCGGGCGCGGGCTGGGACTGAGCGAAAAAGCTTTGTATGACCCTTACTGGGCGCGGGAAAAAGCCGCTGAACACGCGGGCAACTTTATGTATAACCGGGAGCGGCAGGTCGAACACCTCTACGGCATTATGCAGCGTCCGCCGATTATCGTCTCACCTTACGACGCAGAGCTTTTTGGGCACTGGTGGTATGAAGGTCCCTGGTTCCTCGATTACCTGTTCCGCAAAACCTGGCACGACCAGCAGACCTACGAAATGATTCACCTGGCGGACTACCTGAAACGCCACCCGACCCAGCAGGTTTGCCGCCCCTCGCAGTCGAGCTGGGGCTTCCGAGGCTTTCACGAGTATTGGCTCAACGAAACTAACGCCTGGATTTATCCTCACCTGCACAAAGCGGCAGAGCGAATGATTGATCTCTCTCGCCGTGAACCTGCTGACGAACTGGAATGGCGCGCCCTGAATCAGGCGGCAAGAGAACTGCTGCTGGCGCAATCTTCGGACTGGGCGTTTATTATGCGAACTGGAACGATGGTTCCCTACGCCATTCGCCGCACCCGATCGCACCTGCAGCGATTCAACAAACTGTGGGAAGACCTGAACCAGGGCAAAATCGATTCGGGCTGGCTAGAGAAGGTCGAGGCGATCGACAATATCTTTCCGGAGGTGAACTATCGAGTGTATCGTCCGCTTTAGTCAAGTTTGTCATGCGTTGTTTAAGAACAGCAATCTGTGACCAATGACCAATGACCAATGATCGATCAATGATTGATTCAAACGTTAGCGATCGTTGATTTCAACCACAATTTTGGTGGTCTTCTTGCCGCCTTCTTTCTTTTCTTCATACTCTGCCAGTGCCTCTAGCAATTTCTGTTCCGGAGTTTTTGGCTTCTCCTCTTTTTTCTTGGGAGCGGTATCCTGCCAAAAAACAGCGCCAAAGATCGCAAGAATCAGAAGTAGTACTGCATCCATGTTCTAATAGCTCCTTCCTAAACAGTTCAATAACAGTTCAATTGAACTAACTGCAATTGCATGCAATCCTGTTCGACAAGACACCGATCGATTTTTGTTCTTAATACAACGATTCAATAAAAATTTCCGGATTGACTGCTGGTAAAACGTTGGTGGGGCAACAGATGTTTTGTTCGAATACTGAGTTAGGTTTTGAAATTAAAAACGTTTAAGAATCATAAAAAAAAGGGGGGAAATACCCACCCTCTTGCCCAAGCGATTCTGGCTTTCCTGAGAGATTCGGCGGCTTAGCGCAGCGGATGATGCTCAGCCAGCAGCTTTTCGACTCTTGCCTCATCGACTTTTGCCAGCAGTCTTTTTGCCTCATGTTCATCCCGGACGGTCTTAGTCAGGCTAATCGTAGAGCCGAGGGTAAACGCCATGCCCATGCCAAGATAGCCTTTGATCCAGCCATCCACGGGCAGATAAAGAATCCCGATCGCCATTGCGGAAGTTGAGATCGCAAACGAAATCCAGGTCTGAATAATCCAGGCGTGGCTGTGAGACGGGTTTGCAGGAAGGTCTTTCATAAGCGTGAGGGGTAGGAAGCGAGCTGTCTCTCATCTTATCGATCGGATTTTTGCCTGATTTCGAGGGTGTGACAGTTGTGCGGCTGGAGAGGGGTGGGTGAGGGGATGGGTGAAGGGGTGAAGCGAATCTTTCGTTACCACTCGATCGTCGTGAACTTCGATATGATGCAGCTAACTTGCTAAGATCCTGCTAATCCGCTTCACGCTGTTGCCCACCGTTTTGCTTCCTGTATGCCTGTCCCCATGAATGACACTGTTCTCGACGTTCGTAACCTGCAGGTTCAGTTCCAGACCGCAAATCGCCTGACTAGGGCTGTAGACGGCATTTCGTTTCAGGTCAAACGTGGGCAAACCCTGGGCATTGTGGGAGAGTCTGGTTCTGGGAAGTCGGTGACTTCGCTGGCAGTCATGGGGCTGATTCCTCCGCCGGGGCGGATTGCAGATGGGGAAATCTGGTTTCAGCCTGACTCAGAAGTGGAGGCAGTGAACTTTCGATCGCTGACCCCAGAGCAGATGCAGCGCTATCGTGGCGGTCAGGTGTCGATGATTTTTCAGGAGCCGCTGAATTCGCTCAATCCGGTTTATACCTGCGGTTTTCAGCTCGTAGAGGCAATTCGGCAGCATGACCCAAACATGAGCTCAACAGAAGCGCGGCGACGGGCGATCGGGCTATTGCAGGAGGTGAAGCTGCTGCCCTCGGACGAAGAACTGCAGCGGCAGGTGATAGATTCCTGGCAGAAGGAGAATTCAGGGAACAGTGCTAAAGGCAGCTTGAGCGATCGAGAAATCAGCAGTCTGAGCAACGAGCAAAAGCACGCTATGCTGGAACGCTACCCGCATCAGCTTTCGGGCGGGCAGATTCAGCGTGTCATGATTGCAATGGCGATTTCCTGTAACCCGGCGCTGCTGATTGCAGACGAGCCAACCACTGCGCTGGATGTCACCGTGCAGGCGCGAATTCTGGATCTGCTGCGGGAACTACGCGATCGGCGGGGAATGTCGATTATGTTCATTACCCACGACCTGGGACTGATTGCCGATATTGCTGACCAGGTAGCGGTAATGTATCAGGGTAAGATTGTCGAGTCGGGTTCGGTGTGGAATATTTTCTCTAATCCACAGCATCCCTACACCAAAGGACTGCTTGCCTGTCGTCCTCAGCCCACGCGCCGCCTCAAAATTTTGCCGACGATCAATGACTTCATGGAGGTCAGCACCAGTCCCACCGGGGAGACGGTGATTCGGGAAAAGCCGCTCAGTGTTGATCAGGCACTGCGATCGAATGCGGCAGTTAGCCTGGAAGAAGACCATCAGCGGACGATCGCCCTGCAGCAGCAGCCCCCGATTTTGTCGGTGCAAAATTTGCAGGTGGGCTACCCGATTCGCGGCATTTTCGGACGATCGCAGCGGCTGGCGATGGCAGTGAACGGGGTGTCGTTTCAGGTTCATCCGGGGGAAACGCTGGGACTGGTGGGCGAGTCGGGCTGCGGCAAAACCACCCTGGCGCGAACACTGCTGCATCTGGTGAAGCCGACGGCAGGAAAAATCATCTTTGAAGGGAAAGACATTACGCGCGCTGGTGGCGACAAACTGCGACAGCTCCGGCGAGAAATGCAGATTATCTTTCAAGATCCGTTTAGCTCGCTTGATCCACGGATCACGATCGGCGAAGCGATTATGGAACCTTTGATGATTCATCAAGTGGGCAAGAGTCGGCGCGATCGGCTGGAGCGTATGTCTTATTTGCTCGATCGGGTAGGGCTGAACCCAGAATATAGCAATCGCTATCCCCACGAGTTTTCCGGCGGACAGCGACAGCGGGTTTGTATTGCTCGTGCCCTGGCGCTCAACCCCAAATTTATTATTTGCGACGAGTCAGTTTCCGCGCTGGATGTGTCGGTACAGGCGCAAGTGCTGAATTTGCTGAAAGAACTCCAGGAGGAATTCAACCTCACCTACATTTTCATCTCGCATGATTTAAGCGTGGTGAAGTTTATGAGCGATCGCATTATGGTGATGAACCGGGGCAGGATTGAGGAAATTGACACGGCAGATTCGATCTATCGCCGTCCGCAAACCGACTACACGAAGCAGCTTATTGCCGCCATTCCGCTGGGAAATCTGGATACAATTCGCGATCGACAGGCGCAGCGGGGCATTGCGGTGGGTTAGAAGAGGGTGGGTTAAAAGACGGTGGATTAAAAGATAGTTTGCGAAGGTTCTACCTGCGTGAGCGAATGACCACAATTTTTGCAGAATTTTGCATCGCGATCGTGACTGTCTAAACCGCACTTCAAGCAGGTTGTTTCAACCTGATTTGAGGTTTTAATCAACTGCTTGATTAAATCACCGAGCTGCCAGGGAATGAGCGCAATTCCGGTCAGGATCATCAGCACTGTCAGCAGTCTGCCTGGCTGAGAAATTGGCGTAATGTCGCCAAATCCAACGGTTGTCATTGTGGCAACAGAGAAATATACTGCATCCAGAAAGGTGTTGAACCGATCGGGATTTGTCGGATGTTCGACCTGATAGATCAAACCGGAAAAGATAAAAACGATCGTAAACAGCGTCAGTAAAATTCGGGCAAAAATAACGCTATCCTCGCGGCTAACGTAGCCAAAGATCGTTTTACCTTCAACAAATCGCAGCAGACGCAAAATCCGAAACCAGCGAAAGATGCGGATGAAGCGAATATCGATCGCTGTAAACAAAAATGGCAGAATCGCAATTAAATCAATCAGAGATGCAAGGCTGAAGAAAAAGCGAACGCGATGCTCGGCACTCCAGAGACGCAGCAGATATTCGATCGTGAACAGAATCAAAATAACGGTGTTGAGAAGATCTAGCTTCAGCCGCACCGTTTGAGGAACTGGATAGGTCTCTGCAACAAAACAGGCAGAAGACAGCAGCACCAAGCCCACGATCGTTAAGTTAATCGCTTTTCCGATCGCAGTTTCAATATCTTCCAGATAGAAGCGAACCGTTTTTTGCAGTTCCATGAATTAGAAGGATCACTGCAGAACGATAATAGCAGTTCCCACGTCCCTCAACATTGTGATGCTGTCGTTTTCACGTTCATTAAACGCTTGTATCCGTTTCTTTGAACTGTTCTCGCAGAATCAAACTTGACCACAGCACAAATCCCAAAATTGCTAACCCCACTAATCCATCTGTCAAAATAAAAAAGTGCATTTTTGGCGAAAACTCAGACATTGCTCCATACAGATAATGTCCTAGGCTATCTAATCCACAGAATGAATAGAAAATTAAGCATGGGTATGACAGCCAAAATCGATGCTGTTGATATAACCAATATCCTGCAATTTCAACTGCTGTCCAAATTAACCACGAGACATAAACCGAAGATGGAGTAATCCAATCAGGCTCAGGATATTGCTTAATGTACAGGTAGTTATCTGTAAAGTGGATAGCTGTAGAGACAATGCAAGCAATAAGAAGAATCTTCAGTAAGAGTTGACGTTTTATTTCAAAATTCATAGATAATTGGCTCCTTCTGGAATGACCGCTCTCACAATAATTTCCACAATAATTTCCACAGCAATTTACGAATCGAGCCTTCAGCTCACTTCTAAACGACAGCCTTAATCTAATATTTTAGGTGACATCCCAATTGCACTATTTTAAGCGACATCTCAATTGCATCCTCTGAATAATCAATGATCAATTTATCGATCGCCAATTTGCACAAACTGCGCCTCGCCAAAAATGGCAGAAGAATGCACGTAATACTTAAACTCCATCAGGTTGTAAAAAGGATCTTGCAAAAAGAAAGTGCGATGCTCTAGTGGGGAATCTCGAAACCGATGCCTGGGCTGCTGATAAAACGTTAGGTGTTGCTTCTGCGATCGTTCCAGTAACTCTTCCCAGTCCGCTTCCTGGGTGAAGATCAAACCAAAGTGTCGCGGATAAATTCCTTTCTGCGGAGTGAGGGGTTCGTCGGTTAAATGAGCAACAAGCTGATGCCCGTAAAGGTTCAGAATAATTGACTGAGCATTTTCGCGTCCGGCAGCGCAGCCCAGACCGTTGACATAAAATGCTCTTGTTTGGGCAATATTGTTGACAGGGAATGCCAGGTGAAACAGGACGGAATTCATGCTGGGTGCTCCTGTTTAGTGGATGGGTGAGGGGGTGGGTGGGCAATGAATTTGCTTCGCCTTGGACGATGTATTTTAAGCTTATTTTGGAATTAGAAACAGCAAGTCTGGTGACCGTTAGGCGATCGATATTGTCAGGTAATTGATATCGATCGATGAATCAGATCATACAGATCATAAGGAAGCAACTGATGGAAATTTCTCCTGTTCTGCTCAACACGCTGATGCCCTGGCTGATTGCGATCGGGCTAAATACGCTGCTGCTGGGTGTGGCATGGCTGCTGCCCAAAAAACTCCTGACGCCTGCGGGGTATGTTCATGCCTGGATGCTGGGTGTGACGCTGTGGGGGACGCTGGGCTGGCGCGGCTATGTGCTGATGCTGTTTTATTTTCTGGTGGGGTCAGCCGTGACGCGAATTGGTATGGCAGAAAAAGAAGCCGCCGGAATTGCCGAAAAGCGATCGGGCGCGAGAGGACCGGAAAATGTTTGGGGATCGGCTCTGATTGCGACCTTTTGCGCACTGGGCGCGTACGCCATGACTACTTTTTATGCCAGCCACAGCGAAATCTGGGTGAGAAATACGGTGCTGCTGCTCTATCTCGGCTACGTTGCCAGCATGAGCACCAAACTGTCGGACACCTGCGCCAGCGAAGTTGGCAAGGCATACGGCAAACGCACGTTTTTGATTACCACCTTTCAGCCCGCTGCTCGTGGAACCGAAGGAGCTGTTAGTCTGGAAGGAACGATCGCCGGAATTCTTGCGTCTGCGGCAATTGCAGTAGTCGGCTGGGGAGTCTCGCTGATCCCGCTCATGGGCGTTCTGATTTGTATGATTGCTGCTCTGATTGCCACAAACCTGGAGAGCGTGATTGGCGCAACGCTGCAGACCAAATTTGACTGGCTCACGAATGAACTGGTGAACATTCTCAACACGCTGATTGGGGCAGTGGTGGCGATCGGGCTGGCACTGCTGCTGCAGTGGGCAGGGTTATAGCTGAATCTTCAAGAATGCTTCAGGAGCATTTCAGGGACGATTCAGGGACGCTTGATCGATTTGTGGAGAAACATCTGCTGCGATCGTCCAAACAAAACTGAAGTAATGCTCGTTTCAATTCGCTCTAACTGGTAGCCTGCTTTGGTGTAAAGCCGTCTGGCGCGAGCGTTGTTCTCCAGAACGTGCAGATATAAATCCTGATAGCCCCAGTCAAGTGCGACCCGTTCACAGACCCGCAAAAGCTGTTGAGCGACCCCCTGCTGCCGATATTCTTCCAGCACTGCCAGATTCGACAGATACAAATAGGGCGATCGGCGCAAGAAGGGCGATCCGGTCTTGACGGAGAGTTCCACGGTTCCCACCAGTCGTTCGCTTCCAGCCGCCGCGAGCTGAGGGGTCTCTAAAGCCCGTGACTCAAACACTGCCTCCTGCGAAGACATGCGCCGTACCGCGACCAGGCAAACATATTGCGTGGGGCTAGACCGCTTTGCAGTTCCCCCCTGGGCTGAGCGCAACCGCATTCGCATATCTTCATAAATGCCCTGCCGCAACAGCGGATAGAGCCAGCTCATCGCGCCTGTTGAAGAATGAAAGCTGCTGGTCAAAATTTCTGCCAGATTGGTTAAATCTTGCTGCCGTGCAGCCCGGACATAGAACGATGACCTGCTCGAAGGCGAATTCTCCGATCGATCGACTGACTGAATGGGAGCAGTGCGATGCGGTTCACCCTCTGGTGGGGTTGGCGATTGCGATTGGGGATCCGGAGAATTGTGGAAAGCGTCGGTGGGCAAAGTGGACATCTCGCAAAACGGCGACGTGAGCAACCCTTCAGGACGCACCCGAATGAGTGGAATCGGATGGGATGGGTAGTGGGGATGCCCCTATTCTAGTCTCAGAGAAACTTGTCCTGGGTGGGCGATGTTGCCAATCTTGACGCCTTTGTCTACTTCCCGATCGCTCCTACAAAAGCTGCCATGCGGTTTTAGAGAAATAGAGAGCACTTTACTTAGCAGGTTGATCAACACCTTGATCAGCACTTCGCGCAATCGCTTTTCATCCGATCGAAATCGGCAGAAAATCAAATAAAAACACCCCCATTAAGGAGGTGTCGTCAACCAGCTAACTTAGATTGAAATCAAGACCAAACTATCAAGATCCAACTTGTCAGAACTTGTCAGGGAACAACACTAATTCTCAACACTAGTTCTCTGTTCAAGGTGCGATTAGCTCAGCGCTGCATGACTGCGATCGTAGCTTTCGCTAAACGCAGGATGAACCTTACCCTGCACATGATTCCAGAAGGATGAAGCTTCTGTTGCTTCTAGACCCACTTGAGCATCCAGACGAGATAGCATTGCCTGCTGCCGCCGCTTCACAGAACGATGGTGATCCATCATCAGCACCCGTGCGCGATCTTGAACAGACAGTGCAGGAGCCTTCTCAGTTTGGGTTTCGGTTGCCGAAGCTGGATTTGCCGTATGAGCAACGCCGCGATAAATCAGATCCAGGGTTGGCTGGAACACTGGTGCTTTCTTGATGTTGCGGAAACGGATGTCTAAGCCCCGATATTTGCCAACCTGGGTTGCATCGCCATATTCAACCTGAGGTGCGTTGTATTCGTAGCTAACGCCGCGATAGTTCAGTTTCATAATTCGCCTCTTTTCTGCGTAAGTGATGAGAAATGAAATGAGGCGCGTTCCTTCAGGAAAAATCTTCAGCTTTTGCTCAGCTTTTGCTTTTTAAGCCTGTACCTTTTCCTTACTTCCGTCCTTTTCGATCGCCCCTTGGCGCATTTCTAGCAAACCGAATTTGAGTGAACAATTTGAGTGAACTAGATTTGCCAAGCCAGGGTTTACGAGTCGGATTAGGATGAACGATTTGATTTCTGTATACATTGTTACGGTTTGAGATTCTTTTGTCAACAAAAACTCGATCGGCTGTCACGAATCTTTGAGATCTGATCGCCCTCCTAGCGCAAACCCCGATCGCACCTGCCATTGCTGCCCGTCATGAATCAGCAAACTTAGCCGATCGCCCACAAACTCAAACTCAACCGATCGCCCTTGAAGCTCCGCCCAAGCAGTTTTGAAGACGGGTTTTGTCATATTCCGCGAAGCAACCGTCAGGTGAGGTGAGAATCCCCGCTGTTTGTTCTTTGGATCATCAATCCCAATCTGCTCTAAGTCCAGCATTAGCCCCGACTGAAGGGACAATAGTTCCGGAGTTTTCAGCACGTTCAGATATAGCACCCTCGGCGCAAATGCCCCAAAGCCTGAAATCGTGACAGAAACAGGCGATCGGGTTTGGGCAAACCGCTGCAGGCAATCTTCGATCTGCGAAACCTCGTCGAGTTTCCACAAAAAAGGCGGCTGGAGGGTCACATGGGGCGGTGCTTTGGCAGTGCGAGTCTGAAAGCGATCGGTGAGTTCCTGAATGGTGCGATCGGCGTAGTCCTGAATTTCGTGAGGCGGGATGAGAGCAATAAAGAAGCGAGTGGGCATTGGTGCATCCCTCAAACTTTTTGAGTACACTATGGTAACTCGCTACAGTTCACTGCTTATACTGTTTATACTGTAGAACCAAGTAATCCTACTCTACATCTGGCGTATCAGTCATGAAACTCCCTTTGTTGCCTGCACTCGCCGTTTTGACCGCTGCTAGCTGGGGAACGGCGGCAATGGCTGAAAATCTGGAACACGTTCAGCAGCTTATTGAAACCAGGCAGTGTTCGCAGTGTGAGCTGAGTCAGGCGGGGCTAGTCTTTGCCAATCTATCGGGAGCAAATTTGCAGGACGCGAATCTGGTGCAGGCAAATCTGAGCCGATCGAACCTGAGTGGGGCAAACCTGCGCGGGGCAAATCTGGCGGGGGCAGCCCTGGTGAACGCAAACTTGAGCGGAGCCAATTTAAGCGGAGCCGATCTGAGGAATGTGGATCTGCGCGGGGCAATTCTCAACGGCGCAACGATTCAGGGGGCAAACCTGGACGGGGCAAACGTGCTGCAAGCGGTTGGACTTCCAGCAACGATCGCTACACCCGAAAATCTCTATCGCTTTGGGCTGGCAGAAGCGCAGCGCGGCAACTTCCGGGGCGCGATCAACAACTACAATCAAGCCGTGACCCAAAACCCGACCTTTGCTCATGCTTATCTAGCACGGGCAATGGCAAAGATGCGCTTGAGCGATGATGTTGGGGCGATCGTCGATGCTCAGCGTGCTCAGGAGCTTTACACCACCCAGGGAGACAGCCAGGGACAGGAGCTTTCAGCTCAGTTTGTCACCAGTGTTCAGGCGTATCAAGAAGCAGAAGAGGAGCGGCTCAAGGCGGCAAATGGTCAGGGTGGGGGCGGCGGCAATTTCCTCAGCTTTTTGGGATCGGTGGCAGGGCTGGCACTGCAAATTTTTCTCAGCGGCGGAGCGGGCGGCTTGGGATTTTAGCGCTAGCTGGATGCGCTCGTATAAAACCGCAGCGCAAATCGCCAAAAGGAGCGGGCAAACAGCAACAGCACGATCGCTAAAATCCCGGCTCCGGCAATCCAGAAAACCTGAGCGCGGCTCAGCAGCACTTCAGCCGGAATGGTGGTCAGAAAGGCAACCGGAACAATAAAGGTAAAAAAGACACGATACGCGACCGGATAAGCCGCCATCGGGTAACGTCCGGCTTCTAGCAGTCCGCGCAGCACTTCGGTGACGTTGTAGATTTTGACAAACCAGATGCTTGTTGCGCCCAGGATAAACCACAGGCTGTAGAGAATCAGCAGTCCGAACAAAATGGGAACCACGCTGGCAATATAGGCGATCGGCGGCAAATTTAGTCTTGTTCCCCCATAGCCAATCAGAACCAGCCCAAAGATCAAATCGGGCAGTCCCCAAGGCGAGACGCTGCGCAGCGACAGCCAGAACTGAGAGCTAATTGGCTTGAGCAGCACAAAATCGAGTGTGCCCTTTTGCACCTGATCGACAATTTGGTTCAGATTGGGAGCCAGCAGCGTTGCAGAAAACCCCTGAAGCAAGGTGAACACGCCCAGCACCAGCAACGCCTCTTCCCAGTTCCACCCCTGAAACTGATAGCCCGTCTGGTAAAACAGCGACAGACTAAACAAGCTGCCTGCCAAACTGCCCAGGCTCGTGAGGGCGGCAATCAAAAAATTTACCCGGTACTCCAGCTCTGCGGAAAGCGCAGTTGACCAGAAGAGTTTGAGGACGTTCCAGTATCGCTTGAGCGAGTTTGGCGATCGACTGGGTTGCGGTATCTGACGAACTTGAGTCATAAAAGCTGACATGAGGGCAGGTCGGGCAGAGCCTGCTGAACAAGATTTAACGAGATTTACGAGATTTCTTTTATTATCTGCCTGTAACCGAGCAAACTAATCTACCTCGCAGCACAGCTTCCGTGAATTTGCTGCCTTCAGGGGCGATTGATCGCTGTCATCATAGAGCAAGCGTGTCATCAGTCAGGATCATCCCGCGATAAAACCCATGCGAGAACGGATTGAACAGCTTGTCGAAAATTTAGGACAAACGATCGTCGGCAAAAAAGAAGCGATTCGGCTGGTGCTGGTGGCTTTGTTTTCGGGCGGGCACGCGCTGCTAGAAGATGTGCCGGGTGTTGGCAAGACCCTGCTGGCGAAGTCACTGGCGCGATCGATCGAGGGGCAGTTTCAGCGAATTCAGTGTACGCCCGATCTGCTGCCTGCGGACGTGACCGGAACAAATATCTGGAATCCGCGCTCGGGCGAGTTTGAGTTTCTGCCGGGACCCGTGTTTGCAAACGTGCTGCTGGCGGATGAGATCAACCGGGCAACGCCACGCACCCAGTCTGCGCTGCTGGAGGTGATGGAAGAACATCAGGTGACGATCGACGGCAATTCGCGTCCGGTTCCCCATCCGTTTTTTGTGATTGCGACCCAGAATCCCGTGGAATATCAGGGCACGTTTCCCCTGCCCGAAGCACAGATGGATCGGTTCGCGCTGTCCTTGAGTCTGGGCTATCCGACTGAGGCAGAAGAGCTGCAAATGCTTCAGCGGCTCCAGCAGGGAAAGCAGCCTGAGGCACTCCAGCCCTGTATTTCTCTGGCAGAGGTGCAGTCACTCCAGCAGCTTTGCGCCCAGGTGCGAGTGGAAACTCCGCTTCAGCAATACATGCTCGATCTGGTTCGTGCGACCCGCAAAGATGAGGAAGTGTTGCTCGGCGTTAGCCCCAGAGGCACTGTTGCACTGCAGAGAGCCGTTCAGGCATTGGCTTTTCTGGAAGGCAGAGAGTTCGCCATTCCTGATGATGTAAAATTCCTCGCGCCCTTTGTGCTGTCCCATCGAATAATCCCGGCTTCCGGACGCAAATCGCGCCTCGTAGTCGATCGTCTGCTGCGATCGGTTGCAGTGCCATAGTGAAGTGCCATAGTGAAATGTTGCAGTGCCGTAGTGAAATGGGAATCGCAAACCCCTAGCGAACAATCTGAAACTCATCAAAGCGCACCACTTCCCCGGCTGGCTGGCGCGTGTCAAATCGATAGCTGCTGATGATGCCAGTGGCGGTGTCCAGGATGCTGAAGACGGTAATCTCGTTGCTGGCAATGTAGGGCTGGGGGTTGCCGTTTTCGTCCAGCAAGGCACTGATCGACGGAACGATCGCCTCCAGTCCACCCGGATTTCCGCTGGCTACATAGTTGGGCTGAAAGCCGATCGGAATTGGGCGACGAGTTTCACCCAAAAAAGCTCCGTAGGTGTTGCCCACATTAGAGGTTTCTAGAAAGTGCATTCCGCCAGGGCTGTCAAATCGATTCCATAGATGAGAATGACCGTAGAACACAAGCTGCACTCCTGCTCTCTCCAGCAGCGGCATCACGTCTCGCAGCAGGTAGTCGCGATCGATCGGATATTCGTAGCGCACTGCTTTGATTTGTTCATCAGGAAAGCGATCGATAATTTGCACCGGGTTCGTGTAGGGCGGAACCACGTTATCGCCCAGAGAGTGAGGCGGGTGGTGAAGCATGACAATTTTGTATTTCGCCTGCTGGAATTCGGGGCGGTTTAGCTCTGCTTCCAGCCAGGCATATTGGGGGCTGCCGGGCGCGATCGGCTCAAAGATGTGCTGCCCATAGCCCCATTTGTTGGAGTCTTGTAAATCTGCATCCCGTTCCCGGTAGCGTCCGCGTGCATCGGGATTCAGGCTGGGAACGCGCCAGATATTGCAGACATTGAGGGAAATCAGCCGCACATCGCCCAGCGTGATCGCATAGTATTTTTCGCCACCTGGACTGGCGTTGGGCAGGGTGAAGATTTCTTCGTAGGTGTCGCTGTTAAAGGAATGGTCTTCGATCCAGGCTTGGGCGATCGCCGGATCATTGGTTGGATTAATCTGAGGGGCAATTTTGGCATAGAGTGCAGCGGCAGTCTCGATCGGCACCGGATCGTTGTATTGGTCATTCAGGGGCAGCTCAGTCGAAAAGCGTCCCATCACTTCATGGTTGCCCAATGCCGGAAACAGCGGAGCCGACTGCAGGATTTTGCCGCCGCGATAGCGAGTCTCTGTGCCGTTTTGTTCCAATTGCCGATTTGCTCGCCCCTGTAGGCTGGGAAAAAACGCTCCGCCCCGGTTATCGTCAAACCATTCAGATGCTCGATCGGGAATATTGACCAGATCCCCCGCCAGAAATACCGCATCGACCTGACCGATCGTTTCAGTAACCTTCTGCAAATTTGCCGGGGTCATTGGCATAAGCTGATGATCAGATGTCAGCAAAATCTTGAGCGGCTGTCCAGGAGCCGGAGCTGCAGCCAGCGTGTATCGATCGCTCCACTCAATCCGTCCGCTGTCCCGCATACTGCCCACCCGATAGGGAACGCGCTGACCGGGGGTGAGTCCCTGTACCTCGGCTTCGTGTCGCCAAATCTGACGCTCGGTTGGCTGGCGATAAACCTGTCCGTCTTCTTCTTGTTCGCCGACGCGCGATCGCTGATCTTCTCGAACGCGGCTGAGCTGAGTGGTTTGGGCGATCGTCGTTTGGTCGAGATTGCTGCCGTACTGAACAAAATGTTCGCTGCCCGCGAATTCAGTCAACCAGACCACATGCACAGAATCTGCTGTCGGGAGCTGTAAAAAAGGGTCAGTCAGCAAGCCTGCGCCTACCGGAAACAGCGGAGCCAGCAGCAGCCGCAATAAAAAAATGCTGTATGCCAGGACGCTGAGAATTGCCGTCACCAGGAGCACCAGGTGACCATTAGATAACTCGTTCCACTTGAGTCGATGCAGCAGTCGTGTAGTCCCCGTAAACGCTGTGAATAAAGCCGATGTGAATCACATCATTATTCTGCCCTCTGAAGCAAGTGATAGGATCACGTGCTGCACAAAGCCCTCAGTGATTCTCCCTACAAATCAGCTTCTTGCACATTGGTTGCCTGAAGGCAGGTTCCGTCGAGGTTTGCCCCTTCAAGCTTCGCCATAAAGAGACTTGCTTCGTCTAAATTTGCTCGACTCAAATCTGCTCCTTTGAGATTAGCTTCTTTCATACTGGCTTTTTGCAGATTGGCTTCTGTCAAGAGTGCATCTTGCAGATTCGCCTGGCTGAGCATTGCCCCTTGCAGGTTTGCCTTTGTGAGTACTGCGCCTTGCAGGTTCGCTCCCATGAGCATTGCCCCTTGCAGATTTGCTTCGCAAAGGCGGGCTGTTTGAAGCCGGGTATGAAAGAGACTTGCCTGCTGCAAATTCGCCCCCAGAATATCAGCCCCTTGGAGAGTTGCTCCGCCAAGTTCTGCCCCTTGTAGATTGGCTCTCCACAAACTTGCCTCTTGTAGCTGGGCAGAACTAAAATTTGCCCCCTGCAAGTTTGCCTCATCAAAGCGAACTCCTCGCCAGTCATAGGAACCAAAATCTGCGCCTGCAAGGTTTGTTTCGCGTAAATTGATCCACTGATATTCTTGAAACCATCGATTGCCTCGCTCATGCTTTCGATTTCGCCGCCCGATCGCCGTCAGGGCAGCTTGAATGTCGCTGCTGGGCTTCGGTCGCTTTTCGCCTTCTGTGGTTAGACGATCGGTTTGGCGATCGATCGAGATAACCGAGATAACTTGAGCACGGGGTTCATCCTGAATCTGTTTCTGCTCTTTCGGAGCGTATTCCCGCACAAAAGCCGTTAAGACTTCCATGACTGTTAGATAGTACTGCTCGGACTCATTCGCAATTCGCTCTAAAGCGTAAATGCCTCCCAGCCGAGTCATGATGTGATCGGAACTAAGCTGTGCAATTGCGCTGGTATATCGCTGCGGCAGGTCATTTTGCCTTTTGGTAAACATATAGCAATCCTCTCTGGTTTTTGACCCTTTGGTTTCTGACCCTTTAGGTTTTAACCCTTCAGGTTTTGAATGGAGTGCAAGGATGCAAATGTGACAGGGAAGTGAGCTGATTTGTAATGCCAAACAAAGTTTCAACTGAAACCGCTCAAAACCCAATTAATAGCCTATTCAGTAGCGAGAATTTTCCTGCCTTGCCTGGAGCCTGTTTTTGCGCCGCTGATGTCTTCGTTTTGAAATTCGTTTCTGCGTTCGGCGAACGATCGGCAGCGCAACGCCATAGCTAATCAGACCACCAAAGAAGCCCACGACGGTGCAGCCCACAAAGTAGGCAGTTAAAACATCCGTTCCGAGTGCCAGAAACCCCTCGATCGATTGCAGATTGTCAATCGGTAAATCGCTCCACTCTCGCCCCAGCAGCGTTTGCCCGACATGGAAATTGAGCGCAGTAAAAGGCAGCGTTGTGATTGGGTTACTGAGCCAGGTTCCGGCGGCGGCGGCAATCTTGCTGCTCCGAAAAACGGCGGCGGTGAGAATTGCGACTGCCATTTGCAGTCCCGGCAGCGGGAACATGCCCCAAAACACGCCAAAAGCAAATCCGCGTGCAATCTCAGGCGGCGTTCCCCGCAGACGCACAAAACGCAGATAAAGGTAGCGCAGCGATCGTTTCCAGCGCATGAAGTTCTTCCGGTTATCAGCAGACCTGTCCCTCAGAAGTCATAACATTTTGTTGCGATCGATGACCAGTCCCAGCGGGTGGACAAAGCCAGTTCTGTGAGCCAATCCGATGAGTCAGTTCTGTAAAGTGAGAAGCAGGCAAGCAGAAACATGAGAAAAAATCGCCATTCCTGAAGACAACCCAGAGGAGAATGGCGATCGATGAAAGGAGTTGTTAGTATCCAGTATCCGCACCCAAACCTGAACGTTTTTTAGCCGCTTTTTAGCCTCCCATGCCGGGGATTAAGCCTGCGGTGAGACGCTTCAGGGCACGATTTGCAACATCGCTGTATCGGAGCTGACCACAGAGGATCTGCCCCATGCGCTCGGTTGCGGTCGGACGCTTGACGCCAATTTTGTAGCCGAAGCTGGGAATCCGGTAAAATACGCCAGCCAGTCGCTGTGCCCAGACCATATCCGCGCCCCATTCCTGGTTGATCACTTCAGAGTAGTGAGCTAGTGCGTTTGTGTTTCCGCCGATCGCCTGATCGATCGCTTCTGCTGCCTTAACCCCGGTAAAGATCGAAGGACGAATGCCCTCTGCCGTGAAGGGATCTACCACACAGGCAGCTTCTCCTGCCAGAACTGCGTTTTGGGTGTGCAGCTTTTGGTCGCCGTCCCACAGGCAAAGGGGATGCCCAAACTGCTTACAGGTTTGCAGATCGATGCCAAACAGGGTGGCGTATTCGGTCAGAATGCTTTTGAAGTCCTGCGGTTCGCCGCCCCGGAACGTGCCAACGCCGATCGAATAACCGTCTGCCTTGGGGAAATTCCAGATGTAGCCATTTTTGACCATGCCAAACTCAAAGTGAGCCGTGTCTGGATTGGCAACGTTGGCTTTCGCTTCGGCTTCCAGTGCCCCAGCTAACCGACGCTTGCGGTCTTTGAACCCCAGCCACTTTGCCATCTGTCCTTTTGCACCATCGGCGGCGACGAGATAGCGTCCTTCCACTGGACCCTGTGCGGTGTTGACCTGCCAGCGATCGCTCTTGAACTCAATTCCTTTGACTTCGGTGTTGTCGCGCAGCTCTGCGCCTTGCTTTTGCGCCTGCTGGATCAGGAAATGGTCAAACACATCGCGCCGCACCATCCAGATTGGCTCCAGACTTTCCAGCTTGGCATCGACCGCGTCTTCCATTTTCCAGGTGTAGCGAATGGTGTCCACCTTCAGGGAAATGGCAGGTGAAAAGTCAAAGTCAAACCACTCGGCAACCTGAGGTGAAACGCCTCCCCCACAGGGCTTATAGCGCGGCAGCGATTCTTTCTCTAACACCAGAACCGATCGCCCTCTTTTTGCCAGATGGTAGGCAGCCGAGCCACCTGCGGGTCCTGCGCCGACGATGATGCAATCATACATAAAGCTTCAATCTCACTTCTAGATACGCCAATTTGCTGTGGAACTAGAAAGGGATGCCCCTTAACGAATAACACTCAAACCAGTGTCTCTGCTGAAGTCACTCACGGTCAATCCGCAACCGATAACCCCTATTACTCCAGAGCAATCGACAATCTTCAGCACGGGCTGAATTTAGGCTTGTCCTCAGTGTAAAGCCCACTCTGGGGTTTGCCTGTGTTTTTCTAGGTAAGATCGCTGATGCTTATTTAAAGCTTGGTTGAACCGGAAAGCGCAAATTGGCTGAGATGGCTTCAGGTTCCTGCGTTGCGGCTTCTATCCATTCCTGATTTCAGGACTTACGATTAATCCTTACGATACTCGCCGGGCGTTACTCCGGTCACTGCACGGAAATGTTGACCCAGGTGGCTTTGGCTGCTGAACCCGCACTGGAGGGCAATTTCTGCGATCGCAAGCTCTCAGTTTTTCAGGAGTTGTTTTGCCCGCTCGACACGCTGCTGCAGCAAATACTGATGGGGCGAAATTCCAGTTGATTGTTCTGGATGGGAACCCTTGGCACTGAGGCTTTGGCAGCGCATCAAATCGTGTTTCAGACGATCGTTGTGGTGTTCATGGTGCCGCTGGGAATTTCCTATGCAACGACTGTGCGAGTGGGGCAATGGCTGGGGCAGCGCAATTTCGCTGGCATTCGGCAGGCAGCGTGGGTCAGCATGAGCATCAGCACCCTTTTTATCCCTCTTCGGTCACAGCGATGGGATTTCAATTTGAACTGGTGTGGGCCGATCGGTTGTATGGCGAAAGCAAAGTCAACTTTGTCAATGGTCTAGATGAATCAAAACTGCCTTACAGCCGCTTAGTTCTTCATACACCAGACTTGCACATAACTCCAATGCCATGAGTGCGCTCCAATCGTTGGGGCTTGTCCTTGCCAACGTCATGGAGAATTTCAGGAGGCAAGACTCGCTCGTCGCCTCCCCAGTCATCGCGATTCCATTGCTTACAGTCCGTTTTCCCCTCACTGCTAACGACAAACGCTTCCATCAACTCATCGGTGTGTTTTCTGACTCTTGCCGCTAGCATCAGTCCACTCGCATCAGCCAAGCTCACCCCCATCCAGCCGTCGCCAACCTCTAATTCATCGGGAAAACATTGCTTTTGTTTTTTTGCACAAAAAACCACAATTCATCCACACTGACTTCCTCGGTTTGAACAGCTTGCACGTCAGCCTGATGAACCCATTGAGCTTGTTGGCTCGCAAAACCTGGTGCTATTTCCAAGTCCGTAGAAATGCTAAAGCACTCAGTGCGATTGCTACTGCACTAGCGCTACGCCCAGAAGATCGAGAAAGTAAAGGCTCACGCCCTGAAACGCCTAAAGTTTAACTGCTTATCTGCAAAACCTGGGCTTAGTTTGAGCGCTTCTGGCAAAGAAAGTAGGTCTTCATCACACCTTTGCCCTTGATATCAACCAGCCCGCGTTCTTCAAAATCATACTGCTGCTGCAAAAGCTGGTAGGTTGTCTCCGTCACCTGAATTCTGCCGGGAACGCCCTGAGACTCCATGCGGCTGGCAGTGTTGACGGTATCACCCCACAGATCATAGGCAAATTTGGTCGTGCCAATCACGCCTGCGCCCACCGCTCCGGTGTGAATCCCGATCCGCATCATGAGGGTTTTCGTTCCGCCATCAGGCGATGGGACTGTAAATTGAGCGATCGCCGCCTGCATTGCCAGAGCCAGTTCTGCCACCGCTTCAACGTGATTGGGTCGGGGCATCGGCAAGCCGCCCACCGCAAGATAGGCATCCCCGATCGTTTTAATCTTCTCCAATCCATGCTGCTCAACGAGTTGGTCAAATGTGGAAAAAATCTGATTTAGCAGTTCAACCAGGGATGCCGGAGGCAACGAGACAGAGAGCTGCGTAAAACTGACGATATCGGCAAACAGCACTGTCACTTCACTGAAATTGTCAGCGATCGTGTGCTGTCCCTGTTTCAAGCGATCGGCGATCGGCTTGGGCAGGACGTTGAGCAGCAGCCGTTCAGACTTTTCCTGCTCGTCCTGGATTCGCTGCAGATAGGCTTGTTCCTGGTCACGCAGCCGCTTTTTCTCCAGACTCGCGCCAATTCTGGCTTTCAGCAGCGTTGGATTAAATGGTTTGAATAAGTAGTCTTCTGCCCCCAGCTCGATGCACCGCACTACGCTATCCAGGTCATCCAGCGCAGAAATCATAATCACCGGAATATGGCGGAGGCTGGGGTCTGCCTTCAGGTTTTCGAGGAGCTGATAGCCATTCATCACGGGCATCATGATGTCGAGCAACACGAGGTCAAATGGCTGCGATCGAAGCTGTGCTAGCGCCTCCTCTCCATTCTCTGCCATCACAATGGTGTGACCCTGACGCTGCAGCCGTCGAGACAATAAATCTCGATTCATTTCATTGTCATCTACTACCAGTACGCGCCCCTGGTCTGTCATGATGCTGCCTCTTTGACCAGCAGTGCCTGAATCTTACCCAGCAAGCGGGTGAATTCGATCGGCTTGGTATCGTAATCATCGCAGCCTGCTTCCAGGCACTTATCGCGATCGCCCGCCATCGCATGAGCCGTCAGGGCAATGACAGGAATATTTTGAGTGGCGAGAGTGGCTTTGATTTGGCGTGTGGCAGACCAGCCGTCCAGAACCGGGAGGCTCATGTCCATCAAGATCAGATCGGGAGACTCGGTCAGCGCAAGGGCAACGCCCTGTTCTCCGTCGATCGCAATCACGACCTCAATTCCTTTGCGTATCAGCCGCCGAGACAGCATATCCCGATTCATTTCGTTATCTTCAATTAAGAGAATCTTGGGCATCTCCTGTTCTCCCAGATAGCACCTCATGGAGAGGAATCGACGCATCCGTGCGATGAGCTGCTCAGTGAGTGATTCACGAAAAACTACAGCATGAGAAACCTTCATTTCGCCAGACTGACATTTCGCGAAACTCAACCATTCAATCATCCAGTTGATGCACCATGCTGACTGCTTACCCCTAGAGTGCCCGAAGTTTGCCTGGAGCCAACAGCGAACTCTAGCGGCTGTTTTTCTTCAGCCCTCCGCTCAAAACCCGCTCAGATTGACGGCTGCCGCAAATGGGAAAAAATGTAGGGCTGTACCTGCTGCAGCAGAGGGTTTTGCAGAATGCTGCGCTTCATGAGCTGAGCCACGCTGGTATTCAGGAATTGATAGTGAGCTGGAGTCAGATCCCTGGCAATAGTGGCGATCGTCGGTATTGATTTCCACTCTGAAATCTGCCGCAGCTTGGTAAGCAGCTCAAAGCTACCCGGTTGGGAAGTCAGCAGGTCAATCACAATGGCATCTGGCGGCTGAGCACAGGGATGCAAAGCGGTCGAAAGGTCGGTGGATAACACCCGCCATCCGGCTTTGGTCAGCAAGCGGCGCAGGATCTGCTCGGTAGTGTGGTCTTCTTGAATCAGCAAAATTTCCTGAGTCGATCGGGGATATGCCTGCAGCAGCGCCGTCAATCGCTTAAAGGAATTGGCATCGGTCAATACTTCGCAAATTCCCAGCACAAATCCATCCGGCAAAGCACTCTCGCTTGTTTGAGCGTGACTTTCCTGATTTTCCTGCGTTCCCTGCATCACCACGGGAATATTTGCCAGCAGCCGATCGGCTTTGAGCATCGACAAAACTGTCCAGCTATCCATCTGGGGAATTGTCATATCCAGCACAATCAGTCCGGGCGTTAGCTCTCGCGCCAGCCTCAGCCCTTCGCTTCCCGACCAGGCAGTAATTACCCGAAAGCCGTTTTGATTGAGCTGCTGCACCATGACATCGCGGACGCTGCGATCATTGTCGATGACGAGGATGAGGTTGATGAAGGGGGAGTGAGGAGTGGGGGGG
>Ga0224723_1000457_pt1 | contig 27851 bp, 21 predicted proteins | sample Balambano_FR2_Me_FD_161647 | JGI IMG/M metagenome (GOLD analysis project Ga0224723, IMG submission 161647) | Freshwater sediment microbial communities from Lake Towuti, South Sulawesi, Indonesia - Balambano_FR2_MetaG | ecosystem: Environmental > Aquatic > Freshwater > Lake > Sediment | place... | reverse complement strand
CGTAACCCTTCGCCACCGCGATAGCATGAAACAAGACCGCCTGCCAATTGCGGCCCTTAGGGGCGTGCTGGAAAAAGCGTGCAGCCTGAAAGAGTTGTTGCGCCAGGCCGAATAACATGCTGTATGCGCTGGCATTTATTGTCGGTTTCCTGCTCGTAGTTACCTACGTAGAAAATTTTCGCGCCTTTAATCGCATTCTCTTTCCGCTGGATGCGGAAACGAAAAAGCATCTGGCGGCTTTCTATCCGTACTACCGCAAATTGTCGTATCGCAGAAAGAGAAGGTTCGAAAAAAAGGTAAAACTGTTCCTCAATTCATTTACCTATGAATTAAAAGGCAACATGCGGCTGACGCCCGAGGTAAGAGCCGCACTGGGCGGGGCCGCCATCCAGATTTCACTCTACCTGCCCGATGAATGCTTCGATTACTACAACACCTTAATTCTCTATCCGCAACCGTACCACAGCCGGTTTACCGGCCGCATGCACAAGGGCGAGGTAAATCCCTCCGCACAACTCATCGTATTTTCATGGAGCAGCGTGTTAGAAGGGTTACAGCGCACCCACGATGGCCTCAACCTGCTGTTGCATGAGTATGCACACGCCCTGTATTTTGAGCATAAACTCATGGGCAGCAACTATTCCGTTTTCAACGAAGAGGCCTTTCAGCGTGTAATGCAGCAAGGCGAAATTGAAATGGAAAAAATAAAAGCCGGGCAGCCACATGTGCTGCGCAAATATGCTGCTGCCAGCATCGAAGAGTTTTTTGCCGTGGCCATCGAAAACTTTTTTGAGCGCTCGGCCCTGCTGAAAAAAGAATTGCCGGAGCTTTACGGAGCCCTGGTGCTCTTGCTGCGGCAAGATCCTTTAAAAGTTTGATATGAATTGGAACACCCTGCTTTCGGCCCAGCGGCCTCAGCAAAAAAATCAGGCTGCCGAAGTGCGCAGTGCCTTCGAACAAGACTTCGACCGCATTATTTTTTCGCATCCCTTTCGAAGGCTGCAGGATAAAACACAGGTGCACCCGCTGCCCGAGCATGACTTTGTGCATACGCGCCTTACGCATAGCCTGGAAGTGTCGAGTGTGGGGCGCTCCCTGGGCAAGTTGGCAGGCGAAACGATTTTGCAACGACACCCCCACCTGGATGCCACAGTGCATGATTTTGGCAGTATTGTGGCAGCCGCCTGTCTGGCGCACGACCTGGGCAACCCGCCCTTCGGCCACACAGGCGAAGATGCCCTGTCCGACTTCTTTCGCACGGGCGCAGGCTCGGCCTTCAAACCGTTTGTCAGTGACGCGCAGTGGCACGACCTCACGCACTTCGAAGGCAACGCCCAAGGCTTCCGCCTGCTCAACAAGTCGCAGTACCAAGGCTTGCGCCTCACGTATGCCACGCTGGGGGCATTTACCAAATATCCGTGCGCTTCGCTGCTGCCTGCCCGCGAGCCAGGTCGAAGAAGTCAGAAAAAATTCGGCTTCTTCCAATCGGAACTACACACATTTACCGAAGTAGCAGAAGCGCTTCGACTATTGCCGGCAGGCCAGGCATGGCGAAGGCACCCACTTGCTTTTCTGGTAGAAGCCGCTGACGACATTTGTTACCACATCATCGATCTGGAAGACGGCTGCCGGCTGGGCCTCGTCTCGTTTACCGACACCGTGGATATGCTGGCGGCCATTCTGGGCCCGCGCTACCAGGCAAGTAAGTTAGAACGCTACTACAGTAAAGAAGAAAAAATTGGCGTGTTGCGCGCACTCGCCATCAGGCAGTTGGTGGCTGAGTGTTTGGAGGTGTTTAATAACGTAGAAGCAGGATTGCTGCAAGGCACGTTCGATCAGGCGCTAACCGAGCACATTGTCTCCAGAAAAGCATTCGAAGAAATTGGCCGCGTTTCGGTGGAAAAAATCTACCGCGCCCCGCACGTTACCGAGCGCGAAGCGGCAGGTTACGAAATTCTGCCGGGCTTGTTGCAGATTTTTACCGAGGCAGGCAAGCTGTATCAGCAACATCTGGGCCAGCCGCCAAAAAAGTGGAGAGTTTTGATCCGCCTGTTACCTGCTGAATTGGTTCACGAACTGGGCCAGCACCCCACTGATACCTACGGCATGTTGCGCCTCATGCTCGACTTCATCAGCGGGCTGACCGACCGCCACGCGGTGAGCTTATACCGCAAGCTGAAGGGAATAGCGCTGTAAGAAGGGTAAATTTGGGCGAGCCGGTCTTCGCTGTACACCTCACTTCGTGCCTATCCTCGATTTATCGATCAACCCACCGGTTAAACGGATCAGATCAACTTTGCTGGCGATACTATTAAAGATAGCGAGGTAGTTTTCCAGAGCCGCATTGCGAAAGTTTTCCTGCACAATGCGCAGGTCGATAGCGCTGAGGGCGCCATTTTTGTAGCGCTCATTCGCCAGCGACAGGTTAAGGCGGGCTGCATTCAGCTTAACTTCCGCAATCTGCACCAATTGCTTTCGCAACTGATACACATCGAACGTAGCCAGCAATGAGTTTTCCAGTGAAAGCTTCAACTGGTCGATGCTGATCTCCCCGATTTTTTCCTGCACACGCGCATTTTCGATGGCACGCCTGATCTGACCTCCGTTAAAAAGCGTATAGCGCAGACTAAAGTTGGCGTAACCTCCATACGAGTTACCGGTTTGTGTAAGCGGCCGCAGGGCTGTTTCATTTGACGTGCTGAACACGGGCTGGCCGGGGTCGCGGTTAACAAATCCCACCATGTTTTCAATGGTGTTTCCCGTTGCGGTGCGAAAGTTGGCATTGAGGCGGTCCAGACTTCCTTGCCCTCCCACGTTCAAATTAATAGTGGGGTACTGGCCCGACTGCTGCGCCTGCGTATTGTTGCGCAACAGCTCCAAGTTGATGTACTGATTTTGCAGATTGGTGTTAGAAGAAGTCATCTTGTCCCTCAGGCTCTCGAAAATGAGAGGCTCATCTTCAAACTGTAGTGAGTCGACAAGGGCGTAGCGCGTTTCGAGGGGCTCATTGAGCAGCAAATTGAGCTGGCGCACGGAGTTGCGCAGGTTTATCTCTTGTTGTAGCACATTGGCCGAATCGGTAAGATAGTTGTTCTGCTCTTGCAGCACATCAAAGGAAATCGCGCTGCCCAGTTCTTTTCTCAACTTTACATAGGTATACCGCTCCTTCGAAAAATCGAGATTGGTCTTCAACACCTTAAGCCTTTCTTTTTCCAACAACACGGTGTAATAGCCCGTGATGACGTTTTGCACCACGCTCTCCAGCACGAAGGCGGCATTGCCGTAGCTCAGCTGCTCTAACTGCTCCAGCCTGTCTTTCGCCAGGCGTACCGAAAATCCATCGAACAGCACGAACTGCGCGTCAAGCTGGCCGGCTATGTTGTCTGAAATATTTCGCCCCGCTACCGCAAACGGGTTGGCAGGCTTTCGCTGAATAATGCTGTTATTGAAGTTGGGGCTGAGCGTAATGGTTGGCGCAGCACCGGCCTGCCCCCAATTGTTGTTGTTGCGCGCAATATCAATATTCAGCATGCCGATGCGCACATCGAAATTGTTTTTAAGACCCAGACCAAGAGCGCGTGCCAAACTGAGTGTATCCTGCGCATGGGCCGCAGAATGGAGTAGAAAGCAAAACAGTAGACAAACGTAACGAAACATAGATCAGTCTAAGTGAACGCGGGCATGGGTGCCGCTAAAGTAAGTGTAGATGGCCGGGATGACGAACAAGGTGAGTACTGTAGCGAACGCCATGCCACCAATAACAGCAATGCCCATCGATACGCGGCTCTCCGAGCCGGCACCCAGGGCAAGGGCAATGGGTAGAATACCAAGGATGGTGCTCAGGCTGGTCATCACAATCGGCCTGAACCTCGACTCGGCTGCCTCCATCACCGCCTCGCGCAGCGACTTACCCTGCTCTTTGCGCTGGTTGGCAAACTCCACGATCAAAATACCGTTCTTGGTAACCAGCCCGATGAGCATGATGATGCCTATCTGGCTGAACACGTTTAAAGTTTGGTTGAAATACCACAACGACACGAGCGCGCCCGCCAACGCGAGCGGTACGGTAAACATAATTACAAACGGGTCGCGGAAGCTTTCAAACTGCCCTGCCAGCACCAGGTAGATGATCGCCAGGGCGATGAGGAAGGCCAGGTAAATGCTGGATGAACTTTCGGAAAATTCGCGCGAGGCGCCATCCAGCGAGGTGGTGTAGCTTTCATCCAGCACCTCATCGGCAATACGTTCCATTTCTCTGATGCCTTCTCCTAAGGCTACACCTTTGGCCAACTGTGCCTGCACCTTGGCAGACGAGTAGCGGTTGAAACGGTAGAGTTGCGGAGGGCTGCTTTGCTCTTCCAACGTGACCAGGTTATCGAGTTGAATCAACTCGCCTCTGCGGTTTTTTACGTAGAGGGTTTTCAGGTCGAGCGGCTCATTGCGGTCGGCCCGATCCACCTGCCCGATGATCTGATACTGCTTGCCGTCCATAATGAAGTTCCCGAAGCGACTCCCGCTAAGGCCCAGTTGCAGTGTTTGGGCGATATCGAAAACATTTACCCCCAGGTTGCGTGCCTTATCGCGGTTGATGGTGATGTTAATTTCAGGCTTGTTAAACTTCAGGTCGAGGTCTACAAACGCAAACTTGGGGCTGGCTTGTGCCCGCGACATAAACTCGGGCAGTACTTTTTTAAGCTTGTCGATATCGGCTGCCTGCACCACGAATTGTACCGGAAAGCCTCCGCGCCTGTCGCCAATAGTTTGGGCCTGCGTAAGAAAGGTGCGCACGCCTGAATACTGTTTTGCTTTTTGGGTGATCTCGTCTACAATCTGCTGCTGTGTGCGCTCGCGGCCCTCGGGGTCGGTGAGTATAACACGCACGAACCCCGAGTTTACACCTGATCCACCAAAGCCGGGGGCGGTTACGCTTACCATGCCGGCTGCCTCGGGCACTTCCTCCTGCACAAAAGCCGTCAGCCTGCGCACGTATCCATCCATATACTCAAACGTTGATCCTTCGGGTGCCTGGGCCTGGAGGCGGAACTCGCTTCGATCTTCCATCGGGGCCAACTCAGACGGTACCGTGGTGCCAAGCACGTAAATCACCACCCCGGCCAGCGCTACCACCACAAAGCCCAGCCACCTGCGTTGCATAAAGGAGGCCAGCGCACCGGCATACCAACTGGTGAGCCCGTTAAAAAAAGGCTCAGTTTTTCGATACAGCCAAGGCTGCACCGCCCTATGCTTAAGAATCTTCGAGCTCATCATGGGGGTGAGTGTGAGCGACACAAAAGCCGAGATTGCCACAGAACTGGCCACCACCAAGCCAAATTCTCGGAACAGGCGACCCGTGAGGCCTTGCAGAAAAATAACCGGCAAGAAAACCGCCACTACCGAAATGGTGGTGGAGATAACAGCAAAATATATTTCCACCGACCCTTTGCGCGCAGCCTCCATCGGTTCCTCTCCCTCTTCTACTTTCACGTAAATATTCTCCAGCACCACAATGGCATCGTCTACCACCAGGCCAATAGCCAAAACAATGCCCAGCAGCGTCAGTACGTTGATGGTGAAGCCCAGCAGGTACATGACAAAAAAAGCACCGATAAGGGAGATAGGAATAGTAGCGATGGGGATTATCGTGGTGCGCCAGTCGCGAAGAAACGCGAAGATGATAAACAATACCAGGCAAAAGGCGATGAAAATGGTCTCCTCCACTTCGCTGATGGACGCACGGATGTACTTGGTGGAGTCGTAGCTCATTTGATACGACACATCGGGTGGCAGGTCGCGCTGAATCTGATCCAGTTTTTTGTATAGGCGGTCGGCAATGTCGATGTTGTTGGCACCAGGTTGGGCCACGATGGCAAGCGCGCAGCCGGGCACGCCATCACGCCTTAAAATTGTGCGTTCATTTTCCGGGCCCAGTTGGGCAAAGCCGATGTCGGAGAAACGCACCACGTTGTCGCCATCTTCTTTTATAATGAGGTTGTTAAAGTCGTCTTCGGTGTTGAGGCGGCCCATGGTGCGCACGGTGAGCTCAGTATTCTGGCCTTCCACACGGCCACTGGGCAACTCCACATTTTCGCGGTTCAATGCCTGCAGCACATCGCTGGGCGCCAGCTTGAGCGAGGCCAGGCGAATGGGGTCCATCCACAACCGCATGGCGTATCTGCGCTGCCCCCAAATCTGCACGGAACTGATGCCCGGAATAGTTTGGATACGTTCCTTAAAATATAACTCTGCTATACGCGATAGCTCCAACAGATTGCGCTTGTCGCTTTTGATCGTCATGAAGATGATGGGGCTGGAGTCGGCATCGGCTTTCTCCACCACCGGTGGGTCTACATCTTGCGGCAGGCGGTTGAGGGCCCCTGAAACTTTGTCGCGCACATCGTTGGCGGCAGCTTCGATGTTCACCCCGAGCTCAAACTCCACCGTAATGTTGCTTCTGCCTTCGCGGCTCACCGATGTGAGTGTGCGGATGCCGGCAATGCCATTGATGGCGTCTTCCAGCGGCTCGGTAATCTGCGATTCAATCACATCTGCATTAGCGCCTACGTAAGTGGTGCTTACCGTTACTACGGGCGGATCTACACTCGGAAACTCGCGCACACCCAAAAACGAGAAGCCGATGATACCAAACAGCACGATCACCAGCGACAGCACAATGGCCAACACCGGGCGATTAATACTAACCGTGGATAAACTTGCCATACTTAGTTCATTTGGGTAATCTTCACTGCCATACCGGGTTTCAGCTGAAGAATACCAGTGGTAAGCAGCGTATCGCCCGGGCTAAGGCCCTTCAACACTTCCAATTCGCGATCCGTGCGGATGCCGGTTTCTACCTGAACTTCGGTGGCTTTTCCGTTTTTCACAATAAACACTTTCTTTCCCTCCTGTTCGGGAATTACCGCCTCCGTAGGAACCAAAATAGCCTGGTCTATCGACTGGAGAATGAGTTCTACTTTGACAAACTGGCCCGGCAACAAAACACCCTGCCGGTTATCGGCCAGCGCCCTGATCTTAAGTGTGCGCGTGTTGGGGTCGATGCGCGGCTCAATAGCATAAACTTCGCCTTGATAGGTGGTGGTATCGTTCTCGATGCTGAAGTTGATTTTCTTACCGTTGCCCACCTGCGTACTATACCGGCCCGGAACCGCAAACTCGATTTTGGCAGGCGAAATGCTGTACAGTGTGGCAATAACGGTCTGAGGGGATATGTAGGCGCCTTCGCTTACGTAGCGCAGGCCAATCATTCCTGAAAACGGAGCTTCGATTTCTGTTTTGGCCAGTTGCGCCTCTAATACCTGCACATCAGCGATGGTGGTGTTGAGGCGGTTCAGCGCATTGTCGTATTCTTCCTGGCTGATGGCGTCCTTTTCCAAGAGTTTGCGCTGCCGAAACTCATTATCTTCATTCAGCTTGCGGTTATACTTCTGCTTTTGCAATTGCGCACGGGTTTCTTCGTCATTGATGCGAACCAGAATATCGCCTTTTTTAACGGTGCCCCCTTCCTTGAAATTGATACTGGATACCTTACCCGACACTTCGCTTTTTATTTCGAGCGCTTCGTTGGGCAAGACCGAGCCGGTGATAACCAGCTTATTGTCGAGCCTTTCGGTTTTTATCACCATGCCCTCCACCAGCAGGACACTGCCACCTGCCGAAGCCCCTGCGGGGGCAGTCTTCTCTTCGGCCGACTTCAGCCAGCCCAACTTGGGTAAAGCCAGCAGGAAGATAACGCCAATGACAATAACCGCTGTAATGATTTGTTTTTTCATGCCCCGCACACAATAGTTTTTTTACGGCCTTTTCTCGCTAAAGTTGTTGCTTCTAAAAAGCAAATGACCGGCTTTTAGTTCTCAGGAAACGAACCGCCTGTGTAATTCTAATACTTGCGGAATAAGCAGCGTGCTGCCGTCATTATTGAGCACAGCATCAGCTTTGGCAACTTTTTTGTCGTCCGGCCATTGCCGGCTCATGATATCGCGAACGGCCTTCTCACTGCGGTGTAGGTCGCGGGCCAGCACGCGCGCCAGCCTGACTGTTTCCGGGGCAGTAACAACCACGATATAATCAAGATCTACATCCGAGCCGGCCTCGAATAGCAGCGCTGCCTCCTTCACCACATACACAGCTTTTTGATGGGCATACCAGCTTTCGTAGTCGCGTTTCACCCGCGGGTGGGTGAGCTGGTTCAGTCGCTGCAAGCGCTCGGGGGCATGAAATGTCTGGTCGGCAAGGTAGGCGCGGTTCACGCTGCCATCAGGCAGGTAAGCCGCTTCGCCAAACTCAACTTTAATGTGCTCGCGCAATTGCTCATCATGCACCAGCAAATATTTAGAACGTGAGTCGGCTTCGTACACCGGCACGCCCAGGCAGGCCAGTATGCGGCACACCACGCTTTTCCCCGACCCAATTCCACCTGTAATGCCAACCTGCTTCGCCATATGTCATTGCCGTTGTACAGACACTGAGTCGATAGCGACCAGCCGAACAAATTCAGGCAGGACTACCTGCGGGCTAAACTTCCGGTCGGTGTTGCGCTGCAAATAAACCTCAGGCAGCAGAGCCTGCATGAACTGCTGATTGAAGGCTTCCACCATTTTTTGTGGCAGTTCGAACGTAGCGGATACACTATCATGATGAATTACCACATCGCGTGGCAGCCTGCCGTGCAGTAAGGGTATTCGCCTGGTCAGACGCGTGAAGCGATCTACCTCGAATATCACTTCCACCGTGGACGGCTGGCGATCAAAAAATTCCATGCCCTGAAAAGTGATGTCCAGTTGCTCGCGAAAGTCGGTCGACACTTTCTTTTCTGCGACAGCTATCACCAGTGTGTCGGGCAGGGCACGCAGGCGTTGTGCAGGGCCGGTAAGCTCTATGGAGTCGGGCAGCACCACCACTTTACTTACTCGGCCCAACCCTTCGCGAAAGGTGAGCGCCTGAAGGTTCGCGACCAACTTAAGTTTTCGCTTGGCGCGAAGGTCGAGCGCCAGCCGCAGGCTGTCGGTAACGGCAAAATTTATTTTAAGGGTTGGCAGTTGCGCGCCAAAGATTGCGGGCAGCGCGCTGCCAGGCACCGACTTTGTCTCCAGAGGCCGCTCAATGGGCAAGGTTAGCAGGGGCACACGTAAGCCGAGGTTCTTACGCACCAAATCCCACCCCTGCCCTGCCACATTTAAGGTAACTTCTTGGGGCAGCATGGCGGCCGCTACATAGCGTGCTTCATCGTACTGAATCTGCAGCGGAAATGTGAGGTTGGTGTTGTAGGTTTTATTCAGCGCGTTAAATACCCAGAATATGGCGGCCGTTAAAAAACACAGTAACACCGCCTGCCAGTTGGTGCGGTTAAATTGAAAAAGGTTTACAAAGAGGCGAAAGAGTTTCACAGCTGTGTAGGGCCTTCAAACTTACAGGGAGTACAGTTGGAAATCAACTCAACAAAAAAACTACTCTTGCACGGCTGCCCTGCGTAACTGAAAATTCTGGCCGAGGTATACCTTGCGCACCAGCGGGTCATCGGCAAGCTCCTGCGCAGTGCCTACTTTGAACAGTTTGCCTTCCACCATCAGGTAGGCGCGGTCGGTGATGGAGAGGGTTTCGTCAACGTTATGATCGCTGATGAGGATGCCGATGTTTTTCTTCTTTAGTTTCGAAACAATGCCCTGAATTTCTTCCACCGCAATGGGGTCAACGCCCGCGAAAGGTTCGTCCAGCAATACAAAACTTGGGTCAACGGCCAGCGCCCGGGCAATCTCGGTGCGCCTGCGCTCGCCTCCCGACAGCACCATGCCCAGGTTTTTGCGCACATGTGTCAGGCTAAACTCTTCCAGTAGGCGTTCCACCTTTTCCTTTCGTTGCGACCGGGTCATGTCGCGCAACTCCAGCGGGGCCATGATGTTTTCTTCTACCGTAAGCTTGCGAAACACCGAAGCTTCCTGGGCCAGGTAGCCGATGCCACACTTGGCACGCTGGTACATGGGCAGCCGTGTAATATTTTCGTTGTTGAGAAAAATCTGCCCTTCGTTGGGCTTAATCAGCCCCACGATCATATAGAAAGAGGTTGTTTTACCGGCACCGTTGGGGCCCAGCAAGCCCACAATCTCGCCCCGGTTTACCTCAATCGACACATCATTTACCACCATGCGCTTTTTGTACTTCTTAAAAAGATGCTCAGCCCGCAAAGTCATGATTGAAATCTGATATCTTTAATACGCAATTGTAACGAGGTGTTGCCATTAAATGTGTTCTCTTCGATGGTATAAGCCATGCTGAAGCGGTCGCCCTGCGCCAGACCCTCGTAGTATTCCCTCATATCGAAGCCTACCGCATTGAACACGCAGTGGTTACCCTCTTGTGCAGCCAAAAACCGAAGGTGCCTGTCTTTAAAGGTTGTGAGGGCGTTAAGCACATACACTTTTGTCGACTCGAACACCGGCTTGGGGTTTTCAGGGCCGAAGGGCGCCATCTGCTTCAGGACATTGTTAAACCGGGCCGTGATCGCATCGAATGGTAGCGCCACATCAATACTCACTAAGGGCGCGCGCATCTCATCGGTTAATGTGCTGGCCACCACGGCTTCAAACCGCTGTTGAAAAGCCCGCAGGTTGTCGGGGTGCAGGGTAAGCCCGGCCGCATATTTGTGCCCACCGAATTTTTCGAGCAGGTCGCTGCATTGCGAAATAGCCTCGTACAAGTCGAAGCCCTGCACGCTACGGGCAGAGCCGGTAAGTTGGCCGTTGGATTGCGTCAGGATCACAGTGGGGCGGTAAAACCTCTCCACACACCTAGCAGCAACTATGCCAATCACGCCTTTGTTCCACGAGCTTTTGTATAGCACAGTCGACTTGGCTTCGCGTAAGGCTTGGTCGCTTTCAATCAGGGCAATGGCCTCTTCGGTAATGCTGCTGTCAAATTCTCTTCGTAAATCGTTTTTGCTATTTACCTTTTCGGCCAGCGCTAAAGCTTCGTCTTCAGTACGGGCAATCAGCAATTCTACAGCACCCCGGGCGTGATCCACCCTGCCGGCAGCATTGATGCGCGGGCCAAGGGTAAACACGATACCCGAAATATCAAGTTCGGATTTGATGGCCGCTATATCTTTCAAAGCTTTCAGGCCTGGTAAGGGATTTTCGTGCAACTTCTTCAAACCAAAGAAAGCCAACGTTCGGTTTTCTCCGTTGATGGGCACGATGTCGGAGGCAATACTCACGGCCACCAAGTCGAGGTAGTTGAACACCTCTTCCTCCTCACGATACTGCCGGGCATAGGCCTGCATCAACTTAAAGCCGATGCCGCAGCCACTCAATTCTTTAAATGGGTAGGCGCAGTCGGCCCGCTTGGGATCGAGCACGGCCACCGCGTTGGGAATTTCACCCCCCGGCAGGTGATGATCGCATATAATAAAGTCAATACCCTTGTGGTTGGCCAGTGTTACCATATCGGCTGCCTTGATACCTAAATCGAGGGCGATGATCAGGCTGAAGCCATGTTGCTGCGCCCAGGTGATGCCTGTTTCTGATACACCATAGCCCTCAGTGTAGCGGTCGGGTACGTAGAAATCGCAGTGGGGGTAGAAAGTGCGCAGGTAATTAAATACCAGCGCGACAGCCGTGGTGCCATCCACATCGTAGTCGCCATAGATCAAAATGCGCTCCCGGGTGGCGATTGCCTGATGGAGGCGCTCCACTGCGCGATGCATGTCGCGCATCAGGAAGGGGTCGTGCAGGTGTTCGAGAGAGGGGCGAAAGAAATTTTTGGCTGTCTCGAAATCAGAAATGCCGCGCTGCACCAAAATTGTGGCCAGGTAAGGGTTCAGGTTCAGAGCCGCACCGAGAGCTGCTACGAGGCCGGCCGATGGCAGCTCGTTGTATTGCCAGCGCTTGTTCATGGCTGCAGCATGTCCAGGTTTACGGCTCCCGGTTTTCCTGGCACACCATCAGCACCTCTCTTTCCGCGCGCACCAGGCTTTCCCTCCATGGCATCCTCGCCCGTGGCACTGAGACCGGCCGGACCCCCGGGGCCCGGTTCACCACCCAGGCCGGCCGACCCAGCATATACCCTAACGATAAATTTTTCGCCCAGGGCGCTGCGCAGATCGCCACAATTTTTGCACTGCAAGGTGAGCGAGCCGGCCGAGCCACCATTGCCACCGGTAGCACCATCGCCACCCACACCGCCCGAGCCGCCCTTACACACACGTGTGCCGGGGCTGCCGCCTCCACCCTCGCCACCATGGCCGCCATCGCCACCGTTGCCTCCGCTCAAATCGATGGTGGTGCGTCCCAGGATAACCCAGTTGTTGAGGTACATCATAAGCGTGGTGCCGTCTGCACCGTGCGTGCCACCCGTGCCTGCCCTGCCGGGTAAGCCATCGCGGCAGGGCCCGTCAAAGCTGCCGCCCTTCTTTCCATTTTTGCCATCGGCCCCATTCTCGCCATGGCCCACAATGCGGCTGCCAGCAGTCGTAACCATATGTTTTACGTGTAGATAGTTTATCCTTTTCTCTGCATTGAGCCACAGCGAAGATGAGTCGCGCAAAATGAGCGTATCGATAACGGCGATGTCGGTGCCGTTAACCTTGAACGTTTCGCGGGGTTGCAACTCTAATCTCGACAGGCGGAGTTGCGAATAACCAATAGCGGGAAGGAGCAGAGAAAACCCGAGAAACACCAGTCTAAACATCTGGCAAAAGTAATGATTCTAATGGCCTGAAAAAGCGGGCGGCCCCGATGTATCGGGGCCGCCCGCCCAATTTTACTACAAGGGTTGTTTACTGCTTACCTTCGGCCTTGTCGGCTATCACGCCTTCCAGCACATCTTTAATTTCCACACGCGTGCCATCGCGGTATGGCACAATCCATGCATCTCTCACGCCCATTTCACGCATGTACTTCTTAAACGTGTCGGCTTCCCAATAGTCGCGGAATATGCCGATGGTGATTTTCTGCGGTTCGTTTTTGTCTTTGTCGCCCGCCTCGCCTCCAAAGTTGGGGTTATTATCAAAGTATTTCGATAAATCTTTATTCTTGAAAGCGCCCACCTGTACTTTAAACACCACGCCCTTGGAGAAGTCCATCGGGTTGATAATGGGTGTCGCCTTTAACTGGGCAATTTCGGCTTTGGCCAAACTTAATTCGCTGCGCATGCGCGAGAGCTGATCTTCCAGTTCAGCAATGCGGGCGTTCTTGTCGCTCACGGTCGACTGCAACTGGGTAAGCTCTGTTTTTTGCGATGACACCGTGTTGTCGGCCACTTGTTTTTCTTCCGTGAGCGACTTCAGGTTGGCCGGATTTTTAGCGTACTCTTTGGCTTTCTTCTTCCATTCCTTCTTCTCCTTTTTGGAGAGCTGGGCGAAAACTTGGGTGCCGGAAAAAAGTAAAGCCAGGCAGACAAATAAAACGCGAGTTTTCATTGGGTTTGGTTTTATGTGATGTTTTTTGGGTTAATTCTTGGTTAAAAGTAGCAAAAAAAGTGATGTCAGTGCGTGGCGCTGCACCAAACGGCTGCCAGGCGGCCGCGTATGAAGCCATGTTTACCTAAGCGGGCCGGCTCACACCATTTTCTCGGGCCGCACCCATTCGTCAAACTGCTGCGGAGTTACCAGGCCAAGCTCAACAGCCGCCTCGCGCAGTGTTTTGTTTTCTTTATGTGCCTTCTTGGCAATCTTCGCGGCATTGTCGTAGCCGATATGAGAGTTGAGCGAGGTGACGAGCATGAGTGAGTTCTCCATGTGCTTTTTGATAACCGGTAGGTTGGGCTCAATACCCTCGGCACATTTTTCAGTAAACGACACGCACGCATCGCCCAACAGGCGGGCCGACTGCAGCACGTTAGCCGCCATCACCGGCTTGAACACATTCAGCTCGAAGTGGCCATTCATGCCCCCCACCGATACAGCCACATCGTTGCCCACCACTTGCGCGCACACCATGGTGAGCGCCTCGGGTTGTGTGGGGTTTACTTTGCCCGGCATGATGGATGAACCCGGTTCGTTGTCGGGAATAACAATTTCGCCAATACCGCTGCGTGGCCCTGAACTGAGCATGCGGATGTCGTTGGCTACCTTCATCAACGCCACAGCCGTGCGCTTTAAGGCACCTGATAATTCCACAATAGCATCGTGTGCCGCCAGCGCTTCAAATTTATTCGGGGCCGACACAAACGGGTAGCCGGTCAGTTCGGCAATCTTTTTGGCCACCAGCACATCGTAGCCTTTAGGGGTGTTGAGACCCGTACCCACGGCCGTGCCGCCCAGGGCCAGCTCACGCACAACCTCCAGCGCGTGGTTAATGGCGCGCATGCTGTTATCAATTTGCTGCACATAGCCCGAAAACTCCTGCCCCAGCGTAAGCGGGGTGGCATCCATAAAATGCGTGCGCCCTGTCTTTACGATATCTTTAAAAGCCTTCGCTTTTTTGTCCAGGCTGTCGCGCAGCTTTTTCAATCCCGGCAAGGTTATCTCCACGGTCTGCTTGTAGGCGGCAATATGCATGGCGGTAGGAAAGGTGTCGTTGCTGCTTTGCGACTTGTTCACATCGTCATTGGGGTGCAGCACCTTTTTCTCATCCGTAAGCTTACCTCCACTCAGCACATGCGCCCGGTAGGCTACCACTTCGTTTACATTCATGTTGCTCTGCGTGCCCGAACCGGTCTGCCAGATTACCAGCGGAAACTGATCGTCCAGCTTTTTGTCGATAATCTCATCGCACACCTTGGCGATGAGATCTTTTCTCTCTGCCGGCAGCACCCCCAACTCATGGTTGGCAAGGGCGGCTGCCTTCTTCAAATACCCGAATGCGTAGATGATTTCTTTTGGCATGCTGGCCTCGGGGCCTATTCTGAAATTATTGCGCGAACGCTCGGTTTGCGCCCCCCAGTACTTGTCGGCCGGCACCTGCACCTCGCCCATGGTATCTTTCTCAACGCGGTAATTCATGTGTTTATAATTTTTTGATTAAGGTTACGTGCCTGTGTGCCGGAATACCGCTCTGCGGCATGCAGGCAAGGGATGGCCGGGGTAAATTATTTTCGCTGTAGTAAAGGACTGAGATGGCCGTTTCATAGAAATATATTTAACGGTAAAAATAGCCAAACCAAGTTCAAAATTTTTGCAGGATACCCGCGGCCCAAAGTCGGCAGCTATACCCTGCCAAAATGCCGCTCGCGCGCAGTTTGGAACTATTATTGCCACCGAAAAAGCTATCTTTCAGCCTTTTTTATCGGCTTGCGGCCTGTTTAGCGGCCAAATGCCTAAAAACACATAGTATGCTAAAACTCATCGCCAAACTTTTCGGCACCAAATCAGATAAAGACATTAAACGCATGATGCCGCTGGTGGAAGAAACCAAGCGGCAAGGCGAACTGCTTACCTCTCTTTCGAACGACCAACTGCGCCAGCAAACCGGGCAGGTGCAGCAAAAAATAAACGCCAGCCTGCAGGCGATAGACGATCAACTGGCCGGCTTACACCGCCAGGTTTCCGAAAACACTTCGCTCGACCTGAACCAAAAGGAAGCCATCTTCGCTCAAATCGACAAACTGGAAGTAGATCGCAACAAAGCCCTGGAGGTAGTGCTAATGGAAGTGCTGCCGCAGGCGTTCGCCATCGTGCGCGAAACAGCCAGGCGCTTTAAAGAAAACACGTTTATAGAAGTAACTGCCCGCGACTACGACCGCACGCTGGCAGCCAAACATCCGCACATAAAAATTGTGGGCGACAAAGCTCACTGGTATAACCAGTGGATGGCGGCCGGCAACCTCATCACGTGGGACATGGTGCATTACGAGGTGCAGATTATTGGCGGCATTGCCCTGCATGAAGGAAAAATTGCCGAAATGGCCACCGGTGAAGGCAAGACGTTGGTGGCCACGTTCCCCACCTTTCTCAACGCCCTGGCAAAACGCGGGGTGCACATCGTAACCGTAAACAACTACCTGGCTACGCGCGACAGCGAGTGGATGGGCCCCTTGTTTCAGTTTCACGGCCTCACGGTAGATTGCATCGACAAGCATGAACCCAACTCGCTGGCCCGCAGAAACGCCTACCAGGCCGACATCACCTACGGCACCAACAATGAATTTGGCTTCGACTACCTGCGCGACAACATGGCCCGCGACCCAGAAGAGCTGGTACAGCGCGGCCACCACTATGCCATGGTAGACGAGGTGGACTCGGTGCTGATAGACGAAGCGCGTACACCGCTCATCATCTCCGGCCCGGTGCCGCGTGGCGATGAGCACGAATTCTATGACTTGAAGCCGCGCATCAACAAAGTGGTAGAGGCGCAGAAGAAAGCCGTCAATCAATACCTGAACGAAGCCAAAAAACTGATTGCCGAAGGCAACGAGAAAGACGGGGGCCTCGCCCTTTTCCGCGCCCACCGCGCCATGCCCAAATACAAACCACTCATTAAGCTGCTCAGCGAGGCGGGCATGAAGCAAATTTTACAGAAAACGGAGAACTACCACCTGGCCGACAACAAAAAGGAACTGCCCAAAGCCGATGAGCCCCTGTTTTTTGTCATTGATGAGAAAGACAACAGCGTGGAACTGACGGAAAAAGGGATTGACCTGATTACAGGTGAGGGCGAAGATCCCCGCTTCTTTATCCTGCCCGAGATCGGCACCGAGCTCAACAAAATTGAGCGCGACAACACCCTGCCCGAGGCAGACCGCCTGCAAAAAAAGGAAGAACTGATCCGCGAGTATTCTACCAAATCGCAGCGCATCCACAGCGTAAACCAGTTGCTGAAAGCCTATACCTTGTTCGAAAAAGATACCGAATACATTATTGTAGACGGCAAGGTGAAGATTGTGGATGAGCAGACCGGCCGCGTGCTGGATGGCAGGCGCTACTCCGATGGTCTGCACCAGGCCATCGAGGCGAAAGAAAATGTAAAGGTGGAAGACGCCACACAAACCTACGCCACCATTACGTTGCAAAACTACTTCCGCATGTACCACAAGCTGGCGGGCATGACGGGCACTGCCGTAACCGAAGCGGGCGAGTTTTGGGATATTTATAAGTTGGATGTGGTCACCATCCCTACTAACAAGCCAACCATAAGGAAAGACGGTGAAGACATGGTGTACAAAACCATGCGCGAAAAATTCAATGCCGTAGTAGAAGAAATTGTGAAACTCACCCAGCAGGGCCGCCCCGTGCTGGTGGGCACCACTTCGGTGGAAATATCAGAGCTGTTGAGCCGCATGCTGCAACTCAAAAAAATCAAGCACAACGTGCTTAACGCCAAGCAACACCAGCGCGAGGCCGAAATCGTGGCCGAGGCCGGCAAGCCCGGCACCGTAACCATCGCCACCAACATGGCGGGCCGCGGAACGGACATCAAACTCACGGCTGAGTCGCGGGCCGCAGGCGGGCTGGCGATTATCGGCACTGAACGCCACGAGTCGCGCAGGGTAGATCGCCAGTTGCGCGGCCGCTCGGGGCGCCAGGGCGACCCCGGCACTTCGCAATTCTACGTGTCGCTGGAAGACAACCTGATGCGCCTGTTCATGCCCGAACGCATCGCGCGGATCATGGATCGCCTCGGCCTGAAAGAAGGTGAAGTGATTCAGCACTCCATGGTAACCAGCTCCATCGAGCGGGCGCAGAAAAAAGTAGAAGAAAACAACTTCGGCATACGCAAACGGCTGCTCGAATACGATAACGTGATGAACTCGCAGCGCGAGGTGATCTACAAACGCAGACGCAACGCGTTGTTTGGCGAACGCCTTCAGCTCGACATCCTGACTTTGATTTACGACTGTTGCGATGACCTGGTGGCCAACGCAAAAAACGGAGAAGCCCTGGATACGTTTCGCCTGAACGTGCTCAGCAATTTCGGGTTCGACTTTGGGATCAGCGAAGAGGAGTTCGCCAAACTGAAAGCCGAAGAAGTTACCGAGCGTCTGTACACGCAGGCCATGAAACATTACGAGCAAAAGAATAAACAGGTGGCAGAAAAGGCGCTGCCCATCATGCGCGACATCTACAAAACACGCGGGGCCACCATCGAAAACATTCTGGTGCCGTTTAGCGATGGCACCAAACAATTTGGCGTAGGCGCCAACCTGAAAAAGTGCATCGACACCAACAATGCCGAGCTGATACGCTCCATGGAAAAAATGCTCGTGCTCGCCATCATCGACCACCAATGGAAAGAACACCTGCGCGACATGGACGACCTGAAGCAATCCGTGCAAAACGCGGTGTACGAACAGAAAGACCCGCTGTTGATCTACAAGTTTGAGGGCTTTGAAGCCTTCAAAAAATTTATTGCGCGTGTCAATGCAGAGACGGCCTCCTTCCTGATGAAAGCGGAGATACCCGTGCAGGAAGCCGACCAGGTGCAGGAGGCGCGTGCCACACGCCAGCGCGCACGCCTGACCGAGCAAAAAGATGAGTCGCGCTCACTGCTGCAAGGTGGCCAACAGCCGCAGGGCCCGCAACGCGAAACGGAAATGAAGGTGATGCCTGTGAAATCGGAAAAGATTGCCAACCGCAACGATAAAGTGAGCGTGCAGTACCCTGACGGCCGCGTGCTGAAAGATGTGAAGTATAAAAAGGTGGAAGACGACATCGTAGCGGGTCGCTGCATTGTGATTGAGCAGTAACTTCGGTTTGATTTTTGTTCTCTACAGCGCATAGCACGAATTACCAATGAAAACGTCTCCTTACCGGGCGGGTACCTTCACGCTTCTTGTTCTTGCGGTATCGTTGGCGGCCTGCGCACAGCGGCCAGCTAAAACCCACGAAGAGGACCTGTCGTGGGCGCGCCCGAAATTCACCACCCCGGTCGATTCGCAACAGATAACGAGCAAGAAAGAGATTCAGGAGGTTAAGCCCACGCTAACCGTAAACGGAAAGGTAGACGCAGTGCTCGACAGCATCAGCAAACTCCATGCCCTGCGCAAGTTTACCGATGGCTACACCATCCAGATATATTCAGGCCAGAATCGCGAGGAGGCCAACAGCGTCAAAAAGAAAATGACCGAACAGGCAGGCGACATGAAAGCTGACCTGCAGTACGTGCAGCCTAAGTTCCGCGTCATAACAGGCAATTACTTCACCAAGTTAGAAGCCCAGCCCGACCTGCTCAGGCTCAGGCGAATTTTCCCCACCGCCATTCTCGTCCCTGAGAAGATACCGATACGATAGGCTATATTGCCGCCATGAGTGCCCTGCTGGAAGAGATCAAAAAGCTGGCGCAGGAGTCAGCGGCAAAGACCGTGGCCTGGCGCAGACACCTGCACGCGCACCCCGAGTTATCGTACCAGGAACACGAAACAGCGAAGTTTGTGGCCGCCACGCTTGCGTCTTTTGGCTTACAACCCCAAACCGGTATAGCGGGTACAGGGGTAGTGGCGCTCATCGAGGGAAAAAACGCTACGCGCAAAACCGTGGCCCTGCGTGCCGACATGGATGCGCTACCCATACACGAGAAAAATGAGGTGCCCTACGCCTCTACCCGCCCCGGCATGATGCACGCCTGCGGGCACGATGCGCACACCGCCTCACTGCTCGCCACAGCTAAAATTCTGCACGACCTGAAAGACCATTTCGAAGGCACCGTGAAACTGATCTTTCAGCCGGGCGAAGAAAAAAACCCCGGGGGCGCCTCATACATGATACGCGATGGCGCACTGGAAAACCCGCGGCCTGCCGCTATCATAGGCCAGCACGTTATGCCGCTACTTTCGGTAGGAAAAATCGGCTTCCGCGAGGGCATGTACATGGCCAGTTGCGATGAGGTCTACCTGCGGGTGATTGGCAAGGGTGGCCACGGGGCAGCGCCCGAACTTGCCATCGACCCCGTGCTGATCGCCTCGCATATCATCATCGCCATGCAGCAGGTTATTAGCCGCCATGCCAGCCCCAAACAACCCACGGTACTCACGTTTGGAAAAATCACAGCCGAAGGCGCGACCAACATTATCCCCAACGAAGTTCACATCGCGGGCACCTTCAGGGCCATGGATGAAGCATGGCGCGAGCAGGCGCTGCAAAAGATTACACAGTTGGCCGAAGGCCTGGCCCAAAGCATGGGCGGGCGTTGCGAAGTAGACATTTCACGCGGGTACCCCTACCTCGAAAACAACCCCGAACTGACGCGCAGTATACGCCACGCGGCCGCGCAGTATGTGGGTAAAGAAAATTGCGTGGACATCGACATCACCTTGGGTGCGGAAGACTTTGCCTACTACTCGCAGGTCATCCCCGCCTCGTTTTACCGCCTTGGCACCCGCAACGAGGCCAAAGGTATTACCTCGTACGTGCACACACCCACCTTCAATATTGACGAAGACGCACTGGCACTCGGCCCCGGCCTGATGGCCTGGATGGCAGTGAGTGAGTTGAATAAGGCTTAAAGGAAAAATCAGCAGGAAAAGCCGCTCATCACTTCAGGCAATAAAACGCACCGGCAAAATCTTTACTTTCAGGGTAGATAAATTTTTGACCATGAAAGCATTTGCGAGTGTGTTTCTTGTGTGCGGGGTGTTAGTCGCCTCTGCGCAGTCGTTCAACAACCTGCCGGTGTCAACGCAAAAGCCACCGCTGCATGCCCGGCACTGGCTGGCCATTACCGGCAAGCCGCTGGCGGCCACAGCCGGAGCCATCACCTTCGCGCGCGGAGGTAACGCGGTAGATGCCTCGTGCGCCATGCTGGCCGCCACCTGCACCATGTTTGATGTGCTGAGCTGGGGGGGCGAAACACAGGCGCTTATCTACAACCCCAAAACAAAGAAAGTCATTGCCATTAACGCCCTGGGCGTGGCGCCCACCGGGGCCACGGCCGATTTCTTTAAAGGTAAAGGCATGAACTACCCTCCTCAATATGGGCCGCTGGCGGCTGTGACGCCCGGCACACCCGGTGGTTTGATGACGATGCTGGCCGAATATGGTACCCTGAGCCTGAAAGACGTGCTGGCACCCGCCATGCAGTTGGCTGAGGGTTATCCCATAGAAGCCCAAACCGCCAACAGCTTTGAAGGGCAAAAAAAATTGCTGAAAGAATGGACGTATTCCAAAGCTGTTTTCCTCCCGCACCTGGGCGAAAAACGCGAAGCCCCCCATGCGGGAGAAATTTTCCGGCAAGCCGACCTGCTGGCTACACTGCAAAAGCTGGTGGACACAGAACAACAGGCATTAAAAAAAGGAAAGTCGCGCAAAGAGGCCATCTATGCCGCCAACGAAAGATTCTACAAGGGCGACATCGCCAAAGAGTTTGCCCGTGGCTGCCAGGAGCAGGGTGGCTTGATTACCGAGCAAGACCTGGCCAACTGGAAAGTAATTCAGGAAGAGCCGCTCAGCGTAAACTACAAAGGCATTGACGTGTATAAGATGCAACAGTGGACGCAGGGACCCGTGATGCTGCAAGCACTAAACATGCTCGAAAATTTTGATTTGAAGGCGATGGGCTTCAACTCGGCTCGATACATACACACGCTGTACCAGGTGATGAACCTGACGTTTGCCGATCGCGATTTCTACTACGGCGATCCCTACTTCGCACCAGAAGAACCCATGAAGGGCTTGCTCTCAAAAGAGTATGCCAAGGAGCGCCTGAAGGCGATAAACTGGGAGCGCAACGATGCCAAGGTTGTACCCGGCGATCCTTATCCCTTCGAGGGAAAGGTAAATCCCTACAAAGAGTATTTGAAAGATTGGGCTGCGGCCTCGCGTGATACGTATACCCATCCATTGAGTGAAGATTATTTGAACCAGGTGTTCCTCGGCACTACGTCCGTTGAAGCAGCCGACAAAGACGGCTGGGTGGTGAGCATTACACCCAGCGGGGGTTGGAACCCGGCCTGCATTGCAGGCAAAACCGGCATCGGCATGAGCCAGCGCATGCAAAGCTTCGTTACCAACCCGAGGGAAAATCCCTTTAACGTGGTGGAGCCAGGCAAGCGGCCGCGTGTAACGCTTACGCCAACGCTCGCCCTGAAAGACGGAAAGCCGTTTTTGTCGTTTGCCGTGCAGGGGGGCGACACGCAGGATCAAAACCTGCTGCAATTTTTTCTCAACATGGTGGAGTTTGGGATGACCGTGCAGGAAGCCTGCGAGGCCCCCAACATCAATACCGACCAACTGCGCCTCTCGCTGGGCGGGGAAGACCGCGCGCCCAAAGCGGGCAACCTGCTGCTGCACGACAGCACACCTTTTTATGTGCGCAAAGAACTGCAGCGCATGGGCTATCGCCTGCGGTTTGATGACCGCACCAGCGGGCCCATTAACGCTATCTGGTTCGATGGGCCCCACGGCAGCTTCTGGGGCGGCAGCAGCAACCATGGCGAGGACTACGGCATCGGGTGGTAGCTAAAAGGTTGCCACGCGGCAGGCTAACGGTGTCGCATATAGATTTTTAAACATCTGCGCACGGTTTAACTTATTGTACCAGAAATCCACTGCTCAATCACCTCGGGGTAGTGGCGGTGTTCCAACGCGTGCACCTTGGCGGCTATGGATTGAGGCGTGTCTTGGGCGCTAACGCCCACCCGCGCCTGAAAAAGTATTTGGCCGTCATCGTAGTGCTCATTCACCAGGTGGATGGTAATGCCCGTCTCCGTCTCGCCTGCGGCCTTCACCGCTTCGTGCACCTTCATGCCGTACATGCCGTTGCCGCCAAACTTAGGGAGCAATGCCGGATGAATATTCACGATCCGGTTGGGGAAAGCAGCCACCATAGCTGCCGGCACCAGCCATAAAAAGCCGGCCAGCACCACGTGGGTAATTTTTTTTTCGATTAAAAGCTGCACCACGTCTCCCTCTTTCAACTGTTGGCGTGTAAAAACATGAGTGGCCACACCCAATTGTTGTGCGCGCGTTAATACGTACGCATCGGGATTGTTGCTCAAGACAACAGCTACCTCAACGTCCTTCTTTCTTTGTTGGTGAAAATACCTGATGATGGCCTCGGCATTGGTGCCACTGCCTGACGCCAGGATAGCCACCCGGGTAGCAACCGCGTTCATATCCACAACATGCTTAAAATGCCCAGCACCATAATAAATTTGCAGAGCAGGCTGAGTCGGTAAAAGTCTTTTACCGTATCAGCCCGCGACAGGCCCGCGACCAGCCAAATGATCGGAACCACAAGCCCCGAAAAATACCAGGTAGGCAGCAGCGAAGTAAAGATGGCCAGCAAGCCGATGAGCGAGGTAAAAGTCACCACCAGCAGGCTTAAGAAAATCTTTGTTCGTGGTATGCCCCAGATAATTGGCAGTGTGCGACAGCCAAAGGTATTATCGCCACGCACGTCTTCCATATCCTTAATTACTTCGCGCACCAGCGTCATGAAAAAAGCAAAGGTAGCATACATCAGCACCACAGGGGCCGTAGGCGGATACAGGACATTCACGATAACGATAGAAACTGACGTAAGTAAGGCAACAGCCAGGTTGCCAATCAAGGGCTGTCGCTTCAGGTGGTTGGAATAGACCCACAACAAGAAGGCCGAGAAAAAATTCACTGCTCCAATCTTCCAGTCTAAAATTGTGCCTGCGGCCACGCCTGCCACCGACAGCGCAGTGTGTAGGAAAATGGCAGTTCGCCTGGAAATGCCCTTACCAATTACCACACGGTCGGGCTTGTTAATCAGGTCGATCTTCACATCGTAGTAGTCGTTGATGATATAGCCTGCGGCTGCAATCAGCACCGTACTGGTGGCCAATAAAAACAAACGCCAGTCGGTTATGTGGCCGGCACTGAGCAGAAAGCCTGCGGTAAAGTATTGGGCGGCAGCAATAATGAGCAGGTTGCTGGCACGGGTAAGGCGCACCAGGGCCGTGAGCGAAGGAAGATTGGCCGGCCGCATAGCGTGCAAAAGTAACTCGTTTAAAGTGCGGTGGCGCGGTGGTAGCAAAGAAATAACAAAGGTTTGATTTAGGTTTTCTTATTACTTTATTGTGCACTTAATGCACATGACGCCCCCGCGCAACTTTCAGGCTTACGCGTTGCTTATTCTGCTCACTCTCATCTGGGGCACCTCCTTTATCCTGATCAAAAAAGGGCTGGTGGTTTTTACACCTGTGGAGGTCGCAGCCATCCGCGTAAGCGTAGCGGGCCTGGCACTGCTGCCGCTCGGTCTGGTGCGCTGGAAGCACGTTCAGGCACACCAGCGGCTCAACCTTTTTGTGGTGGGCATGGTTGGCATCTTTATTCCCGCCTTCCTGTTTGCCTGGGCGCAAACACGACTCGACAGCTCGCTGGCCGGAGCACTTAACGCACTCTCGCCCGTGTGGACACTGATCCTGGGCGCATTCTTCTTTCAACAACGCTTCCGACCGGCAACCATCGCGGGCATAATCGTTTCGTTTGTTGGCGCCATCGTGCTGGCCTTCTCCCGGGGCAGCGGAGTAACCCCTGACTTCAACATCTACGCCTTATTAATTGTGCTGGCCTGCGCCATGTACGGCACCAATGTTAATTTCATCAAATTCAAAGTGGCGGGGCTTGGCTCGCTTACAGTTACCAGTGTGGCGGTTTCGTTGATAGCCCCGCTGGGCTTCATCATCTTGTTTGGCTTCACCGATTTTGTACAAAAACTTCAACACACCCCGGGCGCATGGAGGGCTTTTGGCTTTCTGGCCACGCTGGCCGTGATGAGTACGGCCGTGGCCAACCTGTTGTTCAACAAGCTCATTCAAACCAGAAGCCCGCTTTTCGCTGCCTCCGTTACCTACCTCATGCCCATCGTGTCGGTTATGTGGGGATTGCTGGATGGCGAGCAACTGTTTATCGGCCACTATATCAGCATGGCCGCCATTTTAGGCGGTGTTTACCTGGCCAATCGCAAGTAGAGAACAGCGTAAAGTCTTTATCTTTGTGCAACCCTAACGGAGTGGTTCGAAAGTATTTTCCGCTCGACAAAAACTACCTGCTGGAACAAGCCCAGTTACAGCAGCGCACCTCGCTGTTGCGCGAGTTGATGCAAATCGTAAGTGAGGCCTACTATGCCCGCTACAACCCCCTGCGGCTGACCGATGGCATTAGTCAGCTAATTGAAAAATTTGTTTTGACAGATGAGGAGCCGTTGGCCGAATTCTACTCAGCACTGGCCGCGGTGTATCGCTACAAGTTTAGTAACAATCAACTGGAGTTTTTATGGGAAGGCACGGACCACCTGGAAAAATACAAGGCTGATTGGGTAGCTGCTTTTCGCGAGTGGAGCCAACTGTTTTGCCGCGAAGAGTTGTTTATCCGCGCCCTGCTGGACGTTACCGTTTTTCGCCAGCCGTCTGTTTCTTCGCCCTTCAGTGCCAACCGCCTCAATCATTTTATGGCACGCCATTTTGACGTACGGCTCCATCCTCAAAGGGGTATTTTACCGGCCCGTATGGCATAACGTATACCGCTGCACAGTCTCCGCAAAAAGCCACACGTGCTGCCAACTACGTGGCAAAAACAAGTATATTTGGTTTACTCTAAACGCTTTAGTCCATGCGACAGATATTCGTCATCAGCAGCATTACGGTCACTGCACTCATCCTGGTATGGTCATATTTCTGGATTGATGCCCTCTTCGCTTTCGCGATTGTGGGCCCGCTCATCTACATGGGCGTGGTAGATATGATACAAACCAGGCAATCAATTAAACGAAATTTTCCGCTGTTGGGCCGGCTGCGCTATGTGTTTGAAGACATGCGCCCAAAAATACAGCAGTACTTTGTGGAAAACGATACCGATGGAGCGCCCATCAACCGCAACGAGCGCTCGGTGATTTACCAACGCGCAAAGAAGCAAATTGACACCATCCCTTTCGGAACCCAGTTGGACGTATATGCAGAAGGTTACGAGTGGATGACCCACTCTATCGCCCCGCTGGATTTTCATAAGATGGATCACCACCCGCGCATCCGGTTTGGTGGAAGAGACTGCAAGCAGCCATACGATATGAGCGTGTTGAATATTTCGGCCATGAGTTTTGGCTCGCTCAGCAAAAATGCGGTGCTCGCGCTCAATGCCGGTGCCAAAATCGGGGGCTTTGCCCACAACACGGGCGAGGGTGGCCTGAGCCCCTACCACCTGGAGCCGGGGGGCGACATTATTTGGCAAATAGGTACAGGCTATTTTGGTGCGCGCGATGAAGCCGGCAACTTTAACGATGCCGCCTTCAAAGCAAACGCTACCCAGCCGAGCGTTAAAATGATTGAGATAAAACTTTCCCAGGGCGCCAAGCCGGGCCATGGGGGCATTTTGCCCGCCAAGAAAAACACACCTGAGATTGCCGCTATCCGGCTGGTAAAACCCGGCACAACCGTATTCTCGCCTCCGTACCACAGCGCGTTTAGCACCCCCGTGGAATTAGTACAGTTTATCAAGCGCTTGCGCGATTTGTCGGGCGGAAAGCCGGTGGGCTTTAAACTTTGTATTGGCCGCAAGAGCGAGTTCTTGTCGATCTGTAAAGCCATGGTACAACTCAACACCTACCCCGACTTCATTACCATAGACGGAGGCGAAGGCGGCACGGGTGCTGCCCCGCCCGAGTTCACCAACTTTGTGGGCATGCCGCTGCTGGATGCACTCGCTTTCGCGGATAACGCACTGCGCGGCTTTGGCATCCGCAACGAGATGAAGTTAGAGGCCTCTGGAAAAATACTCACGGGCTTTCATATGATACGCGCCATGGCCCTGGGTGCGGATACCTGCAGCAGTGCGCGCGCCATGATGATGGCCCTGGGTTGTATACAAGCACTGGAGTGCAACAAAAATACATGCCCTACAGGCGTGGCCACGCAAGACCCTTACTTTATGAAGGGGCTGGTGGTAGCCGACAAAAAGCAGCGGGTGGCCAACTACCATAAAAATACGGTAGAGAGTTTTGTGGAACTGCTCGGTGCCAGCGGCATCGGCCACCCCGACAAGCTTAATCGCACGCATGTGTATCGCAGGGTGTTTATGAACCTGGTGAAAACGTACGAAGAGATTTACCCCACCATTCCGGAGGGATGCCTTTTAGACGGAGGCGATGTTCCCTTTGACTTTGAAGACTACCTGAAGCGCGCTTCGGCCGAAAGTTTTGAAGTGCCGGCTTAACTCACACCCCTTTGTTTACTGCGTTATTCCCATGCGCCAGCATAAGTTGCTGATGCAGCGTGATGTCTTGTTTTGCCTCGCGCACATCGTGCACACGCAACATAGAGACTCCTTTTTGCAGCGCCACCATTTGCAGTGCCACGGTGCCAGGTAGCGCTTCATCGGGCGTAATGCCCAGCGTGCGCCACACCATCGACTTGCGCGAAAGGCCGGCCAGCAATGGCCTGCCCAAAGCCTCAAAGTATTCAAGATGCTTCAGCAGCAAAAAGTTTTGTTCTGCCGTTTTAGCGAAGCCGAAGCCAGGATCAATGATGATGTCTGTCACACCTGCGGCTTCCAGCGTTGCCAGGTGTGTATAGAAATATTCCATCACTTCGGCCAACAGGTTTTCGTAGTGGGTAAGTTGTTGCATGGTTTGCGGTGTTCCCCGCATGTGCATCAGCACGTACGCTGCGCCCTGCCGGGCCACCACACTCGGCATGTCGGCATCGGCTCCGCCTGAGATGTCGTTTACCATACACGCGCCCGCCCGCAGCGCCTCTTCAGCTACCCTCGCCCTGAAGGTATCTACCGAAACAGGAACAGACGGGAACTCCCTTGCAAGAAATTCAATGGCAGGCACTACGCGCGCCAGTTCTTCGGCCTCGCTCACCTCGCTTGCGCCTGGCCGCGAGGAGTAGCCACCCACATCCAGAAAATCTGCTCCTTCGCTTACCATGCGCGCAGCTTGTGCCCCAAGCGTATCGCCATCCACACGGCTGCCCGCAAAGAAACTGTCGGGGGTGATGTTTAAAAT
>Ga0224723_1000456_pt1 | contig 27869 bp, 26 predicted proteins | sample Balambano_FR2_Me_FD_161647 | JGI IMG/M metagenome (GOLD analysis project Ga0224723, IMG submission 161647) | Freshwater sediment microbial communities from Lake Towuti, South Sulawesi, Indonesia - Balambano_FR2_MetaG | ecosystem: Environmental > Aquatic > Freshwater > Lake > Sediment | place... | reverse complement strand
AGTGCGGGCACGCCACTCATCGTCTACTTTTTATCCTCAAAATTCTGGAAGGTGTACAACACACCCAGGTTAAAGGCCTGGTTCCACTGCAGGCCATCCACCTGGTCGAAGTCATAAGCCAATATGCCGCCCAGGCTCACGTTAACGAATTTGTTTACCTTGGCCGTTAGGCTTATGTCGAGCCGGTGGTCGATGGTTTGGGCTGCGAGGGTTTCGTAATTGGCGAACAGCACATAGCGCCATTTCAGGTTTACGTTGGTGGCAATATCTTTATTAAACTCAGCCAGAATTTGTGCCGCCAGCCACTCGTAACGGATGTTATCGGGTGGCATGACACCAAAAGGCGTGGGATTTTCGGGCGTAACAAAGCGGGCCGCATCGCGCACATACGTTATGCGGGGGGCGAAAGGCGAAATACGCACTTTGAAATAACTCACCGGGTTGTATTCAAAGCCCAAGCCGGCTGTTACGAAAGTGGGCGCAAAGCTATCGGAGATGAGGGTGGCCACCTCCACACCATTTACTTTATCGTAACGGTAACCTTTGGCAAACTGCGAAAGTAAATTGAGTGAGGCTGCAAAGCTCCATTTTTCGTTGAGGCCGCGGCCATACTTGGTATCCAGAAAAATACGATCTACCGTCTTTCGGTTGCCTTGCCCGGCATTGTTTACCATGCCGTAGAGCAGGTCTATTTCGTTGTCCCACGAGGTAGCATCTTTTTTGTAGTTCGCCTTGTAGTTGAGAAAGCTGTTGAAGCCAACGGAGTTGATACCCCCGGCCGTCCAGTTATCCGAAAAAGCTGCCTGGTTAACATTGAGGCCGGCTTTGAATGCCTTCTTCCAGTTGGAGAGGCTGTCTACTTTTACAAACTGGGCAGTGGCAGACGATGCGATAAAAAAAAGAACAAAAGAAAGTGCGTTCTTTAAATGGTTGCGAGAGATCATGAATTCGTGGTTTTGGTTTCAAGTAAAACTAAAAACCCCGGTGGTTCAATCAAATAGTATTCAGCTTAATTTCATCGAGGGCTACCTCGGTAAGCGGCTTGGTGATGAACTTGATGACGTGGTTGTTGTTCACGATTTTGTCGATGTCGCGCTTATTGTCTGAGCTGGACAGAATGATAACCTTGCATTTATTACGCACCACCTCGTTGAATTTCTCAAACTCATACAGGAATACGAACCCATCTACGATGGGCATATTGATGTCCAGAAAAATGATGTTAGGGAGGTTTTCGGGTTTATCCTGATTTTCTTTCAGGTAATCCAGCGCTCCTTTGCCCGATCCTTTCACTTCTACCCGCCTGGCAAACTTGGTTATTTCAATGATACGCTTACTGATAAAATTATCAGTGTCGTTATCATCTACCAACATTACCAGGTCCATGGTTTTTACTGACTCCATTAGCATGCTCAATCTTTTTCCGCCCTACGTTCCAACGAAAGTCACAAAAGTATCTTTTTGTTGGCAAAAATAGCAGTAACAGGTGCGATACAGGTAAGGATTTTTGTAAAGGTGAACAAAAACAGGTGATTATCTTGGTGCAACGCGCAACCTTTCGCCTACGGCCAGCGAAAAATCGGTTTTGTTGTTCCACTCCATCAAGTCTTTTATGGTAATGCCATACTTACGCGCCACGCTAAAGAGGGTGTCGGATGCCTGCACCTGGTGCACGGTGGTGTCGGTGGCCGGTTGTTGCTCGGTTAGCAGGGTAATGGGTTCATTACCATCCACTTTCAAAGTGTCTCCGGGTTTTAATGTTTCGTGGCCGGTGCGCTGGTTTAATGCCAACAGGGTTGCGAGAGTAATTTGATATTGACGCGCCACAGACGAATAAGTGTCGCCTGCCAGAACGGTGTGCCAGCGCACGGGGGCATCCGATGCCTCTGTGCCGGCCGGTTCGCCCACAGGCAAAACACCAACGGGTAGTGGCCTTTTTTTATCCGTTTCAGAAGGATGAGATGGCTCCACTGCTGATAAAAACCAATCGGTAATCTCCTCGTCATCCAACACTGCCACGGGAGCGGAGCCAAGCGGCACCTCCACAGGCTTATAGGTGTTTAACCACAGTTGCGTGCCGGCCGGCACCACATCCGACTCCAGGTTGTTATACTTCCTGATCTTTCGCAGTTGCACACCGGTTTGCTGGCTGGCATGCCATGCGGTTTCACCCGGGCCAACGGTGTAAAAATTTTGCTCGCTACGGGTTTTCTTCCTTTGCAGGAGGTAGTCCTTGCCTGCTTCCACGCGGTGGTCGATGGGGATATCATTATACTTTAAGAAGTCCGAGAGGTTAATGCCTGCGCGTTCGCTCAGCGTGGCGGGTGTTTCGTTAGGTTGCGCAACAACCACTGCTAAACCATGCGCGCGAACCAGTTGAGGCTGAACCTCAGCAGGCTGAACAGTAGGGGCACCTTGCTGGCGGGCAACGATGGGTGCTTCGATAAATGGTCGGCCTGCAGGCACCACCACCGCATACGTTTTGTCGGCCGGTATGCGGTTGCCCTTCACCCACATGTTGAATGCCTTAAGCTGTTCTACGTCTACATGTGCGGCATCGGCCAGCGCCTGCAACTGCTGCCCCGATGCTTGCCGTATTTCTACCTGCACCTGGGGGGCACCGCTAAGGGCGTGCTGAAAGGCAATTTTATGAGCCAGGAATTTCTTAACGTACCAGTAAGTATCGGTAGTGATGTGCATGTGGCGCACACCGTTATATTCATCGCCAATGAGTCGCTTTACACCCCCGGCCCCCATTTGGTAGGCCTGCAGGGCAAAAAGCCAGTTGTTGAACATGAAGTTATTCTGCTTGAGGTAGCGGGCGGCACCGCGCGTGGCGGCTACAATATTCATGCGCTCGTCCACTTCGTCATTTATATGCAGACCTACCTCGCGGGCGGTAAAATCTTTAAACTGCCAAAACCCTACCGCGTTGGAAACGGATACGGCATTGGCGATGAGGGCACTCTCCTGCAGCACCAGGTACTTGAAATCATCGGGCACACGCTCTTCGGCAAATATTTTCTCGATGACAGGAAAATAGGTTTTAGCCCGCTCTACTTTAATATTAAAGTAGCGCTGGCTTTCCGTGAGGGCATCAACGTCTTTCTGAATTTCGCGCTGCGCTTCGGCATGGAGTGTCAGCATCATACCCGCGAACTCCATCTTGTGAGGAACCTGCGGGGTTTGCCCATATGAGGCAGTGGCTTCGAACAGGAAGCAGGCAACTGCAAAAAATCTCATGTACAAAAGTAAAAAATATTTTGGTTGATGCTGCAGCGTGGGCGCTTCAAACAATTTTTCGTATCAGGGTAAAGCCATCGCGAATTGGCAGAAGTACCTGCTCCACGCGGGCATCGTCCTTTACCCGTTCGTTAAAAGCCATCACCGCCCGGGTATCTTTGTCGGGTTTCGGCTCTGTTACTTTACCGCCCCACAACACGTTGTCGGCCATGATGATGCCGCCCACGGGCAGTTTATCAAACACCGCATCGTAATAAGCGGTGTAGTTTTCCTTGTCGGCATCGATAAACACCAGGTCGAATGGTCCATCTATTTTCGTCAGCAATGTAACAGCGTTGCCGATGCGAAAATCTATTTGGCTGTTATATGGCGATTGTGCAAAATAATTTCGCACGCGCGTTTCCAATTCTTCGTTATTGTCGAGTGTGATAAGTGTGCCGCCCGGAGCGAGCCCTTCGGCCAGGCACAAGGCGGAGTAGCCGGTGTAGGTGCCGATCTCGAGTATGCGCCTGGGTTTTAACATGTGGCTGATCATACTGAGCAGCCTGCCCTGCAGGTGGCCCGACAGCATGCGGGGCCGCAGCACGTGGGCGTGGGTATCGCGATTTATTCTTTTCAGCAACTCACCTTCGGCACTGGTATGCCGCTCGGCATACGCCTGAATCTGTGGCGGCACCAGGTCATTCATTGCGCTGTTCGGGTTTGCCCGGCTTCATCACCAGGTAGCTGAAGCGCTCTTCATTAAACATCGCTTCGGCAAGTTGCCGCAACGTTTCGGCCGAGCAGTTGTGCACGCGTTCAAAGATTTCATCCAGCGGGGTAACTCTGCCCAGGTCCAACAGGTTGCGTGCCATCATCATCATAAAACTCATGTTATTTTCTTCGGCCATTGCTATCTGCCCCAGTATTTGTTCTTTAGCGGCAGCCAGTTGTTTTACACCCATTTTTTCCTCGCGCATGCGTGCCAGTTCATCTTTCACCAACTGTATGCTGCGTTGCAACTGCGAATGCTCGGTACCGAAAGAGATCACAAACAGGCCCGTATCGGTGAAAGGCACATACTGGGCACCCACGGAGTATACAAAGCCATGCTTTTCGCGCAGCGCCATATTGAGGCGCGAGTTCAGGCCGCTGCCTCCCAAAATGTTGGTAAGCATATAGAAAGCGCTTCTGCGGTTATCGCTTATCGAGAATGCCGGGCGACCCATGGCGCAGCGGGCTTGCTTAATGGGGCGCACGTGGTTAACTACACGCGGGCGGTAACCCGAAAACTTAGTGCGTCTTTTAGTAGTGCGGGTGGCCGGCACGCGGCCGAGGTACTTCTCGGCCAGTGCCACCACGCGTTCCATACCGATGTTGCCCACGCTGGAGAAAACAATTCTGCGTGTGTCTAAATGTGCACGCACAAATTCCTTAAAATGTTTTCGCCTGAACGAGCGCACGGTTTTTTCGCTGCCGAGGATATTCATGCCAAGCGAGTGGCCGCGAAACACCAGGGCATCGAACTCATCCTGCAGGCTGTCGTCCGGGTCGTCATGATACATGGCCATCTCTTCTAAAATCACATTTCGTTCTTTTTCGATCTGGCTTTCGGGAAAGACCGACTCAAAGGTGATATCGGTAAGCAATTCTATCGCGCGCTCAAAATACTCATCGCGCAGTGAGGCATAGAAAAGAATTTTTTCTTTGTCGGTAAAGGCGTTAAGCTCGCCACCGAGCGACTCCAGGCGATTGAGAATATGAAAAGCCTTGCGTTTGCGGGTGCCTTTAAAGGCCATGTGCTCCCAGAAGTGGGCAATGCCCTGGTTATGCGGGCCCTCATCGCGACTGCCAATATCAAGCATAATGCCACAGTGTACAATTTTAGAGGTGGTAACGCGGTTGTGTACTACCCGTATGCCGTTGGCAAGAGTATGAATTCGGTGTTGACGCATGGCTCAAATAAGACCTTAAAATACTGCGGGCGGGCGTTTCGTATTCGCGCAATTTTATCCGCTTTCGCGCTCCCGGCCAATGATAAAACAAAAATTATTGCAAATTAGTGTGGAAAAAACGGGCATATCTTTTGCCCTAAACGGCCAAAACTAAATATTTTCCGCCATGCCCACCAAAACCGTTAAATCCTGCTTTACCATCGTGTTTACTGAGGAGCAACTGATGCATGGCCGTGCCTTTGTGGACGACATGAAGCGGCACCCCAACCGTGTTTACTGGGAAGGAAAGAAGGGTAAAACTGATGATGAACTGATAGTGGAATACATTACCCACCGGGTCTTATCCGGCTTCTACCACAGCGACCCGTTAAATGCCAGTCGATGCATTGTGCGTATGGACAGCATGACGATGAGTTAGTTCTAAATTCGCTCGAGCACTTTCTTAATCAGCGAGTCGATCACCTTATCGGGATCTTTGGCAAATTTATTTTTCATCCGGTTGCCGATGATGGCGTTGACGCTGAGCGCTTCATGGCCCAGCAGGCGGGCCATAGCATAGTAGCCGGCCGTCTCCATTTCGAAGTTGGTGAGCCAGAAATCACCTTTGTGATAGTAGTTGAGGTCTTCCAACAACTTCGGAAAGCGCGTAGGCGCCCGTAGCAAGCGCCCCTGGGGGGCGTAGAAGCCCGGGCAGGTTACGGTATTGCCCACCGTCATGTCGGCCGCTACCTGTTGTTGCAGCGAGGCCGAGCCGCGCACCACATAGGGCATAAATGGCAAGCCGGTTTTTCGCTGCAAATCGTGGGCAATACCCGCTTCCATATCATCCATGGGCAAGTCGTAGAAAGTCATGAGGTTATCCAGCCCTGCGGCATACTCGGCAACCAAATGTGCGCCCACGGCTATATCTTCCTGCAGGGCGCTGGAGGTACCTACACGCACAATTTTCAGTTTCTTTTTCCTGCTTTTAGGTTCGCGGGTTTTCAAATCAATATTGACGAGTGCATCCAACTCAGTTAAAAAAATTTCAACATTATCGGTTCCTATGCCGGTGCTGATCACCGTGATGCGCTTGCCGTTAAACCGGCCCACGTGCGTGATGAACTCGCGCTTGTTCATTTCAAACTCCACTTCATCAAAGTACTGGCTTACTTTATACACACGGCTGGGATCGCCCACGGCTATGATGGAATCGGAAATGTTTTTGGGCAGCAGGTTAAGATGATACACGCTGCCATCGGGGTTAAGGATCAGGTCGGTTTCAGAAATTTTCGGCATGTTATCAGGCCTTCACTTTTTGTGCCGGATTGCCAAATACCGTCTCACCTGCGGCCACGGGCGCAATCACCACAGAGCCCGCACCCACACGTGCACCCTTGCCGATACTGACGCCTGAAACAACGGTTACCCCCGACCCGATAAAGACTTCTTCATCAATCACGACACCGGCATTAATCACGCTGCCCGCACCGATCTGTACAAAGTCGCGCACCACCACCTCTACACCCAGCGTTGCCTTGGCATGAACCAGCGTGTGATTACCTATTTTAGCCCCGGGGGCAATAGTTACCCCAATGTCGATGAAGTTGCCATGCCCGATTTCGGCATGTGGGGAGATAGAGGTTTCGCGATGGATGGCGTTAACCGGCTGCATATGCCGCACCTCCTGAATCATCTGCACCAGGTTTTTTCGAAGGCGGTTGTCATCCACCGCCACGAACGCTTCACATTTTTTTCCGATAAGTTTCAGGAAGCCATCGTTATCGGTGGCGCCCAAGATGCTCACATCGTCTATTTGCCGGCCATGCTTCTTCACATCGTCATCCAGAAAGCCATACACCACATTTTGATTAGTTTCAAAAATCTCTTTTGCCGCGCGGCCCAGATAGTTGGCGCCAAAAATCATTACTGGATTTTCCATCATACAAAGTTAAGCGTTAGGTCTGCGAAGCCGCAGCCAGGTCAGCACTTTTATTTGCCATCGGTCGACAAGGGGGTTTTGCACCAGCATCAAAAAAAACAGGAATGGCAGAAACCCAATACGGTAGCGCGACAGCGTGCCCCAATTGGGGGTGGACAACGACAGGAATACGCACAGTATCACGACATAGAATACCACCGAAAATATCAACACGCGATGTGTGGGTGCTATGCGAAGGGTGCGAAGGCGGGCAATGAACAACAAGAGTAGTACGGTGTTCTCAATCGCCAACAAGGCTTGTAGAGGATTTTTCACCTCCCACAGCACAGGCCGAAACAAGCCGTTGATCAATGCTGCAGGCGCATACGCCACGACACTGCGCCATGACGGCTGTAGCTCAGCATAGTGCGCTCCACCCCCGGCATTGGCGAACGTGTAAGCGTAATAGTTCTCTACCAACACACTCAAGAAGCGTTCGGGATAAAAATTAGGATGCAAGGCGCTAACAGAAAACGCGATGCCGGCAAACGCCACGAACCACACACCCAACTGGGCCACCGTGCTTTTAAGGCCAACACGGTTCGATACCAACACCACCACCAGGCCACTCAGCATGGTGATAATGAAAATAGCCAGCCAATAGTATTTAAGCGCCCATACAAGCCAACCGAAAAACAATATACCTCCCACCCGCAACCACCAGTGCTGGCGGCTGCTATAGAGCGACAACGCGTGGGCACACAACAGACACAGAGCCCCGAAAGCCACACTTTCTTTTAACACCCCGGATGTCCAGAAAAATACCGAAGGCACAAATAGAAACGACAATACAGCCGCATTGGCGGAGGCCGGGAACACCACCGACAGAACTTTTGTTACACGCCACGCGCCAACAAACGAAAACAATGAAAGCCAAACCGACACCCACAGATACTGTTGCTGGGTGGCGAGACTTAACAGGCTCAGCAACTTGGTGAAAAACAGGGCGCGATCAGTAGTGTAGGTCAGCCCATTGAAAAATTCGGGGTGTGCAGAAGCGCTCCATAAAAACTCGGCATAGTGCAGAGCGTTTTTCTTCGCCATGTTAGCCAACTGGTTAGCATCCCGAAAAAATAAAAACGTGTCGCCTTGCTGGTAATGATACAGGTACAGCCAGGCCAGCGTAAAGCCGGCAAGAATTTTTACAATCAGTGCAGGCCAAAAAAAAGGTCGAAGTTCGGGTGCGGCCTGTCTGAACAGCCACATAGCAGCGCCAACAAAAAGGGCCAGGTGCAATAGGTGTATCATGCCGCCCCGGGTTTTAATAATGAAGTGCCTATATGGCAACGCAGGCACTGGCGTTGGCTGCAATAGCTGTTGTACAGTTCTATGGCCCCCTGCGACTCCAACGAAGATCCTATGATGAGCCCCGCTTTTTGCCAACGTGCCGTAATACTATTTTTTTCGGGGGGCAGCGCCTGTAGCCACTGCATAGCCCTGTCGATATACAACTGCTCACCCCTGGCTTTTCCATAAGCCACCAGCAATGGCAACACCGCGTTGATGATGAGGCTTTCGATACTTTTCTTACCAGGCGCGCCTACGGGCCGTGCTGCCTTTTTGCCTGGCCGCCAGTGTGTAGCCCAGTAGCTGCCGGGCGAATTCTGGAACAGGCTCTGCAACTGCCGGTACGACTCTATCGCTGTTAGTTGTGAAAAAAGCTTCGCGTGCGATGCCAGCAAGGCGCTAAACTGTGCCAGCCGAACGGTGGGGAAATTCGCTGGCCGCATGCGCAAAAATTTCCACTGCGACATTTTTAAGGCGCTGGCAAGATTGAACTTAGCTGATAGCAGGGCAAACTCTCGCTGTAGCAGTCGAGTGTAATCGTCAGCAGAAGGTGCATCCAGAAAACCGGCAACGCCAAACAGCAAGGCATCAATTTGTTCGGGGCGATTGTGGTGCCTGGCGATGATTTTGAAAGGCAATGCGTTGGCGAGTTGGGCAAACGGAATACCGTTGGTTTTAAATCCGAAACTCTGGGCCAGCAGGCGATAGGTTGTTTCTTCCCAGTCGCCCTGGCAGTGATCATGAATGTGTTTTACGGCAGCGGCCTTTGTTTCGAGCCGGTCCATGAGGGCGCGTTGCAACATCGAAAACTTAGTGATGTGCGACACCCTGTCGAGCTGGCGTGCGCAGGGAATGGGCACGCTGGTGTTCATCATGCGTGTGTAGCTTTTTACCAGTGCTTCGCTTACGCGGCTGCGCAACTCCAGCACCGGCACGGGCGACCCATTTTGCCGAAACACCTCTTTGTCGTGCTGCCATACCACGTGCAACACCACGCTGTCATAAGCGTGATCATGCTGATGTGCGTGCCGATACCAGTCGGACGATCGTATGTGTATCTCCACAGCACCCACCCACTCCATCGCATCGAGGCGCATACGCGCTTGTGAGAAATCAGGGCCAGCATGTTCGTTTGGAAAACCAGGGCTAATGATCTGTACTGCCTCGCCCGCAGCAGTGGTCAACCCAGCTTTGTCGAAGTATTGAAGCTGCCACACATGATGCAAAAAAGCCTCTTGCATACGCGGTTGGGATGGTTACAGAAAAGGCTGCATCTCGAACGCCAGCCTGGCGGCCTCTGCGCCTGCCAGAGTTGCGAAATCTTTTTCGCCCGATGCATACAGAATACTGCGTGAGGCGCTGACCAGCAAACCAATGTCCGCATTGCGCCCGTGGCGACTAACTTCCGCCAGGTCGCCTCCTTGTGCCCCCACACCGGGGATGAGAAAAAAATGATCGGGGGCCAGTTTTCTAATCTCGCCTACCTTATCGGCCCGCGTGGCGCCCACCACAAACATCAGTTCGTTGGCGCTGGCCCATTGCTGCGCTTTTATCACCACCTCTTCATAAAGTTTTCGCCCGGTTACTTTCGATTCGGTGAGCTGAAAGTCGGCATTGCCGGGATTAGACGTGTGCGCCAGCAGTATGACCCACTTGTTTTTGAAACCGAGGAACGGTCTAACAGAATCTTCGCCCATGTACGGGGCCACGGTTACCGCATCGAAGTTCATCGTTTCGAAAAAAGCTTTGGCATACAGCGCTGACGTGTTGCCTATATCGCCACGCTTAGCATCGGCAATGGTGAAAACATCGCGTGGTAGATATGCCAGGGTGCGCTCCAGGCTTTCCCAGCCACGCGCCCCCAGGGCTTCGTAAAAAGCCAGGTTGGGCTTATAGGCTACCGCATACTTATAGGTGGCATCAATAATTTGTCTGTTGAACTCGAACACGGGGTCGCTTGCGCTGCGCAGGTGGACGGGCAACTTATTGAGATCTGTATCCAAACCCACACACAGGTAGCTCTTTTTTGTGCGAATGAGGTGGGCGAGTTCTTGGCGCGTCATGCGCTAAAGATATAGCGCTATTGGCTAAACAACGCCCTGCGTCTGAAAATAAATTCGTAAGAGGGCGCTTGCTGCTAACGAAGGTCTACTACCTCCACACCCGGATACTTCTTCACATCGAAAACGAAAAAAGTATCGTCTACTTTGATAGTCGGGTTAAACTTAGTAATGGCGTACTTAAAGCGATTGCCAGACTTATCGAACATCGTAAAACTCTGTATGGTCTTGTCTTTTTTGCTGATCAGCATCTTCACCTTGAAGTACTGGGCGTCTTTTTTCTCAGGCACCAGGTCGATCTCTTCGCACAATACCCCGTTTTCCGTTTTGTCGGCCAGGTACAGGTACTTGAAACCCTTCTTGTAGGCCTCGTGCATTTTTGAAGGATTAATATCGTCTGACGAGGGGTCGTAATTATCAATATTCACTTCCTTGGCCTCGGGCAGGTACGTCCATTGGGTGGTGCCATTATTGGTTACTTCCTGCTCGGGCAAGGTGAGTTTGAACTTATCGCCTTTTACAGTGATTTTACCTTTAAACTCCTCATTTATTTTTTCCACGTCATTCGACAAGGTGTAGGATATGTTGGCTTCAAAAGCCGGTATGGATTTATATTTTTTGCTCATGGCTTCCAGAATTTCAAGGGCTTTAGGATCGTACTGGGCGCTGGCGGCAAGGGTCAAAAAACTAAATAGGAAGGTGATAAATAGTGTTTTCATGTTTTTTTACGATGGTGCGTATGCGATAAATCTGTCTTTTTTCTCAAACTCCTTTATGTCGTTCGTTCAGGTCTCTCAATAATTGTTCCAAAGTTAGCTCATCTTTCACCAACACCTCGCGTGCCTTCGACCCTTCAAAAGCACCCACGATACCGGCCGCCTCAAGCTGGTCGATCAGGCGGCCCGCGCGGTTATACCCAAGTTTAAGCTTGCGCTGGATAAGCGAAGTGCTGCCCTGCTGGTGCATCACGATCAGGCGGGCGGCCTCTTCAAAAAGGGCATCGCGTTCCGACAGGTCGATGTCGCTGGCGCCCCCCTCCTCTTCACCCTCAAACTCAGGCAAGAGGTAAGCCGAATCGTAGCCGCGCTGCAGGCCTATGAAATCAACTACTTTTTCAATCTCGGGCGTATCCACAAAAGGGCTTTGCAAACGGATAATATCCGAACCGGTGGACAGTAGCATGTCGCCCATGCCGATGAGTTGATCTGCACCGCCCGCATCAAGGATGGTGCGCGAATCTACCTTGGCGGTAACGCGGAAGGACAGACGTGCGGGGAAGTTGGCTTTGATCACACCGGTAATCACGTTTACAGAGGGGCGTTGAGTGGCTACTACCAGATGGATACCAATGGCTCGCGCCAACTGCGCCAGCCGCGCGATGGGTGTTTCCACTTCTTTGCCTGCCGTCATCATCAGGTCGGCCAGCTCATCGATCACCAGCACAATGTAAGGCAGAAAGCGATGGCCCTCTTTCGGATTGAGTTTGCGAGCCACGAACTTGGCATTGTATTCTTTCAGATTTTTCGCGCCTGCATCTTTCAGCATTTCGTAACGGTTCTCCATCTCGATACACAGAGAGTTAAGCGTGTACACAACTTTTTTTGTATCGGTAATGATGGCCTCTTCGCTGTTGGGCAACTTGGCCAGGTAATGCCGTTCCATTTTGCTGTACAAACTCATCTCTACCTTTTTCGGATCGACCAGCACAAACTTGAGTTGCGAAGGATGGCGCTTGTAGAGCAGTGAAGTGAGTATCACGTTCAGGCCCACCGATTTTCCCTGGCCGGTGGCGCCCGCCACCAGCAGGTGCGGCATCTTGGCCAGATCTATCACCAGCACCTCGTTCGAAATAGTTTTGCCGATAGCGACAGGCAGCTCTTTGTCTGTTTTCTGAAATCGTTCGGTAGAGAGCACCGAGCGTATGCTCACCATTTCGCGGTTCTTATTGGGCACCTCGATGCCAATGGTGCCCTTACCGGGGATGGGCGCGATGATGCGAATGCCAAGGGCGGCCAGGCTCAACGCAATATCATCTTCAAGGTTTTTGATACGCGAAATTTTAATACCCGCATCGGGCACGATTTCATATAGGGTAACTGTAGGGCCGATGGTGGCTTTGATACTTTGTATGCCGATTTTGAAGTTAACCAGCGTGGCAATGATTTTATCTTTGTTCTGGTTCAGTTCCTCTTGCGTTACCTGCACCTTGCCGGTGTCGTACTCGTTGAGCAGTTCAAGCGGGGGAAAACGGTACGTGCTGAGGTCGAGCGTGGGGTCGTACTCGCCCCGTTGTTCCACCAGGTGTTCGGCCGATACTTCCGTTTCGGTTTTCGCTTCTTCGACTATAAACGTTGGCTCCGCCTGCTTCAGCGGTTTCTCAGTTCTGGCAATTTCCAGATCAAGTTTAGCTGCGGGCTCGGGCACAGTGGGCTTAACCACCAGAACAGGTTCGGGCAACTCTTCATTTTTTTCTTCCCTAGCTACCCACTGGTCGCGGTCGTCTGCGTAGGTTGAAGTGTTGTCGTCTTCCGGCAGCAGGGCATCATTTCCCATAGGCTTGGGGTCGCGCACGGTGAAGGCGTTGATGGCAGTGATGTTGAAGAAGTAGATAATGAACACAAACAGCGAGAGCACCAAAACCAAAAATGTGCCCCACCCTAAAAGTCCATCGGCTATACGCGCCAACTCGAAGCCAAGACTTCCCGTAAGGAAGCCCACCTCGCTAACGCCCGCCACGCTGTGCGTGATGTAGCCCAGCAGCAGCGCCAGCCACAGGCCGGCAAACAACGAGAGCGTGAAGGTGGGAAAAAAAGGTATGAGGCTGCGTTTAAAAACCCATTTGAAGCCTGCCAGAAAAAGCAAAGGGGGAATAAAAAATGCAGAAATACCCAACCAGCGAAAGATGAGGTAGTGTGAGGTAACTGCCCCGTAGAGGCCCAGCCAGTTGTCTGCTTCGCGGCCCGACTCGATCAGGTCTGAATTTCCCAGCGCCTCTACCACGCTTTGATCGGCCTTGCCGGTAAACAGGTACGATATAAATGCGATGAACAGGAAAAGAGAGAGGATGATCACGAAAAAACCACCTGCGAGCGCAAACCGGGGGTCTTTAAAAAAGCTTAAACTAAGTGCAGAGCCGTTGCCCTTTCCTTTCGACTTCTTTTCTTTTTCGGGTTTCTTATAATGGTTCGACTTATAGGTGTTCTCAGCCATCGGTAAAATTGGCGTAAAGCTAATGAAATAATCGCCCGGTATAAAAGTCTGGGGGCACGCGCTGCGCGCGTGCCCCCAGACTAAAAAATGTTTTATAAAAATTTTACCTTACACTCAATCCCACCCCGATGGTTAATGCATTTTGCTTCTGCAGGGTATAGTCCGCATGAATGGTTAGAATGGCCAACTTCAAACGCATGCCGGCCGTCATGCGGGGGCCGGAAGCGCTCGCCTCTACCGATATGGGGTCTTTCGATTCATAGTCGGTAGAAGAAGGCAGTGGATTAATGTCGTAGTTCCCCTTCAATGCCAGGTTAGCCCGCGCAATGTTGTAACCCAACCCTCCGTACACAGTAAGCACCGCCAACTTTTTCGAAATGATTCCCTGCACGGTGGTGCCCGTCATTTCAAAAATTCCTTTCTGGTCGGGTCTGTCGAACTGCGTCTCCAGCGAAAGCTTGGTGTAGCCGATCAACCCCGACAAATCGAACGGCAGGTTTTTGATGCCTGGTATCCATTGCTTCACATCGTGCATAACGGCAAAGCCAATCATGTCCAGCGTGGTGTTGTCGCCCAGGTTTAAGGTGGGGATGTAGCGAACTTTTAATTCCGTGCCTTTGGGCAGACCAATACCCACGTTTGCCACGGGAACGGGCATGCGGTTAATGCCATATTCCTCCGACAGGTTAACTCCGGGTGGGCCATCAAACTGGTTCGGTATTACCAACGGGTTATCATATTGATAGCGGGGCGCGCGGTCGGGCCCGAACACGGTAGGCACCGACCCTTTGCCCGTAGCACTTACAGAAGCGCCAGTGTGGGTAGTAACCAGCGACACGCTGGTGAGCCGTGTATTGTCTACCTCAAAAAGCTTCTCCGAATCGGGTATTGCGATGGCAGCTACGGACACCGTGATATCGATGCCCGCAATTTTATGAGGCTTGGCCGTGTTGTACCAACCCTGGTTAAGCCCAGTGGCAAACGTCTTTAAAAAGGGTGAGATATAACCGCTGGCCAGGTAGTTGGCATCGGGCAGGTTCCCCTTAACAACATTATCAAGTTGGTCTTGGCCCACGGCCGTAAATACTGCGGCAAACACTAAGGCTATTAGAACAAATGTTTTCTTCATGGCGAGGTAGGTTAATCCATCGGCAAAATACGAATTTTTTCTTAGCACGACCTGCGTCATACTTCGCGCCAAAAGCATTTGCTACTTTTGAGGGTAACAACGTAGCTGTTTGGTCATGTATACCTTGGGCATCGCCTTACTGCGCCTGGCTTATTGGTGCGCGCAACCTTTTTCAGCCAAGGCCCGCCTATTTGCCAGCGGGCGCAAGCACGTGTGGAGCCAGCTCAACACGTTGCCCGGCTCTGTGCGCATGCGGGTGTGGATGCATTGTGCCTCGGTAGGCGAGTTTGAGCAGGGCCGCCCGGTACTGGAACGCATCAGGCACGAATTTCCGGAAGCGAAAATTGTGTTGTCCTTCTTCTCACCGTCAGGCTATGAGCTCAGAAAAAATTATGCCCATGCTGATGCGGTGACTTACCTGCCGTGGGATACCCGGTACAACGCCAAAAAATGGCTGGACGTGGTGCGTCCTTCGCTCGTTATTTTCGTGAAGTATGAATTCTGGCTGCACTACACGCGCCAGATGGCCCAGCGGCAAGTGCCGCTCATTTCCATCTCATCCATTTTTCGCGAAAGCCAGCCCTTCTTTCAATGGTACGGCCCGGTGTTTCGGAATATGTTGACAAACTTCCGCCACTTTTTTGTGCAAAATGCCGCCTCGGCCTCACTGCTGAAGTCGGTGGGCATAACGCAGGTAACGGTGTCTGGCGACACGCGCTTCGACAGGGTGCTGGAGGTCGCCAGCCGCGCTGACGAAATTGCACTAGCGCGCCAGTTTAAAGCAGACGAAAAAGTAATGGTGGTAGGTAGTTGCTGGCCTGACGACATAGCTGTGCTGGCGCCTTTCATCAACGAGCGGCACCTTAAGTTCATCATCGCCCCTCATGAAATCAGTGCAACCTTTCTGGCCCAAATAGAGAAATCGCTGCAGGTAAAAACGGTCCGATATTCAGCCGCCAGAATGGAAGATGTAGATCAGTTTGATGTGTTGCTCATCGACAACATCGGGCTGCTGTCGCGCCTATATCGCTACGGTGAATTTGCCTTTGTAGGCGGTGCGTTTGGCAAAGGCCTGCACAACATTCTGGAAGCAGCTTGCTATGGCGTGCCGGTTTTCTTCGGCAATAAGAACTATCAAAAATTTGTCGAAGCGCACGAGCTGGTGATGCGGGGAGGCGCTTTCGAGATAGCCGATTTCTCGGATCTGAAATCAAAGTATGAAATGTTAAACCTGCCTGAAAATTTTCTACTCGCCTGCGAGGTAACAAAATCGTATGTAGCAGAAAACCGGGGTGCCACGGAAAAAATTATGACCTACTGCCGAAAGTTACTGAGCCAATGAACGGCCTGGTGATGAAATCTACCGGCTCGTGGTATGCCGTGCGGGGCGATGATGGCCGGCACTACCAGTGCCGCACGCGTGGCAAGCTGCGGCTGGAGAGTATTAAGGAAACCAACCCCATTGCGGTGGGCGACAGGGTGGAACTGGCCATCGACAGTGCGGGCGTTTCCATCGAAAAAATTCTTGAGCGCACCAATCACATGTTGCGGCAGTCGGTAAAAAAAACCGGGCACGCACAGGTGCTGGCCGCCAATATAGACCAGGCTCTGGTGGTGGCCACGCATAAACAGCCACGCACTTCGCTCGGATTTATTGACCGCTTCCTGGCCTCGGCCGAGTCATTTCGCATACCCCAACTTGTGGTGATTAACAAACGCGACTTGTTGACGGACGATGAGCGCGCAGACGCGGAAGGCTGGCGAACGCTTTATCAATCGCTGGGTGCACAGACCTTTATTATCTCTGCCGAAGCGGATAGGAATTTTGACCAGTTGCTCGCGGCTTTGCAAAACAAGGTAACACTCATGGCAGGTCACTCGGGTGCAGGTAAGTCAACGCTGCTCAATCGGCTGGCGCCCCATGTAAAACAGGCCGTTGGCGAAATATCCGACTTTTCGAACAAAGGCACACATACCACCACGTTTGCAGAGATGTTTGAAATACAGCCGGCCACTTTCGTGATCGACACACCCGGAGTAAAAGAATGGGGACTGGTGGAAATGGAGCCGCAGGAAATATCCGACTACTTTCGTGAGATGCGCGACCTGCGCCTACACTGCAGGTTCGGCTCGCGTTGCCTGCATGTAAATGAGCCAACATGTGCCGTTCGCGATGCCGTGGAAAAAAAACACATCGCCCCCACCCGGTACAAGAGCTATCTCAGCATGGTGGGTGGCGAAGACAATCGCAAATAGTGAAAACGGGTATCAGAAAGGTGCAGTATTTAGAACGAATAGGTTAGGCGCACATCCGTAAAGTCGGCCACATGGCGGTGAGCCTTCAGGCTGATGCCGGCCATCCAACGTGGCGACATGCGGTAGGCCAGCCCCCAGCGATGATATAATAAATCGAAATACCTGCCGGCCTGGTAGGCGTATAAACCCAATTGCTGGCTGAATAAAAAGCGACCAAGAATAAACTCATGGCCAGCAGTTACCGATAGGCGCCAGGGATGTAGTGAAGAGGAGTCGCTGCGCAGCTTTGCGCCTAGCGCGTCATCCCACAGTAGTTCTACGCCACCTACCACGCTGCTCAGGCGCCCCACTTGCCGTGCCGCCCGCAAATTCACGCCCGCCACCAGGTAGCGCAAGCCAATGCCATCGGCTTGCCCACCCACGCGCTTGGCAACACCAAACAAAGAAGCATCCCATCGGATTTTCGATTCCCACGCGGCAGCTGATCGCCCAAGCGAACCGAAGACACGGGGTTGAAGGCTATAGTTAACGGTGAGCCCACCGGTAGGCCAATTGATGCCTTTGTTGGGCTGGCGCAAACCTCCGTTAGAGATGTGTTGATATTGCACCTGCGTGCCCACCTGCCAGTGGTCGTTCAGCCGTGTCCAGTAGCCGGCACCCAAGGCTAGGTAGGCACTCATCGTTGTACTGTACGATTGGTTGGCTGGGTTATTTTGCGGATGGTAGGGCCGCGTTAAGTAAGCTACCCCCGCCACCGTGCGCAGGGACACCGCACTGCGCTTTGAAAGGCGAAAGACCGGTTCTAACAAGTACGAGGCTGACAGCCCCCGGCCCAGTATGTCTGTGTCATAGTTGTGATAGGCCACTACCAGCCCCTGTAGCGCACCACACCGGCACATATTCCAAAGTAATGAGTCGTTTCGCCAATGGGCTGCAGCCAACTCGAAAACCTGCGGACGCGCACCTGCAGTATTCTGAACCTCCACCGAATGTGCAAAAATAAATCCGGTATGAAAGCCAGCCTGGTACACGGCTGATTTCGCTTTGAGCGGGGTATTAACCTGCGCGGCAGCGAGCACGCTCGCACAAAGGCACCAGCCAGCCAGCCACCATCCGGTAAATCGAAACCCAAACATTACTTACGGTAAACAGCAGCGGAGATTCTCGGGTTGCATCTAGGCAGCGATTTCTGTCTTTGACACTATAATTTTTTTAAAAGAACCATTCAAGGTTGGGGGTTATGAATCGCGACCCTCATAAATAACCTGGCAAATCGCACTGCCAACCCAAGCTGGCGTAGATTTAGCGAACTTTTTATTTCGTAAAGCAGGCGCCACAACAAGGCATTTTGCTCGCGTCTATTCCGATTAAGAAGAAATGCTTTTTGGCAAACCAAAAAAGTCGACTCGCGCTGTGCCCTGCCTGCCAGCCGGTGCCACTGTCGCTGCCCCATTGATCGGGCCACCATTCTCTTCTTTATCGCTACTTTTGCCTGGTAAGCAAAAAGGTAATGGCGCGAAGCCCGCACCAGGAAATCAAAGTCCTCGTAAGCCAACGACTCGTCATACCCATTCAACTGCTCCAGCACCTCTCTGCGAACGATCATCGTGGCAGCATTGATAAAATATCTTCGGATAACGTGACGGTACACATCGCCTTGCGGCACGTGGCGGGCCGGAAACCGATCGGAATGGAACACGAGGTGATCTCCTTTCTCTGAGATCAATTCAGCATCACCAAAGGCAACACCATAGCGGCTACCTAAGCCCTGAAGCAGGTCTACTCCCTGCGATAGGCGGTCGGGCGCCAACTCATCGTCTGTGGCAAAATCAATCACGAACGCCCCGCGCGACTGCCGAAAGCCAATGTTAAACGCCTTGCAGTTGCCCACGTTCTGCCTCAACTCAATCAACCGGACGTGCGGGTGAACTGCTATTGTCTTCCTGATGATGTCAACGCTGCTGTCGGTGCTCGCATCATCCACTACAATAATTTCAAGCGGCTGGTAGTCCTGCGCAAACAGCGATTGCAGCGCCCGGGCCACAAAACGTTCGTGGTTATAGCACAGCGCAATAACGGTTACCAGCGGGCCAGGCATCAAAGCTTCTTTTCGAAAGTAAACTTGTCCGTAACCCGGCCCCCGAGGTGCAGTTTAAAATCCAGCAAGCTGAAGTTAGGCTGTGCCGGCAAGGAAGAAGTACCGAGGTCGATACACGCGAAGTTATTTCTTTTGCACCAACGGTAGATACCGTCCGTTAGCAGCACTACGGGGCTGACGCGGTCAAACTCGGGGTCGTGGTCTACATAAAAATTGTAGAGTACGTTGCCTGTTACCCGGATGCTGATGGCAGCTGCTACCCAACGCCCGCGGCTTATCGCCACAAAAAATTCGAATGCTCCCGGCAAAGCCGTAACCGTTTGCTGCATGCGGTGCGCATCGAGGCTCAGCGGATAATTTTTGCGGGCGCGGCAATTTGCGATGAACGCATACACTTGGGTGGCCTGCGCAATGTCTAAGCGCTTTACGCGGATACTGTGCCGTTGGGCTTGCTTTAACTTGCGCCTCTCCCAACTGTGCATGCTGTTGAGCAACCGCGATTTGGTAACCGCCAGACACGCCCCTGCTTCTGCGCGTACCAACGCATACCCCAGGTTAGCCAGAAAAACATGCTGCAAAGCGGCATGTTGAAAGAGGTAGTCGGGCGGGCAGGTAATACTAATTTGCGTCACCCCTGCTTTGCGCAACTGCTCCTCGGTTTGCACCATGAATCTAAACAGCGGTTCGCTGCCTAACCGGTTAGCCCACTCAAACCCACCATAGGGGGCTGCCAGGGGCGACATGGCCGCGGAATTTGCGACACAGAAGTGAACACAGCCATAAACCTTCTTCTTTTCAGTGTGCACCCAATAAAACGATAGCCATTCGCCCACCTGCAACGCCCGATACGCGGCCGACTGAAAAATGGAGGGTTGAAACGCCCAGGTGTATCCGTGGGGCACGGTGCCGTTAACTAAAGCAAACGGTAGCAATCAGTAGGGAATTCCGAGGCGCTTGTAGATAAAATGCATTAGCCACGCGGGGCCGATCAGCAAAAACTGGAGGTCTTTAAAAAAAGAGGGCTTTTTGCCTTCGATCTTGTGGCCGTAGAACTGCCCTATCCAGGCAACTATAAAGATGATGATGCTTGCCAGCCACAGCGGTATGCCCGACCCCGCAATGACGCGCGCCACAAACAGACAGACCAGTGCAAAGGCCACCATGCCAATGGTAAGTGAAACAGATAGCGAAATATAGTAGGCCGTAGCAATGATCAGCACCAAAGTGGCCCAGTTGGCATAGGGGTTACCCTGGCCCAGTAAAATTTGTACCGGCCCAGCGGGGATAGATGCGATCAGGCCCACTACGCTAAAGAAAATCAGCGGCACGCATATCCAATGAATGGCCTTGTTTGTCGCGTTCTGATGGCTCTCGCCATACTCGCTTAACAGTTGATCAATTTTTCTCATGGCGCTTTTCTTTTCTTAAATCTACCCGAAACTTGCGGAGTTGTCAAGTTCGTGTTTTCACCTTGGTCCAATCTTTTACTTGCCAGTATGCCTTGCCCGCTGTCAACTGGTTTCCGTTTGCATCGTGAATGGCCACTTCGGAAACTACCTCCACGGATTCGGCCGAAGCCAACGGCTGAAGCACATGCTCCTGCATCCACTGTTCCGAAATGCGCATCTCACCAAAAGCATCTGTCTTACCCTGATACAGGTAATTCAGTTCCAGCTTTTTCAAAATGATGCGATATTTCTTCGGATCGAGGCGGGTCACTAAGATAAACCCGCCCGTAATTTCGGTGAGTGTAGCCAGTGCACAGGCATGCAGGCCGTTTAAGTGGTTCAGGTTTTTCTTTTTGTAAGGAAGGCGCGTGCGCAGGAGGTAGTCGCCTATCTCGATGATCTCAAAACCGTGCGGTCGGTTAAAAGGAATCATACGGTTGAACGAAAAATTCAACAACCATAAATAAAATGGGGAGGTCTTAGCCTTCTCTACCAGTGATGCAGCATTCATGTGGTTGCAGGTTTTTGAAGTTTATCGTGGAGTCCTACGATCCACTGGCAAGTGGCTCGACTCATGGCTTTACAATGGGCAAGCGCACCGCTGAAGGATACTTTTTGGAATGGTGTATCTGCGTATGCGCCACCACACCGGTTTTCTCATCGTAGTTGTTGCCGCCCGTATTCATATTGCGGTCGAAGCGCGGAAAGTTGCTACCCGAAATTTCAATGCGTATGCGATGACCCGGCCCGAAATAATTGCTGGTCGACATAGGCGTGAGTTTTACCCGATACACTTCGCCCGGCTTCATCATTACCTCTTTGTCATAGCCTTCGCGGTAACGCAACCGCTGGATGGTTTCATCAAGGTTGTAGGCTTTACCATCAGGCTGCACATCAATCAGTTTGATGGTAACATCGGTGTCCTTCACATCGGTGGACACATGCAACGTGGCTTCGATAAAACCGCTCACCTCTACCCCGGTGGTTAACGGCTCGGAGGTGTACACCAAAATATCTTCGCGCAGTTCCATCTGCGATTGATCGAACGAGCCACCCGCCACGGCCGTGCCGGTACAACACACGTTACCTCCGTATGACGGCACCGGGTTCATGGGGTCGTAAGTAAAAGTATCTGGCTTATCGGCAGCGGGCACTTTGTTCAAAAGTTTACCATTTCCATTACGCGTATTGGCTTTTGCATCGCTCGCAAGAAAAAAATCGGTCATCACCGCTTTGGCAGGCGGCCAGGTATCGGCAGTCTGCCACTTATTGCTGCCCATCGTGAAATATTGTACGCGCGGTGTTTTGGTTTTAAAGTCGTTGGCCTGCCCTTTGAGGTGCAAGTCAAACCAACCCCAGGTAAGTTCATCATAATTCAGCCGCGCATCGCCCATGTTGCGTTCGCCCACAATCGTTGCCTCGGTGGCCCGCTTGAACGCACAGTGCAGGGTTGGGGCAATGACCAGGTACTGATTGTCGGCAATCTGCGGGTTAGAATTTTTGCGCGCGTGGTTAAACAAGGCCAGGTTAGGGCTGCTCGATACATCGTACCAACTTACAAACCAAAAGGCCGGCACGTTCAGGGGCATATTGTCGTGGTACAACCCTCCCTGAAACCAGGCGGGGTCGTTGGGTTTGCGCACCACCATCTTATCGTACACGCCCTTTTGCCCGTTTACATTTTTAATAATGTCTTGCGTAGGCAGGTGCCGAAGGGCTTCTGCCCATTCTACTTTGGGCATCTCGGTGGCCAGGTCGTAAAAGCGCTGCACGCGCACCAGGTCTTGCTGCGTGATTTCCTTCGGAAATGTAGGCCGGAACAGATCGTTTTGCGTGCCGTAGAGCCAGGCGGTAAAGAGCATCTGCACGGCACCTCCGCGATACCAGTTGCCCTGCTCGTAGTACTCGCCCACGCGGCCAACACCTGCCCCAAAGCCCTGCGGTACCATGGCGGCCAGGGCCGGGTGCTCCAGCGAGGCAACTGCCATTTGCCATTCTGCTGTTGATGAGCAGCCGATCACACCGATCTTTCCGTTCGACCATGGCTGCTTCGACAGCCACTCGAAGGCGTCATAACCGTCAGTCAGGGGCGTGCCCAAAATATCCCACTCGCCTTCTGAAAAAAAACGGCCGCGCTCGTTTTGCACCACGTACGCGTAGCCTCTCTGCACAGCATCTATGGCCGCCTCCAGTGTGCGTGTGCGCATTTCACCATCTATCCATGTGTTGAAATTATAGGGAGTGCGCGAAAGTACCACCGGTACTTTGGCAGAGCCCTTTGGCCGGTAGATATCAGTGGCCAGGCGGATGCCATCGCGCATGGGCATCATGACTTTCTGATCAATAACTGCGATTTTCTCCAGCCGCTCATATACTTCAGCGGGCTTTTGTGCAGGCGCCTGGGCCATTAAGGCCTGTGCGCACAGGCAACCAACGAGTGCAAGTACATTTTTCATACAAGTATCATTTAGGTTAATAAAGATAAGCGCTTAATGGTCTGTACTTGGCATATTGATCAAAAAAAGTCAATCTTGCCACGCTTAAAATTTCAGAACATGCAGAAAATTATCGTGCTGGGTGCGGGGCTGGTGGGCAAGGCTATCGCGATGGACCTCGCAAGCAGTTATAACGTTACCGCGGCCGACAACAACGAGCAAGCGCTGCAGGCCTTAAGCGCCAGAAATATCAGCACACTGAAACTTGATTTCACTGATCGCCAGGCTGTAAAAGAAGCCATTACTCCGTTCGATGTGGTGGTGGGCGCAGTGCCTGGCTTTTTGGGTTTCGACATAGCGCGTGCCGTAATTGAGGTTGGCAAGAACATGGTGGATATTTCCTTCTTTCCCGAAGACCCGTTTCAGCTGGACGACCTCGCAAAACAGCACAACGTAACCATTGTAACCGACTGCGGTGTGGCCCCCGGCATGGGCAACATTATCCTGGGCTATCATAACCAGCTCATGACGGTAACTAACTATGAATGCCTGGTGGGCGGCTTACCCGTTGAGCGCGAGTGGCCATACGAATACAAAGCGGTGTTCTCGCCCATTGATGTGATTGAAGAGTATGTGCGCCCGGCACGCTATGTTCAAAACAGCGCAGTGATTACGAGAGAAGCCTTGTCGGATGCAGAACTTATTCACTTTCCGGGCGTGGGCACGCTGGAGGCGTGGAACAGCGATGGCCTGCGCTCGCTGATCAAAACTATGCCGCATATTCCCAACATGATCGAGAAAACACTTCGGTACCCTGGCTGCATTGAGTACCTGCGCATGCTGCGCGAGTCCGGATTTTTTTCATATCAGGAAGTAGACGTGAAGGGTATGAAGGTGCGGCCAATAGATGTCACCGCCAGCCTGCTCTTTCCTAAATGGAAACTGAAACCAGGCGAGCGCGAGTTTACCGTGATGCGCATCCGCATCAGCGGCCATGAAAATGGTGTTGCAAAAACATACCAATACAATCTGCTCGATCATACCGATACGTCCACGCAGACCTTGTCGATGGCACGCACCACCGGCTATACCTGCACGGCCGCAGTAGCATTGCTATTACAGGGAAAATTTTCGCGTAAGGGCATTTGCCCACCCGAGTACCTGGGCGGGCACTTTGAATTTATCCGAAACTACCTGGCCGAACGCGGAGTGATGTATGAAGTAAAGGGGGTTGCTTAGCGAGAACCGATGGTGTAGCGCCTGCGTGTTCCAGTTGAGCTTGTTAGCATCCTCCTCTTTAAAAATTTGTCGACCGCAAGGCCCAAGGGTTCCCCGGTAATACCCAAACCACCTACACGAAAATTTATATCTTGCCGCCTTTACGCGCGCATGACTTTAAAAAAAGAACCCACACTTTTTCAGGCCTTCATACCCATAGCGGCATTGGTTGTGCTGCTGGCCACCAACGTAATTATTTTCGGTGCCGATGCCACCGCTGGCCCCAACCAAATTGCCATGTTGCTGGCTGCGGGTGTAGCGGGCCTGGTAGCGCTGCGCTTGGGCTTCACGTGGGAAGAAATGGAGAGTAGCATTGTGCGGAGCATCAGCTCGGCCATGGCGGCCATCCTGATTCTGATGATCATCGGTTCGCTATCAGGCACCTGGCTGCTCAGCGGCATCGTGCCGGCCATGATTTACTATGGTTTAAAAATACTCAACCCCACTATCTTTCTCTTTGCCGCCTGCGTGGTGTGCTGCGTGGTGTCGCTGGCTACCGGCAGTTCATGGAGCACCGTGGCCACGGTAGGCATAGCACTGCTCGGCATCGGTAAGGCATTGGGTATATCAGAGCCCGTTATTGCGGGGGCCATTATCTCCGGTGCCTACTTTGGCGATAAGATGTCGCCCCTGTCTGACACCACCAACCTGGCGCCCGCCATGGCGGGTACGAGCCTGTTTACGCACGTGCAATATATGGTCTACACCACCGTGCCCACGCTGGCCATCACGCTCATTATCTTTTTTGTGTGGGGCTTTACCCTCGATACTTCGGCAATGGCAACCGACTCGGACGCGGTGCTGTTGGCCATCGAAAAATCGTTTAGCCTGAATCCGTTACTGTTCATCGCCCCGGCAGTTGTCATTTTCATGATCGTGCGCAAGGTGCCAGCGTTGCCGGCATTGCTGGTGGGCTCACTGCTGGGCGGCATCTTTGCCGTTATTTTTCAGCCGCAGATCATCACGCAGATTTCGGGTGTTCAAGACGACTACCTGCGCGCATCTTTTCTTGCGGTTATGAAGGCGATGGCTATCGACACCAGCATTCAAACCGACAATGCCATGATCAGCGAACTGCTTTCGGCCGGGGGTATGTACGGCATGATGAACACCATCTGGCTGATTATGTGCGCCATGATTTTTGGCGGCATGATGGAGAGTTGTGGCCTGCTGAAAAGAATTGCCGAACAGATCATCAAGTTCGCCCACTCTACCGGCTCCTTGGTGGCATCCACCGCTGCCACGTGCATATTTTTCAACCTTACCGCGTCCGACCAATATATGGCCATCGCAGTGCCCGGCCGCATGTATGCCGACACCTATCGCAAGCGTGGCCTTAAGCCAGAAGTGCTAAGCCGCACGCTGGAAGATGCGGGCACCGTTACCTCGGTGCTCATACCGTGGAACACCTGTGGCGCTACGCAGGCCAAAGTACTGGGCGTATCTACCTGGGCGTATGCACCTTACGCCTTCTTCTGCATCATCAGCCCACTCATGACGGTGCTGCAAGCCTATCTCAACTTCAAGATCAGAAGATTCACCGCCGATGAATCGAAGGCCGGATAGAACTAACATCAGCAACGAAGAACTGAACCAGTTGCCGCTGAGCGCTTTCGAAGGGCCAGTGGTGGTGGTAAACCACGCGGAAACCCTCGCGATCGCTTTCGCGGAAATAAACAGGCATACCTGCGTTGGCTTCGACACCGAAACCAAGCCCGTGTTTGTGAAAGGCCAACGCAATAAGGTGGCGTTGATGCAAATTGCACTGCCTCACCAGGTGTTTTTAATCCGCCTGCGCGCCACCGGCATAACCGATGAGATTATCGCTTTTTTACAAAACGATAACATCAAAAAGATCGGCGTGGGCATACGTGATGACATCAAAGCGCTGGCGGCATTAAAACGATACAAGCCCGCTGGATTTGTGGAGCTGACAGACCTGACGAAGAGGGCTGGGCTGGAAGTGGAAAGCGTAAAAAAACTTACAGGTTTGCTACTGGGTTTTCGCATCAGCAAAAGCGCCCAAACCAGCAATTGGGAGGCTGAATACCTGGACGATAGACAGGTAAGCTATGCCGCCACCGATGCGTGGGTGTGTTTAAAGATTTATGAGCATTTGACGAATGGCTACGCGCCTGACTTGGCATAAGCCTTCAATGTTCTTCTCGCCAACACGGTGCTGATCACCGAGAGTACCGCGCCCAGCAACATGGCAGCGCCCGGAAAATACACCGGGGTCTGGGCGGCCGTGAAGAAGGCAAAAAGGCTGTTCATGATCAGCGGGCCGAAGATCGAAGTCAGGCTCATCAAACTGGTAAAGCCACCTTGCAGTTCGCCCTGCGCATTGGGTGGTACCACGCCTGACATCACCCCTTGCAAGGCTGGCCCGGCAATCCCGCCCAGGCAATATACTACCGTAACGGCATACATCATCCACCCTTGAGTAGCCAGGGCGTAGAGAGTAAAGCCCACAGCATATAGACCTAACCCTACATAGATGCTCCGATGTTGCCCGAGCTTCGGGATGATAATGCGAATGAGCCCGCCCTGCACGATGGCAAATACCAACCCTACCACTCCCAGGGAAATACCGATAAGTGTCTCTGTCCACTGAAATTTCTCAATGGTATAGTAAGCCCAGTTACTTTGCACCGCATGTGCTGCGAGATAAACAAACGCCAGGGCAACAAAAAGCCCCACAATAACCGGGTACTTGAACAGGCTCACGAGCGTGCCCACGGGGTTGGCGCGTTTCCACTCGAAGGCACGCCTGTTCTCGGGCTTTAGCGATTCGGGTAATACAAAAAATCCATAGAGCCAGTTAACCAGCGTGAGCATAGCCGCCACCACAAACGGCACACGCGAGCCAAAACCACCCAGCAGGCCGCCAATGACAGGCCCGATGATAAAACCCAGGCCGAAGGCAGCGCCTATGATGCCAAAATTCTGTGCGCGGTTTTCAGGTGTGCTGATGTCGGCAATGTAGGCCCCGGCTGTGGTAAAGCTGGCGCCCATAATTCCGGCAATAATGCGGCCCACGAACAGCCAGCCGATGGAGGGCGCGTAAGCCAGAAAGAGGTAGTCGATGCCAAAACCAAACAGCGAGGCCAGCAGCACAGGCCTGCGCCCATAGCGGTCGCTGAGCGCACCCACCACAGGGGCGCATACAAATTGCATCACGGCATAAGCGGCAATGAGCCAGCCACCATACTGAGCGGCCGCACTTACCGAGCTATTCGTCAACTCCTGGATCAGCCGCGGCATAACGGGTATGATGATGCCCAGGCCGGTAACATCAAGTAAAAGGGTGATGAAGATGAAGCCTAGGGCTGGGTTTTTCCGGTTCATGGGTGTCGAAAAACAATTGGAAGGTAATAAAATAGCTGGTGCACTTTTGTTCTTTTTTAGCAAGTACAATGCAACCCTCTATACCGCGGGCGCGTCTTACCCATGCAACTTTCTTTTGTCTCGTCTGTCATTCCCCGGAAATCAAAAAATTAGCCAACATGAAATCTCTCAAACTCACCTTTC
>Ga0224723_1000455_pt1 | contig 27890 bp, 23 predicted proteins | sample Balambano_FR2_Me_FD_161647 | JGI IMG/M metagenome (GOLD analysis project Ga0224723, IMG submission 161647) | Freshwater sediment microbial communities from Lake Towuti, South Sulawesi, Indonesia - Balambano_FR2_MetaG | ecosystem: Environmental > Aquatic > Freshwater > Lake > Sediment | place... | reverse complement strand
GGCGTAGGAGATGAACACATGCTGGCTGTTGGCGCTCACGTCGCTGGTCATAAACCCCTCGCCTGAGTGTTGATCACGGATACGCCTATTTTACCGGCCACGATGTGCCTGCGCTGCAGGCTCGCGGCGGTGGGGCGCTGAGTCGTTCACGGTGCGTCAGCGCCCCATAAACCTATGCTTATTCAGTGCCGGGTTCGGGCGTGACTTCCGGCACAGCGAACGATTCGCAGGTCGACGATTCCGCGTCAATGCCGTATCGCGAACGCAGCTGCTCATGAATATCACTGTAGAGACGGCTGCACGCGAACGCGATCGTGTCGGCGATATCGTTTTCCAGCCTCAACAATCGTCCGCTGCCGGTAGTAACCAGAACTTCAGCTTCATCCGGAGAAAACTGCAAAATCAAAATGGATTCGTCAATCTGGATCGTGCGCTGACGACGGGCCTCATCGATGTTCCACCACACCACATCACCCGCAGCGGTTCCGATCAGAAGTGTTTCGCCATCGTCCGAAAATTGAAGATGGAAGGCGTGCAGCGCAATCTCCTGCTGCAATTCACCCGTGGCAAAATCCCAGATGCGGATCGCAAAGTCCGGCGAGGCACTGGCTGTCGCCATGCGAGTGCCGGTTGAATCCAGCACGACCGTCCAGAAGTTGGCTCCCTCATCACCCAGGGAACGCACAAAATCGCCAGTCTCTCCATGCCACACCCGCACAAAATCGCCCGGTTCGCTGGGAACAACCGTGCCTTCAAAAGAAATGATGTACGCGCCATCGGGCGTATAGTGCAGCGCTCGGACCGGAAGCTCATCGTGGCTGATCTCAAACAGGTGGGTGCCGGTCTGGACATCCCACACATGACCCAGGCCAGTCACATGAGCCGAGGCAACCCGGGTTCCGTCCGGGGAGAAGTCGACGCTGATGCTGGGCGCACCCTCAAGTTGTGGCAGAGTCAATTCATGCAGAATCTCGCCTGTCTGCGCATCCAGAAGGTATAGAATACCAGAGTCGGTAGAGACACCCACATAACGCCCATCGGCGGAGTAATCCCATGCCCAGATACTGGTGGGAAAATCAACTTCGTACTGCCGCTGGGTAAGGCCGGAGTCCCAGACCTGCACGCGCTGAAACGAACCCGATGGCATGACAAGCGCCTGTTCTCCGTTGGGCAGCAGATCATAGGCCAGGATCGGAAGACCACCGGCTGTGATCTGACGGACTTGCCGGTCGAGTAACGCATTCCAGAAGCGGATGTTCCCGGCACGGTCGCCGGTTATGATCTGCTGCCCATCTGCGCTGAAAACAGCCGCATAAAACCCAGCCCCGACATTACCGGAATAGCGGCGCAGTTCATTCCCGGTTTCGGTGTCCCAGATGCGGGCAGTCCCATCACGACTGGCCGTCACGATCCTCGATCCGTCCGCAGAAAAGGCTGCACTGTTTACCCAATCGGTGTGACCGAGGAAGCTGGTGATCGGCTGCCCCGTGGCGATATCCCACAGGCGTGCTGTAAAGTCATAACTGGTGGTCAGGAGGCGTGTTCCATCCGGAGACAGGATGGCGGAGGTGGTGGAGTTGGTGTGACCCTCGAAAGTTATAATGACCTCTCCGGTGAGTACGTCACGCAGCAGCATCGCGTAACTGGCCTGTGATTCCGGATCGGTCAGAATATAGCCCTCTGAGGAAAACACAGCAGCATTCCCGTAAACGGAGGGATATTGCGCGATCATCTCATTGGTTTCCAGGTCAAACACCTGTAGTCCTACCTGGCTCTGGAACGCAAACAGCCGACTGTCAGGGGAGAATGTGGGACTGATGGCACTGGGCGCTTCATAAACCCGCACTACTTCCCCGGTTTCAAAGTTCCAGAGGATGGCAGTGCTGGCGACACTGTCTATACCCGCCACATATTGCCCATCAGGGGACAATGCAAGATCAAATGCTTGCTCCAGCCCTTCAAATGTCCGAAGCTGCTCACCCGTGGCAATGTCCCACAGGATGACTCGACCGTCAGTGTGACCCGTCACCATCTGCCCTGCCTCTGGCAGAAGTTGAATCGCGTCAACATTTGCTCCGGTGACAAACAGGCGTTCGGTATACATAGAATTGATCACCTGGTTCAGCGCCGAGTCGGCTTCTGCCGAATATTCCATCTGCAGTGAACGAATCGCCAGAAGTGCAGCCAATTCCGCATTATCCTGATTGCCGGGCAGCAGCACATTGGACGCTGAGGCAAGACGCGCGGCCTGAGCCTGTTGAAAATTGTTGACCGCTTCCGCCTCCCGCGTGGACGCAAGGGCGGCATTGAGTTCACTGGTGGCACGCGCCTGCTGCGCTGCATTGGCATTCGTCACAGCCACACCCGACAACCCCACCGCCCCCAGCAGCGCCAGTGCCATGACCGCCACCAGGGCGCGAAGGAACGTGACCGATCGCCGTTCGAGGCGCACCTCACGCGCCTGGCGTTCGGCTTCCGCAACCTGTTCGCGCTGGCGCAGGTCGAGGCTGGCCTGGAGGAACTTCCGCTCGCGGGGGGTGAGGGCCAGCGTCGTCTCGGCCGCCCACGCCTCAAAGGTCTCCAGCCGCCCGCCGCGCAGCAGGAAGCTGGGGTCAGCTTTGGAGTCATGCCAGTCCTGCGCTGCGCTGGCAAGCTGCCGCTGGAGGCGGATTTCGCCCCGGCTCTCGTTCAGCCACTCTTTCAGCCGCTCCCACTCGCGGATGATGGCCTCATGCGCCAGCTCCACCGTGGGGGTGCGCGTGCCGGGGTCGTTGTCCAGCGTCAGCAGGCGATATTCGGCGTAGGTGTCGATGATCTCCTCGGCCAGTTCGGGTTCAGCGACCAGCGCCAGCAGTTCGGAGCGGGGGGCACGGCGGCGGGTATCCTCCGCGCCTTCGCCCAGCGTCACCAGCCGGAGGAAGATCTGCTGCGCGATGCTCTGCCCGCGCTCGTCCAGGCTCAGATACAATTCATCCGCCCGCTTCGCCAGCGCGCCGACCGCCTTGCCGATGGCCTGATACGCCTCGTGCGTCAGCAACCGGCCCCTGCGGTTCTCGAACAGTTCGGTCAGGGCATATTGCAGCAGTGGGAGCGCGCCGGCCTGATAGTTGACCTCCGACACGATCGACGCCACCAGCCCCTCCTCAAAGCGTGCGCCGGTGCGTTCGGCCGGGCGGGCGATGGCGCGTTCCAGTTCCTCCGCCGACAGCGGCAGGATCGTCTCCATCCGGCTGCGCAGCAGGTCGCCAAACTGCGGGTAGTGCAGCGGTCGGTCGTAGTAATCGGCCCGCAGCGTGAGCACGATCCGCACGCGCGAGCGGGGGTCGCTGACGGCCGTGTACAGCAGGTCGAGGAAGTGGACGCGCGCCGCCTCATCCTCCACCAGCGTGAACACCTCCTCGAACTGGTCGATCACCAGCATCAGGTCGCTGCCGTCGTTGGGCAGGATCAGCGACGCCACCCGCAGCAGCCCACGCTCATCGCGCCGCAGATGCTCGTTCAGGTTCGTCACCTGGTTGGCCGCCACGCGGGTGAGGGCGATCTCCAGCTCTTCCAGCGGATGCGCGCCCGGCAGCATCTCCACCACAAACCACTTCTCCGACCCTGGCACGTCTCCGCGCCACAGCGCCGGGATCAGCCCCGCCTTCACCAGGCTCGACTTGCCGCTGCCGCTCGGCCCAACCACCGCCAGAAAGCGCTCCGTCTCTCCCGCCTCAGACAGCCGCCGCACCAGCTTCCCCACCAGCTTCTCACGCCCGAAGAAGTCGGCATGATCCGCCGCCTGAAACGCGCGCAGCCCCTTGTACGGGTTGTCCGGCTGGAACTCGTCTGTCGGGATCACCACAGAGGCCGCGCCATCGGCAGACGCCGTCGTCCCGCCGATCAGGTGCAGCTCCCGCGCGCGGACGATGGCCTGCACCCGGCTGCGCACCCCCAGCTTGCGGTAAATCTGCGTGATGTACCACTTGACCGTCATCAGCGTGATGTAGAGCTGCTGCGCGATCTCCTTGTTCGACCTCCCCTCGATGATGAGCTGAAGGATGGTCTGCTCGCGCTGCGTCAGTGTCTCCACCAGGCTGGTGGCAGATGTCCTGGCCGCCTGGTGAAAGGCCGAGGCCACTTCCAGCGCATCGGCATAACGCTGCTGCGGGTCTTTGGCCGTCGCCTTCTGGATCACGGCGTTAATGCCCGCCGCCACCTCCGCCGGCAGCGTTGTGATCTCCGGCAGCGGGTCGTTGAGATGCTTGTACAGCCGCTCGATGCTGTTGAGGTTCGGGAACGGGTGCTGGCCGGTCAGCATCTCGTACAGCACCACCCCCAGGCTGTACAGGTCGGTGCGCGGCGTGACCGGTTCGCTGCGCGCCTGCTCCGGCGCCAGGTAATCCGGCGAGCCGACGATCGCATCCACCTCGGTGATCCCGCCTTGCAGGCTGATGTCCTTGGCGATGCCGAAGTCGGCCAGGTAGGCGTTGCCATCCTCATCCAGCAGAATGTTGCCCGGCTTCAGGTCGCGGTGGATGACGTTGCTGCGATGCGCCGCCGCCAGCGCTGAGGTGATCTGCGCCAGCAGTTGTGCGGTCATTTCCAGGGTCAGCGGGCCGTTGAGCAGCACCTCCCTCAGGCTCCCGCCCTTCAGCCAGCGCATCACCAGGTACGCCCCGTCCGGGTCGCGCCAGTAATCGTACAGCGGCACGATGTGCAGGTGTTCCAGCCGCGCCACCAGATGCGCCTCAGTCTCGAAGCGCCGGATGAAGTCCGGATGGCTGGCGAAGTGCGGCAGGATGATCTTGATGGCCACCTCGCGCCCCACCGTCGACTGCTGCGCCCGGTACACCGCCCCGAACCCGCCTGCCCCCAGCCGCTCCCTCAGTTCGTACCCCTTGATGCTGTGCCCCACCGCCAGTTCCATTGTTATCGCCCTCTCCACCACCGCCTGATGTTATGCACTGCAACAATTCTAGCCCTGCTTTTCCTTCTCACGCTGCGCTTCCACACCTTTTCCACACCCCTTCCCCGATCCGCTATCCCTGTGGCGCGGCCCTTTGTGACAGCCGCGCAGGATCAGGCGGCGTCGAATGAGCGCCAGATTGCCCACTAATAGACGGCCACGTCGGAAACTCAACAGATCGCCATCGAGCGGATGATGTGCATCTACGGCTGGTGGCTCAGGTAACATGATATACACGTATTATTAAGTCAAGTGTCCGTTACCCGGTGGGTTCATAAACTGTCCACCCCTTGAAACGCCGCTGCTGAAGCGGTTTTCCATTTCCATCTGGCAGAAAATCGCACTGCATTAGCCATCGCTCAACCTTGCCGGTGGATCGCGCCATCGGTGGCGATTACAATGCGCAGGAGGACATGTGGCGCTGTGCATACTGACTGAGCGCCTTCAAAGCCTAAGGAAACGCCATGATCCACACCAGCACGGCCAATCCGATCCCGATCCGTCTGGACGCGCGGCCAGAATCCCTGACCGGGCAGCTTGCCGCGCTGGCGAAGGCAAGGCCGGATCAGGTGGCGGTCGTGCTGGTCGATCACGAACACGAACAGGAGATTCCCTATGGCGAGATTTACCGGCGCGCGCGGGAATATGCCGGTTTGCTGCGCGGCGCGGGCCTTCAACCTGGCGATCGGGTTGCGCTGATCCTCCAGCACGGCGAGGCCGTGATCCACGGCTTCTGGGGCGCGATGCTGCTGGGCGCGATCCCCTCGATCTTCTCGTTCCTGTCGGACAAGCTCGACCCGGAACGTTATTTTGAGAGTGTGCGCGCGCTGGTCGATCATGCCGGCGTGCGAGCGGTGATCACGATCAGCGATCTGGAAGATGAACTGCGGCGGCGGCTGACGGGGCTGGATGTGGCGATCATCAACGCCGAGCATCTGGCCGCGCGGTCTGCGGAAGATAACCTGCCCGCTGATCACTCGCGCGCCGGGGAAGAGACCGCGTTTCTACAGCATTCTTCCGGCAGCACCGGGCTGCAAAAGGGGGTGATGCTCTCTCACCGCGCCGTGATCAACCAGCTTGCCAGTTACAGCGCCGCGATCGATCTGCGCCCGGATGATGTGATCGTGAGCTGGCTGCCGCTCTATCACGACATGGGGCTGATCGCCGGGTTTATCCTGCCGCTGATGCAGGGGATCAGGCTGGTGCTGATGTCCCCGTTCCAGTGGGTGCGCGATCCTAAAATGCTGATCCACGCCATCCACCGCCACCGGGGGACGCTGTGCTGGCTGCCGAACTTCGCCTATAACTTCCTGGCGACCCGTGTACGCGACGCTGATCTGGCCGGGATCGATCTGTCGTCGTGGCGGGCGGTCATCAACTGCTCGGAGCCAGTTCATGCGGAAAGTCATGCCGCGTTCCTGAGCAAATATGCGCCCTACGGCTTGCGCGAGTCGGCGCTGGCGGTCTGTTATGCGATGGCGGAAAGTACTTTCGCCGTGATACAGACCGAAATCGGCACACCGCCCCGGCTGGATGGGGTGGATCGCCGCGCGCTGATGGAGGATCGCCGCGCGGAACCAGCGAAGGGCGATCAGCCGTCGCTGACCTTTGTCTCCAACGGCAGGCCGATCGCCAACTGCGCGGTGCAGGTGGTCGATGAGGCGCGATCGCCGCTGCCGGATCGCCGCATCGGGGAGATCGCGGTGCGCAGCGACTCGATGATGACTGGCTACTACCGCCGCCCGGAAGCCAGCGCGGAAGTCATGGCCGACGGCTGGTACTTCACCGGCGATATGGGGTATCTGGCGGACGGTGAACTGTACATCACGGGGCGCAAAAAAGACCTGATCATCGTCGGCGGCAGGAATATTTACCCGCAGGATATCGAACTGCTGCTCAACGATCTGCCGGGGCTGCATCCGGGCCGGTCGGCGGTGTTTGGGGTCTTCAACGATAAGCTCGGCACGGAAGATATTGCCATCGTCGCGGAACTGGCCGCCGCAGCGCCGGACGACGCCGAAGCGAAAGCCGCCATCAGCCGCGAAATCCGCGCCCGCGTGACGCAATCGCTGGATGTCGCCGCGCGGTATGTGCATCTGGTCGATGCGAAGTGGCTGATCAAGACCAGCAGCGGCAAGATCGCGCGCGGGGCGAACAGGGAGAAGTTTCTGCGCGAGGTGCTGAACGAGGCCGGATCAGCAGGGGATGACCTTCACGTTGGAAAACCCTAACCGGCGCAGTATGTCAACCTTTCGACAGCGCGCCGCATTGATGATACAAACATGCTGAAGCTATAGAGAGGGAAAACATAAGCCATGAGCGACTCCGCACTGGAACGACTGGTCATTTCACTGGATGATCTGAGTGACACCGGCGAAAATTCTGCGATCGAAATTATCGACGGCACGATCGTCACCGTGACGGCGGCGGGAGCCACCCATCACCTGATCGCGGGCAACGTTTACGATCACCTCAAGCCGCACGTGATGATCAACGGCCTGGGCGCGGTGTTCTTCAGCGGCATGACGTACCTGATGCACTCGCCGGCGGGTCAGCTCAAAGAGTCCTTCATGCCCGATGTGTCATTCATCAGCCTGAATGACATTCCGTCTCACTGGAACCCCAGCAAACCCCACCCCGGCGCGCCGACCCTGGCTGTCGAAGTGGTCGCGCCCGGCGACGAAGCCGAAGACGTGATCAAAAAGCGCCAGATTTACCTGGAAAAAGGCACACACGAAGTCTGGATCGTCTACCCCAAGGCGCGCGAACTGCATCAGTTCCGCCGCAGCCAGCCCAACGCCCCGCGACTCTATGCCGGCTCTGAACGCATCGACAGCGGTGATCTGCTGCCTGACCTGGAACTGACGCTGGAGATGATCTTCAACCTGCCGCCCTGGGCACAGAAGCATATGCGCGCCCGGCACGACGACAAGGAATAGCCGATGGCGTCTGAACAGCAGTTGGCAGAGCGTGTGGTGGTCTCCCGCGATGTGCTGCATGGCAAGCCGCGCATCGCGGGCACGCGGATTATGGGTGGAGCAGGAGATGCGGAGCAGTTCTCATGATCTTCACAGAGGTGATAAAGGCAGTTGACGACTTTTCTCCCGATCAACTGTGTCGGCTTCGGGAGTATATTCAGCAGCGTGAACAGCAGATTAAGCTTAAGGCTGGCACGGTGAACATGGATGAATTGTTGGAAGGTCTGGAGGAGATGCGCGCTGGGCTGATTAATGAACAGTTTCGTGAGATTGAGCGCGCCATGAATGAGGAGTACATCGAATCGCTGGATACGGATTAATGATCGTCTATGTGATCGACACAAACGTTGTTTCCGATATTGTCGCCCCCATCCCTAATCTCGCGGTTCTCAATAATTTTGCGAAGCATCATCAGGATACGATCTGCTTGTGTGAGGCAGTAGACTACGAAATCCGGCGCGGCTATCTCAAAACTGGTGCCACGAATAAATTGACCGTTTATGAAACCAGGGTGAAGCGGCAGTTTCAATGGGTCACAATAACGGACGATGACTGGAGACAGGCAGCAGAGTTCTGGGCACTTGCCGCAAATAGCGGTAAAGTCCTTTCCGATATTGATCTGCTTGTCGCTGCCGTCGCTAAACGGCTTGGTGCCATTGTTGTGAGTGCAGATGCAGATTTTGATACACTCTCTATCAGGCGCGAAAACTGGCGCAATACCTGATGATCTGCAAAATCCCCTTCAAAAATGTGCGCTTAATCTAAAATGGATGATGACACATGACCCCGATCCCCGACCATACCGCGTTGATCCTGATCGATGTGCAGGAAGGGATGGACGACCCCCGTCTGGGGCGACGGAATAATCCGCAGGCGGAAAGCAACATGGCGCGTCTGCTGGCGGACTGGCGCGCGGCGGGCCGCCCGATCTTCCACGTGCAGCATATGTCCACCGAACCAAATTCCCCGCTGCGGCCCGAACTGCCCGGCAACGCGATCAAGCGCATCGTCGCGCCAGAGGGGGATGAGCCGCTGATTCAGAAGACGGTCAACAGCGCCTTCATTGGAACCGATCTGGAAGATCGCCTGCGCCGCGCCGGGATCGATACGGTGGTGATCGTCGGCCTGGTTACGAATCACTGCGTGTCCACCTCGGTGCGCATGGCGGGCAATCTGGGCTTCAACACCTTCGTGGTCGAGGACGCCACAGCCACCTTTGACCGCGTGGGGCCTGATGGCATACATTACCCGGCAGAGACCCTCCACACCGTGGAACTGGCCTCCCTGCACGGCGAGTTCGCCACGGTGGTGAGTACCGATCGGCTGTTGGAGCGATAGCAGTCGGCAAGCGGCGGGTCTTAACGCAAGTTCCGAGTAACGAGTGGTGAGTACCCCGAACCCTCGTTTTTCGCGCGGCACGGCCGCTGTGGAAAGCCAGCCTCACATCGGTTCGTTCTGAATAAGAATTTTCTGCGGGGCGCAAGCGGCAGCGCCCACATGTGTTCACAATCTTAACCCCACTCAATTCGCCTTAGAAACTGTAAAATAGAAGCTGGACTCACGCCGGCCAGAAGCGGACTGCGGTGAGTGGGTTCCCTGTTTCAGTAAGTCAATCACAAGGGAGACTTTGTGTTCAAAACCCCTTTTTTTCGCCTGGTGGCTGTGATCGTGCTGCTGGCCGCCGCCGCAGCGATCATGGGTCAGAGTATTGTCCCCACGCCGACCCCGCCCGGCAGCGAAGCGACCCCGCAACCCTCTTCAGACGCGGTCGGAGTCGTCAATGAGCGCGCCAGTCTGCGCGAAGGGCCGGGCGAGACCTATCCGCTGATCGGCGCGTTGGGCGCGGGCCTGACCGTGAACGTGATCGAACGCAACCCGATCGGCAACTGGATCAGTGTCCTGATCCCCGGCGCGGGCGGGGCGGGCGCGGATGTGCGTGGGTGGGTGCTGACCGGCTACGTCACGCTCGACGGCGTGGCGCTGAGCGGGATTCCGATCAACACCGCGCTGCCGGACGCTGATCTGAGCGCGATCACCGATCCGGATCTGCGGCGCCTGTATACCATGCCGGTCATGCCGTACATCAGCCCGGCAATGGCGCAGATTTACGCGGTCGGGCAGGAATTTGGCATTAACGGCGGCGCGGTGACTAAAGTCGGCGACAGCCTGAGCGCCAACCGGCTTTATCTGACCGCGATCACGACCGGGCCAGTGGAATTAGGGCCGTATGATTTTCTGCGCGATACGGTCGATTACTTCGCGCCTTCGCTGATGCAGGACAGCATGGCGGCGCAGATCGGGCTGAACGCTTTTTCGGTGTTCGATCCCTCCTGGTCAAGCCCGACGCTGTGCGAACCGAACGAATCGCCGCTGGCGTGTGAATATCGCGTCCGGCAGCCGGGCATCGCCGTGATCATGTTCGGCCCGAACGATGTGCGCGCGCTCAATTCCGAACGCTATGACGAGCAGATGCGGCTGATCGTGGAAGAAACGCTGGCGCGCGGTATTATCCCGGTGCTTTCGACTTTCAGCAGCGACCCCGACGAACAATACTGGCCGCAGACCATCCGCTTCAATCTGATCCTGATCGACATCGCGGTGGATTACGAAGTGCCGCTGGTCAATCTGTGGCTGGCGTCGCGGGCGCTGCCGGGTTACGGCCTGGGCGGCGATCGGGTGCATCTCAGTTCCAGCGGCGGGCGGGTGAACTTCACCACCGGCTATGAGGCGCGTTACGGGGTCAGCCTGCAAAATCTGCTGATGCTGCACACACTCGATCGCCTGCGCGAGACGATCGGCATGGAGCCGCGCCCGGAGGGGAGACCAGAGGCGACCACCGAGGCCGCCGAGGAAGCGCCGCAGCCCGCGCCGGTCGAGTAGGCCCGGCAGCCGAGCGCAGTGTGCAGGGGAAGCCTAAGTGTGTGCTTCCCCAAAGAATGATGTGCCAGAGCCGGCAGCGCGCTTTGATCGGCAGCCTGAAGAATCAGCGATGCGCAGTTATCGCTGGCGCGGTCTGGCCTGAGAGGGGCGCAGCGACCCGGTCTGCACCCCCTGCAAGGAGAAAATTACACCACCGCTTCCGGCTCGCTCTGCCAGGTCACGGGATCATAGGCCGGCGCGTCACAGCGCAGGGGACGATCCTCGCGGAAGCCAAATTCATAATCCGCCTGCATAAGCTGATGAATCTCGCTCGTTCCCTCGTAGATCACCGCGCCCTTGCTGTTGCGCAGATAACGTTCCACCGGGTATTCATCGCTGAAGCCATACGCGCCGTGAATCTGCACCGCTTCAAGCGCGGCCTGCACGCTGTGATCGGTCGCAAACCACTTGAACTGACCGGTCTCGCGGGTGTTGCGGATGCCCTGATTCTTCAGCCAGCCCACGCGATACATCATCAGTGCGGCCTGGTCATACCACAGGCGCATATGGGCGATCTTCTGCTTGATCAACTGGTGATTGGCGATCGCTGTGCCGAAGGTCGAGCGTTCCTGAGCGTACTTGACGCTCTCCTCAAGGCAGGCGCGGATCAGACCGGTCGCGCCCGCGCCGACGGTGTAGCGCCCGTTATCCAGGCACGACATAGCGATCTTGAAGCCTTCGCCTTCTTCACCCAGCCGATTCTCGACCGGCACTTCAACATTTTCCATCTTGACCCAGCCCGTCGAACCGGCGCGCACCCCCAGCTTGCCATGAATATCGCCGGTGGTGACGCCTGGCATATCGCGGGTGACGAGGAACGCGCTCATCGTCGTGTGCGCGGGCGAGCCGCCTGGATTGTGCTTGGCGACGACCAGGAAATGATGGGCCTTGCTCGCCAGGCTGATCCAGATTTTCTCGCCGTTAAGGATGTAGCGATCGCCTTTGCGGATCGCGGTGCTGTTCATGTTAGCGACATCCGAGCCGACATTCGGTTCGGTCAGGCCGAAAGCCGCGTATTTCTCGCCGCGCGCCTGCGGGACCAGAAAGCGCTGCTTCTGATCTTCCGTCCCCCATTGCAGGATCGCCTGGCTGTTCAGGCCATGATGCACGGACATGATCACACGCAGATGCGTATCCGCCCGTTCCAGTTCCTCGCACACCAGGCCGAGTGTAATATAGTCGAACCCCTGGCCGCCATAGCGCACCGGGATGCTGATCCCCAGGATGCCCAGTTCCGCCATTCGGGGCAGAAACGCGGGGTTCATCTGCTGTTTACGATCCCACTCGCCGATCACCGGTATCACTTCGCGGCGCGCAAATTCACGCACCATCTTCTGCACTTCGATATGTTCACTGCTGAGTTGAAAGTCCATTGTTCATACTCCATTCAATGGCGGCACATCATGAGGGATGACTGCCGTCGCTTCGATTTCAACGCGCGCCCGATCGTCCACCAGCGCGACCACCTGCACGGCGGTCATAGCCGGGTAATGGTGGCCCATCACCTCGCGGTAGGCCGAACCGAGCGCAGGTAAATTTGCCAGATATTCGTGCTTATCCGTCACGTACCACACCATGCGCGCCACATGATCGGGTCGGCCACCCGCCTCAGCCAGCACCGCGACAACATTCAGCAGGGCCTGACGCGCCTGCTCCACAAAATCATCGGAATGAAACTGCATCTGCTCATCCCAGCCGATCTGCCCTGCGAGGAACACGATCTGGCCGGGCGGCGCGGCGACCCCGTTGGCGTAACCGCGTGGTTTGGCCCAGGTGGGCGGCTGTAAAATATTCATCACGCCTGTTTTGTCTGCTCCTGCTGCCAGGCCCGGTTGCGCAGGACATAGCGCTGAACCTTGCCGGTATTGGTGCGCGGCAGCTCGCTGATAAATTCGATCGCGCGCGGGTATTTGTAGGGCGCGATCGTGTTCTGGACAAATTCCTGCAACGTGCGGCTCAGCTCTTGACCTGGTTCAACCCCAGGCTTGGCGACCACATAAGCCTTGACGATCGTCCCGCGATCCGGGTCTGGCGCGCCGACGACGACGCATTCGGCCACCGCCGGATGACGCATGAGCGCTTCTTCAACCTCTGGCCCGGCGATATTATACCCCGCCGAGATAATCATATCGTCACTGCGCGCCTGATAAAAGAAGTAACCGTCCTCATCCATGATATAGGTATCGCCCGTCACATTCCAGCCGTCCTGGACATATTGTTTCTGGCGGTCGTCTGCCAGGTAACGGCAGCCCGTCGGCCCCTGCACCGCCAGGCGACCCGACACACCGGGAGGACACTCAGCCCCCTGATCGTCGATCACACGCGCGCGGTAGCCGGGGACTGGTTTGCCCGTCGCGCCAGGGCGTGCCTCTGCCTCCGTATGCGAGATGAAGATGTGCAGCATCTCCGTCGCGCCGATCCCGTCGATCAGTTCAAGGCCGGATCGCGCTTTCCACAGCGCGCGGGTCGAGGCGGGCAGCGCCTCCCCCGCCGATACGCACTTGCGCAGCGTCGGCACGGGGATCTGCTCGATATGATCGGCCATCCTGCGATAGAAAAAGGGCGAGGTAAACAGGATGGTCGCGTGCAGATCACGGATCACGCGCAGCATTGTCTCCGGCGTATACTGCTCCAGCAGGATGGTCGATGCGCCGACGCGCAGGGGAAACAACAGCAGTCCTCCCAGGCCAAATGTGAACGCCAGCGGCGGTGTGCCGATGCAGCGGTCATCGCTGGTGATCTGCACGATCGATTTTGGGAAGCCATCGCAGATCGCCATGATGTCGCGGTGATAATGCATTGTCCCTTTGGGTTTGCCGGTCGTGCCGCTGGTGAAGGCGATGGTGACGACATCCTCCGCGCTGGTCTCGATGTTCTCGAACGTGGCGGGCCTGCCAGCCATCCGCTGCTCCAGGCTGTCGGGGGAGCCGTCGCCGCTATGATAAAGGCAGATATGCTTCAGGGTGTCACATTTCTCCGCCGCGCGCGCCAGTTCTTCATCAAGGCGTTTTTCACATAAAGCGGCCTGCACCTGCGCCTTGCTGATGATCTCGGTCAGTTCCTTTTCGCGCAGCATCGCCATCGTCGTCACGGCGATCAACCCGGCTTTCACCACGCCAAACCACACAACCGCCAGCATGGGCGTGTTCGCGCCGCGCAGGAGGACACGATTGCCCGGCACGAGGCCGAAATCCTCCACCAGCACCCGCGCGACCTGACTGGCCTTCTCGTTCAGTTCGCGGTAGGTCAGGCGGTTATCCTGCCCCAGGATAGCGAGGCGATCGCCCCACCCACACTCGATGGCGCGATCCAGCAGTTCCGTGGCGCAGTTGAACCGGTCAGGATACTGAAATTCCGGCAGTTCAAAGATAAAGTGCGGCATCTGGTCGGCAGGCGGCAGATTGTCGCGCGCGAACGTATCGACATGAGCAGAATAGGTCATTTTTCACCCCTTTAATATTTCGCGGGCAATAATCAGTTTTTGAACTTCGGTCGCGCCTTCATAAATGCGCAGCGCGCGGATTTCGCGGTACAGCCGTTCGACCACTTCGCCGCGCTTCACGCCCAGACCGCCGTGAATCTGTACCGCCGCGTCGATCACCTGCTGCGCCGATTCGGTGGCGATCATCTTCGCCATCGCCACCTCTTTGGTCGTGCGGGCGCCGCGCACATCGCGCAGCCACGCCGCCCGATAGGTGAGCATCTGCGCCGCGTCGATCGCCGCCGCCATGTCGGCCAGTCTGGCCTGCGTCATCTGCAAGTCAGCGAGCAGACCGCCGAACATCACGCGCTGCCGGGCATAACTCACCGCTTCATCCAGCGCGCGCCGCGCAAACCCGATCGCCGCCGCCGCCACCGACGCGCGGAAAATATCCAGCGTCGCCAGCGCGATCTTCATGCCTCGGCCCGGCTCACCCAGCAGATGATCGGCGGGCAGGGCGCAGTTCTCGAAGTGAAGCGTGGCGAGCGGATGCGGCGCGATCACGTCGATGCGTTCCGCGATGATCAGACCGGGGGCGTCCGCCGGGACGACAAAGGCGCTGATCCCGCCCGAACCCGTGCCCGGCTCAGTGCGCGCGAACACGGTATAAAAATCGGCGATCCCGCCGTTGCTGATCCACGTTTTCACGCCGTTCAGCACCCACTGATCGCCCACCCGTTCTGCATAGGTGGTCAGCGCGGCCACATCGGAGCCAGCCTGCGGTTCCGACAGCGCGAAAGCCGCAATCGCTTCTCCGTTTGCCACACGCGGGAGATAGCGCTGTTTCAGATCGTCACTGCCAAACAGGCTGATCGCGCCGCTGCCCAGGCCCTGCATGGCGAACGCGAAATCCGCCAGGCCGTCATGATAGGCCAGGGCCTCACGCGCGATGCACAGCGCCCGAGAGTCGATTTCCGGCAGCGCGCCCCCCCACGCGGCAGGGACAGCATAGCGCGTCCACTCGGCAGCGCCCATCGCGCGCACCCGGTCGCGGCAGGCGGCATCGACAGCATCGCGCCTTTCGTCATGATCGCCGTGCAGAGTCGTGCGCGCCCAGGCATCCAGCCGGGTTTGCAGGTCGTGGTGATGCGGCTCGAAAAACGGCAGCAGCGTATCGACCATCGCGCTAATTCCCCTCGAACACAGGCGTCCCTTTAGCGACGAACGCCTCATAAGCGCGGCGGAAATCGCCGGTCTGCATACAGATCGCCTGGGCTTCGGCCTCCGCTTCGATCGCTTCTTCGATGCTCATCGCCCACTCGGTATGCAGCATCTTTTTGGTCATGCTGTGGGCGAAGGTCGGGCCGCTGGCGAGCCGTTCCGCCGCTTCCTGAGTCCTCGCCAGCACGTCGTCCGGCGCATACAGGTCGTTGAAGAAGCCCCAGCGCAGCCCTTCATCGGCGGTCATCGTGCGCCCGGTGTACAGCAGTTCCGACGCCCGCCCCTGCCCGATGATGCGCGGCAGGATGGCGCACGCGCCCATATCACAGCCCGCCAGCCCGACCCGCGTGAACAGAAAAGCCGTCTTCGCGTTCGGCGTGCCATAGCGCATATCAGACGCCATCGCCAGGATCGCGCCCGCGCCGACGCAGATCCCATCGACCGCCGCGAGGATGGGCTGCGGACAGGCCCGCATCGCTTTGACCAGATCGCCGGTCATGCGTGTGAAGTCGAGCAGTTCCGGCATCGTCATCTGCGTGAGCGGCCCGATGATCTCATGGACATCGCCGCCGGAGCAGAAGTTCCCGCCCGCGCCGGTCAGCACGATCACCCTGATGTCGCTGGCATAAGTCAACCCGCGAAACAGATCGCGCAGTTCAGCATAAGACTCGAAGGTCAGCGGATTTTTCTTTTCCGGGCGGTTGAGCGTGATCGTCGCCACCTTGCCCGCCGCGTTCCATAAAAAGTGCTGTGCCGCATAATCGTGAAAGGCTTTTTTTGGCATAAGTTCATTCATCAGGGGATCATCCATGTATTCAGGTGCAGATTTTTTACTCGTGCAGGGTGTCGCGCAGTTTCGTCAGCAAATCGTAAAGCTGCTGTTGTTCGGTGTCGGTCAGGCCATCGAGCAGGTCGCCCACCCAGCCGCGATGGATCAGCGCCATCTCCTCAAAGGCGGCTTTGCCCGCGTCGGTCAGCCGGGCGACATACACACGCCGATCCTGCGGATCGCCGACCCGCTCCACCAGCCCTTCCGCCACCAGCGGATCAATAATCCCGGTGATGTTGCCGCTCGTCACCATCAGCCGGTGCGAAATCTCGCCCATACGCATCCCATCGGGAAAGCGATACAACTGCGCCAGCACGTCGAAGCGCGGCAGGGTCGTATCGAAGGTTTCCCGCAGCCGCGTGCGGATTTCGTTCTCGATCAATTTTGTGCAGCCCAGCAGCCGCAGCCACAAGCGCAGGGTGCGGTTGTCGAGCTTCACCATGAGATCATCCGGTTGAGGGGTGCCGCTCATCAAAGCTCGCCTCCCGCGATGGCGATGGCCTGGCCGTTCACCGCGCTTGCTCCGGGCGAGACCAGCCACAGCACCGCATCGGCCACCTCACCGGGTGTGATCAGCCGCGCCTGCGGATTGTGCCTGACCAGTTCAGCACGTGCCTCGTCGGCTGTGCGCCCGGTCAGCGCCGTGATGTTGCGGATCGTCTCGTCCGTCATGTCGGTATCCACATAGCCGGGGCACACCGCGTTGACAGTGATCCCCTTCGCCGCCACTTCCTGCGCCAGCGATCGCGTCAGCCCGATGACGCCGTGTTTGGCCGCGCAGTAGGCCGCCACGTAAGGATAGCCCTTCAGACCGGCCGTGCTGGCGATGTTCACGACGCGGCCCTGTCTGCGCGCCAGCATCCCCACCAGCGCTGCCCGCGTGCAGAGATACACCCCTGTCAGGTTGACCGCGATCATCCGCTCCCACAGCGCCAGATCCGTTTTGTGCAGCGGCGCGCTCTGCGCATCGCCCGCATTGTTGATGAGGATGTCCACGTGCCCCAACCGCTCGAACGCGGCCCGCACCGCCCCCTCATCCGTCACGTCACACGGCATGGCCTCCGCTCCGATCTCGGCGGCGGTTTGCGCCAGCGCGTCGGCGGAACGCCCCAGGATGATGACGTGCGCGCCGGCCTCTTTCAAAACGTGCGCCACCGCGCGCCCGATGCCCCGGCTGCCCCCGGTGACGACCGCGACCTGATCGCGTAACACGCCGGTCATAGCTGCACCAGTTGACCCTTGCGTTCGTTCAGGCGCTCAAGCTGGCGTTTGCCGGTCAGATACTGCGGCGGCCAGTCCACCGGCGTATAACCTGTTTCGGCGGCGGCGTGCAGCGTCCAGTAGGGATCGCTCAGATGCGGGCGGCCCAGCGCGCACAGATCGGCGCGCCCGCTGGCGATGATGCTGTTGACATGATCCGCTTCGTAGATATTGCCGACCGCGATGGTGGCGATCCCGATCTGATTGCGAATCGCGTCCGCGAACGGCGTCTGATACATGCGCCCGTAGACCGGCTTTGACTCGCGCACCGTCTGCCCGCTGGACACATCGATCACATCCGCGCCCGCCGCTTTGAACAGCCGCGCGATCTCCACCGCGTCCGCCTCGGTATTGCCACCGTCCGCCCAGTCATGCGCCGAGATACGAACACTCATCGGCCTGTCTTCCGGCCAGACCGCCCGCATCGCCCGGAAAACGTCCAGCGGAAAGCGCGCGCGATTCTCCAGCGGCCCGCCATAGTCGTCCGTCCGGTGATTGGTCAGCGGCGAGAGAAAGCCAGCGAACAGATAACCGTGCGCGCAGTGCAGTTCCAGCCAGTCGAACCCGATCTTGATCGCCCACTCGGTAGCGCGCACAAAATCGGCTTTCACGCACTCCATATCGGCGCAGGTCATCATGCGCGGGGTCTGATTGGTCACGCCGTAGGGGATCGCCGAGGCGGCCATCAGTTCCCAGTTGCCATCCGGCAGCGGTTCATCGATGTCCTCCCAACCCACCTGCGTCGAGCCTTTGGCCCCCGCATGACCCAACTGCAAGCCGAAGCTGGCAGGCGTTTGCTGGTGGACGTAATCCACAATGCGCTTCCACGCCGCTTTATGTTCGTCTTTATACATCCCCGCGCAGCCGGGCGTGATGCGCGCGTCCGGCGAGGGACAGGTCATCTCGGTGAAGATCAGCCCTGCGCCGCCATGCGCCCGTGCCCCGAAATGCACGAAGTGAAAATCGTTGACCGTGCCATCCTCTGCCGAGTACATCGCCATCGGGGACATCACCACGCGATTCGGCAGGGTCAGCCCGCGCACGGTGAACGGCGTGAACATAGGCGGAACGGGCCGCTGCGCCATTCCCTGCCGCGCCGCGAACCACGCCTCATATTCCTCCAGCCAGTGCGGATCGCGCAGGCGGAGGCTTTCATGAGAGACGCGCTGGCTTCGCGTCAGCAGGCTGTAGGTAAATTGCTCCGGCGGCAGATCGACGTAGCGCTCGACATGTTCAAACCATTCAGTGCTGTTGCGCGCCGCGTTTTGCAGCTTGAGCGCCTCCACACTGCGCACGGCCTGATATTCCGCTAAGGCCGTTGGCGTATCGGTGTGTGACTTCAGCACACGATCCAGCGTGATCGCGTCTTCAAGCGCCAGCTTCGTCCCACTGCCGATTGAAAAGTGCGCGGTGTGCGCGGAGTCGCCCAGCAGAAGGATATTGTCGTGAACCCAGCACTCGTTCAGCACATGCCGGAAGTTCAGCCAGGGGGATTGCATATGGGTCGCGTTGTTCATGAGCGGATGCCCGCCGAGATAACGGGCGAAAAGCCGTTCGCAGAAGGCAATCGACTCGTCTGCCGTCATCTGGTCAAGCCCGGCGGCGCACCACACCCGTTCCGGCGTCTCCATGATCACCGTGCTGGTCTCTTCGTCGAACTGGTAGGCGTGCATCTGAAACCAGCCCCACTTCGTCTCTTCAAACGCGAAAGTGAAGGCATCGAATTTCTGCCTGCTGCCCAGCCAGATATATTTGCAGTCGCGGAAGATGATCTGCGGGCGGAAATGCGCGGCGTACTGCGATCGAATGCGGCTGTTGGCCCCGTCAGACGCGATGATCAGGTCGGCGTCCCCGAAGTCTTCCACACCGCCAATTTCCGCGCTGAAGTGCAGCTCGACACCCAGTTCAGCCGCGCGACCCTGCAAAATTTGCAGCAGCCGGACGCGCCCGATCCCGCTGAAGCCGTGCCCTGTGGTGCGGATTGCGTGGCCTTTGAAGTGGACGAGGATGTCATCCCAGTGGTAAAACGCCTGCGCGATCGCTTCCGCTGAGAGCGCATCGGCAGCGGCCAGGTTATCCATTGTCTGGTCGGAAAAGACCACGCCCCAGCCGTAGGTATCGTCCGGGCGGTTGCGCTCATAAACCGCGATCTGCCAGTCGGGGTGGGAGCGCTTCAGTAATATGGCCGCATACAGGCCGCCGGGTCCCCCGCCGATACAAACCACGCGCATAATCGGATGCTCCCAAAATCTTTATTGCCAATTTTTCGCTTGACATTTAGAATATTAAAGCCTAAACCTTTTAGATGTCAAGTAATTTATCGCCATGACACCGATTGAACATCGTGTTTCTCTTGACGACACGTTCGTCACCTATTACGAATGGGGAACCACACAAGCGGGTCGCCCGTCCGTCATTTTCTTTCATGCGACCGGCTTTCACGCGCGCTGCTGGGATGAGGTCATTCGCCAGGTGGGGGATATTCACGCCTTCGCGGTCGATGCCGTCGGTCATGGCAGAAGCGGCAAGCCCGCGCCGCCTCGATCATGGCAGCGCTATGGGCAGGATGTGATCACTTTGGCGCGACAACTGAACCTGTCCGGCGCGATCGCTGTGGGTCACTCGATGGGCGGCAACATGATCACACGGGCGGCGGCTGAACTCCCGGATGCCTTCTCCGCCCTGCTGCTGGTTGATCCGGTCATCCTGCCGCTCGAACAGTACACTGAAGCGAGCTATCACGCCGCTGATCACCCGATCCTCAGGCGGCGCAGCCAGTGGGACTCACCCGCCGCGATGGTGGCACGCTTTAAGGATCGGGAGCCGTTCTCGCGCTGGCATCCCCACGTCCTGCGCGATTACGCCGAACACGGGTTGATCTGCGAGGGCGAAGGCTGCACCCTGGCCTGTGACCCGTGGGTCGAAGCGCATATCTACGCCAGCACCCGGCTCGCCATCAACGCCGACATTTACGACGTGATCCCCCGCGTGCATACCCCCGTGCGCATTCTGCGCAGCGATATGGGCCTCGCCACTAGCACGGAAAATCTCAGCCTCTCGCCCACAGCGCCCGATGTCGCCGCACGGTTCGTCACAGCGCGCGATGTGTCGTTTGCGCAGTACACGCATCTGATCGCCATGGAAGCGCCGGATGTGATCGCGCTCCATCTGAACGATATGCTGGAAGGGATACGACCGTGAACGTCGGTGTGATCGGCGCGGGGACAATGGGCGCGGGGATCGTCCTGACCGCTCTTTACGCGGGGCTGTCTGTGCGCCTGTACGACATTTCGCCCGACGCCCTCGATCGTGCCCAGGCATATATCACCCCGTTTCTCAAAAAAAAGGGACAACTCGACCGCCTCGCGTTGCTCCAGATCACGACCGCGCTGGACACGATGGCCGATCGTGATCTGATCATCGAAGCCGCGCTGGAAGATCGCGCTGTGAAGATCGACCTGCTGCGCCAGCTTGAGTCGATCTGTCCGCCGAGGTGCATCTTCGCCAGCAACACCAGCACCCTGTCGATCACCGCGCTGGCCGGATCGCTGGCGCATCCGCAGCGTGTGATCGGCATGCACTTCTTTAATCCCGCGCCGGTCATGAAGCTGGTCGAGATTATCCTCGCCGTGCAGACGGATGAAGCGACCGTCGCCGCCGCGCAGACACTCGCCCTCAGCATCGGCAAAACGCCGATCATCGTCCGCGACACACCGGGGTTTATCGTCAATCGCGTCGCCCGGCCTTACTATCTGGAAAGCCTCAAGATCGTCACCGACGGCCTCGCCTCACATCAGGACGTGGATGCCGCGCTCGAAATGTACGGATTCAGGATGGGGCCGTTCCGCCTGATGGATGTGATCGGCCTCGACGTCAGCCTGGCCGCCTCGCAATCGATCTACGAACAGACCTTTCACGAGCCGCGTTTTCGCCCCAGCGTCCTCCAGGCGCAGAGGGTCGCTGCCGGGCGCTTGGGCAAGAAGAGCGGGCGCGGTTTCTATGATTATGCTTCTGGCGAGGCTGCGCCGGCCGCCGCCCCGCCTGACGGCCATGTCGCGCCGCCTGGGTCGCTTGCGGGCATCGTCGGCGTCGAAAATACGCCCGCTCACATCGCTGCCCGCGTGATCGCCATGCTGGTCAACGAAGCGGCCTTTGCCGTGGATGAGGGCATCGCGGATATGGACACGATCGACACCGCGCTGCGCCTGGGGGCCAACCATCCGCGCGGAATATCGGATTGGCTGCGCGAGATCGGTCAAGAGCGCGTCGTCGCCATCCTCGACGACCTCTACGCCTTTTATCATCAGGAGCGTTATCGCGTCGCGCCCGGTTTGCGCCGTTCGTCGCGCGCGACCGGGTAAAGCGCGCAGAAGCGGGGCCGCCGCTTACGCCGCGACGGTGCGCAGCACGGCGATCAGGTCGGCCTTGTCCTCGAAGCCGATACCGGGCACATCCGGCAGGCGCACAGTGCCGCCCTCCACCGGCGTCGAGTCGGCGAAGCCGCCGAACGGCTGGAACACGCCGGGGTAGGATTCGTTCCCGCCCAGGCCGATCCCCGCCGCGATGCTGAGCGACATCTGATGGCCGCCGTGCGGGATGCACCGGCGCGGAGACCAGCCATGCGCCCGCAGCATCCCGACGGTGCGCAGATATTCGACCAGGCCATAGCTCAGCGCGCAGTCGAATTGCAGCGTGTCGCGGTCAGGCCGCATCCCGCCGTAGCGAATGAGGTTGCGCGCGTCCTGCATCGAGAACAGATTCTCGCCGGTCGCCATCGGGCCGGGATAGTGAGCCGCCAGTTCTGCCTGAAGCGCGTAATCGAGCGGATCACCGGCTTCCTCATACCAGAACAGATCATACGGCGTGAGCATCCGCGCATAGGCGATGGCCGTCTCCAGGTCAAAGCGTCCGTTGGCGTCCACCGCCAGATGCTGACCACCGCCGACCACCGCAAGCACCGCCTCGATCCGCGCCTGATCCTCGTCGATCGACGCCCCGCCGATCTTCATCTTGACGACGGTGTAACCCAGGTCGAGGTAGCGGCGCATCTCGTCCTGAAGATCGCGCAGCGATTTACCTGGCGCGTAGTAGCCGCCCGCCGCGTAGACGAACACCTTTTCGTCAAATTCACCGTCCCGATAGCGATCAGCCAGCAGGCGGTAAAGGGGGCGCTGCTCAATCTTGGCGACCGCATCCCAGATCGCCATATCCAGCGTGCCGACCGCAACCGATCGCTCGCCGTGACCGCCGGGCTTCTCGCCGGTCATCATCACCTGCCAGGCGCGGTGCGGATCAAGGTTCGTGCCGTCCTCATTCAGCAGCGCGGAAGGATCGGCGTTCATCAGGCGCGGGATGAACCGCTCGCGCATCAGGCCGCCCGCCGCGTAACGTCCATTGCTGTTAAAGCCATAGCCGATCACCTGTTGTCCGCCGCGCCTCACGTCGGTCACGACCGCTACCGCCGAGGCCGTCATCGCGCTGAAGTCGATATAGGCGTTGCGGATCGGCGATCGGATCGGGATCGGGCGTTCAATGATGTCCAGAATTTTCACAGACGTACCTTTTCAGCGCGGCGCTCAGATGCCATAGGGCGCGTAGGGAATCACCATATTGACCAGCAGATCGACCAGTTCATCGTGAACCCGTTCCATATGAATCTTAAGCTGATGTTCGGACTCAGCAGCGTCGCCGGCCAGCACCGCGTTGACGAAGGCAGCGTGTTCGTCGTAGGCGCGGCTGGACATGCGGCTGCGCGTGGCGGTAAAGCCGAGCCGGACGCGATGCCACTGCGCGTTGAGGATCAGCACGAAGCGGTGGGCACGGACGTTTTCGGCCATCAGCGCCAGGGTCTCGTGCAGACGGGCGTCGGCCAGGAGCCATTCCTGCGTGCTGTTGCTTTCTGAAGCCGCTTTCATCGCCGCCAGCGCGTCGGCGAGATGCTGGCGCAGCGCCGGGTCGGGGTTGACCGCCGCCTTGACGACGATCATGCCCTCGATCGCCTTTTTGATCTCAAAGATTTCCCGAATGTCCTCCAGCGTGAGCGTATAGACCCGCCATCCGCGCCGATCCTCCTCGTTCACCAGCAGACCCTCCGCCTCCAGCCTGGTGAAGGCATCGCGCACCGGCGTGCGGCTGATGTTCAGTTCGTCAGCGATCTGCCGGTCGCTGATAACCTCATTCGGCTTGTAGTGCATTTGCAGAATGCGCGTCCTGACGTATTCGTAAGCCTGATCCTGGTACGACATAGCGGTCATCTCTTGTAGATTCACGGGATGGAACATGCCGGTAGTGTACCATAATCTCGGCAAAAGCACAGTTGCGGCATACCAGAAATTGCATTTTAGTATGCGATAGGCTATGCTGGAGGGGGATAAACACTGCGCTTTATGGTATTCCATCACAATATAAAATGGCACAGGCATGAATAAACTGGCGATCATCACCGCGTTTCTTGGCGGGCTGCGCAACCGCTACATGGTGTATCAGGACGCGCGCACTTTATCGGAAAAGCTGGCGATGGCGCGGCAGGTGATCGGCTGCGACGGCGTGGAGTTATGTTATCCTGACGACTTCGAATCCCCCGCCGACCTGCGCGCGCTGCTGGATCAGCACCAGCTTGGGATCGCGGCGGTCAACTTTCGATCGCGGCGCACCGGGCGCTGGTGGCGCGGGTCGATGACCTCCGAAAGCGCTACTGAACGCCAGGAGTTTGTGGACGATCTGCGCCGGGCGTTCGATCTGGCGGCAGAACTGGGCTGCTTCCGGCTGACGACCTGCCCGCTGAACGAAGGCGTCGATGGCATCTTCGAGGCCGATTACGTCAGACTCTACGATTACGCCGCTGAGACACTGGCCGCCGCCTGCGCGCACCACCCCAAGACCCGGCTGTGCATCGAATATAAGAAAAATGATCCCCGCGCGCGCTGTCTGTTCGGCACGGCGGGCGAGACGGCCAGCTTCTGCCTGTGGACGGGTATCGCCAACCTGGGCGCGACGCTCGACATCGGCCATGCGATCTACGCCGATGAACGCCCGGCGCAGTCCGCCGCGCTGCTGGCAAAATCCGGGCGGCTGTTCTATGTGCATCTCAACGATAACGACGGTCGCTGGGACTGGGACATGATCCCCGGCGCGTATCATATATGGGAATTTGTGGAACTGTTCTACACCCTGCGCAAGCTCGGCTATACCGAGGACTGGTACGCCTTTGATGTGTTCGCCAAAGAACACGACACGATCGAGACCTTCAACGCCGTCATGTCGCTGACGCGCAAGCTGGAGGCGATCACCGACCGGATCGACGTCAACATGATGGAGGCGCTGCTGGCGGAGCGCAATCCCTCGCGGACGATCCCTTATCTCTATTCTCTGCTGTAATTCAACCCTGCGAGGCTATCCGTGAACCGTAAATTCAGCGCCAACGCGAGTTTCTTCGGCCAGCGCCAGGATCGCTTCAATCAGTATCAGCCCGCGCGCCCGCTGGAAGAAAAAATCGCGCTGATCGCCAGCGTAGAGGGTCTGACAGGCGTCGAACTGAAATATCCCGCAGACCTGCACGACCTCGATCATGCCCGCACGCTGTGCGACGATCATGAGCTGATCATCGCCGCTGTCAACGTCGATACCAAAGATGTGACGCGCTTTCTGCACGGGGCGCTGGCGGCGCAGTCGGCCGGGGCGAGGTCACAGGCAGCGGCGAGGCTGCGGGAAGGCATGGATGTGGCGGCGGCGCTGGGCGTCAATATCGTCACCACCTGCCCGATCGCGGATGGCTATGATTATCCCTTCCAGGTCGATTTTGTCACCGCGTGGGGCTACCTGATCGACACCGTGCGATCGGTCGTGGCGCACCGATCGGATATCCGGCTGCTTCTGGAATATCAGCCGCACGAGCCGCACGCGCGCAATCTGCTGGATAATGTGGGCAAGGTGCTGCATGTGTGCGCGGAAGTGGCCGCACCCAATCTCGGCGCGAATCTCGACATCGGCCACTCCTTCGCGGCGCGCGAGTCGCCGGCGGAAGCGGTCGCCCTGCTGGCGAGCAAGGGATTGCTGGGTTATCTGCATACCAACGATAACACTGGCGACGGTGGCGACTGGGATATGGTCAGCGGGACGGTGCATTTCTGGCACTGGCTGGAAACACTGTACACGCTCGATCGGATCGGGTATGACGGCTGGTTCGGCGCGGACATCATGCCGAAGCACATCGGCCCTGCTGAGGCTTACGCCGCCAATATCCGCATGATCGAGCGGATGAGCGCGCTGATCGAGCGGATCGGTTTCGACACGCTGACCGGGATGATCCAGCGTCACAACGGCACGCTGACCCCCTTTGACCGGCTGCTCGATCTGCTGGTGGCCGCGCCATGAAGATCACACGTATCGAAACCCTGCACACCGAACAGATCGCTGTAGTCCGCGTCTTCACCCAGGACGGCGCAGTGGGGATCGGCCAGACTGCCCCGTTTCATGCCGATCTCACTGCGCAGGTGCTTCACCGCATGGTCGCGCCGGTCTTCCTGGGGCAAAATCCGTGGGATGTCGTGATGCTCGGCAAACGCTGCCTCGACATGAATTACAAGTTCACCGGCACATTTCTTTACCGCGCGTTATGCGGCGTCGATACCGCGCTGTGGGACCTGCTCGGTAAGGTCAGCGGTCAGCCGGTCTATCGTCTGCTGGGCGGCCAGGCGCGGGCGAGAATCCCTGTGTATGCCTCCAGTATGCTGCGCACCACCACGCCGGAAGATGAAGCGCGTCGCATCGGCGAGGCCGCGTCGAAGCACGGTTTTCGTGCCGCCAAAGTCAAGATCAGCGGGCGGATGGGCCAGCAGGACGTGGACGCTTATCCGGGCCGCACCGAACACCTGATCCGCCATCTGCGGGAGGCGCTGGGCGAGGCGTTCACGCTCAAGGTCGATGCCAACGGCGGCTATTCCCCCCACAGGGCGATCCAGATCGGGCGGCTGCTGGAACAGTATGGCTACCATCATTACGAAGAGCCGTGCCCGTTTATGGAACTGGAAAACACCGCTCAGGTGGCCGCCGCGCTCGATATTCCTGTGGCCGGCGGCGAACAGGACAATTCGCTGCACCAGTTTGACCGCATGATCCGCCTGAAGGCTGTCGATATCCTCCAGCCGGACGTGGGCTACATCGGCGGGATCAGCCGGGCGCGGCGCGTGGCGGAAATGGCGGAACAGACCGGAATTCCCTGCACGCCGCACTGCGCCAACCCGTCGATGCTTCAGGTCTTCACGCTGCATCTGGCCGCCGCCATGCCCGCCTGCACCGATTTTCAGGAATACTGGCTCGGCGACGAGGATCACTGGGCGCTGCACGTCTATGACCCTGTGCCGCGCGTGGTCGATGGCTTTCTGGCCGTGCCAGACGCGCCGGGCTGGGGGGTCTCGCTGCTGCCGGAGTTTGTCCGGCGCGCCCAGGTGACGATCGCCGGGTAACTATCCGGCATGGTTACGAGTAATCTGCGGGCGGCGCGCGCCGGTCGTAGTCATCGTTCTGGATGCGAACAAGGGGGAATGCGTCAGGTGAGGTCGTGATCGTACCTGCCCCAGCAGTGACCTCATCTGGCGCATTCACCCCACACCGGCTCCCCACGGCTGACCGGTGTGACAACCTGTTGTGACCTTTGTCCCCCATTTCACAGACCAGCAGACTCTTCCATTATCCGTCATGGCCTTGACTACGCGAAATCCAACCCCGGTTTACAGGTCAACCCGTTTTTTGCGCAAAACCGCGCTTCGTGGTACTCATGACTCGCTTCTCGTTACCAGGCACTTGCATTCAGGAGAACCCGCCTCATGAGCCGCACACGCTACGCGCTGGTCGGCACGGGCGCGCGCGCCACGCTCTATCTCAACGCCCTCGCGGACACGTACCGCGAGTCGGCGGCACTGGTCGCGCTGTGCGATCTCAGCCAGACGCGCATGGACTGGCACAACCGCCAGCTTGCCCAGCATTATGATCAGCCGCCACGCCCCACCTATCCAGCAGCACACTTCGACCGGATGATCGCAGAGACGCGGCCCGACGTGGTAATCGTCACCACGATGGACAGCACCCATCACCAGTACATCACCCGCGCGATGGAACTGGGCTGCGATGTGATCACCGAGAAGCCGCTGACCACCGATCTCGACCGGCTGGGGCACATCTTCGACGCGATCACGCGCACCGGGCGTTCGCTGCGCGTGACATTCAATTATCGCTACGCCCCGGCCATGAGCCGCTTCCGCGAGATCATCGCGCAGGGGCGGATCGGGCGTCCGCTGGCCGTCGATTTCTCCTGGC
>Ga0224723_1000454_pt1 | contig 27906 bp, 21 predicted proteins | sample Balambano_FR2_Me_FD_161647 | JGI IMG/M metagenome (GOLD analysis project Ga0224723, IMG submission 161647) | Freshwater sediment microbial communities from Lake Towuti, South Sulawesi, Indonesia - Balambano_FR2_MetaG | ecosystem: Environmental > Aquatic > Freshwater > Lake > Sediment | place... | reverse complement strand
CACGGCCTGGGAATGGCGGGTCTAGCAGGCGGCCAAAATCGCCGTAGCTGTAGAGGCTGAGAGTCTGAAGTATGGCTTGAATATCTGCCTGGTTAGTGGCTACTTCAGCCCTAGCCTGCCAGGTGGGAAAAAGCTGGCCACTCCCCGTAATCAGAAACTGGGCGTCGGGGGTCAGTTGCAGATTGCCGCCGGTCAGCAGGGCTAAGCCATCCCGGTAAGCCAGTTGACCGGTCAGATGGTTAGCCGTAATCGCCCCCAACCCCGGTTGTTCCAGGTTGAACTGGGCTGAGATGGTTGGCTCAAGCGGGGTGGTTAGATCTATCTCAGTCGTGGCCTCAAGCACGCCACTCAGATAGCCCAAGTTGGGCCTGTCAAACGGGCGCAGGGCTAGGGGGCCAAGGTCAAACTGGTGGAGCGTTGCGTTGAAAATGTTGCCCTGGCGTTGCCCTTCGACTAAAAACTCCCCGTTGGTGAACCGAAAAGTATTGGGCCGTAGGCTGGGGTCAATGAATGCGAAAAGTTCGGCGCGACCGCCCCGTAAATCCAACTCAGCCCCTTGGGACAGCGAAGCTCGAATCGGCCCAGCGACATCCTGAATTAGCCCTCGTTGGTTAATAGCCAACTGTTGCAGGCGGGTATTACCGGTAATTTGCGGATCGCGCAGACTACCCTGCAGGCGGCCATCAAAACTCACCAACCCGCTGGGACGCAGCCATTGGGGGCCATCTACAAGGGCGTAGGCAGCGCTTAAATCCAGGTCCGACAGTCGGGCAATAAACTCCATTCCCGAAATTTCAGGCCAGCCACCCTGGGGAGGAAAGGCGACATTGGCTCCGCCGCTGGCATAGAGCTTAGACGCGGTTGCTTCGGGAATCTCCAGTCGTTGCCCGGTCCAGGCGAAGCGGGCATTAAGGGAACCCGGCAGGATTTGATCGGCCCCTGGAAACTTCAAGGGAATGGCATGGGAGAATCGCACTCTACCATCCGCCTGGATACCCTGTAGATTGAGGGCTTGCAGAGAACCTGATGCCTGCAAGTCAGCATCTAGGGTGCCGCGCAGTTGGGGCGAGAGCATGCCCAGGCCCAAACCAGAGCCGGTAACGGCGGCTTGCCAGTTGAGGGTATCCAGGCTGACCTCCCCTGTGGCTTGGAGAGAGCCTTCTCCAACCTGAAATAGAGCACTGGGAAGCTGGAGGCGACGATCACTATAGGTTAGCCGTCCCTGGCCTGGAAACGTAGCCTGGGGTAATTGCCAGTCGGCCAATCCTTGAAGATTGTCTGGCCTGCCAGTAATTTGCGCGTCGGCTAGCAGCGATCCCATCTGAATGGAATTGGGTAAAGGTAGCTCATAGAGTTCGGCTAGGCTATCCAGCGGCAGATTAGTCTGAGCGGTGGCTGTGATGTCAGTGCGACGCCAATCCTCCTGGCTAAAGGTAGCTTCGCCCTGAGCCGTGATGGTGCCTCCTGTCACAGGGCGAATCGTCGCCTGGTTAAGGATGAAGCGGTTTAGGTTAGCGGCAAATTGCGCCGTCAGGGTATCCAGGTCAAGGCGGTCTACCCGCACCATGTCGAGATTGTTGAGCTTACCAGAGACCTGGGGCTCCATCAATTCGCCAGTAATGTGGGTGTTGACCTGAAACCGACCTTTGGCCTGCAGCGGCAGGGTCTGAGCCAGAGCTGCTTCTACCTGCTCAACGCTAACATCCGGCAGGGTGACAAAAAGATTGTGGCCATGATTTAGGTCTACCGTGCCCTCGGCTTCGACCAAAACAGAGCCGAATTTGAGGGAGGCATTTTCAACCCGACCCCCTACACCATTGGCCACAAAGGTGCCGTCGATATCCTGCAGGGGAGAAGGCAGATCTGTCAGCACCACATCGCCGTTGCGGAGTCGAGTCGTGCCCTTGACTGTCAGCGGCTCTGCGGCATTTGGACGATACGCCATCTCCAAATTAGTAGAGAGTATGCCGTCACGGATGAATAGGTTGCCGCCCAACAGTGGGTTAATGGTTTCAATGCGGATTTGATGCGCCTGAACAGCCAGGTTAAGCTGCCGTGTATCCATCTGGCCTTCGCCGCGAACAAGAAAGCCCCCATTGCCAACCTGACCATTTAAGTTCAGAGAGATAGTTTGGTTGTTTTGCCCGCTAAAGCGCACTTTCAAATCAACGCCTTCTAGCACAATTAGAGTGGCGCTGGTGACTCCTTCCGGCAGCTCAACAATAGACGAGCGAGAAATTGGCCCCACTACCAGGTCAGCATTCCGAATTTCCACACTGCGTAGCTCGGTTTTGATTCCCCGACGTACTCCAATCGAACGGGGAGCTTGCAACCGCCACTGACCATCAAAACCTTGCTTAGCCGCCATCTGCGGTTCAAGAAACATAAGGCTGGGACGCAGAGTGCGAGTGAATATTAGCTCTAGCGGGTCAAAGTTGACTTCCAAAGCCTTGGCTTTAATCCAAGAAAAGTCATCTTCTGTGGGTGGCACAATGGATGGCCCCAGGCGAACACCCGTGGGGCTAAAGCGTTGAAACTCCCCAACTTTGATAGGCCGTCCCAGGGCTGTACTGAGGTTAGCTTGCAAAAACTGGGGCAGTTCTCGCCTTACATAGGCATAGCCCCACCAGGCAGCCCCACCACCGCCCAGAATCAGCATTCCACCAACAATGGCCAGCGCTTTTCCCCAGTGCCTGAGTCGAAAACGGCGGGGAGAAGGCTGGGGTGTGGGCAAATTAGGGTCAGAATTGACAGCCACGGCAGATTCAACCCAATGTCATCACGAATACAGTTGCCCTAGACTGTAGGTTTAATGTCTCAACAGTCTACCTATGCATAAATACCGTAAAGCCATTATTGAGTCTGTCATTCAATCTGTCTATAGCTGTCTATAGCTGTCTCTAAGCTCGGCCTCAAGGTCAAGGGACAAGTTAGCCAAGGGTTGATGCAGCCCATCCGCATTGGGCGGGAGGGCAATTAAGTCATTAGTATTCTGTTGAATGGTACGACAGATGGCATCCAGCGGTAGGTCGTTGGGATCGTAACCAAAGGGGTTCTCAATCTCAATACCAATTTCTTCGATACCAAATACGGCAAAGCTAATCAACCCTACCAGCAAGGGCGTACCCCAACCCACCGAGGCCACCATTTGAAAGGGCAGAGCCAGGCAATAAAGCATTAAAAGCTGCTTTAGGTGAATGCAGTAAGCCATTGGGATAGGCGTTTTGAGAATGCGCTCACAGCCGCCGAGAGCATCCACCAGGCCATCCAGCGCTTTTAGGCAGGCAGTGAGTTGGTAGGGGTTGAGCTTGTTCTGAGCCTCCTGAGTTTGCAGGTAGTCCGCCAGCCAGAAGGCGATTTCCAAAGGCGGGTTATTTGCGCCTTGGAGCTTGGCAAACTGCTCGGCAGACAGAAAGTTGGCCAATTCTTGGTTGGGCGGTTCAGCCCGCAAATGCCGCTTCATGGCTACGGCAAAGGCAGGCAGCAGGCGGACAGTAGCAATTTTAGCCGTGTGGTCAGCAGGCTGGTGTGCTTGAACGGCTACCCAGATATTGCGGGCCAGGTTGCGGGTCAGGTTGACGACGCTGCCCCAGAGCTTGCGCCCTTCCCAAAAGCGCTCGTAGGAGGTGTTGGTGCGAAACACCAAAAGTAACCCCAACACCAGACTTGGCACCAGGGTTCCCAAAATAGGCGAAGACACTGGCCAGCCCTTGATGTATAGCCAGTAGATCAGCACGGCAAAGAGCGCACATAGCAGCGTCCTCGGCAAGACAGCCGGAATGACTGATCCCCGCAGACTAAACAACACCCTAAACCAGTTGCTCTCGTAGCGTTGGAATCGGCTAACTTGGGGAAACGGCTTTGACACTGGCTCATCCTCAAGCTGAACGATTTTCGCCTTTCAGATTTTAAAGGGTCTGACCATAGGTTGGGCTAAGAAGAGATTGAAAATCCCCTCCTTTTTTATCTAGCTTCAAACTTGTGAGTTAGCCCTGAGCTTTAGACCTCAAGGCGCTTCTCGTAGGTGACGTAGCTAGCTTTCACCTGGAACCCAGCCGACTCGTACAGGCTCTGGGCCTGGTTAGGATTTTGGCTATCTACCCCCAGCAGGGCGGTGTCTAGGCCAGCCGCCTGGAGTTGCTGCAATCCCTGGAGCAGCATGGCCCGCGCCAGACCTCAGCGGCGGTAGCCCCGGCGGGTGCCGAGAAGGTTAATCCACCCTTCTTTTCGGTGCTTACGGGCGTTGTCTTCGTGGGGAATGTGTGCCTCGCAGAAGGCGGCCAGGGTGCCATCGGCGGCTACGGCCACCCAGTCTAGCTCCGGTTGGTAGGTGGGGTAGGTAAGGCGATACTGGCGATCGGCCAGGGTCATGGGCGAAAAGTTCCAGTGATCCACAAAGGACTGGTTGAACATCTCGACCCAGGCTACGGCTTCGTTGGCCTCGGTAGGGCGAGAGCTAAAGCCATCAGGAAACTGAGGCAGAAAAATGGGCTCAGCCAGGGAGCGCTCCATATCGTGGAACCAGCGCACGGGTTGGTAGCCTTGGCCTTCGTAAAGGTCACAGTAGTAGGAGCGATCTCGCCTGACTCCGGCGCAAATGCGGACAGGTCGTTGATGGGCCGCTGTGTTTTCTAGGGTTTGCTGTTCACCCCAGGTTAATAGTTCAGCTTCCAAACCTCGGTCTCGGTAGTCGGGGTGGATGCGAACGCCAATCCAGGCTTCCAGGGCATCGGTTGCCTCGGTAGGATCGTCAATCCAAAGACTCGCGACCCCAACCAGTTGACCATCGTGGGTTTCCCAAAGCTGGCGATATTGCACACCACCTGGCGGCGGATGGTCAAGACGGCGCTGCAGGTCTGTCAGGGAGGGGGTGTGATCGAGTTGATCGACGACTTCGCATTGCTCGTAAAGGGCCACGATAGTCGGCAAATCATCATGGCCAGCAGCGGTGCGAGATCGGGTAGATGACAAGAGCTGATGGGGCATAGGGAGCAGAAAAGTTGTACTGTCCGTAACTACACTGGCCAAGGCTAGATTCCCGATTACATCCCCACCCTTAACCTACCCTTACGGTTTGTCCCCTAAGTTGAGTTAGGAACTTATCCTGGGGTTGCACTTGGTCGATCTCGGAGCGAATTTAGACCCTATGAGTATTCAAACCATTTCCACTCAGCCCTACACCGACCAAAAACCTGGTACTTCCGGTCTACGGAAGAAGGTTAGGGTATTTCAGCAGCCCAACTATCTGGAAAATTTTATCCAGTCGATTTTTAACAGCCTGGAAGGATACCAAAACCAGACCCTGGTGGTAGGCGGTGATGGCCGCTATTACAACCGGGAAGCTATCCAAATTATTCTCAAAATGGCGGCGGCCAATGGTTTTGGTCGGGTGCTGGTGGGACTGGACGGGATTCTGTCTACCCCCGCCGCCTCCTGTGTTATTCGCAAGAACAATGCCTTTGGCGGCATCATCCTCTCCGCCAGCCACAACCCCGGTGGGCCGGAGGAAGATTTTGGCGTTAAGTACAACATTGCCAACGGTGGCCCCGCTCCCGCCAATATTACCGATGCTATTTTTGCTGCCAGTAAGACGATTACTGAGTACAAAATTCTGGACGCTTCGGATATTGACCTCAGCCGGGTAGCCAGCTACAGCCTGGGCCACATGACCGTAGACGTAATCGACTCGGTGACGGACTACGGGGCGCTGATGGAGACTCTGTTTGACTTTGGCCAAATTAAACAATTGCTCTCTGGGGGCAACTTCCGATTTTGTATGGATTCCCTCCATGCGGTGACTGGCCCCTACGCCAAAGCCATTTTTGAGCGTCGGTTGAATGCCCCAGCGGGCACCGTCGTCAACGGCGTGCCCCTGGAAGACTTTGGTGGCGGCCACCCCGACCCCAACCTGGTCTATGCCCACGACCTAGTGGAAATCATGTTTGGCAATGATGCCCCTGACTTCGGGGCCGCCTCAGATGGAGATGGCGATCGCAACATGGTGCTGGGCAAAAACTTCTTTGTCACCCCCAGCGACAGTTTGGCCATCTTAGCCGCCAATGCCACCCTAGTACCGGGCTACCGCAATGGTCTGGCGGGGATTGCTCGCTCTATGCCCACCAGTCAGGCTCCGGATCGGGTGGCCGAGAAACTGGGTATCGACTGCTACGAAACTCCCACCGGCTGGAAGTTTTTCGGCAATCTGTTGGATGCAGACAAAGCTACTCTCTGTGGCGAGGAAAGCTTTGGCACTGGCTCTAACCACATCCGCGAGAAGGATGGCCTGTGGGCGGTGCTGTTCTGGCTGAATATTCTCGCCGTCAAGCAACAGTCGGTGGAGGAAATTGTGCGCGAGCACTGGCGTACCTACGGGCGCAACTACTACTCTCGCCACGATTACGAGGGGGTAGAGAGCGACCGGGCCAATACCCTGATCACCAATCTGCGGCAAGGGCTGAGCGCTATGCCCGGTCAGCCCTTCGGCTCTTACACAGTAGAGTATGCCGATGATTTTGCTTACACCGACCCGGTAGATGGCAGTGTGGCCGAGCAGCAGGGCATTCGCATTGGGTTTACCGATGGCTCACGGATTGTCTATCGACTGTCGGGCACCGGCACCTCTGGGGCGACGCTGCGGCTGTATGTGGAGAGGTTTGAGCCCGATGCCAGCCGCCATAACCAAGACACCCAAATAGCCCTGGCCGATTTAATCCAAATGGCCGACGAAATTGCTCAAATCAAAACCCTGACCGGGCGAGAGCAGCCCACGGTGATTACTTAATACGTGGATACGACCTGGGCTTCAATTTTGTTTTCTGTAGGTTTCAGTCATTCATTCCCATCAATTTGTTCAGGAGATTTCCATGACGGCTTTTATGGACAGACCCAACCCCAGTATTCAGGTTGAGGACGATCGCACCGGACTGAGTATCGATACTCTGCGTCGGGCTTTAGCGGACAACTTGTTCTACCTACAGGGCAAGTGGCCAGAAGTCGCTAGCCGTAACGACTTTTACCTGGCGTTGGCCTACACGGTGCGAGATCGCATGATGCAGTGCTGGCTCAGCTCCACCCGCAACTACCTAAAACCGGAAGTGCGCGTGGTAACTTACCTGTCGGCAGAATTTTTGCTAGGGCCACACCTGGGCCGCAACCTGATCAACCTGGGTATTGAAGGCCCGGTTAAGCAAGCCATAGAAGAAGCCGGGCTGGACTTCAAAGAGCTAATTGCCCAGGAAGAAGAGCCTGGTCTAGGTAACGGTGGTCTGGGTCGTCTGGCCGCCTGCTACATGGAGTCGCTTTCCAGTGAGCAGATTCCTGCCATTGGCTATGGCATTCGCTATGAATTCGGCATCTTCGACCAGGAAATCCGCGATGGCTGGCAGGTCGAAATCACCGACAAGTGGCTCCAGTTCGGCAACCCCTGGGAAATTCCTCATCCTGAAGCGTCTGTCACCGTGGGCTTTGGTGGCTACACCGAAGGTTACACCGACTCCGATGGCCGCTTCCGTAAGCGCTGGGTTCCCGGTGAGCAGGTCAAGGGCATTCCCTACGACACCCCCATTCCTGGCTACAAGGTCAACACCGTCAACACCCTACGCCTGTGGAAGGCTGAAGCAGTCGAATCCTTTGACTTCCAATCCTTCAACGTGGGCGACTACTACGGGGCAGTAAACAGCAAAGTTACCTCTGAGAACATCTCCAAGGTGCTCTATCCCAACGACGAGCAGATCGAGGGTAAGCAACTGCGCCTGGAGCAGCAGTTCTTCTTTGTCTCCTGCGCCCTGCAAGATATGATCCGCATTCACCTGGCGTCGGGCCGCAAGCTGGATACCTTCAACGAGAAGTTCACGGCTCAGCTCAACGATACCCACCCTGCCGTGGCTGTGGCTGAGCTGATGCGCCTGCTGATAGACGAACATGGCATGGGCTGGGAGCAAGCTTGGGATATTACCTGCCATACCTTTGCCTACACTAACCACACCCTGCTGCCGGAGGCCTTAGAGAAGTGGCCCCTATCTCTCTTCGGGGGTATGCTGCCTCGCCATCTGGAAATCATCTTTGAAATTAACCAGCGGTTTATGGATGATGTCCGAGTGCAGTACATGAACGACCCCGCTAAGCTAGCTAGTCTGTCGCTGATTGACGAAGCCGGTGAGCGTTACGTCCGCATGGCTAACCTGGCTAGCCTGGGTGGCTATGCCATCAACGGTGTGGCCGAACTGCACAGTGAGTTGGTCAAAAAGACCATCCTCAAGGACTTTCACGATTTATTCCCCAGCAAAATTACCAACGTCACCAACGGTGTCACTCCCCGCCGTTGGATTGCCCTGGCCAACCCCCGCCTGGCCGCCCTGTACACCGAGAAAATTGGTGATAGCTGGCTCCACAACCTGGAGGAAATTCGACAGCTTGAGGGCTATGCACAGGATGCGGGCTTCCGCCAGTACTGGCGGCAAATTAAGCGGGAAATCAAGCAAGAACTGGCCACCTACATCTATCAGCGCACGGGCATTGTGGTTAGCCCCGACTCAATGTTTGACATCCTGGTGAAGCGCATCCACGAGTACAAGCGCCAGCATTTGGATGTGCTGCATATCATTACCCTGTACGAACGGCTGAAGCAAAATCCCAACCTGGATATCTCTCCTCGCACCTTTATCTTTGGGGGTAAGGCGGCCCCTGGCTATTACATGGCCAAGCTGATGATTAAATTCATCACGGCGGTGGGCGATGTGGTCAACAACGACCCCACCATTGGCGATCGCCTCAAGGTCGTCTTCTTGCCCGACTACAATGTGACCTTTGGCCAGCGTGTTTACCCTGCGGCTGACCTGTCGGAGCAAATTTCCACCGCTGGTAAAGAAGCCTCTGGTACCGGCAACATGAAGTTCTCCATGAACGGCGCGCTCACTATCGGCACCCTGGACGGGGCTAACGTGGAAATCCGCGAACAGGCGGGTGACGAAAACTTCTTCCTGTTTGGTCTGGTGGTCGAAGAGGTAATGGCGCTCAAGGCCAGCGGCTACAATCCCTGGGATTACTACAATGGCAACCAGCAGCTTAAGGGTGTGATTGACCTCATCAACTCTGGCTTCTTTGCCAAGGGCGACAGTGGTCTATTCCGGCCTCTAACCGACAAGCTACTGCATGAGGATCCCTTCATGCTGATGGCCGACTACCAGTCCTACATTGACTGCCAGGATCGGGTCGGGGCTGCTTACAAGGATCCCGAAAACTGGTCCCGCATGTCCATCCTCAACGCCGTGCGGATGGGCAAGTTCTCTAGCGATCGCTCCATCCGCGACTACTGCAACAACATCTGGAAAGCTTCTCCAGTGCCAGTAGAAATGATGGAGTACGACCAAGCCCAGGCCGGATTAAAGGTTTAAGGTACCGGGTGCCGGGTCTAAGGTGGTTAGCTAGTCTTAGACCCTAAACTTCCAACCCAAACTTTTTACCTGCCCCTTTCCAGAATCCCTCCCATGCCCCTCGACCTCTACCTCCTTCGCCACGGTGAAACCGAAGCCAGCCAGACAGGTACCTACTGCGGGTTTTCTGACCCTGAGTTGACCCCCGAAGGGTTGGCGATGGCAGAAGCCTTTTCGGATAAGTATCAACACCTACCCTGGCAGGCCGTATTTGCCAGCCCCTTAAAGCGCACAATCGCTACTGCCATGCCCCTATGTAAGGGGGTAGGGCTGAATATGCAGCTACGGACTGGGCTGAAGGAAATGTACTTTGGCGACTGGGAGGGCAAAACCCCTGAGTACGTGCAAGAGCACCACAACCAGGACTATGTGCGCTGGCTAACTGAACCCGCCTGGAACCCACCCACTGGTGGTGAAACGGGGGTACAGGTGGCCAGCCGTGCTGCCCTGGTAATAGCCGAAATTGAAGATCAGTTCACAGAAGGCAATGTTCTGGTGGTATCCCACAAAACGACAATTCGGCTGATGCTCTGCAATTTGTTGGGAATTGATAGCGGTCGATATCGCGATCGCATTCATCTACCTGTGGCCTCTGTATCACTTATCCACTTTGACCTGCATGGGCCAATGCTGGTTAAGCATGGCGATCGTTCTCATTTACCGGAGGAACTAGAAGCACGCCCAGGAACTTAGGCGGAAGGCGGCAGAAAGAACGTAGGGCATAGCCCGTGCCAAGCAGAAAGAAAACCAACTCTCTGCCCCTCCCAGGAGGGGAAATCCAAAATCCAAAATCTAAAATCCAAAATCCTCCAGTCCTTTCCCTTAAAATCAGGGCAATCCTTAGTTACGGCGACCGATTAGAGATCATGGAAAACAAAAAGCCCCTCTTTGGCATTCAAGGTTACTCCCCCATTCGAACGGTTTCACAACTGCATTCCTACTGTCGGGATATGCAGTCCTACTATCAAGTTGCCAAGGGAGACCTACTAGGAAAACTAGAGAAGGCCGATGGGGAGGAAGAGATTCGCTTGCAGCAGGAATTAGCAGAGATAACCCGCAAAATTCAATACTTCCATGTTTTGAATAACGCAGTTTCTATTGCGGATACGGTTTTTCACACGCCCGAGATGATTGCCGAATTTCGAGATGATGCATGAAAATCCTCGTTCTCAACGCTGGTTCAAGCAGCCACAAAAGCTGCCTGTTTGACCTCAGCCAACCGGCTGAACCTAATCAGCCCCCTAGCCCAGTGTGGCGGGCAGCCCTCGACTGGACCCACGCTGAGGGCATGGTAGAACTTACGGCTACCAGTCAGCAGGGGGACAAAATCAAAGCCACCCTGCCCATTATTGACCGGGCCGAAGGCATCGCTGCCATGCTAAATACCCTGGTGCAGGGGCAAACCCAGGTGTTAAGAGAACTACCCGAAATCGACGTGGTCGGCCATCGGGTTGTGCATGGTGGACGAGAGTATGTCGATAGTGTGCGGGTGAATGCCGAGGTCAAAGACGCTATCCGTCGGCTGATTCCCCTGGCCCCGGTACATAACCCGGCTAATCTGCACGGCATTGAAACCATAGAGCGCATTTTGGGTAACGTTCCCCAGGTGGCCATGTTTGACACCGCCTTCCATGCCCGTATGCCAGAGGCCGCCTCTACCTATCCTGGCCCTTACGAATGGGTAGAAAAAGGCATTCGCCGCTATGGGTTTCATGGCATTAGCCACCAGTATGTGGCTCAGCGAGCTGCGACCATGATGGGGCAGGATATCACCAGGTTAAGGATCCTTACCTGCCACCTCGGTAATGGCTGCTCTCTGGCGGCGGTTAAAGACGGTATCAGCATTGACACGACGATGGGCTTTACCCCCCTGGATGGGTTGATGATGGGTACTCGTTCAGGCAGTGTTGATCCTGGCATTTTAATTTACCTGATGCGCCAGCAGGGGTACGGGGCTGATGACCTCGATAGCTTACTCAATAAAGAGTCGGGCCTGAAGGGGATATCCGGCATTTCCAACGATATGCGTCTGGTGGTTGAGGCAATGGAAGCGGGCAATGCCCGGGCGACCTTAGCGATAGATATGTTCATTCACCGGCTCCAGCGCGAAATGGGAGCGATGCTGGCCAGTTTGGGTGGGCTAGATGCCATTGTCTTTACGGCTGGCATTGGCGAGAATAGCCCTTTGGTCTGGCAGCGAGCTTGTGAACCCTTTGGTTGTTTGGGTGTAAGACTGCGAGATGGCGAGCTAAACCGCGCTAAGGATGACCAGGACATCGCTGCGGGAGATTCGGCGGTGCGGGTTCTGGTCATTCACACCCAGGAAGAATGGGCCATTGCCCAGGCTTGCCTATCTATCTTGCAACCGGTGGCCTAGACTACTGGCCAGAGGTTACCATTTGCGTCAGCAGTGGCCCAATAGCTTGAAGGGCGGAGGGCAGAACAGCTACTGTTGCGGCAGCCACAATAATGGTCGTGGCTAGGCGCAATAGCTTATCGGCAGATTTCTCGTAGGTGTCGAACTTATAGTCCAGCTTTTCTAGCCGCTGGTCTACCTGCTCAAATCGCTGGTCTACCTGCTCAAATCGCCGGTCTACATCTGCCTTGAACTCCCGTAGTTCAGTCAGCACATCCGCAATAGTTGGCTCTCTAGGCGTGTCGGCCTGCATAAAGCTTGTCATAAGTGTAAACCTGCCTTGATCTTACTCGATAGATTTAGGGTGAATGCAGATCAGCCATAGTTAGGCAGCCTTTTCCAGGCCAACGTCAGGTTGCGACAGTTCAACGGCCACGGTATCGGCAGGTTGAGGCTGAAAGCTATCCCATTTATCCAGATAAGCCGCCAGGTGAACACTGCCTTGACTGATATGGTGAATCAATAACTCCCTAACCCGGTCTGCTTCTACGGTGTATTGTTCGGGGCTAAAGAATCCGGCAAATAGGGCGGTTCGTAGCCAGACCAGGTAAGTGGTGAGGGCATCGTACTGGTTGTATTCCACAATGGCCCGCAGGTTACCTTCTACCCATAGATCCACCACTGTGCTGCCGTCAGTACCCATCTTGCCGGGAATGCCCATCACTGAGGCGAACTCATGTAGCGATGGCGTGCCAATGCCCCAGCCGCTGACAATGTCCTTTAAGTCCACGTGGGCTTGTGTGTGGCGAGCAAAGTAGTCGGTGCCCTCCCAGGGCTTGTCGGGACGGCTGCAAAACTCTGGCGCAGAGATGCCTGCTGCAATGCCGCGCTGAAGCAGAATCGGCAGGTCTGAGGTGTGGGAGTTAAACCCGACCAGTTGGGGTTTTTGCCGACCGACGTAGCCCAGAAAGGTAGAAATCAGCTCTCCTTCCGCCATTGGAGAATCCGGCGTTTTAGGCAAAGCCGTCAGCCGCAGCCTCACCTCACCCTTTGGGCTTTCTTCTCGAATGACTGCTGAGACAGACACAACCCGGCAGAGCGCGGTCTTGAGGTAGGGGCGGGGCTTTTCTTCGGTAGCGCCGCCGTTTTGCCACATCACCTGAAAAACTTCGCTGTCAGGCATGGCGGCTGGCAGGTTATACACCCGCCGTCCTGAATGGGGATCAGGCACCCATTCCAAATCAAAGGCGCAAACCTGCCGACCAACAGACTTAAACATAACCGTACCCCCTTAAGGCAGCGAGTTTCCAAGAACAGAGCAGTGGATCGAGGGGGCTTCTTGTTAAGCTGCCCAAAGTTTAAGGAGGAACCACAGGATTCTTAGGGGGAGAAACTGGATTTGGGTATCAACGTAAGGTAGGACAATGTTCTGTCAGAGAATCTAGGAGTCAGGAGTCAGGAGCAAGTCATAGCGACACTTCTGGCTTCTAGCTTCTCGATTCCCAGTCCTGTTATCATCCCGGCTTAAGTGGATACCCCTGGATTTTTCTAGGGCACAGCAGAAACCTGGTTTCTCGCTTCCTAGGTGGCTGAATTCCAGCTAGGTCAACCCCAATTGGCCATAACCCCCAAAAAACATCAGCCATACAAAGACAACCAGCCAGTGCATGGCCACCGGCACCCACCAAGACCCTGATTGCCAGTAAGCAATGGTGCAAATTAAGCCCAGCAGCAAAGCCGAGAACAAAAATAGCGGCGTGGTAAAAGTCGGGAACCCAGCTGGGTACACAGTCATGCTGCTAACAAGATGCATTAGAACAAACAGAACAAGGATAGGTAGACCAATACGCCAGCGCTTGAGATCGCTCATCATCTCCGTCCGATGGGGCAGCAGCAGCACGCGCCAAAATCCTTCCTCAATTAAGGCTGGAATCACCAATACTCGACCTGCCAGCAAGCCGCTCTGGGGCCAGGGGATAGCCGCCGCCGTAGGGATTAGCCAGTGGGTCCAAAATCCCAGCGGCAGCACAATCGCGCTAAAGATGGCCAGCAACCCAACCGCTAAGCCCCAATCCTGCCAATGGGGACGAGTCATAGCGGCGGTAGCCAGTCGGTGGCGGCTCAACCGAAAAGCAATGTAAACCTGTAGGCGAAAGGCGTTCAAAATTTAAGTGGTTTAGTCTTTCATGATCATAGTAGTCAACTCAGTTCACCCTGGTGGGAGAGGCGCGATGAAACATGCCGATAGTGACACCTTAGCCAAGTTAGGGCTGCTACTCGAACAGGTGCGTCAGCGTATGCCACCGCTTAAGGAAAAGGGAGAGGGTCGCTTTTACCTAAAATCCACAGCCTTCCTACACTTCCATGACGATCCAGCCGGAATTTTTGCCGATTTAAAGGTAAACGGCGAGTGGCAGCGGTATTCGGTTAATACCGAGGCCGAGTATGCCACTATACTCCAAATGCTAGATTCCCAGTTAACTAAGCAGATAGTCATAGAAACAGCGGTGGAAAGAGAAAGATAATTAGCCACGAAAAAATCCACTGCCACGGGAAAATGACCTTTGGCTCACGCTGGCCAAGAATGGGGAATTGGCGGTGCTCACACCTTAGAGCTAAACCGTGGTTGTAGTTGTACCGAAGGCGCAACTACAACCGTAATTCGTCTAGACTGTTGAGAAATCTCTTCTTGAGTAGAGGATGTTTCCAGCCTTTCCTGCAGGCGAGGATCTTCTAGAAAGCGTAAAGCGTCTTCCAGAAGTATTGTGTTGCCCTTATCCTGTAACCAAGCCAGCATTTCATCCCTTAAAGCAGGGTTAGCTTGAAAGACCTCAAGACCTAATCGAATAGCTTGGTCTAAATTGCCTTGACTGTAGTAAGCAATTGCTAGAAAACAGCGCGATGCGAGATCGGTAGAATTTAACCTGGCAGCCTCTTCCCAAGCATCAATACTTCTATCAATTTGCTTACTTTCATAGAGCGCAATGCCCAGGTTGTTGTAGGCCACAGCATCCTGGGGGTCGATGGCAATCGCTTGCTGGAAGCTGGCGATCGCCGCGGCCAAATCCCCACTGTCCTTGAGCGCAATGCCCAGGTTGTAGTAGGCCGCAGCATACTGGGGGGCGAGGGCAATCGCTTGCCGGTAGCTGGCGATCGCCGCGGCCACATCCCCACTGTCCTTGAGCGCAATGCCTAGCAACAAATGAGCTAGTGAATTGTCGGGATCCAACTCAATAACTTGACGCAAATCTACCATCCCTTTATCGAGATCTTTGAGGTCTTCAACATAGATGGCCCCTCGAGTAATTAAAACTAGAGGGTTATTGGGATACTGCGCCAGAATCTCATTGCAAATTTCCAGAGCTTCCTCTGGTCCATCTTGGCCCCAGGCTACTAGGGCCTGGCTCAGGGGGTGAAAAGACGCTAAATTTTCCTCATTTTTCTTTAACTCCATCTGGGTTGTTTGAAGATTTTCTTTAATCTGCTCTAAAGCCGTTTTAGCTTCCTGCTCCTGCCTAATAGCGGCCTGCATCTGTGCCTCAGCCTGCGTCCGTGCCGTTTGTGCTGTTCCTAAATCAGTTCTAGCTTGCTGTTCTGCTTTCCCCAGGTTTTCAAGGTTGCTCTGGGTAGTGTTAAGTTTTTGTGTCAGGGCATTTGCCTCAAGCTGGGCAGCTTCTTTTTGTTGTAGAGCGTTTGCCTTTTCCAAATTGACGGCATTGAGTTGTGTCTGATTTTGCTCTAAATCTTGCTGGGTTGCTTTCAGTTTTTCCTGTATTTTCTTAGTTTCTTCTTGAGCGCTTTTCTGCTGTTTTTCGGCGGTCGCTGTTTTGTGTTGAGCCTGGCGAGCTTGCGTTGCAAATTTCCAGGCTCCTCCCCCAGTAATCCCCGCTGCAATTACCGTTGCTGCCAGCACACCTGAGCCCCAGCGAATTCTTTGCTGAGCTTTCTGGTTAGCCAATTCCAATTCCTGGCGAGCCTCCCTCGCTTGCTCTAGGCGCTCTTTGGTATCCTGCTCGGCTTGCAGGGCTTGTGCTGCTTCCTGTTTTGTTTTCTGTAACGCTTCTTGTGCTTGCTGTTCCTCTGCCTGGGCAATTTGCATTTCCTGTTGCAACTTTTTATACCGCCGTTTAGCCTGCGTTAGCTGCTGTTCAATTTGGGTCCGTTCTGCCTGAACGCTATTTATCAAAAATCGATGTTCTTCTTCACTCAAGAGTTTGTCTGCAGCCCAAAGGCGAGTGTCTTCTAAGGCTTGGCCTTTCAACAAGGGCATTGGGCCTTCGCGCCGATTTTGCCACTGCTCCCAGGCTTGAAATTGCGCCGGATGAGGATGCTGCTGAGCTTGTTGAGCCGCTACCCAATCTGGTGTAAAGATGGCGTGATAAATAGGATTATAAATTTGCCATCGTCCCTCCCGCCGACACACCAATCCTGTCAAGCGGAGATCCATTTCCGCATCCGTCTCTATCGTGAGACGGTTCCAACTGTCCGTAAGGTCTCCCTGCGGCTGAGCCTTCTCCTGTTGCAGCACCTGCTTAATCAGGCCCAGCAACCGCGGTGCGCGCTCTTTCCGCACCAAAATTCGTCCTTGAATGGTGCGCAGATGCTGAGGTTGATCCTGTTCTTCCCAATTGGTCAGAATATCTTCCTGCACCACCCGCTCAACCCATTCATGTTCTTGCCCAGCCGCAATAAACTGTTGTCGTTCTCGCAGCTTCTGAAACAACTTTTGAGTTAAAAACGGCTGCCCCTCCGTCCAGCGAAGAACTTCTTGCAAAACACCTTGTGGATTTGCCGCCAAATCCACAAGCCCAGCCACTAGCGGCTGGGCTTCTACTTCAGAAAAGGCCCCCAGTTCAATAAACTGCCCGCCAATGTTAAAAGGAGTTCGCGTTTCATCCTGAATTAGCTCTGTGGGGGTTGCGACTCCCAACAAAGCAAAGGTAGGTAAATTTTTTTCAGGAAACTGTGCCCGATTTTCATGACAACTACGGATTAACGCAAAAAAGTCATCGGTAGAAAAGGGCAAGCTTAGGATACTATCAATTTCATCAATACAGATGACAATTGGCTGTCTCAGCCGATTTGGCAAGACCTCTAACAGCAAGTTCTGCAACCGTTGTACACAGTTTAACAAGGGGTAGCTTTGCCACCACTGAGAAGTTTGCTCAATATCCCATGTCAGCAGATCTTGGGCAACCAGACAGGCAATCCCGGCATACCACTGTTCTTGATTCGCACTACTCCCGATGGTATTGAGGTCAACCTCCGCACAGTGAATATTGAGAGATCTAAGCTGATTAACGGTACGTATTCGCAGACTAGATTTACCCACTTGCCGCGAATTCAAAACCCAGCAAAATATACCTCTAAGCAGTGCATTAAAAAACTCATCATCTGCCGTGCGCGTGACATAGGTAGGATTCGTAGCCGATAAACTGCCTCCTACCTGATAATCTACAGGCTGGAATATTACCGGCTTTAGCCATTGTGGAAAGCTTGTCGCAATCATGACAATAGGGATAGTCTTAACGATAGTGGGTAGTTAAACCGTTTGCTCTGTCAATGCACCCTGGTTGACTGACAAAACTTTGGTTTAGGGCGGTTAAAACCGCGACTATACAACCAAAGTCGGCCTTCGCCGACTAGCTCATCCAGCAATAACCCGCGTAGGCGGGTTTTGTCTGTGTAGGCGCGGCTTCTAGCCGCCAGCCACGAAACGTTTGTCAGTCAATCAGCAATGCACCCTATTTCGGTTAACCGGCTTCTGGAAACTCTAGATAGCGCATACAGAAGTCGCGAAAATAATCCCGATATAGCTCATAACTAGGTACAAACTCACTACCACGGGCTGTGATTAGCCCCAGGCTATCTAGTTTATAAATTAGCCAGGTATCGACAGGCATCGGCTTTTGCGCTGTTACAACTTGGGCCAAAGCATTGATGAGTTTAAGATGATCGGGATCTTGTAAGAGAGAACGCTTCAGGCGTTCCAGGTGGGAGTGGTATATCCTGGAGTTTGCACCCATGTCTTGCAGGAGAACGTCTAACGACCACTGATTAAGTGCTGCATGGTACAAAGCTAGCCGTACTAAGTAGGGATGACCGCCCACTCGTTGCTGTATGGCCTGCATATCTGTTAGCGACCATTGCAGACTATGGCGCTTAGCCAGGTCAACCATTTGTTCAAGACTTAACGGCAGCAAATTTAGAGGAACTCCTACATTAAACGGAGACTGATGAATATTCAAAGGAATGTAGCGATCCGTCGCGTGAGCAATAACAAGTCGGAGCTTTACCCAAGAGCCTGACCGCTTGCCGTTTTCGTGCCAGGTACGGAGCATGGCAAAAAAACTATCTGCTGTTTGAGGGTAGGTAAAGAGGTAATCTGCTTTGTCAATGCCTAGAACCAATGGCCTATCCTCAGCCGGAAGAACATACTTCTGACAGTAGCTAGTACAGCTCAGCACAGAATCGGGGATTGAAGGCCAATCTGCAACTCCTTCAATGGAGAGTTCCTCTGCTAAAAGGCTCCAAAAATTTCGCAGGAAAGCATCCAGGTTATGAACTAGGCCTTTTAGCAGCCCTAGATCTATATAAGCCGTGCGATACTCTAGTTCGCTTGCAGCTTCTAGAACTCGGCTCATGAAAGAAGTTTTGCCCCGCAGAGCAGGTGCTTGTATTCGCAGCAAGGCTCCTGGTTGCTGGATCCGTATCCTAGCTTCAAGTAACTTATCCTCAGGACAAAGATAAAAGGGATCAGCCTTAGAAGCTTCCCCCTCAGGATACTCTAATGTCGCAGAAACTCCGGACATATTGCGACTGACCTTCAAGCTTGGATTCACCCAATCAGGTTTGTGCTGAAGAAAGATGTCTACTAGCCAGAGTCGGCCATTTGTTGCCCTTTCCCCATCTGCTTTAAACCCTAACCGCTTCAAACTCTGAGAAATGTGCTGTCTGACAGTTGTTACATCTGCAAGGTTTGCCTGCTCCTGAATGGCTTCATCCACCCTAGTAAAGGAACTATTATCGTCATAAAGACTCAAAAATGCTTTCAAAATCGTGCGCTGAGTGCTTGTCAAAGCCCGATCCAGCGCATCATCAAAGTCTTTGGGGCTAATTTGGGGATTTTGCTCTAACAACTCCGCAAGGGTTCGAGGTTTAATCATGATTCTGCCGGTATGCGTGTGCTTAGATGACGGTAACAATCACGAACTGGACAATACACCCCGTAAGTTACTCAGCTCTAGCAATCATCAAAAGAGGGAACCACAGCAAAACTTCACCTGATGTATTAATGATTCAACGCAAACCCCAAATATTCCGGAATATCACTGAGAGTATTTCCTTTGAGCAGGGAAATGCTTAAACAGATACCGTGTAAGCCGCCCCAAAGCTTACTACAGCAACTCTGCTGCTTTTGAGCAGACCTCCTCGTAGGGACTAATCAGGTAGTAGAACTCAGCCTCGGAACTTGCCACTGCAAACGAACCCACAATACCAGTCATGCATTCGGCAATGGCTTCTTGATTTGCCAAATCATCCGTCAAGTCCTCAACATTCCCTGTCAAATCATCGTTCTCAGCCTCTAAACCATTGATTTGGTCACCTAAGCTACCAATTTTAGTGATCGCATCCTCTAGGTCAGTGGTCAAGTTGTTAATTTGATCACTCAAGCCCGTGATTTTGGCATTTGCATTCCCTAGTTCAGTTTCCTTGGTAACTAAAGTCTGCTGGGTTTGGCGCAGTTGGTAGTACAGGGTTCCAGATGCGATCGCAAGGATTAAGCAGGCTACTCCCAGCGCCATCGGTACTTGCCAGCTAAAGTTTCGGGCATCGTCAGTGTTAGACCAGATTGTGCGTTCCATGGCATTTCTCCTAAAAAGCAAGGATGGAATGTGAGCAAAAGCAAACTTTATGCTTGTATGTCCTTCACAGCAAGCCTGAATACATCGCTAAGATTGGTTGTAAAAAAGGGGCTAATTACCATTCAAAAATTAACAATTAGCCCCAGATTCAACTCAGCTCAGCTTCCAAATCAGGAATCAATTACCAGGTTTGATTCACCTGATATCCCCAGCTACTGTAGGGATTTGACCCATAACCATAGCCAGTGTAAGAGCCTGAGCTGCTGTACCAGCCATAACCCCCACCATAGGGAGCATAGCTGTAGCCGTTGGGTGAGTTGCTAGATGTATGCCACATGACATTTCTCCGTAATAAAAAACTCGAAAGGCAGAGATTAAAAACAATTTCCTTGATCAGCTGAAACTTGCCTCATGCATATCTACATTCGATTAGTTCCATCACTTCATCAGAAAAAAGTTTTTTATCTCATGTTTCTATGAAATCTTTTTCTCCACAAAATGTCGATTATTATTATCTTCACAAAATGCTTTATAGTCTTTACTTCTTAAGTCATTTTCTTTACAACGTCTAGTTTGCAAAATCAAATCACATCGGCATCAGAAAGCTTATAGTGAACTTTCTGGTGCCGATGTGATAATTTTGGAAAGGATAGGATTTGGTCTTGTCTAAAGCGTTGCACAGGATGATGCCGTGACGGCAATAGGTCAATGCCTAGCTGCAAAGGCTAGCAGGATGCTTACATGTCCGAGTAGATATACTCGTCATAATTCGTATCGCCCGTTACTACGCCATCAGGCACTAAGTCAATCAGGTAATACCCATCCTCCTTGTTTCCCTGATAAATGAAGTCAAAAGGAGAATTGTCAACCTCAACCAAAAGAGTTTCTACATATCTACCGTTTCGATATATAGAATCGATAGAGATATCGGCTTCCTCTCCACTATTGCAGTAAGCACGTCCAACCCATTCAGAATTGCGACCGTAGCTTCCGATTTTATTGAGTCGAAACAGACAGGTGGTTTGGTAGCCGTCAGAGTTATAAAAGCGATAGCCACTATCTACCAGATCCACCGCTCGGACAGAATCACCTGCTACAACATTGAGAATCAATGGAGCTACAACGAAAATCCCTAATTTCTGTCTCATGATTGTCACCTGTACTAATCGGTGTGTATTTGGAAGAAGATTTTTATCTTCTTGGTACCACCTTAAGTAAAGAGAGACAGCATCACCCAGGTGCGATTTATAGACTGCTTTAGAAAGATGTGTTCGTAAAACAATCACAATCTTTAATCCCAACAAACCTACCCTAAGGTAAAGCTGTGATAATACGAAGATACAGTTCTAAAACTTGTCTGGCTCCAAATCTGTAGCTCTCATAGTCAAATTACGCCATGATGGAGGGTGTTGCCGCTTTACCGTGCCATGGCTTACCTGATTCTCTGGGGTTTAGGATTCGTCAGTTTTTGGGCTGGGCTAGCGCTATTTGATGACGAAATTCTGCTGATTGCCTGTGCCTTGGTAGGCTCAGGGTTAATCATCGCGGGCCTAGTACTGGCTCCACCGAGGTTGCAGATTGCCATTGAAATCGTTCTGGTTTTGGCTCTCTTCCGGGTTTGTATGAAATGCATCGAACGGGGCAGCCTATCCTAGAAGAGGCTGTGCCCTGCGTTTTGATTTCTGCATTAGGTTAATGACTGGTCTATGACTCCCTTTGATTTGCCCCTCGCCACGGCCCCCGCTCCCCTCAGTGTGGCTGGCCTGGTTGACTACATCAAAGCGCTCCTGGAAGAAGACGCCATCCTCAAACAAATCTGGGTAGTGGGGGAAGTCTCTAGCACCAACAACCATGCTAAGGGACTTTTCTTTAACCTTACAGATTTAGACGGCAAAACCACCATTAACTGCGTGGCCTGGCGCAGTCAGTTGACTCGTTTAACTACCCTACCTGCCGTCGGTGAGCAGGTGACGGTATTGGGAACCGTGAAGGTCTACCCCCAGCGCAGCAGCTACCAATTGACCGTCTGGCAGGTGTTGCCCACCGGAGACGGGCTGAAAGCGTTGCGCTATCGCCAACTAAAGGAACGGCTGGCGGCAGAGGGACTGTTTGACCCAGAGTTTAAGCGCCCGCTGCCTGCTCTGCCCCAAACCATTGCGGTAGTGTCATCTCCCCAGGCCGCCGCTTGGGGGGATATCCAGCGATCGCTACGCCAGCACCACTCCGGCCTCCGCATTCTCTTCTCACCTGCCATTGTGCAGGGGGAGAGCGCTCCCGACTCGATTGTTGAGGCGATCCAACGGGTAGCCAAGGATGGTCGGGCTGATGTTTTGATTCTGGCACGGGGCGGGGGAGCCACCGAGGATTTGGAATGCTTTGACGACGAGCGCGTGGTACGGGCCGTCGCCAACTGCCCTATTCCCGTCGTCACAGGCATTGGCCACCAGCGGGATGAATCCTTAGCGGATTTGGCCGCTGATGTCTGCGCCCACACTCCAACGGCAGCAGCTCTGACCGCTGTGCCCGCCCTGGCAGAGTTGTGGGGTAGTCACAGAGAGCGGGCCGAATGCCTCAGGGCTGTAGTCACTCAGTACCTGGTTACGGCTGAGGAAGATACCCAACGCCTGGGACAACGTATACAGCGGCTACGGCTAGATCAGCACCTGGAGCAGCAACGGGCCCAACTAAACCAGATGAAGGCCCGACTGACCCACGGTGTTCAGGTAGAACTGCGCCGGGCCAGCGATCGTGGCCGCGCCCTGCACGACCACCTGATGACCCTCGACCCAGCTACGGTGATTCAGCGTGGCTATGCCCTGGTCAGAGACAGTGGCGGCGAGTTGGTTACAGATGCCGCCACCGTGACCCCAAATCAGCCACTTAAAGTACAGTTAGCCAAGGGGCAGCTTACCGTTCAGGTTATGGAAATTCAGGTAGAACAGATTAGCGAGTGAGGAAATTTAGCCCATGCCGTCCAAACCCTCAACTAGCACTCCTCAGCCCGAAGCCTGGAGTTACGAAGAATCGGTAGCCGCTATAGAAGCCATCATTGCCGATCTGGAATCTGGCCGTTTGCCTCTGGCCGATGTTTTGACTCAGTTCGAGCAAGCCGTCCAGACCCTCCGCCAGTGCGAAGCTTACCTGACCGAAAAACGCACCCAGGTAGACCTGCTGATCGAAACCCTCTCCGACTAACACCCCATCTCACCACTCCACCATCCCCTTCCCCCCGCATGACCATATCTGGCCCCATTCAGGATCGCCGCGGCCTCAAGGAGCGCTTACTTGAGCTTGTTAACCTGCGCTCCGAAGAGCAGGAGCGCACCTTGCTGATGCTGGCGTTCTATACCACAACATCAATGGGCATTTTGTGGCTCGAAGTCAGTTCCGCTGCACTCTTTTTGGATAAGTATGGGGCGGCAAACCTACCGTGGATCTACATCTTTAGCGCTGGCGTGGGGCTGGGGCTAAGTGTAGTTTACTCCTGGTTACAGCGGTTTTTGCCGCTGCGGTTGGTAATCGTGCTGATTGCGCTGCTAATGGCGCTGCCAATTTTGCTGTTTCGCTGGGGGCTTACCCTACCTGGACTGGCAGGCGTAACCGTGTTTTCTATGCGGTTGTGGATTGAGGCCATTTACAGCCTTAACGACCTGAATCTGTCGGTAACGGCAAACCAACTCTTCAATATTCGAGAAATTAAGCGGGCGTTTCCAATCATCAGCAGCGGCAACCTGATTGCGGATGTGATCAGCGGCTTTTCGGTGTATATGCTGCTGCGGCTAATTGGACTACAAAACGTGATGCTGCTGTCTTTCGGGGTCATGGTAGTGGGAGCCGGGATTCTCTACTACCTGAGCCGCAGTTACGAACATGCGTTTCCCGACTCTCCCAGGCGGCAGGCCGAAGATGTGGAAAGCCACCAAACCAAGCGCCGCCTCAAGGGTTCGATGCGGCAGTACATTGTGCTGCTGTTTTCCTTTTTTGTGCTGGCTCAGATGTTGCTGTTTTCCATTGAGTTTCAATTCTTCAGCCAGCTAGAACTGACTCTGGATGTCAATGCTATTGCCGCATTTTTGGGGATTTTTAGCGGACTTTTAGGATTGATTGAGCTATTCACCCAATGGTTTACCTCCAGCCGTTTAATCGAGCGAGAGGGAGTGTTTGCCGTGGCATTGATTTTGCCATCGGTGATTATGGCAGTGGGACTGTTAACCCTGGTGGCGAGTATTCCACTTCTGGCGGGGACTTCTGCTCTGTTCTTGGGGCTGATTGCACTGAAGTTCTTTGACGAATGGTTGCGTTACACTCTAGTGGCTACTACTCGCCCCGTCCTGTTTCAGCCGATTCCAGACCAGGTACGGAGCCGAGTGCAGTCGTTGGTGGGGGGTATTGCTGAACCCTTGTCAATGGGTGGCACGGGTCTGGCCATCTTGTTCACCCTGGCGGTGGCCAATCAACTGGGGTGGACCAGTCCACTTATCCAGGCGCAGGTTTTCTTGCTGGGAACAGTGGTCGCGGCCTTGGTTTGGTTCATTATCATAGTGATGCTGCGATCACGCTACCTGGATTTGCTGGTGCGAGGAGCAGAGCGCGGTCTATCGTCTTTCTCCGATGCCGACCGACGGGCAATGAAGAAAAACCTGATCGAAGACTTAGAAAAACCCAAATCTGACGCCGATAAGCACTCCTGCATCGATTTGCTCAGCCAAATTGACCCCAAAGAACTGGGCGACGTGCTGGTTCCCCACCTGGCTAATTTTCCACCAAGTTTGCAGCAACACAGCCTTAAGGCCATGCTGGAGTATCCCAATCCTGCTTATCAGGAGGCTGTTAGGGGGTTACTTGCGGTGCCGGACCAGAATCCCGAAGTGCTGGCCCTGGCGCTGCGGTACGTGTGGTTGGCCCAAGATGACTATGACATTAACGAACTCAAACCCTACCTGAAGCCAGAGGTCGATCCAGTGGTGCGGGGTACAGCGGCGGCGCTCATGCTAAAGCGGGGCAATAGTCAAGACCGCGCCGAGGCCACGGCTATTTTGCGCAAGATGCTGGTGCATGAGCGGGAGCGAGAGCGGGTAATGGGTTGTCGCGCCCTGGGTGATGCTGACTATATGGAATCCCTCAGTATCTACATTGATGCGCTTTTGCAGGATCCATCGCTGCAAGTACGGCGGGCTATTCTTGAAGCCATTGCCGCCACTCAGTACAAAAAATACTATCCCTCCTTGCTCAAAGCCTTACAGTACAAGTCCACTCGGGCCGCCGCTACAGAAGCACTAACCCGATTGGGAGATGAGGCACTGCCCATGCTAGAAGCCTTGGCAGTAGATAGCTATAAACCGGATAGGCTCCGTAACCAGGCCTGGCTGGTAATAGGGGAAATTGGTAGCCCTCGTGCCCTAGACATTTTGATTCAGAACCTGATTAGCTCCTGGGGCAGCACCCGCCGCCAAATTCTGCGGATTTTGCTGAAGCTATACCAGGCCACCGGCATGAAACGCTCCGACTTGATTGACGATGCCCTCGATCAACTCCTGGGCCGTAGTGGATTCGAAGAGATTTTGAATACAGAATTGGCCTTTATAGGTCAGGTTTTGGCCGCCAAGGTGGATCTAGCTACCACAGCCGTTTCTGCACCGGAGGGGGAACTGCTGCAAGAGGCTCTGGCTGGTCTGCAAAGTGACTCAATTGAGCGGCTGTTTATGCTGCTGAAATTTATCTCACCCCCCAATGCAATACAGGCCGCCCAGGTCAGCTTAAGTGGGTCAGTCTCAAGCTGGGCAAAGGGCATTGAAATTCTAGACAACACGTTGGATATTGCCAGCAAGCGGTCGATTCTGATTTTGTTGGATCGCCGCCCTGATGCCGAGAAGCTTAAGCAGTTGGCTTTGGCTACAACACTGATTCGCTATACCCCCCTAGCGCCGGGCGATCGCCTGCGGCAACTGCTAGATTTACGCAACTTTCTGTCCGACTGGGCCTTGGCTTGCTGCTTTCACCTGGCCAAAGCCCAACGCTGGAATCTCACGGCTGAACATAACCTAGCCCTGCTACAACATCCCACTGGCTTTGTCCGCGAAGCCGTATTAGCCTACTTAACGGTGGCCTCGCCACGCACCCTGCGGGAACTCTTACCGATGATGAAGAACGATCCCAACCACTTGGTGGCCTATCAGGTCAACCAACTCATAAAAACCTATAATTTGGAACCAGATTAACCCCACCCGAGTTAATCTGAGCCTAGGTTTCCTGCACCTTCATCGTCCGTTTTGGTCACTAGCCATGTCTCTCAACAGCCTCGATCGCCTCCTCTTTATCCGGCGAGTTCCCATCTTCAAAGAGCTGAGGGATGACTTTTTGATGCGACTGGCTCCAGTTATGGATGAGGTGGCTTTTGATGCTGGCTATACCATTATCACGGAAGGCCAGGAAGGTCGTGCCATGTACATTGTGGTGTCGGGGCAGGTGAGTGTACATCTGAATGGGCAGCAGGTGGCTCAGTTCAAATCGGGCGACTGCTTTGGGGAAATGTCTGTATTCGATGCCGAGCCTCGTTCTGCCTCAGTCACCACCCTAGAGCATTGTGAATGCCTGGTGTTGACCCAGCAGCAGCTCTATGATGCTATCGATGAAACCCCAGGTATTGCCGTCAATATTATTCGGCTACTGTCACGGCGAATTCGAGAACTCAACCAGGATTTGGGCCGAGTCAAGGGGCAACTCAATGCGCCTGCCAAAGAATCCCAAATGCCAAGCATTGCAAACCCTCCCCAGACCATCCCGGCCTTATCTGGGTCAATTTATGTGCAACGGAACGGCCACCCCTCTTCATCTCGTCTATCACAAGGGCACATAGCCTAAAACCCGACATAGCCCCGATTGTCCTTAAAGCAGTGGCAGCGAATTCTGATAGACACAACCAGATTTCTCTGGTTGCTAAGCCCACTTGCCGTTGACAAAATGTTGCAAACTATTGCTGAAAATTGCTTAGAGGCCGCTCAGCGTTAGCTGAGATGGCCAGAAAAATTATTTTTCGGTTGAATGGATTTACTTTCTTATGGTAATGTAACGATAGTTGAAGCAAACTTAGCTTCAATCTCATACATCTAATCAACTTACTGGACTAATACATCATGACGACTACACTACAGCAGCGCGAGAGCGCCTCCCTGTGGGAGCAGTTTTGTCAGTGGGTAACCAGCACCGAGAACCGCCTGTACATCGGCTGGTTCGGCGTGCTGATGATTCCCACTCTGCTAGCTGCAACCGCTTGCTACGTTATCGCCTTCATCGCCGCTCCGCCGGTAGACATCGACGGCATCCGTGAGCCCGTAGCTGGCTCGTTGATGTACGGCAACAACATCATTTCTGGTGCGGTGGTGCCGTCTTCGAACGCCATTGGTCTGCACTTCTACCCGATCTGGGAAGCCGCTTCCCTGGATGAGTGGTTGTACAACGGTGGCCCCTACCAGTTGGTGATTTTCCACTTTTTGATTGGTGTGTTCTGCTACATGGGTCGTGAGTGGGAACTGAGCTACCGCCTGGGCATGCGTCCGTGGATTTGCGTGGCCTACTCTGCGCCCGTAGCGGCGGCCACCGCTGTATTCCTGATTTATCCCTTGGGTCAGGGTTCTTTCTCGGATGGCATGCCGCTGGGCATTTCCGGCACCTTCAACTTCATGTTGGTGTTCCAGGCTGAGCACAACATTCTGATGCACCCCTTCCACATGCTAGGTGTAGCGGGTGTGTTCGGTGGTTCTCTGTTTGCCGCCATGCACGGTTCTCTAGTGACCTCCTCCCTGGTGCGTGAGACCACCGAGAGCGAGTCTCAGAACTACGGCTACAAGTTTGGCCAAGAAGAAGAGACCTACAACATCGTGGCGGCTCACGGCTACTTCGGTCGTCTCATCTTCCAATATGCCAGCTTCAACAACAGCCGCAGCCTGCACTTCTTCTTGGGTGCGTGGCCGGTGATTGGCATTTGGTTTACCTCCCTGGGCATCAGCACCATGGCGTTCAACCTGAATGGGTTCAACTTCAACCAGTCGATTCTGGATTCTCAGGGTCGTGTGATTGGCACCTGGGCGGATGTGATCAACCGGGCCAACCTGGGTATGGAAGTAATGCACGAGCGTAATGCTCACAACTTCCCCCTTGACTTGGCCTCGGCTGAGGCTCCTGAAATCATTGGCTAGTCGTTGATTTGATTGAGTGATTGATTTGAGCACGAGCGCTCCCACGAGGGGGCGCTTTT
>Ga0224723_1000453_pt1 | contig 27933 bp, 21 predicted proteins | sample Balambano_FR2_Me_FD_161647 | JGI IMG/M metagenome (GOLD analysis project Ga0224723, IMG submission 161647) | Freshwater sediment microbial communities from Lake Towuti, South Sulawesi, Indonesia - Balambano_FR2_MetaG | ecosystem: Environmental > Aquatic > Freshwater > Lake > Sediment | place... | reverse complement strand
GGCGCGCAGACCGCCGCCCGCCTCGCCCACCCGCGCGTGACCTTTATGCCCACATTTCAGGCCGCTGCTGATCACCTCGTGGCAAACGTTCAGGCTCCCGCCGCGATCGTGCTGATGAGCGCCGGGGACGCCGATCAAATCGGGCTGGACTATTTGCGGCGCAGGCGGCACACTGACGGGTAAAAGTAAGGTGCTGACCCGACGGGCAGACATGCCGCCTGTCAGGATCAGCCCCGCCAGACGCATTAACGATCAGTGCGTTTGCGCCGGGTTAGAATGTCCCCGGCTGAGTGATCATAAGGCTCTGAGCCGCACCACCAACTGCCTGGGATTGTGATAGGAGATCGGCCTGATGAAGCCTGCAACGGTGCTGGAAGCGCGCTTTGGCTCCCGCCTCGGCGATCGCCTGCTGCGCGATGAACCGCTGGCGAAATACACGGCGGCGCGGCTGGGCGGCCCGGCGGATTACGTTTACCATGCCCGCGAGTCGATCGACGAACTGATCGAGGTGATCCGCGCGGCCTGGGATGCCGATCTGCCCGTGCGTGTGCTGGGCGGCGGGGCCAACGTGCTGGTCTCCGATCGCGGGGTGCGCGGGCTGGTGATCATCAACCACATCAGCGCGATCGAATTTGGCGACTGGCACGACGGGCGCACCGTCTCCGCCACATCGGGCGCGAGCCTGCATCTGCTGGCACATAAATGCCAGGCGCACGGGCTGGCCGGGATGGAATGGGCCATCAGTGTGCCGGGCACGGTCGGCGGCGCAATCATCAACAATGCCGGGGCGCACGGCGCGGATATGGCCGTCAGCGTGGCCGATGTGGTGATCCTGACACCGGGCGGCCCCCAAATGCTGAACAACGCTGACCTGAACTACGAGTACCGGGGGTCGGCGCTAAAGCACCGCGCTGACCGGCGCTTTGTGGTGCTGCTGGCGACCTTCTGCCTGCCGCATGAAGATCCCGACGCGATCCGGGCGCGCATGTCAGAAAATATCGCTTATCGTAAGCGGACACAGCCGGGCGGAGCCAGCCTCGGCAGCATCTTCAAGAATCCGCCGGGCGATTATGCCGGGCGCTTGATCGAATCCGCCGGGCTGAAGGGGGCACAGATCGGTGGGGCGGTCGTGTCGCCGGTGCATGCCAATTTCTTCATAAACCAGCGATCAGCCACCGCCGCCGATTACTACGCGCTGATCCGCCATGTGCAGGCCAGGGTGCTGGATCACAGCGGGGTGCAGTTGGAGCCGGAGGTCGAGATCATCGGCGAGTGGGATGAGATCAGCGCGGCGGCGGATCGTCCGGCGGTTGCCGAATAGGGCGCAATCCTATACGATACCGGCAGCGTTGCTGCACAATGAAGTTGGAAGCCGGAATTCATGTCTACTGCGCGATCGCGCCAGAGCAGGCGAAAAGATGGACGCGCGCCCGGGGTGTGGCGTGGCGCACTGACCAGCGCGGTCGCTGCGGAACGTCCTGCGCTTGGGCATGGCGAACGTGGCACGACCGGCCTGAGCTGGCGGATGTTCAGCGGCGGGGTGGTGATCGCGCTGATGGCGCTGCTGGCCCTGTTTTTCGCCACCGATTTTTTTTATGTGCGCGGCATTGAGGTCAGCGGCAACACCATCCTGAGCGACGACGAAATCTTCCGCCTGACCGGGATCGCGGAGATGCACCTGTTCTGGCTCGATCCGGCGCGGATCAAGGCTGCGCTGATGGAAGTGTCCAGCATCGCCGATGCGCAGGTGCGGATCGGCTGGCCGCCGTCCATGGTGCGCATCATGATCGAGGAGCGCCAGCCCGCTGCGGTCTGGGTTCAATCCGGCGTGGCGTTCTGGGTCGATCTGCGCGGGTGTGTGCTGACCAGCACCCCCAGCGATACCGGCGAGCGACCTGAACTGATCCGCGTCATTTCCGACGATCCGATGGCGGAAGTGCCGGGGGGATCGGCCTGTGTGGACGCGGGCGCGGTGGCCGGCGCGATTCAGCTTCAGCGGCTGTTGCCCGGCCTGGCGAGTCTGCGTTATAACCCCACACTGGGGCTGGGTTTTCAGGATGCGGGCGGCTGGAGTGTATGGCTCGGCGTCGGCACGGATATGAGCGCCAAGCTCACTGTGTATGATGCCCTGGCGGCCAACCTGGCTGAACGACAGATCGCGCCGGTCGAGGTCAACGTCAGCAATCCCGACGGCGTGACGTATTGTCTGAGTGTGGAATTATGCGGCCAGTGACCGGCCTTTTCCGGGACAGCGTGGCCGCTGGATCGCATAGAAGCGTTTGAGGTTGCACGGACCGCCATGGATGACCTTGTGATCGGCATTGATGTGGGGACACACAAAATCTGCACCCTGATCGGTGATGTGCGCCCCGACGATATTTTTATTGTGGGTGTGGGCATCGAGCCGAGCCAGGGCATGAAGAAGGGCGTGGTCAACGACATCCGCGCGCTGACTTCGGCGGTGTCGGCGTCGGTGCATAAGGCGGAAAAAGCCAGCGGCTATCAGGTCAAACGCGCCTTTGTCAGCGTGGCGGGCAGCCACATCGCCTCGATGAACAGCCGGGGCGTGGCGGGGATCACCGGGCAGCGCGGCGTGACGGTGGACGACATCGATCGCGCGATGGATGCGGCCCGGGCCATCGCTATCCCGCACAACCGCGAGGTGCTGCACATCGTCCCGCGCAGTTACTCGCTCGACGGTCAGGAACGGGTGCGCAGCCCGCTGGGGATGCACGGCTTCCGGCTCGAAGTGGAAGCGCATATCATCACCGCCGCCTCCACCAGTGTCGCCAATCTGGAAAAGGCGGTGCAGGACGCGGGCGTGACGGTCGATCGCTTCATCCTCAACCCGCTGGCCGCCGGGGACGCAACGCTCACGCACCAGGAGCGCGAGATGGGCGCGGTGGTGATTGACATCGGCGGCGGCACGACCGATCTGGCCGTGTTCATCGAGGGCACGGTCTGGCACACGGCAGTCATCCCGGTCGGCGGCAACCACATCACCAACGACATCACTTACGTCACCCACATCCCCTACGACACGGCGGAGGCGGTCAAAGTGCAGTATGGTCACGCGCTGTCTAAAGCGGTCGATCCGCTGGAGACGCTGCTGATCGAGCCGTTCGGAGAAGGGATGCCGACTGAATTCAGCCGCCGTGAATTGTCCATGATCATTGAGGCACGCATTGAGGATGTGTTCGAGCGCGTGCTGCAAGAGATCAAACGCTCCGGCTATGATGGCCTGCTGCGGGCTGGCGCGGTGATCACGGGCGGATCGTCGCAGCTGCCGGGGATGCGCGAAGTGGCGATGCGGGTGTTCAACTTCCCGGTGCGCCTGGCAAAGCCGGAACGGATCACGGGCATGGCAGACGCGCTGCGCAATCCGTCCTATTCCACCAGCGTCGGTTTGCTGCGTCTGGGCCTGGAGATGGACGGCTTCGCGCCGCATCATCCTGGCAACGGCGGATCGATCGCGCCCCCGGCTAAAAAATGGGGCCAGATGATCGGCGGCCTGCTGCGCCGTCTGCTGCCGGATGATCAATGAGCCGGCGGTGATGAGCTGGGGCAGCCGGAAAGCGCGTATCACTCATCACTCGGTACTCATCACTCGGTACTATGTTATGCTAGGAACGATTCACTAACGGGCACAGTTGCCGAATATTGCAAGATGCGTACAATTAGGAGCAAATTCACAAGTCTCTAATACTCGTGCGGCATTAAGGGCAGCGATCGGCCCGACCGGGGACAGGCCGCCGCGCTGAGATGTCTGGGGAATGAGGGGTAACTATGGACAACTTTTCAGCGGCAGAGACCTTCGCTCAAATCAAGGTAGTCGGCGTAGGGGGCGGCGGCGGCAACGCGGTCAACCGCATGATCAACGAAGGTCTGGGCGGTGTGGAGTTCATCACGATCAATACCGACAACCAGGCGCTGATGCTTTCCAGAGCCAAGACGCGCGTGCGCATCGGCGACAAGCTGACGCGGGGTCTGGGCGCGGGCGGGAATCCCGAAGTCGGGCGCAAGGCCGCCGAAGAAAGCAGTGAAGAGCTTTACGAAGTGCTGCGCGGTGCGGATATGGTCTTCATCGCCAGCGGCATGGGCGGCGGCACAGGCACGGGCGCGGCCCCGGTCGTGGCGCAGATCAGCAAGGAACTGGGCGCGCTGACGATCGGCGTGGTGACGCGGCCCTTCACGTTTGAAGGCTCGCGCCGGATGCAGCACGCCGACCAGGGCATTGAAGCGCTCAAGTCCCAGGTCGATACGCTGATTGTGATCCCGAACGACCGCCTGATCCAGATCGCGCACAAAAATGCCAGCCTTCAGCAGGCGTTCTCGCTGGCCGATGACGTGCTGCGCCAGGGCATTCAGGGCATCTCTGAACTGATCACCGTTCCCGCGCTGATCAACCTGGACTTCGCCGATGTGCGCACCATCATGAGCGAGGGTGGGGCGGCGTTAATGGCAGTCGGTCGCGCTGGCGGGGATGATCGCGCCCGGCGGGCGGCTGAGGCAGCCATCAGCAGCGGCCTGCTCGATGTGACGATCGACGGCGCGCGCGGCATCCTGTTTAACATCACCGGCGGCACGGATCTCAGCCTGTTCGAGGTCAACGAGGCGGCGGGCATCATCAAGGAAAGCGCGCACCCGGAAGTCAACCTGATCTTCGGCGCGCAGATCGACGAGAGCATGGGCGACGAAGTGCGCATCACCGTGATCGCCACCGGTTTCGAGCAGAGCCGCGTCAAAACCCGGCTCGACGCGCAGCAGCGCCAGCAGCAGCCTCGCCAGTCCGCCCAACAGCCCGCGCAGCGCCCGGCCCAGCAGCCGCAGTATATTCAGCAGGCCCCGGCGCCCCAGCAGCAGTATCAGCAGCCCGCGCCGCAACCGCAGCAGCCCGCGCAGCGCCCGGCTCAGGACAACTTCAGCGCGCGTGTCTACGACGAAGACGATATGGACATTCCGCCTTTCCTGCGCAAACGCAGTTAGGGCCAGTTTTGCCTGTCCTGTAAAACCACGGCAGACCTGCATCAGGGTCTGCCTTTTTCGCGTTCAGGCTATGTTATAATCGCTGCATTTTCCCGACGAAGCGGCAAGAAACGAAGGTGCGGTGTGGATTTAGACTTTCTGGGGCCGGATTACTGGCTGGAGCCGGATCATGTGCTGGCCGATATCGTCGCCGGTATGGTCAACACGATGGAACTGCCGGTCGGCGTGACGCTGATCGTCAAAGGTATGGTGCTGACCGGTACACTGGTCAGCGAGCGTGAATATCTGGAAACGCTGACGGATGTGTTCACGTCGATTGCGCGCCGCTCGTTTGAACCCAAGACCAAAAAAGACAGCGACGCGATCGAGGAAGCATTTGACTTCACCCACATGGCGGAAAGCAGCCCGGCGGTCTCCCAGGACGATGACCACAATGAGGATGCCGGCATGGACGATGTTGACATGGATCTGGACGACGACGACGACATCACGCTGCCGGTGCGTTATCTGCACCTCAAGGACGCACTGATCCTGAACCCGCAGCCGGTCATGTCGTTCGCGCCCAGCCTGCTGCCGATCATGCGTCTGCGGCTGACGGTGATCGATGGCTGGATGCTTGGTCATGCCACGCCGATGGACTCGCCGGATGATGACGAGGATGTGTCTGGCAACGGCAGTCATCAGCGCCTGCACTGATCCGCGCCCCGGCGATAATTCCCCTTCCTTCCGGCGGCGGCTGTTCCTACAATACCCGCATGAAGACACAACCTTCACGCTTGAACCTCGCGCGGGTGATCATGCATCTGTTCCGCGCAGGATTGGTGGCCGCCGCGATCTGGCTGGCGGTCATTTTTTGCCTCTCCGCTGCGATTCTGATCGCGGGCGAGGGCGGCGAACCGGAGCAGGCTGACGTGATCATCGTGCTGGGGTCTGGTCTGCGGCGCAACGGTCAGCCGGGAGATGCGCTCTACCGCCGGTCGGTGTGGGCGGCACAGCTTTACGCGCAGGGTTACGCGCCCCAGATGATCTGCACCGGCGGCACTGGGGAAGGTCAGCCCCGCAGCGAGGCGGAGGCCTGCCGCGAAGTGCTGATGGATCAGGGCGTGCCGGCGGCGGTGATCACGCTGGAAGACCGATCCGGCAGCACGCACGAGAACGCGATCTATTCCCGCCAGATCATGATCGCCAGCGGCTGGGAGACCGCCGTGCTGGTGACGGACAGCTTCCACATGCTGCGCGCGGATTGGGTCTTCGACCGCGAAGGCGTGCGCCACACGCCCAGCCCGGTCCCGCGTGAATGGGTGCGCGCCCATTTCTTCAGACGTCATTTCCTGCGGGAGATTCTCGCGCTGCACTGGGAGGCAGCCAAAGACCTCTTCAACCTGTCTGTGACCGATCTCTGATGCGCTGTCGATCCTTAACTGGCAAAACTGCCCAAACTCGGTTGTATAATTTCTCTAGGTTCATCCATCGTCGCGGCCCGCAATTCGCGTTATCATCCGGTTTCAATACTCACTAGGAAAGAGCATCGAGCATCATGCTGGACATTAAGACGCTGACCAACCAGGACTATATCGATCTGGAGCGCAGATATGGCGCGCACAATTACAAACCGCTGGATGTCGTGCTGGAACGCGGCGAGGGCATCTGGGTCTGGGATGTCGAAGGCAACCGCTACCTCGATTTCCTGAGCGCCTACTCCGCCGTCAACCAGGGGCACGCCCACCCGCGCATTCTGAAAGTCCTGGTCGAACAGGCCGCTAAACTGCACCTCACCTCACGCGCCTTCCGCAACGATCAACTGCCGCTGCTGGCGCAGGAATTATGCGAACTGACCGGCTACGACAAAATGCTGCCGATGAACAGCGGCGCGGAAGCCGTCGAAACCGCGATCAAGCTGGCACGCAAGTGGGGTTACAAGGTGAAGGGTGTGCCGGAAGGTCAGGCCGAGATCATCATCTGCGGCGGCAACTTTCAGGGCCGGACTACAACGATCATCGGCTTCAGCGATGAGGCGCAGTACCGCGACGGCTTCGGCCCCTTTACGCCGGGGTTTGTCCGCGTGCCCTACGGTGATGCGGACGCGCTGGAAGCCGCTATCACGCCCAATACCGTGTCCTTTATGGTCGAACCGGTGCAGGGTGAAGCCGGGATCATCGTGCCGCCGGATGGATATCTGAAGCAGGTGAGGGAGATCTGCACGCGCCACAATGTGCTGATGGTGGCCGACGAGGTGCAGACTGGCCTGGGACGCACCGGTAAACTGCTGGCCCAGCACTGGGATGATGTGAAAGCGGACATTACCACGCTGGGCAAGGCATTGAGCGGCGGCTTTTACCCGGTCTCTGCGGTGCTGGCTGACGACGCGGTGATGCACGTCCTCAAACCCGGCGATCACGGCTCGACCTTCGGCGGCAATCCGCTGGGTGCGGCCCTGGCGCGGGAGGCGCTGCGTGTGCTGGTAGAGGAAAATATGACCGACAACGCCCGCGTGATGGGCGATTATCTGCTGGGGCGGCTGAAGCGCATCGAAAGCGAGAATATTTACGAGGTGCGCGGCAGGGGCCTGCTGATCGGTGTGGAGCTGAATCACGAAGCGGGCGGCGCGCGCCGTTACTGCGAGGCGCTGATGGCGGAGGGTCTCCTGAGCAAGGAGACGCACGACAATGTAGTGCGTTTCGCCCCGCCGCTGATCATCGACCGAGACAGCATCGACTGGGCGATGGAACGCATCGAGCGCGTGTTCAACACGCTGTGAGCGACCGTGGCGATACGAAAGGGGTTGTGAAGCCGTTCATTACGACGCACTCTGGTCTCGCAACAATCGGCGAAGCCAAAACCAGGACAGGCGCATGGGCCTGTCCCTACGCTGACGACCCAATTTGTCCCCGATCTCCTCACCCGATTTCGGGGGAGGCCGGGTGGGGGTCAGGTCGCGCCCACATCCCGTCTCTGATGGGATGTACGCCCATGTGCCGACCCCGGTATGGTGACGCAAAACGCAATCTTTACCGTCACAACTACTCCTGAGCGGCAGGCTAAAAGCGACACGCTTCTAAAACTGTCTGTGTGCCAGCCAGGAAGCTCAGTTCAGTAGGGTCAGGCCCATGAGCCTGACCTTAACTTTTTGCGTTCCACCCCATTATTTATCTCTGCCTCATCCTGCGCCCATCATGGCTTCAGCCTGTGATTTTTAAGTTATTGTGTGCATCGCAATTTGCCTTCAACTCGCCCCGATGCTGCTGACGTTTTCAGAAGGTGCAGAGGGGATTCATCATGTCTGTAGTAGCCAGTGTTTTTGACAGTGAAGGCGGCCTCGATCAGGCGCTGCGCCTGCTGAACGCGCAGGGTATCGAAGGGAAGGATATTCATCTCATGCAGGGTGGCAGCCCACAGCCAGGGATCGCGGGCGCGCCGCTGGGGGTTCCTGCGGCGGTTTTTGCCGAAGGATCAGGCGGATCGAACCTGGGCGACAGCAACGCAGCCGGGATCGCGCTGGCCGCCGCTTCATTGGACGATATGAACATCACCGGCGAGGAGCAGGAATATTACCGCAGCCTCGCCAATCAGGGCAGCGCCGTTGCGTTGATCCGCTGTGATGAAGCGCAGTGCAGCACGATCGTCAATCTGCTGCGCCGCAGCGGGGCCGCGCGCGCCGATCAATTGGCGTAGGCACATCATCAACTAAAAACCGGGGACGCTGCATATAGCATCCCCGGTTCCTTATCTCAGCTTGTCAGGCAGCAGCCAGGCCAGCAATCAGCCTGCCGCGCCGTCCTCGCCCATCATACCGCCAGAGGGATTCTCGAACTCGTCCATGAAGAACTGCACCAAGTCAGCGCGGAGCTGCGTGCAGGTCAGGTTTCCGCCCACCACGTCACCCGGCAGCAGTGTGATCATCGGCATGTCGCCCATCGGGTCGGCGGTCGCCTCGGTGATCGTGCCTTCCGTTCCGGTCATACCTTCGGCGGTGGCTTCGGCAGTCGCTTCGGCGGTCGCGTCCATCGAGCCTTCCATGCTGCCCATCATATCCAGGTCGGTGAAGTAGCGGTTATACTGCCCATATTCAAAGGTGTTCAGATCAAGGCCGGTTTCCATGCTGGCTTCGTAACCGTAATCGCGGCGCGCGATCAGCAGCAGGGTGATCAGGGCCGAGTCGCACTGGGTGAAGGTTCCGGTTGCAGATTCAGGGGTGGCTTCCTGCGCGCTGAGGGGAACCAGCACCAGGGTCAGGGCCAGCACAGCCAGGATGACGATCGCAGACAGACGCATTGCTGCGTGTTTCATCTTCAGTCCTCCACAGATTGGGCAATTTCAGCTTGTCTAAGGGTGTCCGGCCAGACATTTCTCATTATAACGTGCGGCTGAAAGCGGGGTGCTAACAAATATCTAAATGCCACTAAAAAGAATCTATACGGGCTGGAATCAAAATCAGGAAGGGCTTCTCCCTTCCTGACTGACGTGCCGTCTGCGCCCGCCGGATCACTCCAGCCGGTTTTTATCCTCGCTGTAGATCGGCTCCTGCGGCAGGTTATCGCGGCTCAGATAATCGGTGATGCTGTCCTCATGGCGCTCGAAAGCCAGCTGACCGTTGAGTTCGTCGATCACGATCAGATCGCCAGCGTGGAAGTCGCCACGCAGCAGGCGCACGCTCAACGGATTTTCCACGTAGCGTTGAATCGCACGGCGCAGCGGTCGCGCCCCGAACTGCGGATCGTACCCGGCGCGCGCGATCCAGTTGCGGGCCGGTTCGGTCAGGTGCAGGCTGATGCCGTGTTCGTGCAGCCGACCGGCGATGCCCGTCATTTGCAGATCGACCATCTGCTCCACATCGAGCAGCGCCAGCGGCGAGAAGATGATGATCTCGTCGATGCGGTTCAGAAATTCCGGGCGGAACGTGTCGCGCATCGCCTTTTCGATCTTCTGGTGATCGGCGATCGACTGCTCATCATCAGCGCGGACAAAGCCCAGTGCCCCGCCCTTGCGCGCGAATTCCGTGCCCAGGTTGCTGGTCATGATGATCACCGTGTTGCGGAAATCGATCGTGCGGCCCTGACCATCCGTCAGGCGGCCGTCTTCCAGAATTTGCAGCAGCGCGTTCCATACATCCGGGTGCGCCTTTTCGATCTCGTCGAACAGGATCACGCGGTACGGGCGACGGCGGACGGCCTCGGTCAGCTGGCCGCCTTCTTCGTAGCCCACATAACCGGGCGGCGCGCCGAACAGACGGCTCACGGTGTGCTGTTCCCGGTACTCGCTCATATCGACGCGCAGCAGGGCCTCTTCGTCGTCGAACATGAATTCAGCCAGCGCCTTCGCCAGTTCGGTCTTGCCCACGCCGCTGCTGCCCAGGAAGATAAACGACCCGATCGGGCGTTTGGGGTCTTTCAGACCACTGCGCGCGCGCCGGATCGCATCCGCCAGCGCGGAGATGGCCTTGTCCTGGCCGATAACGCGCTTGTGCAGCGCCTCTTCCATGCGCAGCAGCTTTTCGTTTTCAGATTCCAGCATCTGGTTGATCGGGATGCCCGTCCACTGCGCCACCACCGAGGCGATGTCGTCGGCATCGACCACTTCATCAAGCGTGTTTTCCTGCTGCCAGATAAAGCGCTCCTGCTCGAATTCCTCCTCAAGCTGAAGCCGCTGGACTTTATACTCGGCGGCGCGCTCATAATCACGAGCCAGGCCGGCGGCCTCTTCTTCGCTTGCCAGGCGGGAGACGGCTTCCTTCATCTCGCGCAGGCGCGGCGGCATGGAATACAGCGCCACGCGCAGTTTGGCGGCGGCTTCATCCAGCAGATCGATCGCCTTGTCCGGCAGCTTGCGCCCGGTCACATAGCGATCCGACAGGCGGGCGGCGGCATCGATCGCTTCGTCGGCGATCGTCACCTTGTGGTGCGCCTCGTAGCGATCGCGCAGGCCGTAAAGCATCTCGATCGTGTCCTCGACGCTCGGCTCATCCACGTACACCGGGGCGAAGCGGCGGTCGAGCGCGCTGTCCTTTTCAACGTACTGGCGATATTCGTCCAGCGTGGTCGCGCCGATGCACTGAAGCTCGCCGCGCGCCAGGGCCGGTTTCATCATGTTCCCGGCGTCGATCGCACCAGCGGCAGCGCCCGCGCCGACCACGGTGTGCAGCTCATCGATAAACATGATGATCTCGCCGTTGGAGCGCTGCACCTCTTCAATGGTGGCCTTCAGGCGTTCTTCAAATTCACCCCGGAAGCGGCTGCCGGCCAGCATCCCGCTCAGATCGAGGCTGACGACGCGCTTGCCCTGGAGAATCTCCGGCACATCGGCGCTGGCGATCTTCTGCGCCAGACCTTCCACGATGGCGGTCTTGCCGACACCGGCCTCGCCGATCAGCACCGGGTTGTTCTTGGTGCGGCGGCTGAGGATCTGGATCACACGCAGGATTTCGGCGTCGCGCCCGATCACCGGGTCGAGCTTGCCTTCCAGCGCCATGCGGGTCAGATCGCGGCTGTACTTTTCCAGCGTGCGGTAACGGGTTTCCGCCTGCGGATCGGTCACGCGCTGGCCGCCGCGCACATCCTTGACCGTATCGTATACGCGGTCACGGGTCACACCGTTATCGGCCAGGATGCGGGCGATCGGTGTGTTGCGCTCGCTCAGGATCGCCAGGAAGATGTGTTCGGTCGAGATATACTCGTCGCGCAGGCGGTTGGCCTCTTCGTTGGCGAGATCGATGATGCGCTTGACGCGCGGCGTGATGAAGACCTGCCCGGTTCCGCCGCCGTAAATGGCTGCCTTGGGGCTGGCGAGCAGAATATCGTCCAGCCGCGACCGGATCAGGCTGACATCGACGTTCAGGCGATCCAGAATCTGTGGGATCACGCCGTCCTGTTGTTCCAGCAGCGCCAGCAGCAGATGCTCGGTATCGACCTGGTTGTGCCCATAACGCTGGAGGATTTCGTAGGCGCGGGCGGCGGCGTCCTGCGCTCGTTCAGTGAAGCGTTCAAAACGTATCATGACCATTCCCTCAATGTGCTCGGAGCCGGGCGTAATGGGGGGTATCGCCTGACCACTTGCGTTTATTGTACTCGATTCGGGGGTTAGCGCGTCGATCTCACGCGAAATCAAACGGTAACGCGGTCGCGCCCGATGTGATGCAGTATAGAGGTCTCGCGTAAGAATGGTGTAGGCAGCGGATAAGAGGAGTAATGAATGTGGATGCGGTAGAATAGAGCGTTCAGATACGCCGCAGGAAAGATAATGAACGCGCAAACCCCACAACGCGCAACCGGCGTCACGATTGATGACCTGCTGCGCCTGGGATCGGATCGATGGGTGGAGGTCGTCAACGGAGAGATCAGGGAAGTCAACGGTGGAAATGCCATGACTCCAGGATTTGTCCACAGCGGGATCGCGGCCAACGTCTATGATATTCTGCGCGCCCATGTGAAGGTCACCGGTGCGGGGATCGTCCGGCCAGACGGGCTGAATTATCTGCTGTCCGTGGTCGCGGGAACGATTCGGGAATCGCGCATCCCGGATGTGTCGTTCGTGCGCCGCGAGCGTGTAATCATCAATTTTGAGCATGAAGGCTATTTCCCCGGCGCGCCTGATCTGGCGGTTGAGATCGTGTCGCCCCATGAAGCGCCTGAAGACCTTGAAGAAAAGCTCGATGACTATTTCGCTGCTGGAACCGAACAGATCTGGGTGCTGTATCCGGGGCTGCGCCGCGTGCATGTCTATGAGCGCCCCGTCGATCCGCTGATGCGCACCTACACTGTCTATCCGGAGGGGACGATCCTGCAATCGGCCCTGTTCCCCGGCCTGCGGATCAACGTATCCGAATTTTTTCAGGACGATCTGCGCCGGCCTGACACTCTGATCGCAGAATAGCCCCGTGGTTACGGAATAGCTCGATTGTTGAGCATTTCGCTGGCGCTTCTGACCAGTCGGCGCAGTTCATCTTCCAGATCGGCGGTGATCCCATCCTGGATCGCGGCCTCGCGGAAAATATCGCGCGCCTCGCGGATGCGCTCCTGACCCTCGCGCAGTTTCCGCAGCCCCACACGCAGTTGATCACGGGCATTGCGGCTGGCCGGGCTGGTGTAATCTTCCGGGAAATCCCACCCGTGCAGGGCAGCCACCCGCCGCATTTCGCTTAAAAACTCCTCAACGGTTTCAATCTGCATGGCCGCGCCGCGCTGCAAAAGCGCCTGGAGCGCACCGCTGAGCGATGGCTCCGCGCCAAAATCCAGGGTGGTGACATCACTGTAACGCGCCTCGACCTCGCTGCGGCTGCTGGGCTGTGGGCGCAGCATCGTTTTCTGCGGGCTGAGGCCGGTGAAGATCGGATACAGCACGCCCACACACAGATTGTGAATGTCCATGCGGTAGTAATGCGCGTCCGAACTGCGCGCCGGCGCTTCCACCTGGCGGGAGCTGTTGAGATCGATCACCGTCAGCTTCACGCCGTCCCAATAAACGTGTTCCAGCTTGTGATCGAGATAGACGATCCCCTTGCGGTGCGCCAGGCTCAGAAGCTGCCCGAACTGGAGCGCCAGCGCGATCCCCTCCTCGCTGGGCAAGCGCCAGCGGATGGTCTGCTGGTTGGGCTTCATCAGGTAGAGCAGGTTATGGTGGCGCGGCAGAGGATCGAGCGCCAGGTACGGACGCCAGCCCTGCGCGGCATAGGGATCGACCTGCGCGCGGAACTGCGCCACATCAACGCCCAGCGAAACGATCTCCCCGCCCATCGGCACTTCGCCCGGCGCAGACAGATAACCGCAGTCCACCAATCGGACGCAGTTGGGGCTGTCGGCCAGCTTCATCAGCAGATCGGCCTCGTTGGCGAAGGCGCGATATTCCCAGCGCACCTCGCCGCCGTTCATGTGCTCCGGGCGCAGCAGCTTGAAGGCCACAGATTGATTGGTGCGGAAGCTGCGCGCTTCCAGTACGCGGGCATAATGACCCAGCGCGAAAGTGTCGATGAAATTGTCGATGCGGTAAAATTCAGCCAGATCGGGCATAAGTCTCACGTTCAGTTGCAGCAGTGGGAGCAGGTTCTCCGGCAGAGGCCAGAGGCGCATACGGTAGTACGTCTGCGATAGCACGCACACTTTACCATTTTTGCAGATCGAATGGTAGACGGATAAACCAGCGCCCGATTGCCGCGTGCCGCCTGTTCAGTTCGGGAAGCAAGATCGTCCACATGGGTGATCCTGTTCACGCTTCACGCGGAACATAATTGACGAACTATGTGTCTGATTAGTGTAACCCGTCTACATCTTATGCCCGGCTTGATGCGTGTATCTAACAACACGATTTAGAATCGTAACAAAATTGGTAGGCTTGCATCCCTTAGGGGCTACAGTAGAATAGTAGAAATCAGCACTGCAAGGAGTCCGGTATGTCTATTCCGGGTCAAGGAATCCGCCTTCGGAGTTTTGCCCGCACCAGCACCGGGAAAGTGCGGGAGAACAACGAAGATAATGTCCACCTGTGGAGCCACGATCATCTCGTGCTGGCGACCGTCGCGGACGGCATGGGTGGGGCGGTCGCCGGGGAAGAGGCCAGCCGGATTGCGGTTGAAACGATCGAGCGGATGATGACACTCCCGGACTCGGATGGGGCAGAAAAGTACGGGCTGATGGACGCGAACATACTGGCTGATCAGCTTAAGGAAGTTATCCGCGCTGCCAACGGCACGATCTACGCCAACGCCGATCAGCACCCGGAACTGAAAGGCATGGGCACAACCATCACGACCGCGTTCGTGCGCAACACGGATGTGATCGTTGGGCATGTGGGCGACAGCCGCGCCTACCTGGTGGATGGTCACGACGGCCACATCATCCAGATCACCGCCGATCACAGCTTTGTGCAGGCCCTCGTCTCCGCCGGGCACATCACCGAAGAAGAAGCCGAAGATCACCCCATGCGCAATGTGCTTTACCGCGCGCTGGGCCAGGCCCGTGAGGTCGAGGTCGATTTTTACTACGAACGCCTCCAGGTCAGTGATCGGCTGGTGCTGTGTTCGGACGGATTGACGCTGCACGTCAAGCCGCAGGAGATCGCGCAGTTGACGTTAGGCGCGGACAACCCGGAAGAAGCCAGCCGCAAGCTGATCGACCTGGCGAATTCACGCGGGGGGCGCGATAACGTCAGTGTGATCGTGATCAAGCTGGAGCGCGTGCCAGGCGACGAATTTGAAGAGATCGCCGCTGACGAACATCACGCCGGTTTTGACGACGACACCCTGGTGATCGTCCCGCGCGAGTCGTCGGCTTATGCCTCGTCAGAAAGCCAGAACGTGCCCGACCACCGAGAAGCGGAACGAGACAGCGCCACCAACCGGCGCGATCACCCCGGTCTGCCGTCCGCCATGCTGCCCCGCCGCTGGGATTTTACGTCTAACCTGCGCGACAAAGTGCAGTCTCTTAAACCTGAACTGGCGATCAACCCCCGCCTCTATTACGACAGTGACGAATATGGCGAGGGCCGCGATACCCTGCTGCCGGATCAGTAGATCCATGCGTTTCATCCGTCGTTTGCGTACAGGCTGATTCAAAATGTATGCGCCTTGCAGGACGCAGCGCATCGCCCGCGCAACGCGGATTGGCTGAAGTCGTCTGTAACGATTTCCTCCCGTTCATCCTCCGCCCCTGTCCGGATGACCTGTGCTTTCCCTGTGATTGTCGTGCGCATCCCGTGAATGATGTATAATCACCGTGGGAATGTTTGATTCTTGAATTTTCATAATTTGAGCAGGGAAGCGCCTTATGTCCGATACGCCCCCCAGCAAATCCGAGCGCGGCGATACGCCCATCAGCGGCGGCTGGCAGTCCCCCACCACGCCCGGCGGTTGGAAAGCGCCGGAAACTGACCGCGAATCTGCCTGGCGCGTGCCTGCGCTGCCGACCGATCTGCCGGATGAAGTCGGCGGCGACGGGGGGTGGCGGCTTCCGGCCCCACAGGACACGATCTACGGCCCTGAGGACGAGCTTGAGGTTCACCGCCCGGAAGACGAACTGATGATCAGCCCGCCGCCGGAAGATCAGCGGGTGGCTCCTGCCCGTGTCAGTGATGCGCTGGCCCCCGAAGACCTGATCCCGGCGCAGAACGGCACATCCGGCGACGCCGCGCCCGCCCCTGGTCAGACTGCATCCTCCGTGCCTCTTGCGCCCGAAGACCTGATCTACATGATCGAACATATCGACGAGACCGACGATGACTTTGCGGTTTCGGGTGGGTTCAGTGAACTGGTGGCGCTGGCGAGCTTGGCCGAACGCGAACCCGGCGCGGGGGCGCTGCCCGGTGAGGCCTCTCCCATTCCCGGTGGCGCCAGTACGGATACCGGGGCCAGCGCGCCGATCGATTTGTCTACTCTGTCTCGGTCGGAACGGGTGGTGATGCAGTCTTCTGGCGCTCCGGCCAGCGACGCCGCCGAATATGCGCGTCAGCAGTTGGCGCTGCTGGGGGTGGATGACGCGCCCGCCGCAGGTTCGATCGGAGCCGTTACCACGCCCACCGGCGCGACCGGCGCGGATCCGGGTGATTATGCGCGTCAGCAGTTGGCGCTGCTGGGAGATACCGGCGCGATCAGCGGCACGTCGCTGCTCCAGACCGAATCGCCGGCCACCGTGATCGAAAACCTGAACCCGCGCCAGCGCGATCTGCTGCGTCGTTACCGCGAGACCGAAGATCGGGTCGGGTCGCTGCGCCGCATGATGCAGGCCGGGCAGATCAGCCAGGATGATTTTATCAACCAGCTCCGCGACCTGATGATCCTTGACGACGATCAGGTCTGGTGGATGATGGGTGTCGAGACGGATACCTGGTACAAATCCGAAAATAACGAGTGGGTCCCCGCCGTGCCGGATGTGATCCAGCTTGACCAGCGCCTCCAGCAGGGGCCAGGGGCCGGTCGCGTCGATCCTAACACGCTGGTCAATGACTCGCTGCCCTACCTGCCAGACTCGCCGGTGACTTTCCCCTCACAGTCCAACACGCTGCAATTTACCGAAGCCTCTGCCGGGACGCGGATGGACGATTATGGGATGCCGCTGCCCAAGACCGGCGTGCCGATCAACGATCCCGATTTCACCGTGCCCAACCCGGCCCTGATCAACCTCAACACGCTTCAGGGTTCAGCGCAGCCGACCGTGCCGGGCCAGTCATATCTGGATGTAACCGTCCCCAGCCCGACCGTGCCCGCGCAGCCGGTCGATTATGGCCGGGTCGAAGCGCCGGTCGATCTGAGTGCGCCGCCGGAATTCGCCGTGGAAGCCGCCGAGGAAGAAAGCCTCTACGTCGATGCCGTGGAACGACGCCGCCGGTCGCAGACGCGGGCGCTGCTGCTGGCAGCCACTATCTTCGTCGTCGTGATCTTCCTGATCGGCGCGGCCTTTATTGTCTTCGCCCTGGTGTGGTATGACAGCATCGTCGATCAGTACGCGCCGCAGATCATCGCCCTGGGCGATTATCAGCCTGAATTCCAGACCGTGCGCATCCTCGACAGCGACGGCATTGAGCTGGCCTCGCTCACCCGCGATGGCGGGGCAGACCGGCTGGATGTGACGCTCGATGAAGTGTCGCCCTATTTCCTGCACGCGCTGTTATCCCTGCAAGACACGCGCTACTACCAGCACCCTGGCTGGGACCTGGGCACGACGATCGGCGCGTTCTGGCAGAATCTGACCAGCGGCGAGATCAGCACTGATGGCGATACGATCACGCAGGCGGTGGCGCGCAACTTCGTGCTGGGAACCGGATCATCGCCGCAGGTGGATGAGATTGTCGTCGCCGGGCAGATCACCCGCCGCTATACAAAAAGTGAAATTCTGGAACTTTACGTTAACGAACTGAATTTTGGCAACGAGGCATTCGGGGTCGAAGCCGCCTCGCGCTTCTACTTCAATAAGGGCGCGGCGGAACTCAACATGGCGCAGGCGGCGATGCTGGCGGCCATGGTCAGCGGCCCCACCCTGCTCGAACCGGTCAGCGCGCCCGACCCTACATTCGATGCGATGCAGGAGGCGATGGATCGCATGGTGGAGGTGGGCTGTCTCAGCTTCCAGCACGATTGGCCGGGATCGGGCGCGGAAGATGCGCTGGGGCCGCTGCCCGCCGGTCAGGACTTGTGCATCGACTCCACCTACCGCAACGATCGCGCCGTGGTGCTGGGCGCGCTGGTCGAGGCCAGCCCTTACCGCCCACGCCAGGTCAACACGGAGTTTCCACACTTCGTCCAGGTGGTTCAGAACCAACTGGAAAGTTACTATGGTTCGGACGTGATCTACCGCGAAGGCTTTGTCGTCCGCACCTCGCTGGTGCGGGAGATTCAGGAAACCGCCGAGGACGCGCTGATCGATCGCGTCGAGGCGCTGTCCAGCAGCGGGATCAACACCGGGGCGGTCATGGTCTCTGATCCGCTGACCGGCTATATCCTGGCGATGGTCGGCAGCCCGGATTTCGACAACGACGCGATCAACGGCTCGGTCAACGGGGCGCTTCAGTGGCACGCACCCGGCGCGGCCATCCAGCCCATCCTCTATACGGCCGCGATGGAAGGCGTTGACCGCAACAGCGACGGTTCGATCACCGCCGGCGAGTATTACTCGTCCGCCACCGTGCTGTGGGATGTGCCGACTCAGTTCCAGATCCCCGGCCAGCCAACGTTTACCCCCACCAATTTTGACGGCGAGTATCACGGGCCGATCTCGTTCCGCCGCGCGGTGCAGAGCACCTATGAAGTCCCTGCCATCAAGACCTTCGCCTGGCTGGGGGAGGCAGGGTTCGTCAACACGGCCCGCGACCTGGGTCTGCGCTTCCAGGAAGGGGCGACCTTCCCGCTGACGACGGCCACGGGCACTGTGCCGGTGCGGCTGTACGATATGATGGTCGCCTATGGCACACTCGCCAACGACGGCATCCGCGCGCAGACCGTCACCGGCGGCGGCGTGACGTTCAACCTGCGCACCATCGTCAGCGTGACGACCTCGCGCGGTACAGAAGTCCCCCTGCCGGTCACGCTGGAGCCGATCCAGGCGGTGCGGCAGGACATCGCCTATGTGATGCAGAACATTCTGAGCGACAACACCACGCGCTCGATCGAATTCCCCAACTCGGCGCTCTACATCGAAGGCACACCGCAGATCGGCGCGGTGGCCGCCGTGGCTGGCTCGACTCAGAATGGCAGCGATGTGTGGACGATGGGTTTCGCCAGCAACCTGACCGTCGGCGTGTGGCTGGGCCGGCATGACGGCGAAGCGACCAGCATCGGCCAGAATGGACGCCTGGCCGCCGCGCCGCTGTGGAACACCGTGATGCGCACCGCGATCCAGCAGGCGGGTGGCTCTGGCTTTGGCCCCCTGGTCCAGAATGTGACGCAGGGGACGGTATGCGCGACCACCGGCGAGATTTTCAATCAGGGGGCGGCCTGCCCGCAGCCGATCAACGAACTGTGGTCGGTGGCGCGACCGCCGCTGCCCGCCGGTCAGGGTGTGGTCGTCACGCGCGAGATCGATTCCTGGAGCGGTTTGCTGGCAAACCAGTTTTGCAGCACCGATCGCATCCAGGCCACGTTCACCACGATCGATGATCAATTCGCCGTGCAGTGGATCAATACTACCGCCCCCGGTCGCCAGTGGGCGCAGCAGTTGGGCCTGACCGTGCCGCTGAACGTCGCCCCGACTGCCGCCTGCGATCAAAGCACGCCGATCTCCGCCGTCAGCATCACGCAGCCTCAGGGCGGGCAGACCGTCGAAGGCCAGCTCCCGATTCGGGGGCAGATCAACGCCAATGGCTTCCAGCGTTATCAACTCGAATATGCGCTGGAGGGCAGCACAGCCTATACGATCATGCCCGGCTCGCAGTCCACCACACCACAGCCCAACCCCGACAGCCTGCTGGCGACGTGGGATACGCGCGCGGTCGCCGATGGCAATTACACGCTGCGCCTGGCGGTTTTCGGCCAGAACAACGGCTATCTGTACCGTCTCGTCTCGCCGGTCATCGTCAACAATCCGGAGCCGACCGCCACGCCGACGCTGACCCCGGCGCCGATTATCCCCACCGCCGTGCCTGCGCCCATCAATCCGCTGCCGTTCCCGGAGGACGCCACCCCCGGCGCGCCTACCCCCACGCTTGACCTCAGCGGCGGATAATCACTCGTCAGATGATTGGGCAGTTCTTTAAGCTGTTGCAGCTTACTGGAACTGCCCGTCTCTTCACTCCACTTGTGATACAATTGTTCGTGTCCCACGATCAATACGGATCATCTCACTGTGAGCTTAACGACCCTAGATTCTCTACTCCTTGATTTTCCCCATCACACGTTTGAGCGTTCGCGCGCTGTTCACGCGGACTGCTTTGATTGGCTCAGGCGTGTGCCAGAAAATACGCTCCATGCTGTCGTGACCGATCCCCCATATGGGGTCAAAGAGTATGAGGCCGATCAGATCGCTAAACGGGGTGAGGGGCGAGGTGGTATCTGGCGGATTCCCCCGGCATTTGATGGTCATCAGCGCGCTCCGCTGCCCCGGTTTACCGCCCTCAATGCAAAGGAGCGCGAGCAGTTAAAAAATTATTTTGTCGAATGGTCAGGGCTAATTGTCAGGGCGCTGCGGCCAGGGGGACATGTCTTTATTGCGAGTAACACCTTCCTGTCTCAGCCGGTTTTTGCTGCGCTGGCGAATGGTGGTCTGGAATTTCGTGGTGAGATCATCCGTCTGGTGCAGACACTTCGAGGTGGGGATCGTCCGAAGAACGCGGAGGACGAGTTTGATGGTGTGTGTTCTATGCCTCGTGGTGGGTATGAACCGTGGGGCCTCTTCCGTAAACCCCTGCTGCCGGGGATGAAGGTCAGCGACTGCTTAAGGGAATTTCAGACAGGAGGGCTGCGTCGTTTGCCGGATGGCCGCCCCTTCGGGGATGTGATTTTCAGCGAACGCACCCCTCAGCGGGAGCGCCGGATCGCCAGTCATCCCAGTCTTAAGCCGCAGTCGTTTCTAAGGCAGATCGTGTACGCGGCACTGCCCCTGGGCGAGGGAATCGTGGCCGATCCGTTTATGGGATCGGGTTCGACGCTGGCGGCGGCTGAGGCGGTTGGGATCGCCAGTATCGGTGTTGAGCGACATCTCGATTATTATGAGGCCAGCCGCGCGAGCATCCCACAACTTGCTGCTCTCACGGTTAAAGACAAAAACCAGTTTCAGTTACAGCTCCCTCTCATTTGAGTGACATATCCCGATAAATCCAGTTCGCCATGATTTTTCTATACCCGGTGCGGTTGACAGCCGCCGTAATCGTCCGCCTGCTGGTCGCTGACCGCCCCACAAATGTCCAATCGGATCGATCCAGCATAGCGCCTGCCACCAATCGAAAACAAAACGGCTTGGGTGGAATTCCCTTGATCTGATCCTGCGGTCGGTTGCTATCAAAGACGAAGATCATCAGCCAGATTTCCTCCGCATTGTGACCCTGCCATCCGCGCACATAGCGGGACGCTTTGATTTCGATCCCATGGGTCGTGTATCGGACAGCATCATCCTCAAACTGACCTGCGCGGATCAGATCGGCATGACCGTTGTGGTAGCGGTTGCGAACGAGCGTGTGGCAGTAGCGCGGAATGCTGCTGCCTACGAACTCACCGACGATGCTGCTGAAGTTGGCGGGCATCAGCAGCGACTCCAGCCGGGCAATTCCCCGTGAAAAAAGCTGTTGATTGACAAATCCAAGAAAGACCGTGAAGTCCTTCATTGCATTGGCGACATCTTGTACCTGACAGCCGTAAGGGATGATCGCAGCGTAATTCAGGTCAGCCGGATCGATGGCGGCGGGTTGGCAGGCAAGCGATTCGAGGTCGTGATCGTCAGTCACGTTCAGCGCCTAAAGAGCTTATCCCTCAGTCTACTCGTCCAAAACGATCACGCCAGTCAAGACAGGACAGTCCTGAAGTGCTACAATGAGCAGAAATATCCGAACAGAGTTTCAACAGGGATGCGCGATGGCGACGAGTCTCGTGGACGGATTGAACCCTCAGCAGCGCGCAGCGATCACCGCCGGCGAGGGGCCGGTGCTGGTGCTGGCCGGGCCGGGCAGCGGCAAGACCCGCGTGCTGACCCACCGCATCGCCTATCTGATCCGCGAGATGAATGTACCGCCGGAAGCGATCGTGGCGGTGACGTTCACCAACAAGGCCGCCGGTGAAATGCGCGCCCGTGTCGAGGCGCTGATGGGCGGCGCGATGCGCGGCCTGACGATCGGCACGTTCCACAGCATCTGCGCGCGCCTGCTGCGGCGCGAGGGTCAGCACACGCCCTACGGCTCTGATTACGTGATCTTCGACACCGACGATCAGGTCACGGTGATCACCCAGGCGCTTAACGAGATGAACATCGATACCAGCAAGTTCAACCCGCGTCGCATCCTGGGCGCAGTATCCACCGCCAAGAATGAGCTGATTACACCGTCGGACTTTAAGGCGCTCGATTACTTCGGCGAGGTGGTGGCGCGCGCTTATCCCCGCTATCAGGCGGTTCTACTGGATAACAACGCGATGGACTTCGACGATCTGCTGATGCAGATGGCGCTGCTGCTGCGCGATAACCCGACCGTCGCGGAGAAATATCGCCGGCTGTTCGGCTTTGTGCTGGTCGATGAGTTTCAGGACACCAACACCGCGCAGTATGAACTGGTTCGGCTCATGGCCGCGCCGCAGAACAATGTGTTTGTGGTCGGCGACGAGGATCAGGGCATTTATGCTTTTCGCGGGGCCGATTACCGCAATGTGCTGCGCTTCCGGCAGGATTACCCGTCCGCCCAGGTGGTGCTGCTGGAGCAGAATTATCGCTCGCCCCAGCCGGTGCTGGATGTGGCCCGCGCCATCATCGACAAGAACACCCACCGCACACCCAAAGCCCTGTTCACCGACCGCAGGGACGGCGAGAAGATCACCGTTTACGAGGCGTACAACGAGGATTTTGAAGCGCGCTATATCATTGAGCAGATCGATGACCTGTGCCGCCGCGAAAAGCTCGATTATGGCGACTTCGCCGTGATGTACCGCACCAACGCCCAGTCGCGTGCGCTGGAAGAGGCGTTTATCCGCGAGGGCGTGCCCTATGTGCTGATCGGCGGCGTGGGCTTTTATAAGCGGCGCGAAGTGCGCGACCTGCTGGCCTATCTGCGCGTGGTCAATAACCCGAACGATAAGGTCAGCTTCGCCCGCGTGGTCAATGTGCCCCGGCGCGGGATCGGAGAAAAATCGCTGCGGGAATTCCAGAACTGGGCGGCGACCGAATGCAGCGGCTACGACGACGCGCTCGATCGGCTGCTGCGCGGCGAGGCCAGCCCGATCAACGCGCGGACGCGGCGCTTATTTGCGGATTTCGCGCTGCAAATCAAAGGCTGGCGCGAACTGGCTTCCAGCGGCGATCTGATCGGCCTGTTGGACAGGATCATCGCCGATACCGGTTATAACCTCTACCTGCACGAGATGAGCGACAACGAAGATCAGGCCCGTGAGCGCAGCGAAAACATCCAGGAACTGCGCGGTCTGGTGCGGCGCGCCCAGGATGAAGGGACGGTGCTGGGCGAGTTTCTGGTCGATCAATCGCTGCTCTCTGATGTGGATGAACTCAAAGCGGGGGGCAACGCGGTCACGCTGCTGACGCTGCACGCGGCTAAGGGGCTGGAATATCCGGTCGTGTTCATCACCGGGCTGGAAGAGGGGTTGATGCCGCATCAGCGCGCTTTTGAGGAGCCGGACGGCATGAGCGAGGAGCGCCGGTTGATGTATGTGGGTGTGACCCGCGCCGAACAGCGTTTATTTCTGACCTACGCCTTCCGCCGCACGATGTATGGCTCCAATCAGGCCAATGTGCCGTCGCGCTTTCTGGCCGATCTGCCGCCGGAGCGCATCGAAGGGCTGACCCCGCGCGCCACGTCCCGCACCGATCAGACCCGCTACCGGGCCGATACGACCTGGGCCAGCGCGTCCACGTCGAACGCCGGGCAAAGCCGCCTCGCGCGCGATCTGGCGCGGGGCACAGGCGCCAGCGGATCATCGGCCAGCGGCAAGATCATCCCGTTCAGCAAGGCGGGCGGCGCGCCAAAACCCGCGCTGCGCTTCACATCCGGCGCGACGGTCAGGCATCCGAAATATGGCAGCGGCACGGTCATTCAGAGCAAATCGATCCCGGATGATGAGGAAGTGGTCGTCGCCTTCCACGACAAAAAGATCGGCATTAAAACGCTTTACGCCAGCTACGGCTTGTCGCTGGAATAACAATCGGCTCAGGTGCAAAACCGATAATCTTCTGTAGGGATTTGACGCGCCAAATTCCTGCTTCAACGCGCTTTTCACTCAGTATAAACATGAGCCTGAACATCTTCCGCGTCGTGTGGCGATGGAAGCGGTGATCTGCCGCTGGCGATCTGCCCCCGCACCAGGGCATACTGCGCCGCGCCCAGGCCCAGCAGCGCCCAGTAGACGAAGATGAAGCGATCCCACAGCGGAATCGCGTCGCCCAGGCCGAAGACGGCGTGCGCCATCACCCCGCCGGTCACGGCCAGCGCCACAATCTGCGCCCCGCGATCGCCGCGCCGCCAGCACACCCACATCATATATAACAGCGTCAGATGCCAGCCGATGTAGACGATCAACCCCGGCAGACCGAGATCGGCGGCGATCTGCACGGTTTCATTGTGCGCGTGCGGCAGAATGCGCGTCTGATAACCGGGCTGCGGTTCCGTCGCGCCGACCGGCATATCCCACGGGGCGACCGGGTAATCAGCCCGCACCGGCCCCGCGCGGAAGTTATTGATCCCCGCGCCCGTCAGCGGATGATCGCGCACGATTGCCAGGCCGCTTTCCCAGATGTCGAAGCGCCGGGTGAAGCTGCTCTCATCGCGGCCAGAAAGACCGACGGCAGCGCTTCCCGCTCCGGCGCTGCGGGTTACGTCGAACAGATTCAGGGTCAGCGCGGCCTCCAGCGCGACGACCGCCACCCACGCCAGCAGCGCGGCGTAACGCGGCCATCCGCGCGGCACGACCCAGATCGCCACCGCCAGCAGCGCCAGCAGCACCCCGGCGATCGCAAACCGGCTTTGCCCCAGTATCAGCGCAGTCGCCAGCAGCGTGAACGCGATCGCGGCCAGGACGTTCAGCGCACGCCAGCGCCGGGCGAAGGGATAAAAGCTCAACGCGGCGGCAGGCGGCAGCACCCAGGCGATCGCCCCGGCGATCTCGTTGGGGTTGAACCCGCCGGAAGCGAAGGGCGGCAGTTCGAAGCGCGGCAGCGATCGCGCCAGGTCATAGAGTTCGTCAGATTTCGCGTCCCAACGGGTCGCAAATAACGCCAGGACGCCGATCAGCAGCGCCAGGATCAGGATCAGCGTGGCAGGCAGCGTCATCCCGTTGCTGAGACGCGCCAATTCAACCGTGCCGATCACCAGCGCCAGCCCCAGCAGCGGACGCAGCAGCATAAACGCCCCGCGCGTGTCATACGGAGCAAACTCGGTATTGAACAGCCCAATCCCGATCAGCGCGATCAGCCAGGCATCGAGCGGTGTGGCCGTCCACGGACGCCGGTAGAGCAGCAGGCGCACGCCGATCAGCGGCACGATCAGCGCCAGCAGCCAGCGATATTCAAACCGATCGATCGGCTCGGCGAGCGAATAGGGATAGTTGCTGGGAAACCAGAAAAAATAGATCGCGGCGATCAGGATCAACGGTTCCAGCCAAAGGGCGGCGCGGGCCAGGCTTCTGGCATGGATCGGCGGCGAGGGATTATTCAACAGAGCTGTCTCCTTGAGAGCGCAGGGCGGTGTATATGCTGCCAATTATGCCGTGCGTGATCCACAGGTCAACTGTGAACATGGTTATGACAAGACTGCTACGAGATAATAAGACGCGATTTGTTTGACAGCGATTAGAGATGATGTTAGAATTTCTATCACTGTTGATAAAACACTTAGTCACGCAGGCCGCCTGACCGATTAAGGCCCCCTGCACTCTTGTTGGAGGAACGTTCTGTCATGATTCACCAGGCCATCACCAAAGTCTCCATCGAAGCGTTTCGGGAACGTTCGGCGGGTAAAAAAGTGGTCTTGCTTTATCCATGGACGACGTATCGTACCCTGTTTCTATCGCATTTTCTCTCCAGCGCCAAACAGGGCCTGCTGTATTATCGCATCCCCGACGACCGTATGGGGCTGACCGAATGGCTGCGCGATCTTGTCCGCGAGTTCGACGAGGTGCTGGGCGGGTTCGGGAAGAATCTGCGCCAGGCGCTGGAATGGGGCACGCCTCAGACGTTCGGCGAGGCCCTCGCCGCTGATCTCGAAGCGTGGAGCAAGAAGCCGATGGTGCTGTTTCTGGACGAACTGGATCGATCTGCGCTCGACGCCCCGTTCAGCCAGTTTGCCACCGCGCTGATCAACGCGCTGCCGGATCGGGTGCAGCTGGCCGTCAGTTCACGCCAGCTGACTTATCAGCCCTGGTATGATCTGATCGCGGCGGGCCAGGCGGTGGTGCTGGGCACAGAAAGCCGCAAAAATCATCTGATGTTCACCGTGGACGGTAATCCCCACCCCCAGTTGGAGGTCTATTCCTTCGGGCGCGGTCATGCCCTGGTGAACGGCCAGGAGATCGGCAACTGGGACGGCGCGCTGCCGCGTTATCTGTTTTTCTACTTTATGGATTACAACCTGGTCACCCGCGATGATATTTTCGGCACGTTCTGGCCGCAGCTTTCGGTCAAAGAGGCGACCAACGTCTTCCACGTCACCAAACGCAAGATCAGTGAGCGCATCAGCACCAAGATCGGCGACCCGGACGGCAATTACGAATTGACGCAGTACGTCAGCGGCTTTTACGTGCCGAGCGACAAGGTGGTGCGCCATTACGATGTGCATGACTTCCAGGAGGCCGTGGAACGCGCCACCATAACCACGGATCCGCAAGAGGAAGAAATGCTGTATCGGCGCGCTGTCGATATTTACCGGGCGCCGTTTCTGGAAACGATCGAAATGGCGTGGACGCGCGATCGGCGGGCACATCTCCGGCGGCTGTACGCCCAGGCGCTGATCGGGCTGGGTGGCATTTCTCGCGGGCGGGGCGATCACGAACTCGCTCTGGGGTATTACACGCGCGCGCTGAAGGAAACCCCCACACGCGAAGACATCCACCGCGAGGTCATGAGCCTTTACCTGGAAATGGGCCGGGCGGATGCCGCGCGCCAGCAGTACGCTTATCTGGAAAATGTGCTCAACGACCACCTGAAGATCGAGCCATCGCGTGAATCGCGCGAGCTTCTGTCACAGGTTGCGGCGGCGGCGGTGTAATTTCCACAAAATGCGAAACCGGGTTCGTAGCGCAGACCCGGTTTTCGTTTCCAGGTCATTTCAGAATTCGTGTTTTCGCAGGGGCACAATGCATTGCGCCCGTACCGATGGCGATTTTTGCAACCGCTTGTATAGAGATCGCCGCTTGAATCGAACATTCACCGGACGAGGTTTTAATTGGGTTTGGCGGGCGCGCTGTTCAGTTTCTCGATAATCGAGTCCAGCCGGGTCGCCAGTTCCGAAGTCTCCTGACGATGCTTCTGCACGGTGTCGATCACCAGGGCGAAGTTGCTTTCCGGCGCGCGCTGAACCAGACGACGCAGGGCGTCATCGAGTGTGCTGCCGGCGGCGACATCATCCACCACCGATTGAAAGTAACCCGCGATCGGATAGCGAGTCTCCTGCGCCACGCTTCTGAACGTGCGCAGAACGCTGTTGCCGCTGCGAAGATGGCGTGTCATGGCCTGGACGGCCCCGGCCAACTGCTGCTGGTATTCCTGATTGGTCGCGCTCATGATCGATCTTCCCTGACCCCGCACTGACAATTTATTGACAACATATTTACGTTACCACCTTCAATGCCGATTGCGATCGGTACTTTATGCCCAACATGAATGAATATTACAT
>Ga0224723_1000452_pt1 | contig 28038 bp, 18 predicted proteins | sample Balambano_FR2_Me_FD_161647 | JGI IMG/M metagenome (GOLD analysis project Ga0224723, IMG submission 161647) | Freshwater sediment microbial communities from Lake Towuti, South Sulawesi, Indonesia - Balambano_FR2_MetaG | ecosystem: Environmental > Aquatic > Freshwater > Lake > Sediment | place... | reverse complement strand
ATGACATGGTGCGCGGCCCAGTCTCCTGGAAAGCCAGCGATTTGGGCGGTGATATGGTGGTGGCGCGGGCTTCTTCATCGACGACTATTGGCCAGCCGCTCTATAACTTGGCGGTTGTGGTAGACGATATCGACATGGGAATTACTCACGTCGTTCGTGGCGAGGATCATATCGCCAATACCGCTAAGCAAATTTTGCTGTATGAAGCCTTTGGAGCCTCTGTGCCTGCTTTTGCCCATACGCCATTAATTTTGAACCAAAGTGGCCAAAAGCTGTCTAAGCGAGATGGTGTGACCTCAATCTCAGACTTCCAGAACATGGGCTTTGTAGCTCCGGCTCTGGCTAACTACATGACGTTGCTGGGTTGGTCAGCCCCAGATGCTAGCGAGCGGTTCACTCTGAAGGAAGCCGCCACACTGTTTAGTTTTGAGCGGGTTAACAAAGCCGGGGCCAAGTTCGACTGGGACAAGCTCGATTGGCTGAACAGCCAGTATCTTCACGAGATGGAACCAGAGGCGCTTCTGGAGTTAGTGCTGCCCTACCTGCAGGAAGCAGGCTACTCAATTGATTCAGACATCGATAAGCCCTGGCTGCTGCCGTTGATGTCGTTAATTGGCCCTAGCCTAACGCGCCTGACCGATGCCATTGAGCAAAGCCATTTTTTCGTTGCCGCAAGCGTTGGCTTTGACGAGGCTGCTCAGACCCAGCTGAAGCTCGAGGGCGTTTCTGAGGTGATTCAGGGAGTTTTAGCAGGGCTGACGACGGCTACTCCTCCCTCCACTCTAGAAGACCTGAAGGCGCTGGTGGATGAGGTGACCAAAGCCCAAGGAGTAAAGAAGGGACTGGTAATGAAGTCTCTCCGTGCCGCGTTGATGGGGGCGTTGCAGGGGCCAGACTTGATGGAATCTTGGCTGATTCTGCGCCAGCGCCAGTTTGATGTTCCTCGGTTGAAGGAGGCGTTGGCGCTTTCATAGGCGTTCGTCGGATTGCCTTGCAGAGGGAATACCTAAACTTACCGGGGGTTTCTAAAAGGCCGATGTGAGAGCCGTCGCCAGTACGCCATAACACTGAAGGTGACGGCTAGCATCACCAGCATTAACCAATCGGCTAATCCATAGGTGGGGCAGCTAAGTTTCAGCCTGGTTAATGTCCGATAATAAATAGGCTACAGGAACAGTGAATTTATGACTGGTTTGATTTAGCTCGTCAGCTTACGTTAAATTAAGTAAAGATTCATCTCATATTTCTGAGTTCAGTCGGCAGTTTTGAGGTTTGAGGTCTAGTGTTTCTGGCTTTCCAGGCATGATGGAAGTACGGCTGCAAAGCCCCAGATGACCCGGTCTTAGTTGCCCTAGGCTGTTTAGCAAACACCGTTTAATCTCTGCAAGTTGTGAATAGAGGCCATTGGTTATGAAACTTTCGTGGAGAGTAATCCTACTCTGGACCCTACCGCTTCTGGTTATTGGGTTCTTTCTCTGGCAAGGGGCGTTTTCCGCTGCTCCTGCCGATATGGGTCGCAATGCGGCCAATACCCGCATGACCTATGGCCGCTTTCTAGACTATCTGGATGCTGGGCGGGTAACGGCGGTTGACCTCTATGAAGGCGGCAGAACTGCCATTATCGAAGCGGTAGATCCTGAGTTGGATAATCGTGTGCAACGCTGGCGAGTTGATTTGCCGGGTAATTCGCCAGACTTGATTAGTCGCCTACGCGATGCCAACATCAGCCTAGACTCTCATCCTCCCCGTAATGATGGCGCGCTGGTTGGCGCACTGGGCAATTTGCTCTTCCCACTATTGCTGATTGGCGGTCTGTTTTTTTTGTTCCGTCGCTCTAGCGTCGGCCCCGGTGGTCCTGGTCAGGCGATGAACTTTGGCAAATCGAAGGCCCGCTTTATGATGGAGGCCAAAACCGGCGTTATGTTTGACGATGTGGCCGGAATTGATGAGGCAAAAGAGGAACTTCAGGAAGTAGTTACATTTCTGAAGAAGCCAGAGCGGTTTACTGCCATTGGCGCACGCATCCCCAAGGGGGTGCTGCTGGTTGGCCCACCAGGAACCGGAAAAACGTTGCTGGCCAAGGCGATTGCCGGTGAAGCTGGGGTTCCATTTTTCAGCATTTCTGGTTCAGAATTTGTGGAAATGTTTGTCGGTGTGGGGGCCTCTCGCGTCCGCGACCTGTTCAAAAAAGCTAAGGAAAACGCGCCCTGTATTATCTTCATTGATGAAATTGATGCCGTAGGTCGTCAGCGCGGTGCTGGCATTGGCGGCGGCAACGATGAGCGAGAGCAAACCCTAAACCAGTTGCTCACCGAGATGGACGGTTTTGAGGGCAACACTGGCATCATTATCATCGCGGCCACCAACCGGGTAGACGTGCTGGATTCTGCCCTACTGCGCCCGGGTCGCTTTGACCGCCAGGTCATGGTCGATCCGCCCGACATCAAGGGACGATTGGAGATTCTGGAAGTCCATGCCCGTAACAAAAAGCTGGCCGAAGATATCTCCCTGGAGGCTATTGCCCGCCGTACTCCTGGCTTTACTGGGGCTGACCTGGCCAACCTGCTCAACGAAGCCGCCATTCTCACCGCCCGTCGCCGTAAAGAGGCCATCACTATGCACGAGGTGGATGATGCGGTGGATCGGGTGATCGCTGGGATGGAGGGCACACCCTTGGTAGACAGTAAGAGCAAGCGGTTGATTGCCTATCACGAGGTGGGTCACGCCATTGTTGGCACACTGGTCAAAGACCACGACCCGGTTCAAAAGGTGACGCTTATTCCTCGCGGTCAGGCTCAGGGCTTGACTTGGTTTACCCCCAGCGAAGAGCAAATGCTGATTTCTCGCTCTCAACTGACAGCCCGTATTACGGGTGCCCTGGGCGGGCGTGCCGCCGAAGAGGTGATTTTTGGCGATGCCGAAGTGACCACTGGCGCCGGTAACGATCTTCAACAGGTGACTAGCATGGCCCGCCAGATGGTGACACGGTTTGGCATGTCTGACTTGGGGCCGCTGTCTCTAGAAAGCTCCCAGGGTGAGGTTTTCCTGGGCCGCGACTGGCTATCTCGTTCAGAATATTCTGAAGAAATTGCCTCCCGCATTGATGGGCAGGTGCGCAACATCGTAGACCACTGCTACGACGAGGCCAAACGCATTATGCAAGACAACCGAGCCTTGATTGACCGCCTGGTAGATCTGCTAGTTGAAAAAGAAACTATCGATGGCGATGAATTTCGCCAAATCGTCTCAGAGTACACAGTGGTTCCAGACAAGCAGCAATTTGTGCCACAGCTTTAGGTTCTGACTTGTTGAACTGTTACGAGGCTCGTCTATTTTAGGCGAGCCTTGTCTATAAAAAATCTCTCTAGGATGAAGCCCAGACCGGCTATTTCACGGTTTGTAGGGAGGGCGTTATGGCAGAAACATCGTTAGGGGTGGCAGTAGTGGGCACTGGCTTTGGCCAGAAGGTTCATATTCCTGGCCTGCAAGCCCACCATCGCACGAAAGTGGTGGCAGTCTACCACCGCGATATTGACAAAGCCCGAGCAATTGCCGTTGCCCACCAGATTCCCCACGCCTGTAACACTATAGAGGCGATTGTTGCCCTCCCTGACGTGCAAGCCGTAACCGTTGCCACACCGCCCTTTTTGCACTATCTCCAGGGAAAAGTTGTGCTGCAAGCCAACAAGCACCTACTGCTAGAAAAGCCCACCACCCTGCACGCGGCAGAGGCCGTTGAGTTAGCAGACTTAGCTTGCGATCGCAACTTGATTCTGACAATGGACTTCGAGTTTCGCTTTGTACCCCAGTGGCAGCGGCTCTCTGAGCTATTGGCAGAGGGCTATGTGGGCCACCTGCGGTTCGTCAAAATTGACTGGCTGGTACCTGGTCGGGCCGACCCTAGCCGTGCCTGGAACTGGTATTCTCGCAGAGATATGGGTGGCGGTACTCTGGGGGCCTTTGCTTCCCATAGTTTCGACTACATCACCTGGCTATTTGGGCCGGTCAAACGGCTCTCTGCGCGGCTCAGTACTGCCATTCCCTATCGCCCTGATCCGACTACTAGCGAACTTAAGCCTGTGGATGCCGATGATACCTGCAGCCTGATTCTGGATTTGGCCAACGGCGCACCCTGCCAGCTAGCCATTAGCTCTGTCGCCTATGCGGGTCGAGGCCATTGGGTCGAAGTCTACGGCGACAAAGGTACCCTGGTGTTGGGTAGCAGCAACCTTCAGGACTACGTCCACGGCTTCCGGCTCTGGGGTGGCCAGAACGGGGCAACCCTGGAAGAACTTCCCATTCCTGAACGGCTCCAGTTCCCCACCACCTACGCTGATGGCCGCATTGCCCCTTTTGTGCGGGTCGTCGATCACTGGGTAAACGATATTGACTGCGAGCGGGCCACTGCTCCTTCCATTGTGGAAGGCGTGCTCTCCCAAAAACTTATGGATTTAGCCCATCAATCCCACCAGACTCATCAGTGGGTAGATTTCAACCCTCTTCTGTAGCTAAAGACAGAAAGCCAAAGACAGGTGCCAAAGACGGCAAAAAGGGCGCATCAAAAGCGCAATTTCCTCGCTTTGTTAGGTCAGCGCCCCGTTGCGGCACACTAGGTGGTGCGAAGGGTTTTAGCCAGGAGACTCCAGCAGTCAAGCTGGCTATTGCACCTTCTCAAAACCCACCGCCGGATACGGAATTCATGTCGTTCCAGAGATACCCCCTCCCGACCGTTCAAAAGCTGAGCCAAATTGTTCGCGACGCTCTGGTGCTGCCCACCGCTGACTATCAACCGGGCAATGCTGGGCCTAAAGATGACGACGACAAAATTCCCGCCTCTCTAGATGCCCTGGGCGATTTATTTCGGGTGGGGGATGCTCCAGAAGATCATCTGGTTGCTCCTAACACAGAGGGGCGATGGTTCCTCAGCACAGGAGACCCAGCTGCGGCGCTAACTAAGCTACCCAACCTGTGGATGTGTCCTGGTATTCGCCTGATCACCTATCTCAAGCAAGACAGCACAGGCGGCCTGGGCACTACTGTGGCACTGCCCGGCTTGCTGAGTACTACCGAACACCTAGAAGCCGCCATTGAAACTGTAGACAGCACCGACCAGATGCCGAACCCAATGGGATCTCTGCCCAATCTGATGGCGGGCATCGAGGGCGATGGCTCTCTGGCCTCCTTTTTAGCGGCTTCAATTTTTCTCCGGGAACTAAAGGAATTTGGCCGCTTTGGTCGCTATGCTCGCTGGGCACACCATCGTTTTGTGGCTGCGGCCCCGCCTCAAATTTCCTGGCAGTGGCGTACTAAAATGCCGGAAGACTTCTTGCCCAAGGTCGTGCTACGCCAGGATGCAGAAGTTGTGGTGGAGTTTTACTCCTGCCGGGTACAAAAACCTATCGCCCTATTTCGCCATGTAGACCGCTACCCTCCCAACAGCTACACGGCCAACAATCAAGATCAGGTAATTGCGGTAGTAGGCGCTCCAGCCGCATAACATCATGGATTCATCCCGGGTTTTGAGACTGATTGGCCCGCTGCCAATTACTCAAGCGAACCTTTAACCAGCTATTTCGTCCACCATCTACGTCATTCTAAAGGAAAGTATTCCTATGAGTTCTGACCATAGGGTGCTAAGACATATAACGGAAACGCTCACCAGGGCGATTTCTCGGTACTGATGCGCTCTTTTGCCCCTATGGAGTTTAATCACTTACAGCTTTACGTCCCTGAGCTGGCAACCTGGCATGACCGGTTTATGCATAGTTGGGGGGGATGGGTTGCCAACCTGTACCCTACGGCTAGCCGCAATGGAGTCTTGATTTACCTGGGTCAGGTGCCTCTGCTCATCACCGCACCGCAGTCTGCTGATGAAGCCGCAGCTATCTATCTGCAACAGCATCCTGCCGGTATTGGCGATGTGGCCTTTCGAGTCAAAGATTTGGAGTCTACCCTGATGCAGGTTTTGGCTGCTGGGGGCAAATTGCTAGAACCCGTGCAGATTGACCCGTTGGGACGGGGGCGCTGGTGCCAGATTCAGGGCTGGGGTAGTCTGCGTCATACTTTGGTCGAATCGTGTTGCCCGGATATTTGGGTACCGGGGCAAGTTGATAGGCATAAACCAGCTTCGTCCGGTGCTGGCCCGACTGGCTTAATCACCGCTATTGACCATGCCGTGCTGAATGTGCCAACAGGCCAACTTGCGGCGGCTATAGCCTGGTATGTAGATCAGCTTGGCTTGAGGCCCCAGCAGGAATTTACGATAGACACGGCCTGGTCGGGGTTGCGGAGCCAGGTATTAGCCCACCCCAACGGCAGAGCGCAACTGCCAATTAACGAGCCATCTACCGCTAATTCCCAGGTGCAAGAGTTTTTAGACTGGAATTGTGGCGCAGGGATTCAGCATGTAGCCTTGCACACCAGTGATATCCTCCATACGGTGCATGGCCTACGAGAAGCTGGAGTGACCTTTTTAGAGGTGCCAGAGTGCTACTACGCCAAGCTGCCTCAACGCCAGGGCTACATTGCCGATGCTGACCTGGAGGCAGCGATCGCCCGCCTTAAAATTCTGGTAGACTGGGAGGCTAACCAACCCCAGGCTAGGCTTCTCCAGACCTTTACTCACCCGTTTTTAGAAATTCCCACGCTATTTTTTGAACTGATTCAGCGCCAAACCCTATGCCTTGATAATCAGGAAATCAGGGCAGAAGGGTTTGGGGAGCGCAACTTTCAGGCCCTATTCGAGGCGATTGAACAAGAGCAGATGAAGCGAGGCAGTTTGATGTAATCACCGCTATTCCCACAACAGTTCTGTCCTAGTGCGATTTTTCTCAGTAGCAGGGCCGCTAATCGCTACACCAGCAGAGCAAAGTGAAACCCTTGGCTTCTAAGCTTCTGACCGCTGAGGATCCTTTAGCTTTGAACCAAAGGAAAGAAATTTCTCTCACCTCAGCCGAAAGGGGACGGTTCTGTTTAGGATGGAACCTAACCCCTGTTAACACGTTGGCTGCTGCCTATGGCTTCTCGCCTCGACATTCTCTTTCTGGTGCTCGATACCCAGCGGGCCGATCGCCTCTCCTGCTACGGCTACGACAAGCCCACCTCACCCAACTTAGATGCCATTGCCGCCGAGTCCACCCGCTTTATCCAGGCGGTTTCTGCCGCTCAGTGGACAGTGCCCTCCCACGCCTCTATGTTCACTGGGCTGTATCCTTCCGAGCATACGATGGTGCAGTCCTACTCGGTGCTGCCGAAGGATTTGCCTACCCTGGCGGAGCGATTGGAGGCCAGCGGCTACTACACAGCGGGGTTTTGCAACAATCCCCTGGTTGGCGTCATTAACAACGGGCTGCGGCGGGGGTTTACTAGCTTTCTTAACTACAGTGGTTTGTTGACCTCTCGGCCTAACCAAGCGGGTAGCCATCCTGGATTAGTAGGGCGCTATCGGCAGTGGTTTAAGGGTCAGTTAGCCAGTGTTCTTAACCGCATTCAGGATGCCTTTGCCCGGTCGGATGCATTGCTGGCGCTTTCCTTTACGCCGCTGATGGTACCTCTGTGGCAAACGGCCCTGAGCTTTAAGGGCAATACCCAAAAGTCCCTGGAAGACACGGCTAATCTGCTGATTCACCGGCTTGGGGTAGAGGCTGACCAGCCCGTCTTTGCTTTTGTGAATCTAATGGGCACCCACATGCCCTACCATCCTCCCCGCCGCTACATCGAGCAGTTTGCCCCCCACGTGCTGGCCGATCGCAACGCCCAAACCTTTCTGCAACGCTTTAATGGCGATGTCTATGGCTGGCTGGCCCCGTTGACGGGTGCCCTCGACGACCATCAGAAACAAACCCTGGATGGTATGTACGATGCCGAAGTCGCTTACCAGGATGCCCTGCTAGGGCAGTTTTTTCAGCGGTTGAGGGCATCGGGTCAGCTCGACCATACTTTGGTTATCATCTGTGCTGACCACGGTGAGCACCTGGGCGAAAAGCAGTATATGGGCCATAGCCTGTCAATCTACAACGAACTAGTGCGGGTACCGCTGATTATTCGTGACCCGGCCAACCACCTGAAGCGGGGCACCATTGTGGATACGGCAATCTCTACCCGGCGACTGTTCCATACGGTGCTGGCGGCGGCGGGCATTGCCAACCAGCGAGAGCTAGCGCTGGATTTGACCCATAGCCAAACTTCCCCCAGCGGAGATTATGTGTTTGCCGAGGCGATTCCGCCCCAAAATGTAGTGAACCTGATGCAAAAACGTCAGCCAGAGTTGGTACAGGCAATGGGGTGCGATCGCATCCGCCGCGCCGTCTGGATGGGCCAGCACAAGCTGATTGAAACCGAAGGTGCGGCTACCGAACTCTATGATGTGCTAGAAGACCCCACCGAAGCCCTCGACCTCAGTGCCATCCTGCCAGAGAATGTGGAAGTTCTGCAAGATTGTTTGCAAGCTTTTGCCGATCGCTCAGATCAATATCTGGCCCAGGCTGCAACCAGTCGCGCTACCGATTATGACGATCCTGACGTGCGCCGTCGCTTAGAAGAATTGGGCTACCTTGAGGATTAACCGCCGGGGATGCCAGGTCTCTAACTGCAGTGGGCTTGCTGAGCGGCGTAAGGAATGCTCTCATAGCGAAGGCAGGTTCCCAGGAGGGAACCCACCCTATCTCTGCCAGAAAGAGATTAGTCTTCGTCGTGAGCGAAGCGATTGTAGAGGAAGTCCAGAGCATGGTTGCGAAGTTGGTAGTACTGCGGGTCTTCCATGATTTGATCGCGATCGCGGGGCCGCTCGAAGGGGATATCCATAACCTCGCCGATGGTGGCGGCGGGGCCATTGGTCATCATCACCAGGCGATCGGCCAGAAACAGAGCCTCGTCGATGTCGTGGGTAATCATCAACACCGTGCAGCGGTGATCATTCCAGATCTTGAGCAACTCTTCCTGCAACTCTTCCTTGGTGATGGCATCCAGCGCGCCAAAGGGTTCATCTAGAATCAGCACTTCTGGCCGAATCGATAGCGCCCGCGCAATTGAAACCCGCTGCCGCATCCCTCCGGAAATTTGGCCGGGTTTTTTATCGGCGGCTTCCGACAGCCCTACCATGGCCAGGTGTTCGCGCACAATGGCCCGCTTTTGGGCTTCGGGCTTGTTGGGCCACACGGCTTTGACGGCCAGATACACATTTTCGAACACGGTGCGCCAGGGCAGCAGAGCATAGTTTTGGAACACCACCATGCGATCGGGGCCGGGTTCCTCAATGGACTTGCCATGAAGGGTTACAGAGCCACCTGTCGGGTGCTGAAACCCAGATACCAGGCTCAACAACGTAGACTTACCACAACCAGAGTGGCCGATAAAGCAAACAAACTCGCCTTCTTTAATGGTCAGGTTGACATTTTCTAGGACAGGATAAATACCCCTAGTGGTTGGAAACCCTTTCGAGACCTGGTCAAAGACCAGAAATCCTTGACCATCAGAGGTGGGGTGATAATCGGCCATTTCAGGATGGGCAGAACGGCGGGACTGTAGTTCGAGGGGGGTTCTAGGTTGCATGATTCGTTACTCCTTGAGGGTGAAAGGAAGGGAGGTGGAGAGGTAGAGATGGGGGGAGGGTAAGAAGGTAGGAGGGGAGATAAGGGGAGGAGAGGGTACAGGGACGCTCCTGACTCCTGACTCCTGATCTCCTGATTTCCCTGCCTCCACTCTCTTACCCTTTAACGCCTCTATGCCGCGGCAACGGCAGCGGGCGCATCCAGAACAACTTCGGCAATGGTTATATCGCGCTTGATGGTGAGGTTGTTCAGGTAGCCGATGGGGTCTTCGGCATCGAAGTCGGTGCCGTCGAACAGGTGGATGCTGCCACGGGTAAATTTGGCATCGAGCATGCCCAGTTCACGAGCGGCGGTGCTGTAAACATCTACTCGCACAATGCGTTCGAGAATTTCCAGCCAGTTGCGGGGGAAGGGCACATCGCCCCAGCGGGCCAGTTGGGTCATGTGCCAGAGATGCTCGGTGCGGCTGGGCCGGTTAGCCCCGTTGCCAAAGAAAATGTGGTGAGCATACTCGCGCATGGGCTGGTTCAGTTCGCAGACTCTGGAATTGGGATTACCCAGATGAATATATTCCACGGGCGTACCCAGGTAGGGCCGCTGGGAGAGAATCTGGCGGATTTCAGCTTCGTTTTCGGGGTCAGCACAGAAGCTACCGGCATCCAACAGCGCCTTGGTAAGGGCAATGTGGGTGTTGGGGTAGGCGGCGGCCCAGTCTTCTCGCACGCCCAGCACTTTACCAGGGTGACCGTCGTAGATTTCGCGGTCAGTGGCAATGGTAAACCCAACCCCGTCCATTGCCGCCCGCACGTTCCAAGGTTCGCCCACGCAGAAGCCATCGATGCTGTTGCCTTTAAGGTCAACTACCATCTGAGCGGGGGGAATGGTCTGGAGGGCAAGGTCGTAATCCGGGTCGATGCCGCCTGCCGCCAGCCAATAGCGTAATAGCAGGTTGTGCATCGACGAGGGATGCACCATGCCCATGCGGTGTTGGGTTTCGGGCGTCCGTTGCAGCATTTCCCGAAAGCTCTCCAGGCTGTGGATGCCCTGGCCGTAGAACCGGCGGGATAGGGTAATGGCGTTGCCGTTACGGGTCATGGTGAGGGCCGTGACCACGGGCAGCGGCTTGTCTTGGTGGCCACCTAGCGAGAACCACAGCGGCATTCCGGAAGGCATTTGAGCCGCATCCAAATAGCCGCCAGCAATGCCATCGACAATACCGCGCCAGCTAGTTTCGCGCACTAGGTTGACCTCATCCAGGCCGTGCTTGGCAAAGAACCCTTTTTCCTTGGCAATGGCCACCGGCGCACAGGCGGTGAGGGGTACGAAGCCGATGTCTAGATTTACTTTCTCTAATCCGTGTCGAACCACGGCCACGGTTTTGCGGGCGCGCAGTTTCTTAATCCGCTTTTGCTGGTTGAGGAAGTAAATGATTTCACTACGTAGGCTGTAGTAGCTGGGGTGTTCCACCACCTCCATGCGCTGGCGGGGGCGGGGAATGTCTACGTCCAAAATGTTGCCAATCTCAGCACCGGGGCCATTGGTCAACATCACAATGCGGTCAGACAGCAGCACCGCCTCATCCACATCATGAGTCACCATCACAGCGGTCACATTGTTCTCGTCGCAAATGCGCATTAGCTGAGTTTGCAGATTGCCTCGCGTCAGCGCATCGAGAGCACCGAAGGGTTCGTCCAGCAGTAATAGTTTGGGGCGAATGGCTAGGGCGCGGGCAATGGCAACCCGCTGTTTCATGCCCCCTGAAAGCTGGCCGGGCATTTTGTCTGCCGCCTGCTGCAACCCCACCAGATTAATATGCTCTTGCACAATGGCGCGGCGAAAGCCCTTGGGTTGGTCGCTGTAGACGGTATCCACGGCCAGGGCAATGTTCTCTCGCACACTGCGCCAGGGCAGCAGCGAATAGTTTTGGAACACCACCATCCGGTCTGGGCCAGGTTCCTTAATTTGCTTGCCTTCCAGGGTGATCACCCCAGAGCTGGGCAACGAAAGCCCGGCAATCATATTCAGCAAGGTGGATTTGCCACAGCCAGAGTGACCAATAAAGGAGACAAACTCGCCTTGCTTAATCGTCAAATCAATACCCTTGAGGGCAATATATTCACCACCATCGGCCAGGGGAAAGACCTTATCCACCTGGTCTGCTGCTACTAAAAGACTCATGGTTTGGCCTCAATCTAAAGGTTAGGGTGAGCTTTTTCAAAGGTCAGATGGGCAATGCCCACCAACAATGCTTGGGTTGAGTGGACACGGCCACCCCTGTGAATAGAACTCCCGCGTAGTGGGCACCGCCCACCAAAACTAGGGCCGGGCCTACTTGTGCAAGGGCGCAATCTTCATTTGCAGGAAGGCAATCAAGCGATCCAGCAGCAAGCCCACGCCGCCGATGTACAGCACGGCCAGGATAATTTCGCTGATGTAGTTTTGCTGGTAAGCATCCCAGATGAAGAAGCCAATGCCGACAATACCGGACATGACAATTTCTGCCGCAATAATGGCCAGCCAGGCCAGACCAATAGCAATGCGCAAACCGGTAAAGATATAGGGCAGCGCCGAGGGAAACAGAATGTTCAAGTAGTAGTCCTTACGGGAAAGTTGCAGTACCTTAGCGACGTTGTTGTAGTCCTCAGGAATTTGCCGCACCCCTTCAGTGGTGTTAATCAGAATCGGCCATACAGCGGTAATGAAAATGACGAAGATAGCGGCGGGCTGGTTTTGCTGTAGCGCTACCAGGGCGATGGGTACCCAGGCCAGAGGTGCGACCATCCGCAGGAACTGGAAGATTGGGTAGGTAGCCTTGTTTAGCCAGGGGCTCGTACCCACCAGAACGCCGACAGAAATTCCCACCACCGCAGCGGCGGTATAGCCCTGAGCCACCCGGCCCAAACTGGCCAGAGTTTGCCAGAACAGGCCCTTATCCAAACCGCCCAGATCATAGAAGGGATAGAGCAGCAGTTCGCGGGTGCGAGTGTCGGTCCAAAGGCTGAGGGGGCCGGGTAGACGAGTCAACCCTGACCAAGATACTAATTGCCAAACGGTGAGAAACACGGCAATACCGATGATGGGGGGAATTAAATCTGGCCCGCGCTTTTGCCAAAACTGTTGAACTGAAGAAATAACTGGGTTAGGCCGCGCTTGGGGCCGAGATTGTGCGTTAGTAACCATGATGTGATGTACCTGTCTCGTGTTTACTAGAGGTGAGCCTGCGGCAAAACAAGCTCAGGGGTAGGAGGAAACCCACCTCGACCATCCTTGGGGGAATAGTCGAGGCAGGCTGGTTCAGGAGTAGACGTCACTAGGGCTTGACACAATTGGCAATGGAGCCAAGCCCCGGCAACCTCTCGGACTCACCCTCCCTGAACCAAGACTGGGAGGTAGTGGGTTCACCAACCTCTCTAAACCCGCTTGATCTGGAGGCTGCTGAGATACGCCTCTGGATTAGCTGGGTCAAACTTGGTGCCGTCGAAGAAGGTTTCTACGCCGCGAGAGGTGTCGCTGGGGATGTCGGCGGTAAAGCCGGCTTCAGTAGCGGCTTCGCGCCAGAGGTCTTCGCGGTTGACGGCATCGACAATGCGCCGGGCAGCGTCAAAGTCGGTCAAATTGTTCTTGTGGAAGCCCCAGCGTATGCTTTCGGTGAGGAACCACAGGTCGTGGCTCTTGTAGGGGTAAGACACGCTGCCAAGAGGGTCTTTCCAGTACAGGGGGCCAACGTTGATGTCGTTGAAGGCCGGTTTGCCATCCCCCATGGTGTAGCTACCCTCAAAGGGCGGAGTGAGAATTTCAGGGGGAATGTTGAAGTAGTTACGGCCTGCGCAGATTTGCACCAGTTCCGCCCGGTTTTCGGGTTTGTCAGCCCATTGCTGCGCTTCCATGATGGCCTTAAGCAGAGCCTTGGTGGCTTTTGGGTTGGCATCAACCCAGTCGGCTCGCAGGGCCAGGTACTCTTCGGGATGGAATGCCCAGATTTCGTGGGTGAGGGCGGCCATAAAGCCAATGTTATCGGCCACGATGCGATAGGGCCAGGGGTCGCCGGTACTGAAGGCATCCATTGTGCCGTTACGCATCCCCTGCACAGTTTCTGCGGGGGGCACGGCCAACAAGTCAATATCCTGGTCGGGGTCAACTCCACCCGCCGCAAACCAGTAGCGAATCCAAAAGTCCTGGTTGGCATTGGGGAAGGTGAAGGCCGCCTTAAACTTGCGACCCTGGTTAGCGGGAAAGCCCTTGATGTACTCGGCAGCGCTAGAAATATCGGCTCCTATTCCTTTGCCAGCATGGGCGTTGGCGATCGCCACCCCGTTGCCCTGGGTATTAAGCTGCGCCAGCACATACATGGGCACTTTTTGGCCATTGGTAATGATGCCTTCGCTAATCAAATGGGGCATAGGCATTTGCCACTGGCCACCGTCAATGCCGCCTGCTGCCGAGCCAATGGTGACATTGTCTCGGGCCGAGGCCCAGTTAGCCTGCTTGGCCACTTCTACCCCCGTCATGCCGTACTTAGCAAAGAAGCCCTTTTCCTGAGCCACGATCAAGGGAGCCGCTTCCACGATAGGAATGTAGCCTAGCTTGACGTTCGGGGTTTCGGGGGCATCGCCAGCCGCTACGGGGCCAGGAGAAGCGGCGGGGGCAGCCGGTGCAGTAGTGGTAGTAGCCGAGGGAGGGTTACCCAAACACCCTTTGAGCAACACCGACCCCGCCGCTGACGCCCCAGCTGTAACCAGAAACTTACGACGAGTCACTCTCGAAAAATCGGACATAAAACCTCCTTTAGGCGGCTTCCCAGACGGAAAGCGCTGTGACTAAGTGGACAAAATTTTAAAGAGCTGTGGATCTTAGAGGGAGTAGCAAAGCCCCTGGCCTAGGGGTATGGCGGGACCTTAGCCAAAGCTGTCGACGTAAAGATCGCATTGATTAAATTCAATTGCAACCTCTTTTTGCATGAGAATAAGTCTATACCGATTCTTGACCAGAAGATCTATTGCAAAACGCAAAGTTGAGAATATATTTTCAATTTATCTAATAAGTCTGATTTATGGATATCCTGTTTTGCATTGAAATAAACCAATTCCTGATAAAAGCACCAGTCTATAAGCCAGGCGTCTTTTCAGGTACGGGCTAAGCTGCGAGGCTGGTACGCCGCCGCCCGGCTTCTGCCGATTAGTCCGATCAGAAAAAGCCGCCCAAAAGCAGGGGCAGAGCTAAAGCTCCAGTCCTACCTTGGGCGGCCTGAACACGAGACACTTTGGAGTTGTCGGCTTAGGTGCAGAGCAAAAATCTGCCCGCCGAGTTAATGACTTAATCCACTCTCTACACTGCCTAGAAAGCCCGTCATTAGTGGCGACCGGAGTAATGATGGCTCATAGCTGGCATACCACTGGCAGTCAACACTCCACCCTGCTGCACAGTGGCATAGAGTAGGTCGCAATCACCCACCGACAATCGCTCAATAACGGTGCAGTCTAGATAGGCGAGCGCCTCAGCCAAAATCGCACAGCCACTATCTGCCACTTGAATAGCAAGATGCTCAAAGGCGGCGGTAGTGCCCTGCTGAGTCGAGAAGTGACGACGAATAGCCCGCCCCTCTGTAAGTACATTAAGCACGAATTTGGCCCCAGGGAACAGGGGGTTAATGCCAATGGTATCCCCAGGAATGGCCAGCATTAGGCCCGGCGGATTAAAACTAGCCTGAGATACCCCAGCGGTCAGAATGCCGGAGTGTACCCCATTCGCCTGGGTGGTTAGCACACAGAGAGAGCCAATTACCCGCTCTAGGGCTTGGGCTGTGCGGTCGGTTTGGGCCTTGGCCAGAGTAGGACGGGCAATTTGCTGCTGCTGGCGTTTACGCAGGTGCCGGGCAAACTGCGTGGCTGCCTCAGCACAGGTGGCCAGGGCCGACTCATCAGGGCTGAAGCGCACCCGCAGCGGCTCAAAACCAAAGGGATAGTTGGCATCCTTTAACTTTTGCTCTAGTAAGTCGATCGCCTCGCCGCTCCATCCGTAGGAGCCAAACACTCCCACCAGCTTCGTTTTAGGAACGTTGGCCAGAATTAGCCCCAGCGCTGTTTGTACCTGCACCGGGGCATGGCCTCCCAGAGTAGGCGACCCGATGATAAAACCATCGCACTGGTTGAGGGTGTCTACAAGACTGGCTGGATCGACCCACTCGCAGTTAATCGCCTCTACTGCTACCTGGCAAGCGTTCAACGCCTGGGCTATGGCATCGGCGAGTCGGGTAGTGTTGCCATAGGCCGACGCATAGAGCAGCGCCACTTTCAGCGGTTGCTGAGCCTGCCGCTGGCCCCACTGGCGATAGTCCTGGGTCAACCGGCTGAGGCTGTAGCGCACCAAGGGGCCATGTCCCGGTGCAATGATTTTGAAGTCCAGGGGTTCTAGCTGAGCTAGCGCCATCTCTACCTGGCGGGCTTGGGAACTGTGCAGGCAGTCGAAGTAGTAGCGGCGATCGTCCTCCAGTTGCCGCCATTGCTCATCCCAGAGGGCATCGCCACAGAGGTGTGCACCAAACAGCTTATCGCTGTAAAGAACTTGGCTGGCTGGGTCGTAGGTACACAACCCATCGGGCCAGCGGGGGGTAGGCACGCTCAAGAACTGAAGACGGTGCCCTTTGCCTAAGTCCAGGGTGTCTCCAGAGCGCACGGTATAGAGCCTATCGGTACTATCCCCTATCGCTGACTTCAGGGCGTTGGCGGCTGGGCGAGAGCAGACAATCTGCGCCCGGGGCGCTAGTTCTAGCAACTGCGTCAGCGTTGTCAGTCGATTGGCGTTGATATGGCTGGTAATGATCACATCAATCTGCGTCACATCTACCTGGCTCTGCAATTCCGCTAGATAAATAGCGGTGAAGGATTCCCCTGGTGGGTCAATGACGGCGATTTTATCGGCCTGAATTAAGTAAGCATTGGCTGTGGTACCGCGCTGGCGGCTATATTCCACCTCAAACTTGAGGCGATCCCAGGTACGGGAGCGAAAGACCAACGTTTCAGCGCCAAGATTAGCTACCTGAACATCTCTAGGCTGGGGGGTAGTTGGGATGGAGACAGGGTAGGAAAGCGTTGAGGAAGACATAGGAGTAGGAGTCTTAGTTTAGGAGCGTTGAAAGGTAAACCAAGCGGTAATTGCAATTGATCTTGAGTTAAGGATCTGTTTTGTTGACGCTCATTTCAGCGATGTCGTGGGCAAAGCGAATGCGGTGGCGGCGAGAGACTTCCTGCTCTGGGTCAATCCCGTCGAAGGTCGGTGGAATCCAGGTTCGGACGACTAACAACCCTCCCAAAACCACTAAAAATGAGCAGCTAGCCAACACCTGAGTCCAGGGCGTTTCTAAGACGCCCCGCACAATTATTTCTCGCAGCACTGAGACAATCGAGACCTCTACAGCAACCCCAATGGAAACTCGATGCTCTTGCAGATAAATAATCAGAAGCCGAAACAGCTCTACCAAAATCAACAAAAACAGGATGTCTGATGTCACCTCTGGGAAATTGAGCGGCGGCAGTAGCGAGAGAAACATTTCACGCAACTGCATCACCATAAAGCTGAAGAGCCCAATGCAAAGGGAAATCACGATCAGGTCTTGAATCGTTTCAAGGCACCGAACTACATAGGTGCCATTGAGCCAGGTGGCCCAGCGGGAGGAAACAGGCGAGAAATTGTACATAGAGACTACCAGATAAGTAAGGTAAACAAAGTGGTCAGGATGAGTGTTAGTAGTGGTTGCTGGCCTTACGGTGGTGGACGGCGGTTAGCCCAGCGGGTTTAGCGACCCGCCCGGCTCCAGCGGTACAGTAGATAATCCAGTGGTCGCCAGCCTCTAGTCGGTGGGTGACAGTGCATTCCAGATAGGCGAGGGATTCAGCCAAGATGGGGGAGCCGTTCGGGGCAGGATAGGCAGCAATGCCCTCAAACCGATTAGCCCCAGGAGGAAAGCGCTTCAGAAAGTGCTTCATCAGGCGATGGTAGTTGCCCTCTTCCAGCACGTTGAGGACAAAGGAATCGCCGCCGTGCAGCAGCGATTCAATGGCGCGATCCTTAGCCACAGCAATGGCCAAACCAGGGGGCTGAAGGCTGGCTTGAATCACCCAGGAGGCCAACATGGCGCTGGTGATATCGTGCTTGTGAGCGGTGAGGATGTAGAGGCCGGTGCTGAGGCGGCCCAGAGCTTGGTCAAGGCCAGAATCCAGAGACTTGCTCTGCTTTAGGGTGCGATCGCGATTTACCCACTGGCCTAAATCTGTACCAGCCTCTTCACAGAGTTTGTCGGTGGCCTCGGTGGGGTCAATTTTAATCAAAATCGGCTCAAAGGCCGGTTTCAGCCCCAACTCTTGAAAGCGATTGCGCAGCGGAAAAATCGGCTCATCCTGACCACCGCCCGTTTCAAACAGTCCGATGGCCTGCTTGGGGTGAGCCGCTGCCAAAATGGTGCTAAGCATAGGCTCCAGGCTAGTCGGCCCGGTCTGGGGTGGCATCCCCAAAACCAGGCCACTGGCTGTAGCGGCCAGCTCACGAACGGTGGGGATATCGGTATCCAGCATATCTACCAGTTCTACGGCGGTGTCGGTTTTGAGTAGGCCCTGGCCAATGGCGTGGGCTAGGCGATCGCTAAAGCCGTACTCGCCCGTGTAAAAAATGGCGACAAAGGGCTCGGCCTGGGCCTGGGTTTCGCTCCAGGTGCGGTAGCGCTCTGTCCAGTCAGCCAGGTGGTGCCGCAGCAGGGGACCGTGGCCGGTGGCAATTTGGCCCACGGTCAACGGTTGAATGCGTTTTAGCGCTGCCAGTACCGAGCGAGCATTTGGCCCCATCAGGCAATCATAGTAGTACTGAAAATCATGCTCTAGCAGGGCTGGCGTCTCGTCATAAAGACTGTCGTCGCAGTAGTGCATGCCAAAGACATCGCAGGTATAGAGCACCTGGGTGCCGGCGTCGTAGGTCAGCATCGTATCCGGCCAGTGCAGGTTGGGAGCCGAGATAAACTCCAGCTCATGACCATGGCCCAAATCGAGGCGATCGCCACTCTTGACCATGCGCGCGGCAAAGGGGCGATGAATCTGGCTTTGCAAAAACTGAATCGCGACTTTAGACCCCACGACAGTAATGCGAGGAGCCATGGCCAGCAGATCGCCAATCAACCCACTGTGGTCGGGTTCTGTGTGGTTGACGATGAGGTAATCAATGTCGGCCAGGTCAACCTGTTGACTCAGCTCGTTCAGGTAAAGGGCTTGGAACTTGGCATGGGACGTATCCACCAGCGCTGTCTTTTCCCCCCGAATCAGGAAGGAGTTGTAGGTGGTGCCGTTTTGCAGTTCAAATTCGATATCGAAGCGATCTCGATCCCAGTCTAAACAGCGCAGCGCCGTTGAATCTGGAGCAATAGCGGCGGTTTGCAAGGTTAGCCGTGCCGTTGTGGAAGAAGCTGAACGCAAACCAGTGAGAGCAACCATAGGCTATCTCTATCCTCATCGGGACTTTGATGAACATGATTCAATGGTTGCCCAGAACAAAAGATTTGTAAAATGTCAATTCTAAAATTAATTCATTAACTATTTGTATATTTAGCTAATGATTGTATTTGCAAAGCAAATGTATTGAGTAATGTCAACGGCTGCGGGCTAAACCCATTGATACGATGCAGCTTAACGGTGTGTCAATAGACCAACTCCCCGTGCTAGAGCAAGGCCACCACCATCCAAAGGCAAGTCTCAAATGCCACGATGCGCCTAGGGTACTAATTGACCCAGCCAGGCATTCAAGGCATTGTAGCGGGGAGAGTTTTTTCACAGCGTTCACGCTTTCAAGTGATATCTAAGCTTGGAACGCTGGCTCCACCTTCATCTCTCAAATCTCTGCAACTACGGCACAGCCAGGCACAGCTACCTATAATCAACTTTTGTCAGTCAACCAGGGGTCTGACACTGACCGCTGGGGTGAAGTACAGTAGAAGCGACCGACTAACCCTAACGTTAACCTATGCGGCAGTTTCTAAAATACACCCTGGCCAGCCTCACAGGGTCAATCTTGTTTTTTCTGCTGCTGGGGTTCTTAGTGGCTATCGGAGCCGTAGGGCTGGCTGGCGTACTGGTTGGCAATTTAGCCAAGGGCGGCTCGCCCGTGGTCGAAAAAGACTCTATTCTGGTCTACGACCTGTCTACCCTGATTTCTGATTCACCGGTTTCGGTGGATCCTGGATCTGTGGTGCTGGGTACGGCTCCTGCTAACCAAATGGCTCTGCGGCAGGCGGTGATGGCTCTAGAGGTCGCTGCTGACGACTCTCGTATTGTTGGGTTGTATCTGAAGGGCAGTGGCAACTTAGTTGGCACTGGGCTGGCCAATCAAATGGATTTGCGCCAGGCGATCACCCGCTTTAAGGAAACCGATAAGCCCGTGATTGCCTACGACCTTTCCTGGAGCGAGCGGGAATATTATCTGGCCTCGCTGGCCGACACGGTTTACCTCAACCCTTTTGGAGAGGTAGAGATGAATGGCCTCTATGCAGAAACCTTATACCAGGCTGAGGCGTTGCAAAAGTTAGGCATTGGCGTGCAGGTAGTGCGCGTGGGAGCCTACAAGTCAGCCTTTGAATCGCTCACTCGTAACGACATGAGCCCTCAAGAGCGGCAGCAAACCCAGCGGCTGTTGCAAGATATATGGCAAACCTTGCTGGTAGATACGGCTCAGGCCCGGTCGCTGCAGCCGCAGCAGTTGCAGACTATGGCCAACACCCAGGGATTTCTATTTGGGGAAGCGGCCAAAACTCAAAAACTCGTCGATCAAATCGCCTACGAAGACGAGGTAATTACAGCTCTGCGCGAAATGACGGGAGAAAGCACTGACGAACTGGCTGATAGTGACGACGACCAGTACAGCTTTCGGCAGATTAGTCTATCTCGCTATGCTCAGGTCGTGGATGATGAGCTGGCTGACCGTAGTGCCAGTAATCAAATTGCCCTGGTTTATGCAGAAGGCCCCATTATTGATGGCGAAAGCAGCGATGGCTTTGGCCAAACTGGAGTCATTGCAGGCAACACTGTGGCTCGTCAGCTACGCCAAATTCGCCAGGATGAGGATATTAAAGCCGTAGTGTTGCGAGTAAACAGCCCTGGTGGTAGTGCCACAGCGGCTGAGGTAATTCTGCGTGAAGTCCAGCTCATCCAAGAGGCGGGTAAGCCTGTGGTGATATCGATGGGCGATGTAGCTGCTTCGGGCGGCTACTGGATTGCGACCACTGCCGATGCCATCGTGGCCCAACCTACAACCATCACAGGCTCAATTGGCGTGGTTAGCCTGTTCCTCAACCTGCAAAACCTGGGCGATAAAGTCGGAGCTAACTGGGATGGGGTAAAAACTGCTGAACTTGCTGATATTTTCTCTAGCTCTCGCCCTAAAACAGCCCAGGAGATTGCCATTCTCCAAAAAGCTGTTGATAGCATTTACAGCGCTTTTCTAGATCGAGTGGAAACCGGTCGTAACCTGCCGCGCAGCCAAGTGGCCGACCTTGCTCAGGGGCGGGTTTGGTCGGGTAAGACCAGCCAACAGTTAGGCTTGGTAGACGAACTAGGTGGGTTGGATCAGGCCATTACTAAGGCAGCCACCCTGGCCGACCTAGGCGACGACTGGCGGTTACAGGAATATCCTGAACCGAACGAATGGCAACGCTTCTTCAGTTTGTTTCAGGCCAGTACGGTTAGCCCGTCCACTTCTACCAATGCCCTCACCGACCAGGTGGCTCGTGTTTTCAAGGACAATCTAGACCTGGTTAAAACCCTCAACGACCCCAGGGGTCTTTATATGCGCTTGCCTACTACCCTCATCATCGAGTAAATCCTTTCGCCCACAACCTACAACCTACTCTCCCCTCCCCTCTATCCCATGCACCCTCAACAAGTCCCCTACTGTGGCGCAATAGGGAGCCATACCAAAGCTGGCCGGGTTAACGGCTCCTTGATAGACAAAATGGCGGTATTGTAGGCAAAAATAGTCCCAGGGGGCCATCTGCACCCGAAACACCTTAATCAAAACATCCGCCAGCCAAAACGACAGCGGCACTCGGAACCAGATCCGCTGGTCTAGATAGTCGCAGGTTTGCTCCACGGCCTGGTTAGCCGAAATGGGTGGATTGCCTAGCACATACTCACGGTAGCCGCCGTCTGAGGGGTGCTCAATTAAATAGTTAACGACAGTGGCAATGTCCTGAGCATGGGCAAAGTGAAATCCCGCATCGGCTTGAAAGAAGCGAATCAGGCTAATCCACTGGGTAACGTCATTAAGCCCAGCAGAAATAAAGGAGTAGGGCTTGTCTTTGTCGCCACCAAACACCAGCGTTGGAAATACCGTGGTGATTTTGTCATAAATGGCTAGTTCTGGCAGGCGACGGTGGCATTCGTACTTGCTGCGGATGTAATCTGTCCCAATTTTGCTGGCTTCGCTCAGGGGACGACTGTGTTGGTCTAAAATGCTGGCGGTTGAAAAGTAGATAACCTGCTGGCAACGCTGCGGATCCAGCAGGCTCATCAGGCGCAGGTTGCGGTGAATATTGATATCTAGCACATAGTCTGGGTCGCCGCCCCAGGCTGCCGCCGTCAGAATGGCTAAGTCCATGGTGGCTAGCAGGTCTGCATACTGGTCAATATCCTCTAGGCCACCCTTGAGAATGTGAACGTTAGGATTCTCTTGCACTGGTAGACGCAGTTTTTCGGGATGACGTAACAGCAGAAAGACATCATAACGGTCTACCTGCAGCAACAATTCCAGGATGTAGTGCCCAATGCAGCCGCTTGACCCAGTCATGAAGACGCGCATTGGGCTTAGGGGCGCGGGGGTAGAAGTGGTCGAAGCTAGGGTGTTCAAGTCGTTCTCGCTAACCGTTGTAAGTAGACTGTATCGGCAAAATACCGTAGTTGTCATTTTCGCCCGCAAAGGGATGCAATCCAAGCCTTTGCGGTTGTCAGGCTGCATTCAATCGTTGTCTGTATATCTCTACTCAATAAAATCTCGGTGAAGCCGCTTTTCTTCATCCGGTTGCTTACGTGTTCTTTCGTAAGAAGAACTGTATACTGATGCACTTTTTACGGACTGTTAGAGCTGCATTCAGGCTATTTTCCTTTGAGTTTTAAGTATGTTCTTGAGTTATCGTCACGACAGCGAGTCCAATCATAATGGAGCCTGCCCTAAGTTGCGTCGTCAACAGGGCTTTACGTTGATTGAACTACTGGTGGTTATGGTGATGGCCGGAGTGCTGGCTACCATTGCGCTGCCTGCGTTTCTGAATCAGGCCGCTAGAGCTAGACAAACCAAAGCTGTTAATGCGGTTGGGGCTATGAATCGGGCCCAGCATAGCTTTTTCTACGAAAATGCTAAATTCTCCAACTCCATCGCAGGGCTTGGGTTCGCTCATCTCAATGAGGAGGGAGACTACCTTTACAGCGTGACGGGCAACGCCAAGACCACTCGACTGATTGCTGACCCTGAAGATACATCGCTGCGGGGCTATGTCGGCTTGGTTTACCTCAATCGGGATAGACAGAACAATGCCATCCTATCTTCTTTGCTATGTGAAGGTGGTCAGGACGAAGTCCCGAATCCTACTTTTACCACTGTTGGCAACCAGGTGCTGGTGAGTGACTGCACGGCTCCATAGCCCCAAGTTTGAATAGCCAGGTGCTTTAGCCGTTTCAGGCAATGCGGCGTACTACCTCTTCAATAGGCTGCTGCCGTTGTAGGGAATGGATGTGGTGAAACAGCCGCCAGCAATATTCTTCAGGCAAGCCACAAGTAGTGGCACCGCGTAGCACTACGTTGGAGTACCAGTCATTCGGTGCGATCTCGGCCGTCAGCTTACTGACTACCGTATAGGTGCGGGTGGCGGGATAATGACAATCGCCGCACACCACGGTGATGATTTCTTGCCGGTAGCCCTCTTCTCGTTTATCCAGGGCGGCACTCAACCGCCAGGGTAGATGGTATAACACGCCATGCACCACTGCGGTAGAGTCAGGCACGACATCCAAAACGCCACAGTTCCGTAGTCGCGATCGCCGAAAAAATCCCAGTCGATAACCCGTCAAGGTGGCTGGGCCAATAACGTAGGCGTGGGTACTTTCGCCGAGCGATCGCTTCAGATCAACCGGGCACATGCAAGAGCCGTAGGCGAAATAGTAGAAGTGATCGTCTGGGGCAGAACTAGAGTTAGAAACATTTGAAAATGGAGTAGAGCCAGAAGTCATTACAGCTAAAGAGCGAAATCAGTCGGCAAGATACTGGAGATCCTTGTCCTGCCAGTATAACCAGTGACTGGCCATAAACCATAGCGGTAGTGGCTTAGCCGCAGGCTACGATAGTAGACTTCACTACCAGATGCGTGCTTTCCTGACCCATTCTGCTGAATCTAGCCTGTTAAAACCTACGGATTGAGGTCATCGGGTTGAGAGTCATCAGCCTGACTGGTCTCGCCCTCTGGAGAATTTGGTGTGAAAAATACATCGGACTGAGCTTCCGGTTGGGGCAATTCGTCAGCAGAGGTAACAGCGTCTGTGTCAGCCGAAACTTGAGCATCCACAATGCTGATGGTTTGAGAGGGGGGGGTGAACCGATTATCAGACACGGCAAGAGTGGCGCTGGAAGTTTCGGTAGTATGAATTTGCCTGTCAGAACTACCGCTGGCAGGTGGTTTCAGCTTAATTGACGGCTCCCTGGGGGGGATTTCAACCACCGGTTTCTTGGGCTTTGAGGCTGTTATTGAGCTAAATAACTCTCCTGTCCACGTCACAACGATCAGCCCCTTTTGCCACCAATCTGTGGGCTTAGATGTTGAGACGGCGGGCTTAGCGCGGTCACGAAGCGGGCCTGTTGATTTCGTGTCTAGGTTTGGAGAGGGGCGCTGAGCTGTTTTGGGTATTTGATTGCTCTGCTGAGTAACCCGTTGTGTAGTGGTTCCCCTGGTTGGCGCTATTTCATTGGGTTCCACGTCATCTAAAAACTCATAGCCCACATCCTTAAGAGATGATGCACGGAATCCAGCCTGCTGGTTTTCGCTATGCTCTGGGTTGGTAGCCGGTAGCCATCGCTCCAGGGGGGTCTGGCGTAAAAAGTCTCGACCCAACGCTTTTAGCCCTTGCCAAAAGATTGGCCAGGAGTCTTCAGCATAGGGAGTTTGAAGAACTACAGGTGTGCGCTTACGCCGTAGCATCAGGGTTTGCCAGCCCAGCCAACCCAACAGAGAAACACTGGCCAAGTGGCCCAGCCATTCAGTTGCAGTAACTTGGCCCGCACAAAACCATAGAACCAGGGCATAAAAAAGGCCAACGCCACTCCAAAAAAAATCGTGCCTGCGGTGAACTTCCGGAAAGAAAAACGCCGCCAGATAAAGGGCGACACTCCCTAAACCCACAACCACAGCTAAAGTCTGCGACAGCATGCTGATGTTTTAGCCCGCGATACACAACTCCTACTCTCTTACTGTATCGCGGGCCGCACCGACGATTCAGGCCGCACCAGCCTTCTTTGAAAACAGCACTGCAATAGTTTTAAGAATGAGTTGAATGTCGTACATCAGGCTCCAGTTTTTCTGATAGTTCAAGTCCATACGAATGACGTCCTCAAACTTTTTCACACTAGAGCGTCCGTTTACCTGCCATTCCCCGGTCATTCCTGGCTTGACATCCAAACGTTGCCATTCAGGTACGTTGTACTGCTCGATTTCATCGGGGGTTGGCGGGCGAGTACCCACCAGACTCATTTCACCCCGCAGCACATTCCAAAACTGAGGCAACTCATCCAGGCTGGTGCGGCGCAAAAAGCGGCCTACTTTAGTAATACGCGGGTCGTTCTCGTTCTTGAAGAGTGGGCCTTCAACTTGATTTTCGACCTGAGCTTTCAGGGCTTCAGCATTGGGCACCATCGAGCGAAACTTCCAGATGTGGAACCGTTTGCCCATCCAGGAGCAGCGCACCTGCTTGAAGAAAATTGGCCCGCCATCTTCTAGCTTAAGGGCGACGATAATCGGCACTGCCAGCACACTGGTAATCGTCAGACCTACTAGTGCGCCCAGAATATCCATTGCCCGCTTGCCCCGCGAAGCCACAGAAGGATGGGTCGTCAGGGCTAACAAGCGCACCTCTGGCTTTGAGGAGAGCGAGGGGTCTGGCTCAGAACCCGGCTCGAATGTGAAAAGCTGGTCCAAATCAGTCAGCGCTAAAACCATCCGCACCTGCTCTTGCACACCCCGCAACACCATTGAAATGCCACGCTGCTGGCAGGTGCGGTAGCAAATGACTAAAGCCCCCAGACCGCTACTGTCGATAAAGTTAGTCTGGCTAAGGTCAATAAAAATAGTTGTCAAAGGTGGTTGAAGCTGGCAACATTGCTTGACCTTTTGCTCAAACTCAACCGCTTCTACCACGGTTAACGTAGGCGGTACCTCAACCACATAGGACGCATCCACTGCTGCGTCAGCCAATTGATTTGAGGATAGGGTTGGATCTTGATCCGGGGCAACGGTTGAAGCCATGCTGACATCCTTCAAGTAGTGGGTCAAATAGTGGGTCAAACATTAGAGCCGAGGAACGCTCTAATAGCGCTAGAATTCCCCTCACTTTGACCAAACTATAGGAGGTTAAACAGCCCTCTGTGGTCGCTAATTCCGTGGCTTCAAAGACTCTTAACGGAAATTTGATGACTTGATTAGGCAAAACCCCGCTTGACAGATTTTGTTGATTTTGGCTGTCAAGTAGATAGGCAAAAATTAGAGATGGAGACGTAAATGCGGCATGCTAAGCCGCTAGCAGTTGTCGCAGGACGTACTGCAAGATGCCTCCGTTTCGGAAATATTCCACTTCATCCAGAGTGTCAATCCGGCAAAGCAGAGGTAGTTCGGTGCTATCACCACTGGCGCGATGCACAGTTAGAGTTACTGTCATACCGGGTTGAATGCCGCTACTGAGGCCATGTAAATCAAAGGTTTCAGAGCCATTTAACCGTAGCAAGCCCCGGTGGATACCGACTGGAAACTGAAGCGGTAACACCCCCATGCCCACCAGGTTAGAGCGATGGATACGCTCAAAGCTTTCGGCCACAACGGCCTTAACCCCCAGTAGCCGAGTCCCTTTGGCGGCCCAGTCGCGGGAGGAACCCGTGCCGTACTCTTTCCCGGCAATTACCACCAGCGGAGTACCTTCAGTCTGGTACCTCATTGCCGCGTCATAGATAGACAGAATTTCGCCATCTGGCATATGCCGCGTAATGCCGCCGGAGGAGCCAGGCACCATCTCATTTTTCAGGCGAATGTTAGCAAAGGTGCCGCGCATCATCACCTCGTGGTTGCCCCGCCGCGATCCGTAGGAGTTGAAGTCAGCCGCGACTACGTTGTGATCCACTAGGTAGTAACCGGCAGGACTTTCAGCCTTGATTGATCCGGCTGGAGAGATATGGTCAGTGGTGATGCTGTCACCCAGAATGGCCAGCGGGCGCGCGTCTAAAATATCTCCAAAGGCTTGTCCGCTGACGCTAGCCGCCATGCTCGCAAAGTAAGGCGGATTTTGGACATAGGTGCTTTCGGCCTGCCAGGGATAGGTTTGCTGTTCCACCGTGGCAATTTGCTGCCAGCCCTCGGTGCCGGTAAACACGTTGCTGTAGCGGTGGCGGAACATGTCTGGGGTCAGCGCTTCAGCCATTACGGTTTGAATTTCGGCAGTAGTGGGCCAGATATCCCTCAGGTAAACTGGATGACCGTTGGCATCCTGACCAATTGGGTCGGTCTTGAGGTCAATGGCTAGATTACCAGCAATAGCATAGGCCACCACCAGCGGTGGCGAAGCTAGATAGTTGGCCTTGGTGTGAGGGCTAACCCGACCCTCAAAGTTGCGGTTGCCCGACAGCACGGCACCTACGACCAGGTCGTTGTCATCAATGGCGGCGGCGATTGGCCCTGGCAGTGGCCCAGAATTGCCAATGCAGGTAGTGCAGCCGTAGCCTACCAGGTTAAAGCCCAGGGCATCCAAGTCGGCCTGGAGGTCGGCTTTTTCCAGGTAATCAGATACCACCTGGCTACCAGGAGCCAGGGACGTTTTTACCCAGGGTTTAACCGTCAGCCCCCGCTGCCGAGCCTTACGAGCTACCAGCCCAGCCCCAATCATCACTGAAGGGTTGGAGGTGTTGGTGCAACTGGTGATGGCCGCAATCACCACGTCGCCATCGGTCAAGCTGTAGTCGGTTCCGACCACTGGTACCGAGCGCTTCTCGGCATAGGTTTTGCCACTAAAACCGGGGAAATCCGAAGTCTTAAACTGGCTAGCCAAATCCGACAGCCGTACTCGGTCTTGGGGTCGTTTGGGGCCAGCCAGGGAGGGTTCAACCGTGGCTAAATCCAGGGCCAGAGCATCCGTAAAGATAGGGTCGGGGGTATTGGCATCGCGCCAGAGTCCCTGGGCCTTGGCGTATGCTTCTACCAGGGCAATGCGCTCTAGTT